>Ga0157371_10000231_pt1 | contig 79811 bp, 59 predicted proteins | sample C45metaG_FD_113462 | JGI IMG/M metagenome (GOLD analysis project Ga0157371, IMG submission 113462) | Corn rhizosphere microbial communities from Kellogg Biological Station, Michigan, USA - C4-5 metaG | ecosystem: Host-associated > Plants > Roots > Rhizosphere > Soil | place: USA: Michigan...
AACAAAGAAATTAGACCTGCAGACTTTTCCCGCTTCGTGAAGATTTTGTTTTTTCCTGGCACTAACCGGTTTTACATAACTCAGTATTTGTTCAAACTCATTGTCGTTGAGTCTTACAAACCTGTTTATGTGTTCCTTTAATTCATTGCAACTGTTCATTGTTTATTATTTCTCTCGTTATATTGATAATATCAATTTTTGAGGTGCCATCTTACAAGGCAAGTGGACATCTGCCATGTATCAGAGTTACCAAAGTAAAATTCCGAATAATTTATTTGTCTGCTACCTATTTTCTTAATCATAAAGGATTTCTATATTTGGGTATTATTAAAACTAGCTTTTTATGAAGATCATCTTAATCTCGTTACTGCTTGTTGTATTTTCAACGGCTTTCAGCCAATCTTCTACCCAATTTTATTTTGATGCAAAAATGAACCCGGTGCCCAGGAAGGAGGCGGTAATATCCGGAACCGGTGAAACAGACAGCGGACTGTATAAGCTTACCTGCTATTACATGAAAAGAAAACACCCGCTGGCCTGCGTTGCCTATTTTACTGATTCTACCCAAAAGATGCATGAAGGAAGGTTTCAGTATTATTTTGAAAACGGCATCACCTCCGCCGAAGGCAACTACAGAAATGGTGAAAAAGACGGTTTGTGGACCGGTTATTACCAGGACGGAAAAATTGATGATTCTATAGAATATAAAAATGGCAGGACGGTAACTGCGAAAAATTTTTATTACTTAGAGGTCGATCGCCAAATACTGGAAACTGTGGATGATGTGGCCAACAATGAATTCTGTATGACCACATACGATATGCACGGAGGCGTGATCTCAAAAGAAAATATAGCCGAAGATTACACCGGTTTATATTTGAATACGGATAAAGAATGTTCCTTTCCCGGTGGCCTTCATGAATGGTCCCGTTTTATATCCCAGGCCATCATCAGTCACATTGACGAGCTTTCCGACTCTGATTATGGAACGGTGCTGGTGAGGTTTGTAATTGATTCTTCGGGAACGATTTCGGATGTGACACCTCTCACAAAAAAATATTCCACACTCGCAAAGATTGCTTTTAATGCGATCGATGGTGGTCCTAAATGGATACCTGCAGAGCGCGATGGCAAAAAGGTAAAAACGATACGTATACAGCCGGTGACTTTGCAAAACCCGGGTAGGCGGGGTTAATGGAATTGCTCTTCTTTCTTTTGTGTTGATACAAAAGAAACAAAAGATCAAGGAAAACCCGATCGCTCCGCGCGTTTTTCCTTGCCCGCGCGCGGCAAAAGCCAACTTATAGTATGCTTTTAATTCTACTGAATTTTTAATTGTACTGAATTCGGTATAATTAAAATCCGGATTATAATGCCCCTCCCCCTCACGAAGGATAACCGGCTGCGATTAAAAGATTTGCTTGAAAGTGATCCTGATGTTGAGATGCCGGAAACCTGGTTAACAAGAGAAGATATGGCCGCCACTTGTCAGCTTAAAAGAACTTGCGGATGAGATGCAGTGATTTTTCACACTTCTCAAATGTTCTAATTAAGCAGGATCGATGTTTTTTCAACAAAAACAGCAATAGATATTTCGAAAATGCGTTGAACAAGCTATAGCAGGAAAACTGGATTGGCAGGAAACAAGAGGACGTGAAACAACATCGCCCGTTCTTGTTTAAATATTATTTTTTTGAAATAACTTTTAAACCAACTATTTTACGGTCAAATTAAACCGAAACTATCTTTTGAGACAAGCCTTTACAAAACAACTTTTATTAATTTTCGTTTGTTTACTGTCAACCTGGCTATCAGTAGAAGCACAATTAAACGCCGGTTTTACAGCGGATACAAACGGCGGCTGTTCTCCGCTCACCGTTCATTTTATCAATACTTCTTCGGCATCTTCTTCAGCAGTTTATCAATGGGATTTTGGTAATGGAAATAGGTCTGCTTTAAAAGATCCGGGGGCGGTTTTTTTAGAACCCGGGAAATACAACGTTATCCTCACCGTTACAGATGCCAATCAAACTTTGTCAAGCTCACAAACCATAACGGTTTATAAAAAGCCGGTGTTTGATTTTTCATCCTCTCTTGAAAAAGTTTGTACGCCTGAGCCCGTTCCTTTTACTGCAAAGGCAACAGCCGATGAAGGAACCATCGCCGACTACCTGTGGGATTTTGGCGATGGATATACGGAACATACCTATGGAGCAAGTGTTTCTCATATATATCAGACCCCCCAGGAACCACAGGTACGGTTGTCCGTAACTGATAATCACGGATGCACTAACAGTAAAACAATAAATAATATCATTAAAGTTTTTAATGGGGTAAAAGCGGATTTTGAAGCAGACAAAACGTTTATCTGTATTCAGTCAGACCCGGTGCAACTGATCAATAAGAGCCAGGGTGAAGGGCCATTACAATATACCTGGGATTTTGGAGACGCGGTTACCTCAACAGACAAAGACCCCGTGCATGTTTTTAGCAAAAAAGGAAATTACACCGTGAGCCTTGCTATTGAAAATCCAAATGGATGTAAAAGTTCAGTGGTAAAAACCTCTTATCTGAACGTAGGAAATTTTAAATCGCAAATGAATGTTCCGGATTTTACCTGCCAAAATTCAATGGTATCGTTGCAAAATACCAGCGTTCCGGCTCCTACTGATTATTCGTGGTCGATAGATGGAGTGACCTATTCGTATTATTATAATGGCTGGTATGCCTATGCTGCTGGAGAACATACGATACAGCTCATGAATAAATTCGGAACCTGTGAAGATACGATCACTAAAAAAATTAAGGTAAATCCTCTTCCCCACCCGACCGGCTTTGTTACTCAAATTCCCAAATATTGTTTTCCCCCGGTTACCGTAAATTTTCAAGATACAACAGCAGGAGCAGTAAAGTCGGAATGGAATTTTTATACTTATGCTCCTTCCACCATCCAGGCAACAGGAAAAACAGCTGCCTACACTTTCACCTATGCAAATAACTTCGGCATCACCCTGTATGTTACAGATTCAAACGGGTGCAGAAATAGCATAACACAAGACGTCAATATTACCCAACCTTCTGTATCCCTGCAGGCAATAGATGTTAATGGTATTACCTGTGAGTCGCTCACAAGAAAATTTAAAATGTATTCAAATACACCGCTTGCTTCCTTTGTCTGGGATTTTGGGGATGGCACTACTTCTACAGAAGCAGAACCCGAACATACTTTCAAAACGGGAAGTTATGTTGTAACACTGAAATATATTACCAAGGATGGATGCAGCGGGCAGCAAGTCAATACCATTAATTTCACGGTTTATCCTCAACCGAAAGCAGATTTCAAGTCTGTTTATGGGACGACGGTTTGTGGCAATGCCAATGCGACATTTGAAAAAACTACAACAAGTTCAGAATGGGATAACTGGTTCGTTAACCAACAATATGCCGGCGGCACCGCTGCTATGGATCACACTTTCCCTGATACCGGGAAATATACTATTACGCTTATTTCAGCAAATCCCGGTTGTGCCGATACCATGACCAAAACTGATTACATTACCGTGTTACCCTCCTTTCCGCAAATTACGCAGACAAAAAATACCTGCGACGGCGACAGGGGAACGGTAACTTTTGGCCAGGCTTCCCGGTATGCACAAAAGTGGACATGGGATTTTGGTGATGGCACCACAGCATCTTATACCGATGATCTGCAACAGGTAACTCATCATTACACTACTTCCGGCCAATACAATGTGATGCTAACCACCTCGAGCGGACAATGCGCCAATAAAACCGGCACATCGGTTACCGTGGATTTAAAAACGCAGCCTGTATTGGGAACTGATAATTCGAATATTTGTAGCGATCAGGCATTCAATTTTACTATTTCAAACCTGGATCAATCGCTGAACGCTTATTATTACCACTACCTGGAGTTTGCTAATTATAACGACGGCACATCTGTTCCTATTTATAATTTTATGTATCCACCTGTGTATAACGGAACTATTTATAATGTTCCGGAAGGCAAAGATTCAATCAGAATGATTATTCGTACGCCCTACAATTGTATCGATACCACGAATTTTATACCTGTAAAGATCAGGGGTGCTGTTGCCGGATTTGAAACCATAACTGATAATGTTTGTTTTCATTCGCCTCTCACTTTTAAAGATACATCCGACGCACAAAATACCACCATTATAAGCCGTACGTGGAATTTTGGGGATGGGAAAACATTAACGACAACCAAAGGCGGATTTGTTTCTCATACCTATTCAAGGCCGGGAACCTATTATGTTTCGCTGTCGGTAACTGATGCCAGTGGCTGCACTTCCTCCACTTCTTCTGTATCCCATATGGTAATCGTCAATGGCCCAAAGGCAGGATTTACAACTTATGGGTCAGATTTTCATCTAAATACTGCAGTGCAGTTTTATAACACAACCAATAACTTCAACAGCTATAATACTCAATACCAATGGGATTTTGGAGATGGCCATACATCAACCGAATTGAGCCCTGTGAATACATACACCAAACCGGGTGACTATATGATTCAATTAATTGCAAAAAACCCGGGAACGGGTTGTGGAGATACGGCTGTCGAAAAAATAACAGTAAGAAATTTTAATGCTTACTTTTCTTTCACTTCTTCTTTTGTGGATCATATTGACTGCTCATCGCTTTTGGTTCAATTTGCAAATACGTCTGTAGATTATATTCATCTCAAATGGGATTTTGGAGATGGATTTACATCCGATAATGTGACCACGCCGAGCCATGTGTATGAAAACCCCGGGAAATATATTGTCAAACTGTTTGTAACCGGCTATAACGGGCTTTCGAAAACTTATATCGACTCGGTTTTTGTGCCGGATAACAAGGTAAACATCAGCGCCGGTATGTTTCGCAGCTGCACGGCGCAATCGGTAAGACTGAGCGGCTTTTCACAAAACGCATCCACTTATTTATGGGATTTTGGAGACGGCACTCTTGCCGAGGCCAGCGATACGCTCTCTGTCCACTATTATAAAACGCCGGGCAATTACATTCCGAAATTAATTTCGAAAGACGCAAATGGATGTGCTTCTTCTGTAACGCTGACCAACAAAATTTCCATTGATTCCTTAAATGTTTCTTTAAACAGCATTCCTCAGATTTGTGCGCCAAAAGAGATTCAGTTCAATCCTGTTATTACCAACATTGGTTCCGGTGAAGGAGATCAACCTCTTTTGCTGTACCACTGGGATTTTGGCACAGGTAATAAAAAAGACACTGCTAATGTTGAAGCACCTTCGTTCATCTACCAGGCGCCCGGAAATTATAAAGTTACTTTGAAAATACAATCGCCGGCGGGATGTGTGAAGCAGGCTGATGTGGATATTGTTGCCTTGCAGGGATTGGGCGGAAAGATAAACGGCCCTTCGGATATCTGCGAAGAATCTGCCGCTCTGTTTAGCGGGAGCACTTTGCTGCCAGGCACGCCTTCATGGAAATGGATCTTTGATGATGGAACAGTGGTTAATCAGAAAGATCCGCCTGCCAAAACCTATGACCAACCCGGAAACTTTACAGTGAAACTTCTCGTGGATAACAGTGGTTGTATTGATACGGTAAGTAAAGTATTGCAGGTACATCCAAATCCTCAAGTAACCTTATCTGTAAAAAGTGCGACTGTTTGTGAAGGATCTTCACTCGAAATCAGCGCAGGAGGAGGAGACAGCTATACCTGGGCTCCTTCTGCAGGTCTTAATATCACAACTCAAGCTGTTGTAATCGCTTCACCTATTACTAACACGAATTACACCGTTTCTGTAAAAAACGTTTACGGATGTAGTAATAAAGATTCCGTTTCAATAAATGTCATTCATCCACTAACAGTGCAATTACCGAAAGAGGTTGCGATTTGCAGGGGCAATAGTACGAGCCTGGAAGCTTCAGGAGCAATAAGTTATGAATGGATTAATAAAACGGACGGACTCGACAATGTTACCGTTGCTGATCCTGTTGCCAAACCTTTAAACACAACCATCTACACCGTTGTCGGCACCGGGGAAAAGCAATGTTTTTCAGATACAGCAGCGATTACAGTGGTTGTTAATCCTTCGCCTGTTGTTCAGCTTGGAAACGATACTAGTTTATGCCAGGGGCAGGTTATCACGTTGAATGCCTATAACCGCAATGCCATTTATAGCTGGCAGGATGGAAGCACTTCCCCGACATTCATTGTAAAGAAAGGAGGGGAATATTATGTAAAGGTTGACATGGATAAATGTTCAGCATCAGATACCATTCTTATTAACCAATTAACGACTCCTTATTTCACGCTTGGAAAAGACACTTCTATTTGTGAAGGACAACAGTATGTATTACAACCTTCTCTTACAATAACCGGTTCATTATTGTGGCAGGATGGAAGTACGACACCATCATTTTCCGTTACGAAGGAGGGAATCTATTCACTTACCGTCTCTAATCAATGTGGCACTTATACTGATTCTGTAATAATAACCTCCGGCTTCTGTAATATCCTTATGCCTACAGGCTTTACGCCTAATAATGATGGACTGAATGATATGTTCAGGGTAAAATATCCGTTTGCAGTAAAGAGTTTCCACATGCTCGTGTACAATAGCTGGGGTGAAAAAGTTTTTGAAACAAACAAAATGAGCGAAGGGTGGAATGGCTTCTGGAAAGGAGAACCGTCGCCCAAAGGGGTTTATGTTTGGCTGATTAGTTTTACAGATACAAATAATAAACTCCAACAATTAAAGGGAACAGTTACTTTAATCAGGTAAAACCTCTTATGGTACAGTTTATAACCTTTGGCTTTAAATAATTAATACCTGTTTTATAACGTTATTTTGCTGTAATTATACTGCTTATGAAAACCTTAGTATCACTTTTCAGTTTTGTGCTCATTTCTGTTAATTCATTTTGTCAATGCGATTCAACTTTCCTAAGGCCCACGGCAACACAGATCAACGATATCAGCCTGATAACAGGCAATACTATTATTGGCGTGGGCGCTAACGGTTATATTCTCAAGTCTACCGACGGGGGAAATAGCTGGCGTAACATTCCCGATTATTATAACAAGGGCATACTGAGATCTGTTCAATTTGTAAATGACAGTACCGGCTACATTACCGGCGACAATAGCATTTTGAAAACAGAAGACCAGGGAGAAAACTGGTACCCTTTGTCGTATCCCGTTGACCCTAATTTTGGAACTGCTTATAAAAATCTTTTTTTCTTTGATAAAGACAGGGGATTTTTCGTGGGGACGTATGGACACTTGCTAGCAACAACTGATGGAGGTAAAACTGTTCACGACACCACGCTCGGAAACAATCAATTGACAAGTATCGATTTTATTGACGACAGCATCGGGCTCGTGGCGGGTAATGAAATTTATAAAACCACTAACGGCGGAAGATCATGGAGGAAGATTAATATTGATAATTTGGGCCTTTGGCCTAATGCTCCCACCTTTAATAAAATCAAGTTCATCACTGATTCCTTTGTAGTGGCAGGAGGCAGCCCAGGTATATTTGCCATTTCTTCAGATGGCGGTGAAACATGGACGGCAAGCTCTTTAAATGGCAATATTGGTAAAGTGACTGACTTTTATTTCTTTGATACCACAAACGGAGTGATCGCAGGCGATGGAAAAATATTTTATACCCACGACGGTGGCAAAACTTTTTCGTTTGGTGTTAACTATCCTCCTGTGCGTATAGCAAGCATCAATGCCGATCCTTCAGGCAAAAAACTGTTTGCATCGGGAGCGGATATGATTTCAACAACAGACAACGGCAATACATGGAATGTAATAAGCAATAATAGAAACCTTCAATATTATGATGTTGATTTTATAAACGATTCTACAGGATATATTTCGGGTGATAATGTCAGTTTGTTTAAAACGACGGATTATGGTGAAACCTTGAAACCGGTTACCAGTCCCCGTTTCCAGGTTGACAACCCTGTTTTTATTATTGACTTTACCGATAACATACACGGTTTTGCGGTTACCGACGAAATGTCTTATACCAATGATGGCGGCAAAAGCTGGACCCAAAGGGCCATGCCCCGTGACAGTGCCGTTTTTCATATGGTGTTTATCGATTCTCTTCACGGTATCGCGTCCTATAGTCAAAACATTTACCGTACGACAGACGGAGCTCAATCCTGGCAACTATGTCCGCAATCACCGGACGGCATTGCGGCGACATATTGTAACGGGATAGCTGCAACTCCATCCGGTAAAATATTTGCGTGTTCTATGGATGGATACGTTTTACAATCAAGCGATATGGGTAAATCCTGGACCGATATCCACCTCAGTAATGAAAATTTTACCGGGATCTATTTTTACAATGACAGTATTGGCTTCATTGGTACCTCGGATAGTGTAATCTACAAAACAACAAATGGCGGTGTTGTATGGAAAAGAATTGTTACCCTGTCCCGGCGTGTTAATTTGCGTTCTTTCGCTTTTAGTGATTCCTTACATGGCTTTATGCTTGGAAATAATGGCCCCTCCAGTACTTCAATAATTTATCAAACTAAAGATGGTGGCAACACATGGACTGGTGCACTTAACGTAATGACGCCGGTATTTAAGTTAGCGGGATACACCCATACTTATGTGGCAGGCGGACAAATTTTTAAAACCGATCACCTGGCAAAACCTTCAATACCAGGCTATGTTGATGGGCCTTTGAATCTATGTGCCAACGCATTGTCGGTTTATACAACGCCACCGGGTTCTGGTGTAAACTACATATGGTCAACCACGCCTTCGGCAATCCAAAAGCCTGAAAATAGTATTGATTCAGTAGTGTGGAATAACGCAGGTCAATACACAATAAAAGTGGCCGCACAAAATGCCTGCGGCACGGGCCCGCAACGACAGCTGATAGTCAATGTTATTGAATTTAAACCGGCAATAACTATAAATGATACGGTGCTGACTGTAACAAAGGGTTTGCATTATAATTGGTTTCGAAATGATACCCTGGTAAAATCGGGCACTGCAGATTCTGACCGCATACTTGTACCTGAAAAAAATGGAATTTATAAGGCAGAAGTATTGGGGGTCAACGGTTGTGATGGAGTAACAGATACCGTTCAATATTTTCTTCCATTGCCATTCAGACTCGTAAGCTTTTCAGGGCAACCATCTGCTGATAAAATCGTGGATCTTACCTGGACAGTTGCAAATGAACGATACAATCTATATGATGTAATAGAAAGAGCGTATGATTCGCTGCATTTTTCACCCATTGATTCTATAAAGGCAAAGAATAGCAACAATGCAGGCAATGTTTACAATTTAACTGACAATAATGCGAACCAGGGATTAAATTTTTATCGATTGAAATTCGCTGGTAGTAATGGAAAAATAAGCTATTCCCGGGTTATTACGGTGAGAGGAAGCGCGGCTGATGAACCACTTCTATATCCCAATCCTGCAAAAAACATTCTTGGAATTTATAAAGGTGGGGAGGAAATCTTAGACGTGAAAATTTACAATAGCCGGGGTGTATTAGTTATAGAAAAACTGAATACCGCAGGACAACCGAATATCCAGGTAAATATTAGCAGTCTGCAAAACGGCCTGTACTATGTAAAAATAAAAACGAGGCAAAATGAATATACAGAACAGTTGCTGATTTTGAGATAACTAACTACGGACCTTCCCACTGGATAGGTTCATTGCATACAGGGACGAGTTTTATTCTGAAATTTATTATGATACGCGTTGGCATGTAGAAATCACGCACCAGTATTTCATGCGTTGGGCTTTCGGTTTTGATAGCCACCATCCCAAAAAAATCGGGATAACTTACTTCCGGAACGCTTCAGATGGCAGTAAGACTTAAAATCAACCAATTATATTTTGTTGATATTCTCTTTCAAATGATCTGATAGCCGTAAACTAAGCGCCGTAAGTGTGAGTGTAGGATTAGGTGCGCCGGCGGTTGCAAAGCACGAGGATCCGGCAATAAATAAATTATCAATGCCATGTACCTTACAATTGGCGTCTACTACTCCTTTCCGCGGATCGTCGCTCATTCGTGTCGTACCCATGTGGTGCCAGCCTCCACCTGTAAAAGAAGGCCAGGAAGTATCATTTTCGTCGTGTAAATATTCAAGCATCCTTACACGACCGATACCGGCGACGCCAAGCTGTTGTCCTAATAACTCATGAATCCTCCGGATACTTCTTTTTTCGAGCGCGGTGAGTATCCAATGTAATGTACCACGCGGCACACCAAGTGAATCCCGTTCCGGCTCAAGTGTGATACGGGAATCCGGGTTGGGCGCTTGTTCTATCCGGGTAAAAAGTGAATAGCTGCGATTCTTGTTGTCTACCGGTCCCTTCTCAGCTTCATCGCCTGCCTTTAAATTTTCCATGCTTTTCCTTGGATCATTACTGTTAAAAAGGTCAATCATGGGTTTCATTCTTTTTGCAGAAGATAAAGGCGTTAAAGACATGGTACCATTTAAGATCTTGTTTTCTACCTGCATTTTTTCGGTGACTGCCAATTCTGAACGTACTTTTGTAATGCCGAAATCCAAATGGTACAAGGATAGAGAATCGGCCTTTGCCAGCCATAATTCTCCTGACGAGATTTCGATGTGCTCCATAAAATTTCTTCCTACCAGGTCATGATCGTTTCCGAGGCCATGCTGATTTTGCTTGTTTGAAGCCAGCAAAACCCTTGCATTCTGAATGGCGCAGCAGGCAAGTACAAAAATCCTGGCACGTACTTTATGTTCTTTGCCGGCATAGTTTTTTACCGTCACTTCCTTTATATGCGAGGTGTTTTCATTCGCAGTTATTTCAGTAACATTAGCATAAGTATAAAGGTGAATGTTTTTTGCGTTTACTATCGGGTCCCGGTATTTTTCATCGAAACGGGTAGGCGGACTGAACTGCCATATCTTATTCCAGATCACCTGGTCTTCCTGTAACAACGGTTTAAACGAGGGATGGCTTTTCTGCCAGAAATCCAAAGAATAGTTATAAGGGCCGAGGTCTAAATTCTTTTGAGCCCTGGCATAAAAAGGATCAAGATCAGCCCTGGTTATGGGCCAGCCACTTTCCGGCACCCAGTCTCTTTTTTTAAAATCTATGGGATCAAGCGTGGAACAAAAGCCTGCCCAATGGCCGGTTGTTCCGCCAAAATAATGAAGTCGGCAGGCTTTCAGGGGATAATAATGCTGGCCGGTAGTTTTACCATCGTACAGTTCCTGCACTTTGTCGTCGTATTCAAAACCGCCTCCTTCCAAAAGGATTATTTTGTAAGGGGAATTGAGCCATTCCATTGCAATGCTTATACCAGCCGCTCCCGCGCCGATAATACAAATATCACCTTCAATAAGGCTGTTGTTTTCGGATTTTCTTGCGTCGATATGCATAAAGTCAGTTTTGCTTTGTTAGAGAAAAGAGTGCACATTGCCGCGCTTCCGTCTGCGAAAGCACCCAACCTTTTATAACCAGGATGCGTCCCGACTTAAAATCGTCCTTTACTTTTTCCTCAACGAAAGAGCCAATTGACCTGTTGGATGCGTTTGGGAAAATTACTTTACTTTCTGTTCGGGCCATTATATGATCCATTAATTGCTGGCGACTATTATCGGGGAAAGTATTACGGTAACTTTTTCCAATATCCATTATGGTGTTAACATCGCAGATACGGGACAAAAGTTGCGGTTTTTCCAGGACGGAAAGCTTATTGCTTTTGCAGCCAGGCAACGGAACCACCGCCATTGCTGTACCAACGGCCGCATAGTAAATAAAGGTGCTTCTTTTCATGTTTTAAGCCGGAATTTTTCTTACGTTAAATATACGAAGTAGGACACAGTTGGTTCCGCTCCAATTGTCTTTGCCCTTCAGCTATCCCATGCTTACTATTACCGGCAACTCAATGTAACTAACGAGTAATTAAAAGCAAAAAAAGGTTGTCTCAGCTGAGACAGCCTTAGTAAGAAACTCATGTATTCTTTTTTTAATGTACAACAACTACCTGTTTCGTTTCCCGGTTTCCCTTATCATCGGATACCGTAATAATATATGTACCATTTGCAAGTTTTGTTATATCCATTTGCCATTGTGCAAACTTTACACCTGCCTGCAGCTTTTTCTGCTGCAGTGTTTTGCCCTGCATATCCGAGATTTGAATGGTAACATTTCCAACGTAACCACGCAAATTAATATGGAGGACGTTGCTGGCAGGATTAGGAAGTATCGTCAATGAACCAGTCGTTTTATTTATTTCCGCTTTACCATTTTCTTCTTTTGTTTCCGTTTTACCATCTTTGTCAGAATTGTCACCGTTGTCATCGTCTATAATAGTACCAATTGCCTTGCCTGTGCCATTGATCACAAGGTTTACGGGATTAAGTATTTGCACCCCAAACTGCTCGTTTCCCTCTGCCTTCTTATCTGCATGTACATATACGGTTATTTGTTGCAGCACTTGTCCTGGTTTAAAGGTGATCGTACCCTTTGCCTTTTGGTAGTCTGGACCGGCTTTGGCACTTATATCATAAGTTTTATACTCTGCCTTGCACAAGGTAGTGGCAGGACGATTCAGCACTACCGAAAAGAACATTGTAGCTTTGCCTTTGTTTCCTTCTACAATAGAGGAAGGTAAAATAGTAGCGATAGTGGCCGCGCAATTTTCATCTACCTGTCCGTTGCAATTATTGTCTTTGCCATCACCGCAGATTTCCTGGGCATTTGGATAAATCGTGTGATCCTGATCATTGCAATCGCCTGGTCGTTGGGTAGTCTTTACTACATAACCTGCCCCCGGTGAAGTACATTGCGTAATGGATGTACCGGTGTAATAACCATCAGCGTCATCATCCAATACCCATTCAGTAACTGGATTAATAGTTGCGTCACTATCATTACAGTCTGTGTTGTTTGTCACATAACCTGAAGGCGGAGTGGATGAACAGGCTAATGTTGTATCATTTGCAGTACCAAAACCATCGCCATCACTATCACGGTAAAAGGTTTTTGGACTACATAGTTTTATTACCCAATAATCATAATTTCCTTTGTTGATCTCTGACTTATCGCCCCCTGCATTGGAAGCAGAAAAGCCTCCTAAAATATAGCCATCATCTGTTGTTTGCTGAAGGGAGAATAATTCATCGAAATTATTTCCGCCCAAAGTTTTGTCCCATTGTTTTTCACCGTTTGCATCAGTCTTTAATACCCAATAGTCAGTATATCCGTTGTTGTTTTCTGATTTATCACCGCTGATGCCTGAGTACGAATAACCTCCCAAAATAAACCCCCGGTCTGCTGTTTGTTGAAGAGAATACAACTCATCATCTTCACTTCCACCATAAGTTTTATCCCATTGCTTTACTCCGTTTCCATCAATCTTCAGCACCCAATAGTCGATTTTTCCTTTACTGTTCTCGGATTTATCGCCACTGATATTTGAAGCAGAACTTCCTCCTAAAATATATCCCTCATCTGTTGTTTGCCTTATGGAGTGTAACAGGTCATTATCATTGCCCCCGAAAGTTTTGTCCCATTGCTTTCCACCGTTGGCATCAATCTTCACTATCCAATAATCATTAGAACCTTTGCTGTTTTCTGATTTGTCGCCGGTGATATTTGAAGCAGAGCTTCCTCCTAAAATATAACCTCCGTCGGTAGTCTGCTGAATGGAATTTAATTCATCGGAATTATTTCCACCGAAAGTTTTATCCCATTGTTTTTCACCATTGGCATCAATCTTCACTATCCAATAATCATTAGAACCTTTGCTGTTTTCCGATTTATCGCCACTGATGTTGGAAGCAGAACTTCCTGCTAAAATATAACCACCATCAGTGGTTTGCTGAACGGAATATAAATAATCATAATTACTTCCGCCAAAAGTTTTGTCCCACTGCTTTTGACCGTTTGCATCAATCTTCATCACCCAATAGTCAGTAAATCCCCTGCTATTTTCTGACTTGTTGCCGCTGATGCCCGAGTAGGAGTATCCGCCAAGAATATAACCGCCGTCTGTCGTTTGCTGTATAGATCGAAAAACATCATCATCAGTTCCGCCGAAAGTTCTATCCCATTCCTTTGACCCGTTGGCATCAATCTTAATTATCCAATAGTCAATACCTCCGTTAGTGTTTTGTGATTTGTCTGCGCTACTATTGGAAAAAGAAGAGCCTCCCAAAATATAACCTTCATCTGTTGTTTGTTGTATAGAACGTAAAAGATCATCGTCACTTCCGCCGAAAGTTTTATCCCATTGCTTTACAGGAATGGTTTGACTGAATATAGTGTTGCTGTAAAAAGAAGAGGCAAAAAGGAGCATAAGGTAAAAAAACTGTCTCATACCCCTGAACCGCTGGGCGGCTGATTTTTTTTTAAGTAAAGATTGATTCATGTCTAGATATTTTTTTGAAAATAATTTTACTTAGGAGTCTGAGGAGCATAAGCAGCATTTGTGGCTTTGGTATTTTTGGCTTTGATGCGGCGGATGTTTTAGCTTAGTTACAACCTATTGGCCTTAAGTCACCCCAACAATTGTACCAATAACGAATCTTTCTTGATTTTTCTTTAATTAATTCTCGTCCCATAAAATCCAGAATCGAAAATAAAAATCCTTCTTATTTTTTGCGTTACTGTTCCATTTATCTTTTTGAAAAACATACATAAATTTCTTACAGCACCGGCTCTCTATGTCCGTAGCCACGTTGTGCAGACTTAAGATTGCCGCCCCAAAAAAAATATTTCTGAATTTTTTTATGGGTTTTATGTCTTTCGGAATCCTTATCATGGGCCTTTAAATCATGATAGACTATTATAAAGATTGGTATAGTGATGATCCGGATGAGAACAAAGAGATCCAACAACAAAAAGCCAGGTTTATCTGGCAAACATTGTTATAAAGTGCGACTGCCGGGAAACTTTACGGGGCTACTGGAAAAGGCTGGAATAAAATTCCTCCTTATTTTTTGCTTAACTGTTCTACTTATCTTTTTGGCAATTAATGTAGAGAGTACTCAACGGAAGATAAAAATCTTAATCATTTGTTTGCCTGCTATCTGAAAATGAATCAGCGCTACGTATTTTGAGTTATTACAGTTCATCTCCGGAAAAGATAATCCGAAGTGTTTAAGTTTTATCTTTAAAGAAATTAACAGGTATGCTTAAACGAATCATTATTGCTTGTCTGCTGTTTGCAACCGTTGGCGCCGGTGCTCAACAAAAAGTAATTCAACTGTATAATGGAGCAGCACCCGCCTCCGCTAACTGGACGTATAATGAACAGGAGACGAATTCCGGCACACAGCATGACCTTGTGTATAATGTTTCAAAACCTACTCTTACGCTCTTCCCGGCAGATGCCTCCAAGGCAAACGGAACAGCAGTAATAGTTTGCCCCGGCGGCGGTTTTTTCATTTTATCTTATGCCTCTGAAGGAACTGATGTGGCATACTGGCTCAATCAAAAGGGTGTTACTGTTTTTGTATTGAAATACAGGTTGGGCCAAAGCTTTACAGATGATCCGGGGAAAGAATTGGGTGAGAACATGAAGAAAAGTGATTTCGGCCAAAAGATTGCACCCATTATTCCATTAAGCATTGCCGATGGTAGGGAAGCTATTAAATATGTGCGCCTTCATGCTGCGGAATATGGAGTAAATCCACAGCGCATCGGCATCATTGGATTTTCTGCAGGAGGAACTGTAGCCGCGTCGACAGCCTTTAATTATATCCCCGAGAACCGACCCGATTTTGTCGCGCCGATCTATGCTTATATGCCGCCTTCATTGCAGGGGCCCGTGGCTGACAATGCGCCTCCGATGTTTCTTGCTGCGACAACAGACGATGGCTTACACCTTGCTTCCCACAGCGTAGACCTGTATTCAAAATGGCTTGCTGCCAATAAACCTGCCGAACTGCATATATATCAAAAAGGCGGTCATGGATTTGGTATGCGAAAACAAAATATTCCGACCGATACGTGGATCGATAGATATGGCGACTGGCTAAACCTGCTTGGCTTGTTAACGCCGCAATAAAATCACGCACCGGCATTCGTCCTGTTTCAGCCTGCGTAAGTCCGTTCTGCCATTCCTGGTAATTGAAATTGCAATCCCCTCCTGTAAGGGCCTTTGTTGTGTAAGTGGCTCAAGATAAAGTGTGCCTTCCAGGTTATTGATTTCCTTTAGATTGAACTACCGGAAAATCATTTATTAACCTGCCAACCGGTGCCTGGGTTTCGGATAACCCGGCCGGAAGGAATCTATACTCTTAATAATTATTTTACAACCATGTGTATTCTCTGTTTCTTTCAGAACTTCCTTTAAAAGTTCTGAAAGTATTTCCGGACTTGTCTGAACTCTCGCATTGATAAGTAAAGTGGCAAAAGGTGCATTTTCAACTTCCAGGCTATCACTTATTTCTTGCAGTGAGGTAGCAGTGAAGCTAACTTTCGTTTGTCCGTCTAAAAGAAATTTCAAATGTCCTACAGGTAATTTCCGCCCATTAATTTCCCGGTAAATACCGTTCATTATTTCCATGGCTTCGCCAGCTGCATTTTCATTAGCGCTGTAGATTTCAATCTACTGATCGTGCCAGGCCAGGTTTCTCTCATCTATGCGGCGGTAACAGGCTGTAATAAGATCTTAAGCAGCCTGACATCGACAAGGGCTGTAAGGGTTACTGGCGTCCGCGGATGAAAATGCAACAAAGGGTTCATTACGGTGGCCACAATATCTGTGCAGGAACCAACAGATTCCGCAAATATCACCTTAGGTTGTTCTTCAGTTATTAAGGAATGAACACCATTCTCGAGGTGGTCGTAATTACAACAGAAACAGCCGTCAGACACCTGCCTGTTTGGTATATTCAGTTTTTCAAAAAGTCCTGTATCCACCAGTCTCGATCCCTGGTCGTTGGTAATTACCGCTGCTCTCACTTCTCCTTTCTTTAAGTAATTACACGCCTGATGGATTACGGTAGTTTTTCCACTTCCTAAGAATCCACTTAATAAATGTATTTTCATAATCTTTTTTATTTATCCGCGAAAAGCGAACTTTCTTCAACAAATGCAATTCGGACCACAAATTGAATCATCAATCACAACAGGATATCCAAGAAGTTGTTCTTCTTCCACTGCCGGTCGCAAATCATCGATAATGACATTAAATGTATAATCGTCTGCTGTTATGCCTCCATCCCCTTTCAAATAAATGGTTTTAGTATCGCCGACCTTTAACCCTTCAAACTGAACCTGGAGGGAAGGCTGTTTTCCTGCCGCACCATGTAAATAACACTTTGGCAAACCATCCATGTTATTCTCAAGCACCTCACCCCCTGAGTTTCGCATCGCGTAGCGAAAAAAAACGATCATATTTTTTTTGACGGTCATCCTACCTTAATTTCTTTTCCACCCATTATTATTTTATCAACGTCAATTTTTCCATACACTACGTGAAGCTTCGGTTTTCCTGCCTGCAGGCTGACGTTGCCGAATCCCGTTGCCGTAGAGATGAAACTTGTAAAATCACCAATCTTTGAATCAATATGCAAAGCTTTATCAACCGCATCATATCTTACACCGGTTAGTCCTTCGAGCATTCCATAACTTGACATGGCACGTGCATACCAATGGCCGCATTCGTATTCATTGAATGGATTGCGGACACGGCCATCATACCGGTTGCGGCAATAGCGAACTATTTCAAGTCCTTCCTTTACTTTGCCCATTAGCATTAAGTGCGAAGCCACCTGGTATTCTATTCCTGTCCACACTTCATCACTGTAAACAAAAGGCAACGATAACTTTCCTCCTTTGGGCCAGGTACACAAAAGCAGGCCTCCTTCATTTCCTATTGCATAACTTGGCCTCTGTGGATTCGCGTGTTCACTCAGGTTCTTTTTCAGGTTGTATTTATGTACCGCAAGAATATGACTGGTTATTTTTTGCGGATCAATGAAATCTTTCATTCCACACATTCTTCCTATCCATGCTCCAAGAATACCATCACTAAGGCAGCCCTTTCCATATTGATATTTGGGGCCTTCCTTTGCCAGCATCGCAATTGCTTCCGGGGAATAATCTCCCCCGAAAGATTTGGCCGTAGCGGGGTTAGGCGCATTTAATCCTTTGTATTCTATTTCCTGGATGAAGTATTCCCCATCATATAATTTTGTTTCAATATAATTCTTGCCCTTTTCGTACAGTTCCTTGTATTTAGAAATGTCCTTCCTGAGAAAAGTAACCATCTCAATCATGGCAGTCAAGGCACCGAGGTAAAAGCTGGTGCACATTCCATCGGGCCCCCAAAATTCTATATCGTATGTATTGTGATGCGGCTCCTGCACAATACCCATATTGCGCGGATCCCAGGTCTTGATACAATAATCCATGCTCACTTTCACCATTGGATAGATCCGCGAGAGCCAATCATTATCGCCACTGATGCGCCAATCACGATGCACTTTCATGATTCCGCCAAGTTGCCCGTCGGCGGCTGCATAAAAATCGTGATTTAAAGGACTGATTGGAAGATTGGCACGAAATCCCTGGTGGCCTTCCAGGTTTTGGTTCTCGCAAAATTCAGTGTTTCTTAATGAGCGTTCCAAAGAAGGAAATAAGTGTGGCATTGCCTGTGCGTAGTTCCATACATGGGTGCACGAGCCATGACAACAACCCGCATCATCGCCGCATCCTTCCCAACTCCAGAGCCGTCCATCATACTGGCGAAGAACCGTTGGTGATTTGATGATGGTAAGATTAGCTGCCACCGCTTCCATTACTTCAGGCGGAAGTGTGCTTTTATAAAAAGAATCTGAGAATAGTTTGGTTTTCTTATATAGATCTGAATAATTTTTTCTCCAATAATCCCCCACCTGCTTAACGTTATCAAATTTGCTACTGTACCATGGCGAATAATCCGCTGACGGATTTTTCTTGCCAGTCGCAACTCCCAAATTGGAAGGGCCGGCGCAACAACCGTTTTCTGAACTACAATTTTCCTTTTCTCCTTTAATTACCTGGCCGATATGCAAAGAAGTGAGCGGAGTATACCAGGCGAATAACAAGCGAACGGTTTTTTTGGCACCCGGAGCAAGTGAAAAAGGAACAAATATTGAGGCACCTGGCGCATCTTTTTCAACCGCTGCTCTGGACTGCATGTTGCCGTCACGGATGTCGTTCCAGGCCATTGTTAACGGATCCCACCAACCACCGCGAAACCAGCAATGATCGACAGTTGTATTATTATCATCAGTAAATACTGCAAAATGGCTTTCCAGATACGGTTTCTCCTTATCGCCTTCCTGTGACAAAATAAAACCGTTCTTATAGGGCTGAATGGTATTCTTTGCTTCGCGTTCGGTGGCCAGGAAGTTTTTCGAATTGAAAGAGAAAATGGCCTCCAGGATTTTTGTACCCGTGTTTTTAAATTCATATTCCAAAGAACCTACAGGAAGGCTGGAATTGTCTTCATCGGTAGGAATGAAAGGACTCCAGCCTGTTATTTTAGTCACTAAAGGCAGATCGGAGTCCAGCAGTTTTATTGTCCCGAATGGGAATTTAGTAGTGAACTCAGCCTGGTCAAACCTGGGCAAGCCGTAAGTGCTGCCTGCATCACCATTGCCCGAGCTGCGACTTCCAAAAACCTTCCATTCCTGCACAGGGCCTTCAATTACTTTTGCCCCCTTTTGTAAGCCTTTTACCTTAATGGCTGCAAACATTGAAGGTTCATTATAAATATCAGGGCGGTTGCGGATACTCATGTGTGAAACAGCGCCTCTTCCTTCAAGACAGAACATTCCGGCACCAATTCCTCCAATAGGAAACGCCAGGCGGTTCAGGTATTCTCCTTTGTAGGTTTCATTGTATTTGCGTTTACCGGCATCGTTGCTGTTTTTTTGAATATCTTCTTCATCACTACTCTGTTCATTAATATATTTAGCTGATAAGAAGGCTGATGGCGTAATCGCTGTTCCGAGGCTACCGACAGCCAGTTTCTTTAAAAATGATCTACGTTTATTTTCTTCTTTCATGTAATTGTAATTTTTTAAATTTTTAACGAGTAAAAGACAATCTAATTTTATTCAAAATTTACAAACTATATCCAAAGTGCTTCTAAGCTATTCCATATTTTCCAATTTCGATTCTTTGAACTGTACTTAATTGTCAAATGATCAAAGGAATTTGAAACGAATATTTTAAAGTTCCTTTCTTATTAGTATCCGACATTTTGTACATATATGCCATTACTAAGATTGATTTGGTTTTGAGGAATCGGCAAATATTCATCTCTTCTAGTTGTAAATCTCGCGACAGTAAGAAATACATGCAGTTTCTTTTCTTTTGTAAAATGAAAACGAAAAATATAGAGCCGTAATCTGTTAAAGCGGATAAAGTGGCCGAAAACAAAGTTGAACCGCAGGCTCCTCAACAAGAATCAAAACCAGCCAGGAAATAGAACCATGTTTCAGCACTCGTGGCCGCTTCAATGGGAAGAAGCGCTGTTGCTCAAACAGCGGCAAAATCCTTTGACGAGGCAGGTTATCCTTATACAGGAACAAACGATACTTTTCACGAGAAATAAGGAGTTTTGAAAAAAATACTTTCCCTGGTGAAGGTTCAGCGGCTCATCGCTAATTAACCAGCGGGTTAGTGTCTATTTTTAATTTACCAAATTAAGAAGTAAAGGAATTCGTTCGATTACTGTTTTCTGTTTCTCAATCAAAGAGATTAATTTACAGTAACCAAAAACGCGTACTATGTCAGAGAAAACAGTGATAGTAACAGGAGCCAACGGAAACCTGGGAGCAGCCGTAATAAAAAAATTTAGTGAGAATGCATTTCATGTTATTGGCACGGTAAGGCATAAACGAGAACCGAAAGAAGTCAATGAAAACAAGGTAGAAGAAGCGGTACTGGATTTGCTTCATGAAAAAGAATGCCAACAATTTGTGGAGGAAGTTATTGCTAAAAACAACGCGATTGATATAGCAGTTTTAACTGCCGGCGGTTTTACCATGGGAGATATTGCGGACACCAAAAGCAGTGACATCGCCAAACAATATCAACTGAATTTTGAAACGGCCTATAATATTGCAAGGCCGGTTTTCGTGCAAATGATTAAGCAGAACAATGGTCGCATTTTTTTAATTGGGTCGCGCCAAGGATTGGATACCACGAAAGGTAAATCAGCAGTAGGCTACGCTTTATCCAAATCGCTTTTATTCCGTTTGGCTGAAATAATGAATGCGGAAGCCAAAGGCAAAAATGTAGAAGTAAGCGTAATCGTTCCCGGAACGATAGACACACCACAAAACAGGGAATCCATGCCTGGTGCTGACTTCAGTGCGTGGGAATCTCCTTCTGAAATTGCTGAGGTGATTTATTTTTATTCAGGTGAGGAAGGCCGAAAATTGCATGAGCCTGTAATTAAGGTTTATATTAATCCGTGAAACGAGGCGCAGTGGGTTTTGCCACACAAGGACATCAATAATGAAAATAAAAAAAGCAAATAAAGATTGGTTAACTATTGCTGTTCCGGATCACATTTAGTACACCGTCCCAGTACCATAAAGTCGTGTGGTATGGCTGAGTTTCAAAACTCGGTTTTGGTCCTATGACTGCAGGGCGCGTAACGGCAGCAGCGTCAAAATAATTTACCGGTGCATTACTGGATGCATGAATAGCATGTGCCAGTGGCATGGCAAAATATTTTGGCGTAAACTTATCGGTTTTGCTCAACCTGTTAGAGCGGAAAAAACTTCCCGTTCTTTTACATAATCGAATCCTACTATCAGAAGCTGCAAATCAGGCTTACCGATGATTGGAGGCAATTCATTCATATTTGTTTGAATAATTGGCTTTTGAATCTTTCCTTCCTTGTATAAATGATCTTTATCAGTAAGTATTTCAATAAGCCCTTTTAATTTTCTCTCAGTACTGTACTTGGGACCTATCCCGATAAGTTTTCTTACAAGCGCCATCATACGACTCGGCTCCAGTTCCTCAATAAAGGTTAACCTTGAAAATACCTGTTTGCGTATTTGTTCATTTTCAAATACTTCCATCGTCTCACTCAATTTCATATCATTACATAAACACGCCAAAACGAGACTACCACCCGAGTTGGAAATCACCATATCAAATTCCTGCAACAACTGGTGACCGCCGATATCTCCATAAATATCGAGTAAAACCCGCGCTTGAATTAATGCCCAGGAACCTCCACCGTCAAGAGAAAGTATTTTATAGGCCATTTGTGATTATTTAAGATAATATTTTCAGGACCTGGAATCTAATCAGAATGCTTTGTAAGGGTTGGATATTGAAGCAAATTTCTAACAGTAAATATAAGAAAAAGTAATATTATTTTTTCTTTGTTTGAACTAGCAGGTGATAAATTGTAAATAAGCGCCTATAGTTTCCCTTTGCTGTTTTTCGAGTCTACAACTTCCCGCATTCAATCACTTTTGCACGCCTTTTGCTGTTCGTTTCACAAATACTTAAAAATCAAAAAAATGAATGCGATAACCGTTGAAAGAATTTCATGGAAAGAATTGATGCTACAGGAAAAACCTGTGGTGTTGCCCGTTGCCCATGATGCACTCACAGCCAGGCTAATCGAAATGTCCGGTTTTAAAGGGTTCCAGATCGCCGGGTTTGCACTGGCAGGTTCTATGCACGCCGTGCCCGATTTGGACCTGGAGCATTTTGGCGAAAAAGGCGATGCGGTAAGAAAGATCATCAGCGCGTCTTCACTGCCCGTGATGGTGGATGCAGACGACGGGTATGGTGATGTAAAAAACGTTACCCGTACCGTGATGGAATACATTCGCATGGGCGTTTCTGCAATCTTTATTGAAGACCAGAAGCCGCCGATAAAATGCGGCCATATGGGTAAGAAACATGTAGTATCCCCCGAGCACATGGAAGGAAAGATAAAGGCCGCTGTAGCTGCGCGAGGAAAACATGATTTGTTTTTGCTGGCCAGGACGGACGCTATCGAGCCGGAAAACCTGCGGCATGCAATAAAAAGAGGCGAACGGTATTTAAAAGCGGGTGCCGACGGGGTGTACATTGAAGGAATAACTGATAAGAAACAATTGAAGGACGTGGGTTCTGTTTTTAAAGGCGTTCCTCTGGCCACCAGCATTCTCGAAAATGGCGGCAAAACCCCGTGGCTTTCTCCGGAGGAACTGGGCGACCTCGGGTATTCAATGATCTTATACCCGGCAACGGTTATTTTCCAGGTGGCGTATGCGGTAAAACGCGCATTGGCCGCGCTTCGTGGAGGAAAACCGTTAGATAAAGAAACGGCATTGGATATGGGACAGTTCCTGGATATCGTCAACATTGATTATTGGCGGGAAATTGAGAACAAATACAGTGTAGAGGAAAAATGATATTGTGTTTTTTTTCCGCTGATCTCGCGGATTGACGCAGAAGGAAAAATAGTATCCTTTACGGCTAAGGGATACTATTTAATGAAATTGACCGCTGATTACTTAATTTTCTTACAACTGAGTTGCCGGCCTGCCTGGTGCAATACAAAGTGATCTACCTGGTTTGAATCGTTGCGGACAAACTCGAGCTCCATACCCTCTTCTTTTTCAAAGAAAAGATCTTTCTTTTCGGCAAAAAAAGCTTTATCACCCTGGCCGGTGGGTGTGGCTATCAAAACACTATCCTTTGCGTTTATCTTCACAGTTAAGCCGGGCCTCATCTCATATTCGCCTTCATATTGCTTCATCGTTTTTTCGCCAAGGCTGATGGCCGTTTTCTCTTTGGGTACCTCATAATTTCTATTATACAGAATTGCATAAATACTATTTGAAATTTCTGCTATCGTTTCATTAGAGGCGTTGCTCAAAAGGATAATGGTAACACCATCAGCAGGGACGCGCGATATGGTGGTGAGATAACCCGGAATGCCGCCGTCATGAGCTAATCTCCTTTTGCCATCAATACTGTCGATTGACCATCCATAGCCGTAATTATTTTTTAAGGGTGTGTAGGCTTCATTTTGCTGCGATGCCGATAAGATGGTATTATTCTGAAGCGCCTGGCTCCAGCGGTACAAATCACCTGTGGTGGAATAAATGCCTCCTGCAGAAAATGAAATCGTGGAATCGACAATTGGTGCGCGTGCGGCATTATGGGCATTTAAAACCAAATATCCTGTTGTCTTATCCTGGCTTTTGAGACCGGCAAAATCGAAACCACTGTGTGTCATTTTCAGCGGCGAAAAAATATACTTACGTACTGCTTGTTCGTACGAGGATTTTGTCACTTTTTCAATAATGTAGCCAAGCATAGAGTAACCACTGTTACTATAGCTCCATGAAGTTCCCGGCGAAAAATCGAGTGGTTTATTTTCGAACAAAGCCATCATTTCTTTACGTGTTTTGGGTTTGGTAATTTCATTCTTCATGAAATCCCCGTTTTTGGTATAGTTATAAATTCCTGAAGTGTGCGTGAGCAACTCTTTGATTGTGATGCTGTCTCCCTTTGGATACTCGAGAAAATATTTACTGAGCTTATCAGATACTGATAATTTATGTTCCGCCTGGAGTTTTAGAATCACCGCAGAAGTAAACTGTTTGGTAACAGACCCAAGCTGAAAGATGGAATGTTCATCATTTAGTACTCCTGCTTCATGATTGCGATACCCATAACCTTTGTTGAGCAGGACGCTGCCGTTTTTTGCCACCAGCGCGCAACCATTAAATCTGCCAAGTTGCTGGTAGGCATTCAACAATATATCAATACGCGCTGCATCATTTTGCGCAAAACAATTATAATACAAAAAAAGAATAGCGATACTTATCAGAATTTTCTTCATGGCTGAAAGTTTTATTAAAGTAATGAGATAAAATTAATTTTGAACATTCAAATCTTTCTGTGTCTGTTGATTCGACGTAATATTTGTTGTTTTGGTTACAGATACCTGGTTTGGCGTAGAAAAGAAAGGTAAATATCTGCGTTCCTGCGATTCTCTACGCTATCTGCGATTTGGTTTCGAGATAAGCCTTTAGGGATAATTGATATAAGATTGGATGTCCAAAAAATAATAAACTTTTGATACGCGATCGTAAGAAAATAAAAGGATACAGCTAAAGCTGGTTATTTTTGGAAAATTAGCGGATGCCTTTACAACCTAAATTGGTAGCCCAAATTGAGAACAAAAGCCCCGGTTTTGTTCTTTCCGTCAACCTGGTTCTTTTGTATATTTATCAATCCGTAATTACCACCAGCTTCGATAAAAATGCTTCCGTTGGAAAGTTTATAATCTATTCCGACATGCCCACTGACACCGGTATTGAAATGGTGTAGCTCGTCTCTAATATTATCCTTACTATCGAAAGACTGAGGTTGAGGAGTAACAGGCTGGGTTTCCTCTTTATTGAGGTAAATTAAACTTGAACCCTTAGTGATATTTCTAGCACTTAAAAGATAACTAACAAAGGGACCGGCTGCTATATAAGCACCAAATCTCTCTTTTAAATCCAAACGATATTTTGCCAATACCGGCAGCACCAAGTAGTTCATTCTTGCTTCACTCATGTAAGTGGCATATAAATAGTCAGGTACCTGGCCTTCTGGAAATAGTTGTACCATTTCAGCCGGTACCAAAAATGCCTGTGTGCCGTTCTTTTTACCTCCCTGCGACGAATATTCCAGTTGCGCTTCGATAGAAAACCGATTTGTAAGATTCAATCCTGCCTGGATGGCTGCATCTGCATCCAGCCTGGAACCATATCCGCTGCTTACTGGTGAGGAACTGCCTGATGTTAAGTTAGGAACACTGAGGCCGGCCTTTACGCCGAAATTAAATCGCCCCTGGCCAAAACCTTTTCTACCGGGAACCAGTAGAAGGGCCAGTGAGGTGGCAACCAGTAAAAATACTTTTTTCATGTTTATATAATTAACCTGAAGAAACAAACCGGATACAAACGTACACCTGCCTATGCTGACGGTCAATGACTTTGGTCAGTACCAGATATGATAAGGATTGGATATAACGAAATGGGGAGATTTGAAAAAAGAGGTTTGCCGCAATCGTGTGTGGTTCTTTGTATCTTTAGTCTTTACGGCGGAAAAGAATTTCGAATATTTGATTTCTATGACAAAAACAAATCGATTTTAAGCTGCTTTTTTAACATACATTTCCTGTTTATTCACAACGGCCGCTACTCTTGCTAACAATTTATTTTTAACCGCATTCAATACACTCATTTTACTTTTTCCTTCCAGAACTTTTCTTTCATAGTAAGCCTTTAAGTCGGTATCGTGTTTTATGGCTGTCAACGAAGCCATATGTAAATTGCATTTCAATTTTTTATTTGCCATAAAGTGAACCTTAGTGCGACCTCTAATACTGCTTCCGGAGGAATATTCAAAGGGTGCTACTCCACAATAGCAGGCAAGCTTCCTCGCATCTCGCATAACTGCAAATCCATTGGTATAAACAATGAGATTAATTGCAGTTACTAAACCAATTCCAACTACAGAAGTGACCAGTTTAAAAAGTGTTTTAAGATTATCATCTTCATTGATAATTTCTACAATTTGCCCTTCCAGATTTTTTAAGTCCTTATCTATAGCAGCAAGAGAACTCTTTATAGATTTATTCAATAATTTGGCCATCGCTTTGTTGCCTACTTCCTCAAATTCCTGGATCGGTGTTTTTAGTCTTTTTTGAGTAGTAACTAACCGGTCTCTTAAAGCAGCCAAATGCTTTATTTTCTGCAAAGTAGTGCCCATAGGCTTCCACAGCCTGATACGATCTAAATTTTTAATCGCATATTCAACTATTCGAATAGAGTCTACCTTATCATTTTTCCCTCTCACCAATCCCATTGATTTCTTTATCTGCCCGGCATCTTCTATCCAGGTGTCAATATTATTTGAAGTTAAAAATGAGGTCAGAATAAAACAATACAACCCAGTAGCTTCCATGCAAAATAATGTTTCATTAAAAACAATATTGAGCTCTTTCAACCATTGCTGAAGTTCTTTCATACCGGATGTGTCATTGGTAAATCGGCGATGTATTAGTTGATCATTCTTTTTACAACTAATGTCTACAGTTTGTTTGGAGATATCCACTCCAAAATAATAATTGTATTTGTTCATTTATAAAAGTTTTTACAATCATTAATATGAGTTTCTTTGAAACCTTGATAATAGGCCTGAAAACCTAAATTTCTATATGAAGCATCTCATATAAACAAAGTGTCTGTCTTCATCAAATAATGTACCTTGAAGTACGGTTCGTTGTATTAGTTCACAGACACTTTTGATTGTAGTTATCCACAAAATTGAGTTATTCACAAAGAAAAAAAGAACCAAAAAAAGAAAGTAATAATAGTAATAATTTTAATTAAAAATATTGAATGCAAACCTAAAGGTTCGTTTACTACTGATCTCTTTTTACTTCCTGTTAAAAAATGCCATGCAAAAACCAAATACCAGTAATGAAAAACCAGTGTACAAATTCAGCTGATTGTTTAAAGCTTGTGAAAACAGGGCTCCTATCAAAAGAATAAGTGAAATAATAATAAAGAAAATTCCAATTACAAAACCGAGGTTATTTAATCTTTTATACATCACATTTTATTTTAAAAGAAAATAATATTTAGAATGACCGTAATTATAATTAAGATCAAGCCTAACGGCGCTGACCTAAGGTACCATTTCTGCTGTTTATAAGATGGTTTGACGGTTAAAGAATAAACCAGGCCCACGAGTTCATTTTCCGGCTTTGGTTTTGTAAACAAGCTTACAATAATAGTAGTCAGGAAATTTACAATCCAGGAAAAAGAAGCGACGATAAATGCCTGTCCCATTCCACTGTGAATTTCGTATAAAGGATAAATCCATCCTCCTTTGCCTTCTGCAATCGTAAGTCCATGAGTCATTGCTGCAGCAATCGTACCTGCCAGAAGGCCAAAGAAAGCACCGTGCCCTGTGGTTCTTTTCCAAAACATACCGAGCAAAAAAGTGGCGAACAGCGGACCGTTTACAAAACTGAAAACCAATTGGAGAAAATCGTTAATGTTATTAAAGCTCTTTGCGATATATGCGGTGGCGATTGACAAAAGTATGCCCGCAACGGTCACCATTTTTCCTACAATAAGGTAGTGCCTGTCTGACTTGTGTTTTACAAAATAAGACTGGTAAATATCATAGGTAAATACTGAATTAAAGGCGGTCACGTTTCCGGCCATGCCACTCATGAATGAGGCAATAAGTGCTGTAATGCCCACGCCCAGAAGTCCTGTCGGGTAATAGTGAGAAATAAGCGAAGGTAACGCCATTGTATAATCAACTCCTCCGCCTCCATCTGAAGGAAGACTAAAACCCTTTGAAGCAAGCGCTGGTTGCAACAAGGCAAGGGCAATTACACCCGGCAATACAACGATCAACGGCATAAACATTTTAGGAATGGCGGCTATAACAGGAGTACGTTGTGCTGCGCTCATATTCTTTGCCATCATTGCCCGTTGCACTACCAGGAAATCGGTACACCAATACCCGAATGACATGACAAAACCTAATCCAAATATCAGTGACATAAAATTGATCCCCATTGGATTTGAATCTGCATGGCCCATGTATTTCCACGCATGAGTAAATTGAGGTTGCAACAAAGTTTTAATATTTGCCCATCCGCCAGCATCATGCAATGCTACGATTACGAGAGGCGAAAGCCCTAGTACAATCAAAAAAAACTGCAGGACTTCATTATAAACTGCACTGGTGAGTCCGCCCAAAAAAGTATAGATCATTACAATCCCTGCCGCCATCGCAATGGACACATCAAAATCCCAATGCAAAATAACTTCGAGCAATTTAGCCAGCGCGTATAAAGATATGCCTGAGGAAAAAACGGTCATGGCTGCAAAGGAAATTGCATTTAATCCTCTCGTTTTTTCGTCGAAGCGAAGTTTTAAAAATTCAGGAACACTTCGTGCCTTGCTGCCATAATAAAAGGGCATCATAAAAACGCCCAGAAACACCATGGCGAATATGGCGCCTACCCAATAAAAATGAACCGTCATGATTCCATACTTTGCTCCTGAAGCCACCATCCCTAATACTTCCTGGGCCCCAAGATTAGCAGAAATAAAGGCGAGGCTGGTAATCCAAAGAGGAATATTTCTTCCGCTGGTTAAAAAATCATTACTTGATTTAATTCTTCTTTTTATTATAAATCCAACCCCCAGGACGAAAAGAAAATAAACAATTATAATCAGGTAATCTGCAATGTGAAGTGCCATATCCTTGTTAGTTATGAAGCAATAATGTCAACACAATATATCATTTCATATTCATTTCACTCAAAAACTTTTTAACACTTTTGAAAAATGTAAGATGGAATCTTTAAAAATTTGTAGGAATTAGGCTTGTGACGAAGTTCGCTCAACGAGAGTTGATGGCAGCATTACTATTTCATCCACAAGATTGAATCTCTTCTTCTCAATTCCTTTGAAAAGCAACTCTGCTGCTGTTTTGCCGGTTTCAAACGCCGGTTGCACAATAGTAGTCAATGGAGGATTAAGAATTGGTGCGGTTCTTAAAGTCGAAAAAACAATCACTTTTAATTCTGATGGAATCGAGACATTCGATTGCTGACACACAAGGTATATTGATAAAGCCAGCCTTTCAACAGAAGCCACAATACCATCCGGTTTTTTCTTGCCCGAAAGCATTCTTTTTAATTTTTCAAATACCTCTTCATTTGTTCCCCTGCATTCGACGATTGCTTTATCTGCATCCGTCATCTTATTATCTTCCAATGCCGCTTTAAATCCTCTTGCCCTGTTATTGCAAATAGATAGTTTTGAAGATAAAGAAAGAAAAACAGGATTCCTGCAACCATTCCTGATCAAATGATTGGCAGAAAGATAACCCGATTCGAAATCATTTGTTACGACTTTTGCTATATGCAAGCCTTCAAATTCGCGATCGAAAAAAACAATTGGAATACCCTGTTGCTGAAGTTTTAAGATATGAGAGGGGTCGGTTGTCTCACTGCTAACAGACATGAGCACACCGTCCACGCGGCCACTACAACATTGCGACAAAATCAATTTTTCATTGGCGAGCTTTTCGTGCGAAAGATAGATGAGTACATGGTAGCCTTTTTTCTCGGCCACTGATTGTATTCCATTTATGGCTAATGAGAAAAAATTATCTGCTACTTCAGGAAGGACCAATGCGATCGTTTTACTTCTCTTATTTCTCAAACTGCTCGCATAAGGATTCAGGATATAATTAAGACGGCAAGCCGCTTCCCGTACTTTTCTTTTGGTTTCTTCACTGATTTCATGGCTATCATTCAGCGCTTTTGAAACTGTGGCAACCGAAAATTGTAATTCATTTGCCAGTTCTCTCATACTTATTCTATTCATAGGCTATCTATTGGTTTTACAATTGAAATTAAACCCCTTGAAAATTATTAAATATGGAAGGACGTAAAGTGTTCTTAAAGTACAACCATTAATAACCGACCAATAAGCCGCATTTTATTTTACGGCTTATGATATCAGGGTATTTTTTTGCGAAAACGGTTTCGTAAATAAAAATAATCATTTGTGAAATCTTTCATGAAAAAAATAGAATTTAGCAATAACGATTGCGCAATTGATATTAATACTTTTTCAAAAAACAGCCCCTAAGAGGAGGAACAAAAATCTTAATTACAGAAAATTTTATTTAGAAGAGGCCCAGCACATGAGTTAATGTGGTTTCATTGGACTAATTAAAATGTTTTTTTAATTTCTTAATAATAAGGTAATGATTAGGTAATAGTGCAAAGCTAATATTGCACCTCCAAAATCATTTGCCAAGATTTTCGGGCTTTACATAAATACAATAACATAACAATGGCCTTTTATCTTCAAACCTCAAATACTTTATGATGAAAAGAAAACTACCATGCAGGCTTTTATATTTCAGCTTTCACAGAGCGAAAAGCCGTTTATTCGTTGCAAGTTTACTTGGACTTGCAATAAGCTTTCCGGCTCATGCACACTTACAAGGGCAAGAGCATTTTAAAGAAGGCAACAATGATAAAAGAGAGCTGGCATTTAATCAGCCTACTTCTCCCATTCTTCACCGTTCATTTGCTGTTGACGAAAAAATTGAGAGTGGCCGGTTATTAAAAGACCACACAGTAAATGGCGTCGTTACCGATGAAAGTGGTAAGCCATTACAGGGTGTTTCGGTGCAGGTTAAAGGCACAAACAAGGGTGTGATTACCAATTCAACAGGTGAGTTTTCTTTATCAGTTCCCGAAGGTGCGACATTGGTCATTTCTTTTATTGGATATGAAACCCAGGAAGTTGCTGTTAGCGATCAAAGCAATTTAAACATTCAATTGAAGGTGGCTGCGTCGGGTTTGAATGAGGTGGTTGTTGTGGGTTATGGTACACAAAAGAAAGCTAATCTTACCGGAGCGGTAAGTCAGGTAAGCAGTGAGGTTCTTGAAAACCGTTCACTTCCGAATCTCACGCAGGGGCTACAGGGTGAAATTCCAAACCTAAATATTACCATGCTTGACGGGAAACCAATTCAATCCCCTTCCTATAACGTAAGAGGAACTACTTCAATAGGCCAGGGTGGAAATGCATTGGTTTTAATTGATGGAGTGGAAGGTGACCCAAGCCTGATAAATCCAAATGACGTGGCCAGCGTTACCGTTCTTAAGGATGCGTCATCGGCGGCAATATATGGTGCAAGGGCGGCTTTTGGAGTAGTTCTTATTACGACAAAAAGTGCTAAGAAAGGAAAAACGTCAATTTCTTATTCATCCAGTTACTCACTGAAAAGTCCTACCGCGGTACCTGACCAGGTAGACAACGGTTACGAATATGCAAAGATGTTCAGTGAGGCCTACTCTGCCGGTTCTAATTATACCCAGCTTCCCAAGAATATAAATAAGACTCAAAAATTTTCACAGCAATACCTGGACGATTTTGCAAAGCATGATGCAGATCCTTCGTTGGCAAAAACAGAAGTTAATGACCAGGGGGAATATGTTTATTATGCCAATACGGACTGGTATAAATTGTTGTACAAAGACCATAATTTTGCAACCGATCAAAACCTTTCCTTTTCAGGCAGCAGTGACAAAGCAAGTTTTTATGTTACAGGAAGATTGTATAATCAATCCGGGATTTTTCGTTATAATTCTGATGATTATAACACTTACAATTTCAGGGCAAAAGGTTCTGTACAGGTTTTTAAATTCCTTGAAATTGACAATAACACATCCTATTCAAATGTAAAATACCACAACCCTCTGAATGTTGGTGAAGGCGGTGGGATCTGGCGCAATATGTCAGATGAGGCACATACTTCCGCTCCATTATTGAACCCTGACGGCACGCTTACTTATTCAGCCGCTTATACGGTTGGTGATTTGTATTATGGGAAAAATGGAATAGATATGGCCACCAACGTGGTTCGAAACACTACTGGTTTTATAGCCAAATTTTTTCAAGACAAGGTCAAAATAAATGGTGACTTCACTTATCAGAATACCAATTATAACCAGCAACAAAAAAGGGTTCCGGTTCCTTATAGTTCTAAACCCGGTATCATCAATTATGTAGGATTAAATACAAATGATCTGCAGGAACGATATGATAAGACAAGTTATATAGCTGCCAACTTATACGGCCAATATGAAAACACTTTTAATGACGTCCATCATTTCAAAGCTTTAATTGGTTACAATTTTGAGCAATCGATATTTAAGAGAATCCAGGAACAAAGGAACGGTCTCATTTTTCCGGAAGCCCAGGATATTAGTCTTGCCCTCGGCCAATCCATTACAACTACCGGCGGGTGGGAGCAGTGGGATATCTTAGGCGGATTTTACAGGTTTAATTATGATTTCAGAAACCGTTATCTGCTTGAAATTAACGGCAGGTACGATGGTTCCTCCAAATTTCCAACTGATCAACAGTTTGGTTTCTTTCCCTCAGTTTCTGCGGGATGGAGATTGACTAAAGAACCTTTTTGGCATGTTTCTGATAAAGCCATTTCGGATATTAAAATAAGAGCGTCCTATGGCTCATTAGGAAATGGTAATATCAATTCATATCAATTCCTTGAGCAGTTAAATATATCAGAATCTTCGACAGTACTTAATGGCCAGCGGCCGCAAATCACAAGCAAGCCGGCGGTAATTCCAACTGGACTGACCTGGGAAACTTCCACAACCAAGGATTTGGGGTTGGATGCCAGCTTTCTTAATTATCGCCTTTCTTTCACAGGAGATGCCTATGTTAGAGAAACAGCGAACATGTTTACTGTCGGCCCCACCCTGCCTGATGTCTTTGGTGCCGCCGTACCAAAGGGAAACTATGCGGATTTAAAAACAACAGGCTGGGAAATAACAGCTTCATGGCAAGACAGGTTTAATGCAGGTTCCAAAGCCTTTCATTATGGAATCACTGTTAACGCCGCACATTATGAAGCTGTAATTACAAAATTCAATAATCCAAATAGAAACCTGAGTGATTATTATGTTGGAGAAAAATTAGGTGAATTGTGGGGATATGTAACGGATGGCTATTGGACTGCGAATGATGTAGACCAGGCAAAAGCGATGAATGCAAACATAAGTAACAATTCATCCGTATGGCTTCCGGGGGACGTAAAATTCAAGGATTTGAACAAAGATGGCGTGATAAGCAGGGGAAATGCGACTGTTGATAATCCCGGGGATTTGGTACGCATTGGAAACACCACACCGCGTTACACATACGGGATAGGACTAAATGCTGATTGGAACAATTTCTTTTTCTCTGCCTTTCTGCAGGGCACTGGCAGGCAGGATTGGTATCCCAGCAGCGACGCTGACGCCTTTTGGGGTCAATACAACCGACCTTATAATGCAGCGCTGAAATCTCAAATAGGCAAAATATGGACAGAAGATAATCCAAATGCTTATTTCCCGAGATACAGAGGTTATGTTGCCTTGTCAGGTCAAAGAGAATTGAGCGTGTTGCAGACAAAATACCTTCAAAATGCCGCATACGTCAGGTTAAAAAATATCCAGCTCGGTTATAATCTTCCTCAAAGTCTTGTTGGTAAATTAAAGATGACCAATGCACGTCTGTATGTTTCAGGAGAAAACTTGTGGGTAACCTCGCCAATGTTTAAAATTACTGATCATAATATTGATCCGGAAAGCATCCATGGTTCTGACCGCGTCTTAACGACAGGAGGTAATGGAGATGGTCAGAATTACCCGATACTTAAAAGCTACACTTTAGGACTAAACATTACTTTTTAAATTCTATTAAAGAAAATATTATGAATAATAAATTCAAAATGCTTTATTTCATTCTGACGGCGTCAATACTCTTGACTGCCTGCAAAAAGGTTTTGGATCAGGAACCCAAAGAATCCGCAACCAAAAATGCTGTATTTAGTAATGAAGCAGGCCTTCAGCTTTATAGTAATTCATTTTACAGCATTGTCCCCAGTGCGAGCGAAATTATGCGGGGTGATGCTATGAGTGATTACGCAGTTCGTACTGAAATTCCTGATTACCTGAGGCCGAACGTGTATAATGCTACTCTAAGTTCAGGATGGAGCTGGGGCGACCTGAGAAATATTAATTATTTCCTCGCCAATAATAATAACCCTTCTGTTTCCGAGGCAGTGCGCAATAATTATAATGGCATAGCACGCTTTTTCAGAGCATGGTGGTATTTTCAAATGGTCAAAAGATTCGGAGATGTTCCCTGGTACAGTAAACCTCTTGCGGTTGATGATTCCGCAGAGCTGTACAAACCGCGCGACCCGCGTCAATTAGTAATGGATTCAGTATTAGCCGACCTTAATTATGCCTGTGATAATATTACCGTTACCGATGATCAAAGCCGCAGTCTTATTACTAAATCGGTAGCTTATGCCCTTAAATCAAGAATTTGCCTTTACGAAGGCACCTTCAGAAAATATCATACAGAATTAAATCTTCAAGGCACGGCCAATGACTGGCTGACAGCAGCTGCGGATGCCGCCGAGCAGGTGATATCTTCGCATAAATTTAGCCTTAACCAGGCAGGTGGTGCGGGTAAATCCTACCGACAGTTATTTATTAACACCCAACCGATAGCCAGCGAGGATATTCTGATTGATGTCACAGATCCTAACCTGGCAGTATTTAGTGATGCCAATTGGTATTGGACAAGTTCAACTTATGGGAATCGCCTGAGTTTTGACAGAATATTTGTTAACACTTATCTTAATATTGATGGCACACCTTTTACTTCTATTTCCGGCCATGATACCATGACTTTTCCTGAAGAAACGCAAAATCGTGACCTACGCCTTGAACAAACTATCCGCACTCCGGGGTATATACGGATAAACGGTGGAAGTATCATTCCTGCTCCCCCTGATTTTTCTTATACTTATACCGGCTATCAACCAATTAAATACAGTCTTGATGATACAAAGTATGATCAGGGTACAGTAAGTGTAAATTCTGTTCCTGTTATTCGCTACGCTGAAATTCTTCTTAATTATGCTGAAGCCAAAGAGGAATTAGGAACTTTTACTGATGAGGATTGGAGTAACACAATCGGTGCTTTGAGGGCCAGGGCAGGAATTACAGGTGGACTTACTTCAAAACCTACGGTTGCCGATTCTTATCTTCAGCAAAACTATTTCCCGGATATTAGTGATCCCGTTCTTTTAGAAATAAGGAGGGAAAGAAGTATCGAGTTGGCTTGGGAAGGATTTCGTTTTGATGACCTGATGAGGTGGAAGAAAGGCAATCTGCTGGAACAGTCATGGACTGGTTTTTATGTTCCTTCTTTAAATACGTTAATTGATCTTGACCGGGATGGTAAACCTGATGTAGCTTTTGTGGAGCAGGCGCCATCAAACCCTGTACAGGGTGTAACTTATGTGAACGTTTCCCCAACCATAAATGGGAAAGTTAATCCGCAACAATTAACGAATGGAACATATGGTGAACTCACGTGGTTAAAAGATGCTCCCAGGGAATGGACAGATAATAAATATTATTATCCAATCCCTGAATCGGCTCTATTAAAGAATCCAAAGCTCGGGCAGAATCCGGGATGGTAAAATAAATGGGCTCCTTTGCAGGAGCCCTATTTCTGAACATTAAACAGATTTCTGATGAAAATAAAAAGAGGATTATTTATTGCTTTACTATCGTTTTCAATCCTTGGTACCCGTGGACAAATGATCAATGTGGCCACCTATAATATGAGAAACGATAACAACAGCCAGGATTCCATACATGGAAACGGCTGGAAACAACGCTATCCTGCCATTTCTGCATTAATAAAATTTCATGATTTTGACATCTTTGGTACCCAAGAGTGTCTCTATCACCAAATATTGGATATCAGCAAGGAACTTCCCGGATATGATTATTACGGAATAGGCCGCGACGATGGAAAAAATGCCGGGGAACACTCTGAAATTTTTTACAAGAAAGATAAATTTAAACAACTTGCCCATGGAGATTTCTGGTTATCAGAAACGCCCGATAAACCTTCCCTTGGCTGGGATGCCACCTGCTGCAACCGGATTTGTTCGTGGATCTTATTGCAGGATAAAAAATCGAATAAGAAATTTTATGTTTTTAATGCTCATTATGATTATCAAAAGGATCTTGCAAGAAATGAAAGCAGCAAATTAATTCTAAAAGAAATAAAAAGAATTGCAGGATCGCAGCCAGTAATATTTATGGGTGATCTAAATGGAGGCAATGAGTCGAACTGGTATAAGATTGTTGCCAACTCAGGATTTTTAAATGACAGCTATAAAGAAGCTAAAGATCCTTATGCAAACAATGGATCATTTAACGGCTTTGGAAAAACGGTTAACAGCAATGAAATAATTGATCATATCTTTATCAGCCCTCAATTTAAGGTTGAAAAATGGGGTATTCTGACTGATACTTATCAAGGCAAATATCCTTCTGATCATTTTCCTGTTTTAGCAGTGTTGAGACTTCAATAAATATTGTTTTTAAAATTTTAATTTAATTGCAAAGTAGTGGATACAAGAAGAGATTTTCTTAAGAAAGCCATCCTGCTCTCGGGTGCAACCGGTTTATCATATATGATCCCGGAATCGATACAGAGGGCCATGGCCATAAACCCCGAAAAGGGCAGCACCTATCTTGATGCCGAACACGTCGTGATACTGATGCAGGAAAACCGCTCCTTTGATCATTGTTTTGGAACACTCAAAGGTGTACGTGGTTTTAATGATCCACGAGCTATGAGATTGCCCAACAAAAATTTAGTATGGATGCAATCGAACGGGAAAGGAGAAACTTATTCTCCTTTCCCGTTTGATATTCGAAATACAAAGGCAACGTGGATGGGGTCAACACCACATTCGCGCTCAAGCCAGGTGGATGCATGGAATGCAGGGAAATACGATAACTGGCTTTCTTCCAAACGTGTCAGGGATAAAAGATATGCTGATATTCCATTGACCATGGGCTATTACACACGGGAGGACATTCCTTTTTATTATGCGATGGCGGATGCTTTCACAGTTTGCGACCAGAACTTTTGTTCCGCAATGACAAGTACCAATCCCAACCGCTTATTTTCGTGGGCAGGCACTGTTAAAGAAGAACAAACCAGGGATGCCAAAGCCATCATGCGCAATTTAAGTAATGACCGTTGGGGCGTTTTGCATTTTGATACGTTCCCAGAACGGCTTGAAGACAATGGAATCTCGTGGAAATTCTACCAGAATGATATTGATTGCGGAGGCGGGTTCACAGGTGATGAACGTGCGTGGCTTTCGAACTTTGGTTGTAATCCTTTGGAATGGTTTGCCAGCTATAATATAAGATTTTCTCCGGGGTATATTAAGAACCTGCAAAGCCAGGTATTATCGCTTCCTGATCAAATAAAAGAACTGGAAGACAAAATCCAATCCCAAACTCTAAAAGGAAAAGCACTTTCAAAAGCGCAGACAGCAGTTGTAAAAAAGAAAGAGGCACTTGAGCATGCAAAAAAAGATTTGTCGGCCTATACAGCTGATCAATTTGAAAAGTTGTCCGCCAAAGAAAAAAATTTATTCCTAAGAGCCTTTACAGATAATTCGAAAGACCCTGACTATCATACTCTCACTGATTTTTCTTACACGGATAATGGTGTAGAACGACAGCTTAGCATTCCAAAAGGTGATGTTTTATTTCAATTTCGAAAAGATGTGGAAACCGGCAAATTACCTACAGTTTCCTGGATAGCCGCTGCTCAAAATCTTTCCGATCATCCCAGTGCTCCATGGTATGGTTCTTTATATGTGTCAGAAATTTTAAGCATACTTACAAAAAATCCCGAGATATGGAAGAAGACGATCTTTATTGTAAATTTTGATGAAAATGACGGTTATTTTGATCATGTTCTTCCATTCGTAGCGCCTGATCCTCTAAATGTAGAAACAGGTAAATGCTCACCGGGTATCGATTCAGGCTTGGAATATGTGCGCCTTGAAAACGAATTAAGAGACGGCATTCCCGAAAGAGAGGCACGTGGAGGTCCAATCGGGCTCGGTTTTCGTGTGCCTATGCTCATTGCCTCTCCGTGGAGCAGGGGCGGAAAAGTTTGTTCAGAGGTGTTTGACCACACTTCAGTCTTGCAATTCCTGGAAGTTTATCTAAAAGAGAAATTGGGCAAGGAGGTAACCGAAAAAAATATCAGTAACTGGCGTCGAACCATTACTGGAGATCTTACTTCAGTATTTAAACCATATCATCGAGAAGGTGTTCCTGAAATTAATTTCCTTGATAAGAAACCGTTCCTTGAGAAGATATACAATGCAAAATTTAAAAAAGATGCATTAGACTTCAAAAAATTAACGAAGGAAGAAATTGATAGCACAAATAAAAATCCAGCTTCATCTTCAATTCTTCCCCGCCAGGAACGAGGCGTAAAAACTGCGTGCGCTTTGCCCTACCAGATTTATGCAGAAGGAAAATTAAGCAGTGATAAAAAGCATCTTATCTTGACACTTTCTGCACAAAATGAACTTTTTGGAAAGAAGGGATCTGGTTCTCCATTTAATATTTTATTTCCGGGAAAGTATTCCTCCAACAAACACTCATTTGAAATTGTTGGAAGCCGCTCTTATGCAGTTGCGGCAGGAAGTGAGCTTTCAGAGACTTTTCCTATTCGTTCATTTGAAGATGGCGTTTATCAACTTGAAGTAAATGGACCAAATGGTTTTTACAGGCATCTTTCAGGAGACGCAGGAGACCCTGAACTCATCATCAATTGTGAATATGAAAGGCCAGGAAAGTTAATCAACAAAGCCACTGGCAATATTGAGCTGAAAATCTTTAACCGTGATCCGTATGAAATAGAGATCAGGGATAATGGTTACAAAAATAAGACTGTAAAAAAAGTATTAAAGCCGCAACTACCAGGTAACGGTGATGGACACACGATACTTTTGAATCTAACTAAAAGTTTTGGTTGGTATGACTTTACAGTTTCTGTAAAAGGATTCGATCGTTTTAGAAGGCGTTATGCCGGCCATGTTGAAACTGGTAAAGAAAGCTTTACAGATCCTTTTATGGGGAGGTTATAATTTTATAAAACGACAAATCAATTTATTTATGCGTTTACTATTTAATCGGAATATGAAAAGATTCTTTTTTCTTTCACTTTGTCTTTTTCTTTTTTTCACTGGTTTTAGCCAGGAAAAACATTATACAGTTGCCGATGCTCATGCGCATAATGATTATATGCACCCCGTGCCGTTTTATACTGCATGGAATGCCGGTTTTGGATCAATCGAAGCAGATGTTTATCCTGTCAATGGCGTTTTACTCGTGTCCCACACTAAAAAAGCTCTGAGCAGTGAGCGAACTCTGGATCGTTTATACTTAAAGCCACTCTTAGAGCAGTTACAAAAGGATGATAAACGGAAAGTGAGTTTACTGATCGACATAAAAGAAAACTATAAGGAAAGTTTACGTTTTCTCACCAAGGAGTTACAACCTTTAAAAAAATATCTGGTATCTGATAATGATTTAAAGAAGCCCGTAACTATTCTCATCAGTGGCGAAAGGCCGCCGCCACAGGAATACAAGAACTATCCGCATTACATTTTCTTTGATGATGATCTAAAAGTTTTTCATACGCCGGACCAATGGAAAAGAGTAAGACTTGTAAGTCTTTCATTTGAAAGATATTCTCACTGGAATGGGGAAGGTGATCTTCCGGATAGCGATAGAAAGGTGCTTTTGCATGTGATTGACAGTGTACACCAGGCAGGAAAGAAGATCCGGTTTTGGGCAGCACCGGATAGTAAAAATTCATGGGCGACACAAATGAACCTGGGTGCTGATATTATAGGAACGGATAAGATTGACGAGCTCTCAGCATTTCTTGGTAAAGAATCAAATTCTAAATTGAAAAAGCCGAAAACGCTTTCGCAATAAAAATTTAAATTGTTCATAAAAAAGCGGAAATTAGCATAATCGTTAATATCATCAATTGAATAGCCATGGAAAATCAAAAAGAAAATTTTACTTCCAAAGAATCGAATCCATTACAAAGCCTCGATGAGTGGGAAGAAGATGTTTTGGTTCGATATCCCGAAACAGAACCAGTAAAGAAGACAAAAGATGAATTCAGAAATTATGAGACGACGGTAAGAGACTCGGTTAAAGAATTTTACCGGTTAAATCATAAATATCAAACTTATGATTTTGTTCTGAGGAAGAAAAACGAATACCTGCAATTCAATAAAAAGGAAATGCGGGTGTGGGATGCATTTGATTTCCTAAATCAATTGGTAGATGATTCAGATCCTGATACTGATCTTGACCAGTTTCAGCATTTGTTACAAACTTCAGAAGCGATTCGCCGCGATGGCCATCCGGACTGGATGGTTTTGGCAGGGCTTATGCATGATATGGGTAAAGTACTTTGTCTTTTTGGCGAACCTCAATGGGCTGTAGTTGGTGACACTTTCCCCACAGGCTGTGCGTATTCATCTAAAATTGTTTATCCCGAATTTTTTGAGGACAACCCGGATTTTAATAATCCCCGATTTAATACTCAGCTTGGAGTTTATGAAAAGGGATGTGGATTAAAAAATGTCCAGATGTCATGGGGACATGATGAATATATATACCACCTTTTGAAGGATTACCTTCCTGAACCGGCTTTATACATGCTACGGTATCATTCTTTTTATGCCTGGCACAGAGAGAATGAATATGAATATTTACTTGACGAAAATGATAAAGACATGTTGAAGTGGGTAAAACTTTTTAATCCATATGATTTGTATTCAAAAAGCCCCGAGCCGCCTGATATAGATAAATTAAGACCTTATTACGAAAACCTCATAAAGAAATATTTACCGGAAATCTTGAGATTTTGATGGTTATTGCATTTTGAATGGCTAAGTTTTTCTATTGTTGTTGTCTCGAACATTAAATTTAAAGGACACTAACATTTAGCAGTCCGATTCATTTCATTTACGCCGAATAAAAAATCTCCTTATTCCTTGCTATACCCGGAAAAAAAATTCCCGGCGTTCTTAACCCTAAAAAGAACAACCGGGAAGTTTTGGAAATTGCTATTTAAAACCCATCATCCAGCTTTTCAGCTGACATTCATCTCCATACCATATTATTAAGGCTCACATAATGCCTGCCATTAGAAGAATCCTGCCAGATACTATACATTGTCGGATAATATGTGTGGGTTGGATCATAGTATTGAGGTTGAGGGATAGGCTTTTGAATCATATTGCCACTTTGAAGAGTTGCTAACGTAATCATAGGCTCTTCAAATGTTACATGACCGTCGTAGGTACCGTAAATAAAGGTGCTTGTAAAACCCATTCCGTGCCATTCGGGCGAAGTAGGATCAAACCAGTGAGCTCCCATCTGTGGCACACCGCCCGGAATCCGAACATATATTGGAGGCATGTATCCAGCAGGAATTGGCATATCGAAGCCGGTTGGATCTACCTCATAAGGAGGAATGGCCATCTGCGCGGCAAGGGAAATTTTATAAAAATGAAAATCAAAATGCGGAACATCATATACCCCAACCGGTGGATGACCATGTACATTCCAATCGATAACTACATGATCAAAAGGGGTAACTGCTTTTGCCTTTTGATGCAAGGTCAGCGGCCAGGTGGCTGCGGCAAGATCATTTGGGTCCTGCGGGAGATTGGTGAGCGCGCCATCAGTCATTTCAACACCTATAGCCAGTGGTTTACCATCGTGGGTAATATTAACCCATGTTCTTACATGTCCGTTTCCCATTTGTACCTGAGGACCATAGAAAGTATTATACTTTTCTGAAGGATTTGATTGCCTGCTTTCAACTCCCGGTATAACAGGAACTACAATTGTTGAATTGTCGTTAACGGCAAAACTTTCAATTGTTGGAGTTGAACTCTTAATATCTGTTTTTTTACAGGAAATAAAAGTGGTCATAAATGCAGTCATAGTAATGCCTAGCAATGCAAGGCTTACTGAATGAAATTTTCTTTTCATGATTTAAATTTTTGAATTGAATTTGATTTGGTCTTTTCTTTATAATAATATGTTTTACTTAAAATTATAAGGGCCGTTCCTGCAAAGGAAGTTGCCGTAAAAACGACTTTTTACTAACAGGTATTCCAAAAAAGATTTCATTCCTGAATAATCATCTAATTATTGAATAAAATTTTCCCGAGCGTAGGTAATGGAAAATTCATTTATTAACCTGTTACTGACAGGTATAATAATTTGAATTAAAATAAACTTATTGTTTCAGGAGGTTAGGCAAAACTGCTTTCCAGGGGGATTATTAATCAGTACAGCTAAGATAATATTTTTCATTTTATTTTCATTCTCCAATACATAAAAATTTTATCATTTTATTCGCTTCTTCATGTAGCGAATGCAATGAAAAGTATATGAGTATTAATTAATAAAAACGGTCAAATTTTAGGGAATAAGAAAGCACGATATTTTACTATTAAATTAAATAAAAAAGGAACCGGTTTTATTAAAACCAGGTTCCCTTTTTTTAGCTATACATTTGTCATCCATTCAAATGCATGGCCGATTATAAAAAACCCATACAGGAATGATGCTGTATCGTTAATGTATTCTTATGACCACTACCCTAATCTACTAGATTCATGGTAAATTCATAAACAAAAATAGAAAGCAAATAAATTCTTTTGCATACCGAACGTCAGTGAAATGCATGATTGAAATCAGCGATATATGATAGGTGAAATAAAAAAAGATTTTATTCGTTGGTTTACTGTGGATCACTTTACGGAGGTGCTTAAATCATTGATAGCTTGTAAACCTTATTAAATTGTTTTTCTTTTTACAAAGCGTTAACGAGCCAATATTTACATTTGCGGGGCCATGAAAAAGTTTCTTGCTTTTTTTGTTCTTATTTCTCACATGAACACTTCGATGTTTCTACCACAGGCACCGGAGTCGGATATTTATGATGCAAATGGCAACCAGGTAGATGACATTAACAGCATTGTTGAATTCGTAATGGTGAAATTAGGCCTGGATCACCGGGCAGACGATGAAGATGATGACAGCGGGCAAAATTTTCATATTGTAAAATGCTTTGAATATTGCTTTCGACCCGAATTTATAACGGTTAAAAGAACCGATACTTTATTAACCAGAACGCCGATATTCACCGAATACCAGGAAAAAATTACCAACATTTCTTTTGATGTGATCATTCCTCCTCCAAAACACCTGGTTTAGCAGCCACTTATTTTATTCATAATTCCGGGAATACCATTTCCCTGGTTTCAATTTATTCATTTAATCTTTTTTTATGGAATTCAGGTTATGCCTGTTTGCATTGCTGTTTCCGGCATTGTATTGTTTTGCAGGCAAATCAAATAGGGACACGCTCAGGTTAACTATTCCCGAGAGCGAGGAGCTTTTGCTTCACAACAACCTGCCGCTACTGGCAGCTCATTATAATATAAACGCCAACCAGGCTTTCGAAAGGCAGGCAAAGCTTTCGGACAATCCTGTTATAAATACTGACCAAAATATTTACGACGGATCTGGATTTTTCAAACATAACCAGGTGAATGGACAAGTATTCGTACAGGTAATGCAACTTATTAAAACAGCCCGCAAGCGAAATAAGTTAATCAAATTGGCTAACGACAACACTGATATTTCTACATCGCAGTTTGATGACCTGGTCAGAACGCTCAGGTATTCACTTTTGTCTGATCTCTTTGAAATAAATGATCAACTGAGGATAAGGCAATTGTATGATGCAGAAATCGGCGAGCTGAAAGTGTTGGTTAAAGGCACGGATGAAGAATTACAGCTTGGAAATATTTCGGTTAAAGACAACATTCGAATTAAAGCACTTCTCTTTGATTTACAGAATGAACTTATAAACGTAGATGCACAATTGATAAATCTGCAAAGCGAGGTGAAATTATTGTTACACCAAAGCGACAGTTCATTTATAGTTCCCGCCATCCGTTATAACTTTCCGGATCTCGTTTCGGTAAATATCCCTTCAGAACAACAATTACTTGCGCTTGCGGACAGCAGCCGCCCGGATTTAAAAGTGCAACAGTTTGAATTGAATGCTGCCGATCATAATCTCTCCTATCAAAAGGCGCTTGCGAAGCCTGACTTTAATATCGGTACAGAGTACGACCAGCGCAGCAATTATGCACCCGGTTATGTAGGTCTGGCTATTTCATTTCCACTGAATGTATTTAATAGAAACCAGGGAAATATCAGTGCCGCTCATTTCAATTTTCAACAACAACAAACCTTATATGATGAGCAGGTCTCGCAGGTTCAAAATGATGTATCGACAGCCATAGCGAAAGTTAAGTTTTACCAGCAAGTGAATAACGTTCAGCAGGTTGATTTTGCCGCGAAAAATGACACGGTGTTTCAGAATATGTTTAAGAGTTATCAGCAACGCCAGGTAAGTCTTTTGGAATTTATTGATTTCGCTGACGCATATAAAGAAACCAAATTAAAAATTATTGAACAACAATCCAGCCTCGTGCAGGCGATCAATTCGCTGAATTACGCGACCGGCAAAGATGTGGTCCATTTAAATTAAACAGTATGAAAAATATTTATTTCGTTTTAGCAATACTCTATTCCGTTATCCTGTTTTCATGCAAAGCCAAAACAGAAACGGTGACAAAAAATGAGCCTGTAATTTCAGATTCTCTTGCAAAGATCATTACCATCGATACAGCCAAATTTGAACCGGTCCAGGATGAATTGTCGCTTAGCGGTGAAGTAAGTTTTGATGATAATAAAGTCGTAAAGATTTTTCCTAATGCCAGTGGCCGTGTCAGCAGTGTGGCTGTTTCCCTCGGAGATAAGGTAACAAAAGGCCAAACGCTGGCAGTCATAAAAAGTGCCGATGTAGCAGGTGATTACACTGACCTGAATACAGCGAAAACCGATGCCGCCATTGCAGAAAAGGAATTCAAAAATGCAGAGCAATTGTATAAAAGCGGGCTCAGCAGCGAGAAGGATTATATACAGGCCAAACTGGAATATAATAAAGCGCTTGATGCAGTAAACAAAGTAAAAACGCAGATTGCTATTAATGGTGGTGGTAAAACCAAAGCCACCGGTATTTATACAATCTCTTCCCCTGCGGATGGATATGTGGTGGAAAAGAATATTACCCCCGGTAGTTTCATCCGTAATGATTACAGCCAAAGCTTATTTACTGTTTCCAATATGCAGAATGTTTGGGTTTGGGCAAATGTTTTTGAAACAGATATTCCAAAAATAAAAGAAGGAGAACCGGCTGTTGTGTCTACACTTGCCTACCCTGGCAAATTGTTTTACGGACATGTTGACCAGGTAAATTCTGTATTGGACCCAATGAGTAAAGCCATGAAAATAAAAATTGTTTTGCCCAATGCAGCTATGCTGTTAAAGCCTGAAATGTTCACCACTATTCTCCTTGACCAGGACGAAGATCAGAAGGCGCTTGCTATTCCTACCAAGGCACTTATAGCAGATAATGGTAAAAACTATGTCGTCATTTATAAAGATCCCTACCATGTGCATGTGCAGCAGGTAACACCTTTGAAAGTGGAAGAAACGAAAACCTATATTGAAAGCGGGCTTCAGCCTGGGGATCGTGTAATAAGTAAAAACCAGATACTTCTGTATAATTCCCTCGTCGAAGAGTAAACCTACTTTTTATCAATTAAATTTTTTCCAGTGGTCAAGTTTATAAAAAATATTATTCATTTTTCTCTTCGTCACCGCTACATGGTTTTTTTTCTGACCGTTGTAATGGTGATCATAGGTATCTGGAGTTATAAGAAAACGCCTATAGAAACATTTCCTGATGTAACGAATACACAAATCATTATAATTACCCAATGGCCCGGCAAGAGCGCAGAAGAAGTTGAAAAATTTATTACCATTCCTCTTGAAGTAGTTTTAAACTCAGTACAGGAAAAGGAAAATTTACGGTCTACTTCTTCTTTTGGTCTGAGTTATATCCGTATCATCTTTAATGACGGAGTGCAAGATGCATTTGCAAGGCAACAGATCATCAGCCGGCTTGGCAATGCTGAACTTCCGGAAGGTATATCGCCTGAAGTTGAACCTCCTTACGGTCCTACTGGTGAAGTATACCGTTATACTTTAACCGGTAAAAATTATTCAATCCGCGATTTGACGAGCATACAGGATTGGGTGCTTGACCGCCAGTTTAAAAGTGTTCCCGGGGTGGCAGATGTAAACAGCTTTGGCGGAGAAGAAAAAATTTATGAAATAAGTACTAATCCGAACCTGCTTTCTCAATACAATTTGAGTCCTCTTGATGTATATTCCGCGGTGTCGAAAAGCAATATGAATGTAGGTGGAGATGTGATAGAGCGCAACGGACAGGCTTTTGTGGTAAGAGGCATTGGATTGTTGAACAGCATTAGTGATATTGAAAACATCATTGTAACCAATATCAACGGGGTTCCTATATTGGTTAAAAATATCGCCTCGGTAAAAGAAGCAGGAAAGCCAAGACTAGGGCAGGTAGCGCGCGATTTTAATAAAGATGTGATTGAAGGAATTGTCGTGATACGAAAGGGAGAAAACCCAAAAGAAGCCCTTGACCTGATTCATGAAAAAGTAAAGGAACTGAATGAAACGATATTGCCGAGGGGAGTTAAGATTAATACCTTTTACGACCGCACGAATTTGATGGATTATGCTACTGATACGGTTTTGCATAACCTCGCAGAAGGGATTATTCTGGTAACCCTGGTTGTATTTCTTTTCATGGCTGATTGGCGCACCACCTTAACTGTAAGTATCATTATCCCATTGTCATTGCTTTTCGCTTTTATCTGTATGCGGATAAACGGAATGTCGGCCAACCTCCTGAGTATGGGTGCAGTTGATTTCGGAATTATAATTGACGGAGCGGTGGTAATGGTGGAAGGGCTTTTTGTGGCACTGGATCAAAGGGCCAGAGAAGTGGGTATGGAAAAATTCAATAAACTTGCGAAACTCGGGCTTTTCAAGCAGAAAGGAACAGAAATGGGGAAAGCGATTTTCTTTTCAAAGGTAATCATCATCACGTGCCTTATTCCCATTTTTGCTTTTCAGAAAGTTGAAGGTAAAATGTTTTCTCCTTTGGCTTATACTCTCGGCTTTGCTTTATTAGGCGCATTGCTTCTTACTTTAACGCTGGTGCCGGCTTTATCGAGTATTTTATTGAGAAAAAATGTAAAAGAAAAGCACAATCCTATTGCCTTGTTTTTTGAAAAAGCCGTTTCGAGGGCTTTCAAAATTACCTATGAACATAAAAAGACGAGTATCTTAATTGCTTTTGTGATCATGCTAGTTACTTTCTTTTCTGCCCGGTTTTTAGGAACTGAATTTTTGCCGGAATTGAATGAAGGAGCGTTATGGGTAGAAGCGGAGCTACCGATGAGTGTCAGCCTTCCTGAAGCAAACGAGGTGAGCAACAAGATGGTGCAGATTTTACATACTTTCCCAGAGGTAAAGCAAACGTTAGCACAAGTAGGCCGCCCGAATGACGGTACCGATCCGAAAGGATTTTATAATATCCAGACACAGGTGGATTTGTATCCGCAGAAGCAATGGAAGAGAAAGATAACCGAGGATGAACTGATAGCCCAGATGGATGAAAAGTTTAAAAATTATCCGGGTATTGTATTTAATTATTCCCAACCAATAAGGGATAATGTGGAAGAAGCCGTTTCAGGTGTAAATGCCTCTCTTGCGGTAAAGATCTTTGGCAATGATTTTAAAACCCTGGATTCTGTAGCAAACATGGTAATGGGACAGTTGAAAAATGTAAAAGGAATTGAAGACCTCGGCGTAGAAAGAAATTTAGGTCAACCTGAGTTCCGGATAGAACTGGATCAGCAAAAAATGGCACAATACGGAATAGTGATGGAAGATGCCCAAAGTGTGATAGAAATGGCAATCGGAGGTAAAGCAGCCACACAGCTTTATGAAGGGGAACGAAAATTCGATGTAACCGTGCGATATGCAAGTCCTTATAGAGATAACCAGGAGGCGATAGAAAATCTAATGATCCCCGGCAGGAATAACACCAGGATACCTTTAAAGGAAATTGCCGATATCAAAACCATAACCGGACCGGCATTTATTTACCGGGATAATAATCTACGGTATATAGCTGTAAAATTTTCAAACCGCGGGCGTGACCTTGGCAGCACTATTCGTGAGGCACAACGAAAAGTAAAGAGAAATGTTCAATTACCTCGTGGCTATTATACTACATGGAATGGAGAATTTGAGAATCAGGTACGTGCATCCAAAACGCTATCCCAGGTAGTGCCGGTTTGTCTTCTTGCCATTTTTCTTATTTTGTTTGTAACATTCAATAACGTAAAAGATGCGCTTCTCACCCTTATGAATGTACCCTTTGCGTTGATCGGGGGAATACTGGCTTTATTTATTACCGGCTTTAATTTTAGTATTAGTGCAGGCATCGGTTTTATCGCTTTGTTTGGTGTTTGCATTCAAAATGGAGTGATACTCATCAGTGTATTCCGAAAAAATCTGGAAGATAAAATGCATCCTGAAGAGGCCGTTTACAAAGGAGTCATCTCCCGGGTAAGACCGGTGATCATGACTGCACTGATGGCTGCAATAGGTTTATTGCCGGCGGCTTTATCCCATGGTATCGGAAGCGAAACCCAAAAGCCGCTTGCCATCGTTGTGATCGGCGGCTTGATCACTTCAACGATACTTACTTTGCTGATTCTTCCGGTTATCTTCCTGATAGTACACCAGTTTATGCACAAAAGATCAAACAGAGCTATGCTTCGCAAAATGGGAATGGTAAGTAAGCTCGAAGGTCCGAATAAAATCTAAGGCTAATAGAAGCATGATGGGGAAATTTCTTATCGATAAAAAAAAACTCCCGTTTTTCGGGAGCTTAATTTTTTTAATCCATGGGTTGATTTTCTCAAGGATATAAGGCTGGTTTATGGCCTGGTTTTCAAAGGATATATATCTTTCTCAGGTATTGAATAAATCTAAAAAGAAGTTGACTGATATCAGATTTTATTGTTGGTTTTTCGTGGATAATGGCTCTGGAGGTAAACCCGGAAGTACTTTCAATGGATTTGGATTTTTGATTAATGTTGTTGAACATCAATCAACTTCTGGAACAAAGATAGGGTCGCATACCTCCGTAGGCAAGAGCACTATTGACTATTTTTACGCGTATTGAATTTACTGTTACCGTCGTATTATTACGATAGCCGGTATTCGTAGATATACTTTTTATCAATGAGAATCAAAAGATGTGAAGGATAACGGCTCAAATAAAATCGTTGCTTATTTGTTGGTTTACTCATACTCTGCGATTGGAAACAAGCAAAGGTGACTCAAAAGAAGTGGAGCGTGCAGATTCACGCAACAAGTCTATCACTCTTCGAACCTAAAAAATGCATTCTTTCAAGAAAGGGCGTAAAGCGCTTATCTGTTCTAAAAAATGAAAACAGCGAAGAGATTTCTATCCATGTCAATACATTATCATGTTCTGCAAAGGCGCGCTCAATATATTGCGCGCATTTATCAAACTCCTTATAAGTGTAGGCAATCAAACTAAGGACCGTTCCTGAAATGTACTCCTTTTGTGAACGGCTTATAAATTCATCGGCGATGCTTCTGGCTGCTGTTTCTTCACCGGCATTTGAATAGATATAAAATAACTGCAACAGCGGATACTGATGTCTTCCCGATAATTCGATTGATTTAGCCAGTGCCTTCACCGCTTCATCATAATTGTTTAAACCATAATAACTCATCCCAATACTGCTGAATGCAAGGAACGAATTAGGATCCAATTCAATCGCCATTTTGCTTGCTTCCAGAGCCTCACTAAATCTTCCATAATTATACTGGACAAATGCAAGAAGGTGGTGCGAATGCGAAACCAACGGCTCAAGTTCAATAGCATATTGAGCTTCCTTTACCGCGGAAGTGAAATCTTTTTCAATCCAGCATAAATACTGGCTATACCAGTAATGGGCAGGCGCATAACGCGGATTCATTTCAAAGATCTTTTCAAATTGTTTCCGCGCCTCTATCCAATTCCAGTTATAAAACATGGAAACAAAAGCCAGAACAGAATACGGTTCCACTCTTCCAGGATCTGTCTTTATAGCTTTTTCTGCCGCATCCATAGCTTTCGGAATAGCTTCATCAGGTGGCAACATCGCATAAAATGCCAGCAAAGCGTACGTGTCTGCTATACCTGCGTGAGCCAACCCAAATTGATCATCCAGGATCGTAGCCTGGATAAAATAATGAAGTCCTTTCTGCAAATCCTTACCTCTTTTGTTCCAGAAAAACCTGCCTTTTAGATAAAGGTCGTAAGCGGCTTTATTATTAGTGGGCGGTTTAAACAGCCATTGTTTTTCATTATGTAATAAAGTAAGTTTTAATTTTTCGGTAATCGCCAACGCGATCTCATCCTGAATGGCGAAAATATCTTCCAAATTCCTATCATACTTTTCCGACCAAAGATGAAATCCATCTTTCACATTAACCAATTGAGCCGAAACTCTGATCCGCTTATCCTGTTTGCGAACGCTGCCTTCCAATATAGTGTCTACATGCAATTTATTTCCTACTTCTGCAGCATCAACATTTTTTCCCTTAAACTGAAAGGAAGAGGATCGGCCGGCAACTTTTAAATCTTTAAGTTGAGAAAGTGATCCCAATATTTCTTCTGATATTCCATCACTAAAATATTCCTGTTCGGGATCGTTGCTCAAATTAATAAAAGGCAATACAGCAATCGATTTTTCGTACGTCTTTTGGTAAGATTTTTCGCCTTTACCCTCCAGGTAATTTCCGGCAGGAATAACAAGCCCCGGATTACTAATGCAAAAAATTTCAACATCATCCGTCACATTCTTAAAATGGTAAAATCCCAGGGAACGGGTTTGAATGTTCTTTTGGTTTTTAATATCATCATATACTTTTCCGGAGATAAATATACTTCCGGGAACGGCGAAGGATTCCAGTCTTGAGGCAACATTTACCCCATCTCCATAGATATTATTATTTTCGAAAATTACATCTCCCGTATGAATGCCAATCCGCAGGGGAACTAACGGCGCAGCCTGCATTTGTTGTTGTAATGAAATAGCAGCATTTACACATTCTATCGTGCTTAAAAAACTACAAAGAACACCGTCGCCTTTAAATTCGATGATGCGTCCATTGTGCCTGGCCACTTCCTCATTAAGAGCCTGCTGCAATTTTTGACGGCTACTCAATGCCAATATCTCATCTTTCTGCATCATAGCAGTAAACCCGGTTATGTCGGCAAACATTATGGCTACTAATTGGCGTGAATTGGGCATTCTCAAATTTAATTAATATTAAAATATATTTCATCCCGTGTTTGCGTTCTCAGCGGAAATAAACCTTGCTTATTACTTTGTTTACCGGAAAGATAGGAATGATCCAACAAGAATTTCATGCCTTTTCACCAGCGGAGATTCCTGCTTAAAAACGGAAAAACCAATGAAGAATTAAGAATAAAAAATGCTATTAAAATAAAAGAATAACGAAGACGGTTAAACGCTACTAAACTTTCTTTTTATAGTTAAATACCGCCCACACATTTAATACCACCGCCATAATAGCCACAACTTCTATTTGAGGCAGAATGTCTATAAGGCCACTCCCCTTAAGCATTACCATTCTTATGACAGTAACAAGGTAAGCGAGCGGATTGAATTTCGTGATTAGTTGAGCCCATCGCGGCATGCTTTCAATGGGAGTGAATAACCCCGCGAGCAATATAAAGATCATGACAAAAAAGAACATGATGAACATCGACTGCTGCTGGGTTTCACTATAGGTAGACACTAACAATCCGAAGCCAAGGATGGCCAGGAGGTAAACGGCTACAAAAGCATATAGAACCAACAGATTTCCTACCGTAGCAATATGATACAGGAGATAGGAAAGGATCAGACCGAGCGTGAATACAATCATTGCCAAAATCCAAAACGGTATGAGTTTCGCAAGAATAAAGTCTCTTTTTCGAATGGGCGAAACATTTATTTGTTCGATCGTTCCTATCTCTTTTTCTTTTACAATGTTAAGCGCTGTTAAGAAACAACTAAGCAGCGTTACCAACATTCCAAGAATGCCGGGAATGAGCGCCAGCTTGTAGTTTCTTTGGGGATTAAACCAATCTAGTGGAACTACATTTATTCCCAATTCGCCCTTACTTTGAACTGAAGGCATCCAATCAAGTGCAATATCTTTATTGTAATCTGTAACAATTGTCCTGAGATAACCAGCACCCAATCCGGCTTTAGTACCGTTAATGGCATTGAATGCAATGAATATTTTCTGGCTTCCTTCGCGCACAAGATTTCTTTCAAACCCGGCGGGAATTTCCAAAACTACATCTGCCTTATCTGTTTCAATATATTTATAGGCCTCGTCAAAAGTGTTGTCATAAGCTATTAATCTGAAATACCCGGAAGAGGTTATGTCAGACAATAACTTCCTTGAATCTACAGAATGATCATGATCAACTGCAACAACATTTATATTTTTAATTTCAAAATTAGCGGCCAGCGGCAAGATAATAAATTGCATAATGGGCATGATCGTGGCTATCCGCAAAATAATTTTGTTACGGAATATTTGTCTGACCTCTTTTTGCAATAAAATTTTCAGCGTTCTCATTGCAACCTGATTTTGAATTTTTTCAAACTCACGAAAAACAGTAATAAGGTAATACCCGCCAATATCAATGTTTCTTTCCAAACAGCCGAAAACCCTGTTCCCTTTATCATCACATTTTTTACGATGATATAATACCACTTGGAAGGAATGATGTTGCTTATGAGTTGAAGTGCATAAGGCATATTCTCTATCGGGAACATAAAGCCGCCCAACATCATTGCCGGCATCAACATCCCAATTAGCGAAATGAGCATGGCTACTTGCTGGGAAGACGTTTGTATTGAAATCAAAATTCCCAGCATGAGACAGGTAATGATGAACAAAGTACTTTCTGCAAGAAGCAACAACAGATTTCCCTGGAGAGGTACTTCCAGCACAAAAACACTTAAAAGTAAAATTGAAACAAGATCGATCAGCGAAAGAATGAGATAGGGTACCGCCTTGGAAACAATAATTGTCCACGGCTTCATCGGGGAAACCAATAGCACTTCCATAGTTCCTGTTTCTTTTTCTTTTACAATCGACACTGCCGTCATGAGTACACACACTAACAGCAACACCAAAGCCATCACGCCGGGAACAAAATTTGGAGCGCCTTTCAATTGAGGGTTGTAAAGCATTCTTGTTTCCGGGATGATTTGTATCGGAATTTTCTGAAGCTTATTTTGCTCAGCCTGGTAATTCAGAATAATGTTGGTGAGATAAGAGACAATTTGGTTAGACGGATTCAGGTCAGTTGCATCCGTAATGATCTGGATCTGTGCTTCTTTATTCCCAGCAAGATCTTGAGCAAAGTTTGCGGGAAAAACAACCGCTTCTTTTATGTCGCCTTTTTTAAAAGCGGATAAAAGCTGTTCATGAGTCAAGAGATTTTTTTCGATTTCAAAATATTGACTCGCACCAATTTTAGTAGTTATCTGTTGTGATGCATAATCTTTTGCATAATCTACAATTACAATTTTAGTATTTTTAATTTCATTTGATAAAGCAAAACCAAACAGCAAAACCTGCACCACCGGCATCCCGAAAAGGATCAGCAACACCCGCCTGTCGCGCAATACATGCCGGAATTCTTTTCTTACAAATGATAAAAACTGTTTCATTTTATTGTTTATTCATTTCTTTTAGCGCCCCTTGCCAATTCATAAAAGACTTCGTCCATCGTCTGAACCTTATATTTCTTTTTTAATTCACCCGGCGCATCAAGCGCAGCGATCTTACCATCAACCATTATACAAATGCGATTGCAATATTCCGCTTCGTCCATATAGTGCGTGGTTACAAAAACGGTAATTCCTTTGTCTGCTGCAGCATAGATAAGATCCCAAACCTGCCTCCTTGCAGCGGGATCCACTCCACCTGTTGGTTCATCCAGAAAAACAATTTTAGGATCATGAAAAATGGCTACTGAAAAGGCAAGCTTTTGTTTCCAGCCGAGAGGCAAATCTTTCACCAGCTTATTGGCCTGCTTTTGCAAACCCAATTCCTCAATCAATGTCTTACTTCGGTTTTGGATCTGCTCACCTGATAACCCGTAAATGCCACCAAAAAACTGAAGATTTTCCATAATAGTAAGGTCCTCGTATAAAGAGAACTTCTGGCTCATATAACCGATATTCTTTTTTATATTTTCTGATTTTTTGTAAACATCAAAACCCGCTACAGTCGCTTTGCCAGAAGTAGGATTGGATAAACCAGTGAGCATGCGCATAGCGGTCGTCTTTCCCGCTCCGTTGGCACCAAGAAAACCAAAAATTTCACCTTTAAAAACCTCAAAAGTCATTTCATCCACTGCCGTGAAATCACCAAAGCGTTTAGTAAGTTTATCCGTTTGTATAACTACTTCAGGCATTTCTATTTTAAAAGTTTAATGAAACAATCTTCAACACTGGCCTTTATCGCTTTAACTTCCACATTTTCCAGGCTTTTATCGTGCAAATAATTTTTTAAATCTTTTTCAAATTCCCCCTGATCATTCGATTCTCCCGCACCTGTTACAACATGTGCATATTCTCCAAAAGAATAACTGGCTTTAGCTTTATCGAATCGTGAAAGTTCTTTGAGCAACATTGACATCTGCCTTGCCTTTACTGCGAACAATTTATCAGGGAAGGCAGCGGAAATATTTTGTGGCGTATCGATCGATAAGATCTTCCCGTTTTGGATCAAAGCAATTCGATCGCAGAGATTAGCTTCATCCATGTATGGTGTTGAAACCAAAATAGTAATACCCTGCTTCTGCAGCCGCTTCAACATTTCCCAAAATTCTCTTCTTGAAACAGGATCAACGCCCGTTGTCGGTTCATCTAAAAAAAGAACAGTTGGTTTATGAATCAGTGCGCAACACAAAGCCAATTTTTGTTTCATTCCACCTGAAAGTTTTCCCGCTCGTCTTTTCTTAAAAGGTTCGAGTTGTACGTAAATGTCTTCGATGAGATCATAATTTTCTTGTACCGTCGTTTCAAAAACTGTCGCAAAAAAATCAAGGTTCTCTTCCACACTGAGATCCTGGTAGAGTGAAAATTTACCTGGCATATATCCGACGGTATTTCGTATCGATTTGTAATCTCTCACTACATCAAAACCTTCAACCGTCGCACTTCCACTATCCGGCAACAACAAAGTAGTCAGCATCCTGAAAATGCTTGTCTTGCCTGCGCCGTCAGGGCCGATCAGGCCAAAGATTTCCGCTTCTTTTACAGAAAAAGAAACATGATCCACTGCAACGACTTCCTTTTTTTCACCGTATGTTTTTACCAGTTCTTTTGCGGAAACCATACTTACTTTTTTTCAGTAAATGAAACTTCTCCGTACATTCCTATTTTGAGATAGCCATCATTCTTCACGCTTATTTTAACTGCATAAACTAAATTGGCTCGTTCATCTTTTGTTTGAATCGTTTTTGGTGTAAACTCAGCCTTATCGCTGATCCATGTGACAGTCCCTTCATATGCTTTCATTTTTCCTGCTCTATCATCTACCATAACTTTCACTTTTTGCCCCAATTTAATAGAGCTCAGCTGGTCGCCAGTAATGTATGCACGTAAAGTAACGGTAGAAAGATCTGCAATGGAGTAAAGAGGTTTACCGATGGTAGCCATTTCGTCCTGCTCGGCAAACTTTGTTAACACTGTTCCCTGTATCGGGTTAATAATCTTAGATTTCTCAAGCTGTTCATCTACCTGCTCGATCTGGATATATAAAGGGCCTATTTCAGAAGAAATACCTGAATGCTGTGTTTTAAGCGCTGAAGATTGTCCGGCTCCCTGTTCATTAACTGCCTTCAACTGTTGTTCCGCCTCATCAACTTGTGCGCTAATATCATCCAATTGTTTTGGAGTAGCCGCATCAGCATTCACTAAATTCTGAACACGATTTTTCTCCTTCTTCAGATAATCCAGGCGGCTTTGAATTACCGCTGCCTGTTGCTTAAACTGCGCTGTCTGTGCCGCAATGTTTGGCAATTTAGAACCTGTAGCTTTTACCTGCGCTTCCAGTTGTTTCTTTTTTAAATACAATTGTGTGGTATCAATGTAACCAATTTGCCGACCTGAATCCAGTGTTTCACCTTCATTTATATTGAAGCTTACAATTACGCCGTTTGCTTGTGCAGGCACCATAATTTCTGTCGTTTCAAATGTTCCTGAAGCATCATATTTTTGCTTCTTATTATTGCAAGCGAAAGAAAAAAGTGACAGAAAGAAAATGATTCCTGCCAATTTTGAAATTTGTGAGTTTCGTTTTATCATTTCTTCTCGTTTTATAAAGCAGTTAAATCTTAACTTCTTTTTTATTCTCCAACAGTATTTCGTTCATTGTATTCCGCTATAAGCAATTGTACCGTATGTAAAACTTTATTTTGCCGTGCACTATTTTCTGCATTTACTTCACTGAGGTAATCGCTGCTGTTGATAACCCCGTTATTTAGCTGTGCAAGCGCTGTCTCTTTTATATGTGAGCGAAGTGGAATGATCTCTTCATCTGTTTGAATAATTTTTTTCAACTTTTGTATATCTTGGTTTTCCTGTTGTAAAGCGACGCTTGTATTGAACAGGAAAGTTTCTTTTTGAACCGAAATATTTTGCCGGTTGAGATCGATCAAAGAACGTTCATTTTTCAGTGTATAAAACCCGGAAATCGGAAAAGTTAACCGTATACCAGCGATATAAAACGGATCTAAATTGTTACTTAAAATATTGAATGCCGGTTTTCCAAAACCTCCCTGTACAAAAAAACTGATCTTCGGTCTGTTCCTGGCGGTAAGTAAATTATTCTGAGCGTTTAAAATTTGATTCTGAAAGTCATATAACTGCCATTCAGGCCGACGGATATTTTGTGAAGGAATGATTTCAGGAGGCAAAACGAAAAAAGTATTGGTATCAATTTGCCTGTGAATAAAAAGGCCAAGCATGTCTGTAAATGCATTTTTGTTTCCCTGTAATTCTACTGTTTGTTCTTCAACATTTAATAATTCTGCTTTCAAAACATCAGCACTGCTTTTTAGTGCTGACCCATTTGCAATTGCTGCATTTACCTTATTAAGTCCAAGCTGAATATCATTCTTCCTTAATTCATTTTGTTTTTGTTGCGACTGAACCAATAACACACCAAAGAACAACTGGTTAATCCGGTCTTTTAATTTATATAATTCTACCTCCAGCTTTTGCTGGTCTGCAACCGTGGTCGCCTCCTGCACCTTTCTTTGTTCGCGGATCACACCACCATCATAAATTGGTTGATTTACTTCAGCATACAACCTGTACTGGTCTTTTGTAAGAACCGGAATGCCGGGAATTGCTTTTGGAAAGTGCGTTATATCCGATTGGTAAGTTGCCTGGCCTGCAATGTTCAGTTGTGGCAAAAATCCTTTTGAAATATTTGAGACTGTGTACTCGCCTGTTTTTTCGATCAGCATGTGTTGCTTTATTAACGGATAATTTTGCCTCGCAAGAATGTAACATGAATCCAGGCTAAGTGAAGGTACCTGTGCTGTTGTGATTGAGGCAGAAAGAAGTAAACAGATCGTAAAAAAAACTTTATTTTTTTTCATTCGCTTAAATCATTTGATTAATTTAAAGACAAAAATTTTATTTCGCTTTCAACATCGCTTTAACCCAAATTGGAATCAGCTTTTTGCGCTCTTTTAAAACTGCCTCAAGTTCACTCTTGCTGGTTGCGGATATAAGGCTGAAAGCTGGTTTTGCCACAAAAGGGAAAATGGTCATGCCTAAAATGTTCATTAAAAAATGTATCGGATTTAAATCCGGCCTTTTGTCCTTTAGTTGCTCCATAAAACTTATTTGGGGCGTGATTTTTTGCACCGGCAATATTTTCTTTATCGTGTCCGGATGTGCCTTCATTTCGCTTAAGACAAAAAGTGGTAATTCGGGATTTTCTGAAAGCACATCTATGTAATTAGAAACAATTAAATCAATTTTTGTTTCCAGTTTGGTAGAAGAATCATTTATAATCTTAAGTAAGACTCCGAAAAACTGCTGCAGTTTCTCCTGCATCACCTGGTGAAATAATTTCTCCTTACTGCGGAAATAATAATTCAGTAAAGCAAGGTTAATCGATGCTTCTTCAGCAATATCGCGCGTGCGTGTCGCTGAATATCCTTTCTGCATAAAAACTTTTCTTGCGGCTTCCTTTATTTTTTCCTCGGTAGAAGTGTCTTTTGTGGGCATCGATTTTTTTATAAATGTTTTTGCAAAATAAAAACTAATTTACTATTTGACCAAATGTTTTAATCAGTTGTTTAAATCGGAATTTAAAAAACCGTATTTTTTGCCGCTAACCGCGGCGCGGTAATTGAGGGCATCTTATTATTAAAAGCTCTAATTAATCCTTTCTAAAAAATTTTTTTATTAGATTTGTAGACTGAAACACAACGATGAGAAAAAAAGAAAGATTCCCTAAATTCAGTGATGATTATCATGAGAACATTGAAATGCAAAACAATTTTCTTTTGATGAAGATCATGCTGGAATCCAATGCAAAAATAAGCTCCTCTCATCCTCAAACACCTGAAATGAGAAACAGCTTTTTGAAGTTTGTTATAAAAAATAAACTACATCTCAGCTTTTCGAATAAAGTAGCCGATCTTCTTGGAAATCCTGTTTTTGCAGATGAAAAGGAACTTGACAAAGAAGCCTTTAAAATCGAATACAAACGATTAAAAGAATTGTTGTATTCTCATTCTATAAAAGTAGAATTTGCCAAAAAATTGAACGAACGCGTTAAATATAGTTTTATTACAAAAGAATTGTTCGAATATGAAACTGACCAGAACCCGGAGCTTCCGATGAGGTTTTCATATGAATTTTTTCGCCGGGATCTTCAAAATGAAATAAGGGAAGGCGTTGATTTTTTTATGGCTGATTTTTTTGAAAATGAATTGCAAAAGGAACGTGATTATGGGATTGACATTTTTATGGCTCCAAATAAACCAGGATTAACCAAACAGGAATTCCTGAAACAGATCGATTCCGTCTATCCGATGTTTTACCAAATAAATGAATCTTCATTTACAATAGAAAAGATAGAGACAGATACGAAACTGGTGAAAAGTAATTTTGAAGGAACCGCATATTGTCAAGGGCATTTATCATATGCAGTTAAATATCCGGATGGCGAAAATCGCAGAATAACAGGCACGTTTAAAATTTATTTTTCTTTACAGTACATAGGCTTTCTTGTAAGTTATTACGAAATAGCCGGGCTCAATTTTGCCGCTGATTCATCTACCGTTATTGAATAAAAAAACTGCAGAACTGTTTTTCCGCAGCTATTTCTTTTAAGAGTAACCCCACCAATATTCAGATTTTTTATGCTTACTGGTACATTTTACTAAGTACATCTTTTAATTGCTGAACGTTATCAGAAGTGCTGGTAGTATCTGCAAAAATGGTTTTTGCATCTTCATTGTCACCATAAAATGCGTGGTTTGCATTTTCATCTATTCCTATTACAGAACCGCCCAAACTGATGCCGGCAAAAAGACCCTTACTTCGTGAGTATGAATAAACTTCAGCTTCGAGTTTGGTGTCGGTACTTGCTGTTGAGTTTCTGCCCAGCGGGCCAGCGGTAACGGAAACATCCCCTCCAAGTGTAACGCTTCTTTCGCCGATGTTTTGTAACGTTTCGCGGGTTTTAAAGATTAATACGAGGTCCACAGCTTGCACACCTGCCTGTAAGCCTACACTTCCACCTGTTACTGTTACGAACACGGGATTGCTCCAGCTTCCATTCGGCAGCTTCACCATTGCGATTCCTTTTCCTCTTTTTCCGCCTACCACAAAACCGGCGTTTATTAATTTAGGAACCACAATAATTCCCTGGGTTATTTCCATAAGATCCCGGGGGATTTTCTCCTTCATCTGGCCAAAATCCTGCAACACTTTTTTGCTTGCATCAATTTTATCCTGTTCTTTTTGCCTGTCCTGGCTTTTCGCTGAAGTGAAAGAAAAGGACAATACAAGCAGTCCCAACAAAAAGGGAAATACTTTGAAAGTTTTCATAAATAGTATTTTAAAGATTTGTAATTCATTGAAGGAAATACAAGTTTAATGCCGTTTAATGAATTAAACTTTGCGTTACTATCTATTTACCCATTTTTTAAGGATTAATTTAAACCTTAGTCCATGATTTTAGGGGAGAACGAAAAAAAGCTGCCTCAGAAAAGAGACAGCTTTTTAAAGCTTCTTTATTTTTACTTACAGATTATTCGCCGGGAGTGTTAGCTTGAGCGGCTTTGTCGGATCCTGATTGAACAGTTCTTTGTGATGCTCCAGCCTTAGGCGCTTCTGCTCTTCTTACGTAGGCAGGGCGACTGGCAGCTCTTGCTTTCTTATGATTCTCCTGTCTTTTAGCGAATTCAGAATCATGCTCACTGCTCCATTTGGTAAATTTTTCCATTGCAGCAGCTTCGTCAAATAAGCCCAGTGATACACCACGAAGTAAATGCTTCAGGTAAAGTACACCTTTAAAACTTAAAATACGACGCACAGTGTCGGTTGGTTGCGCACCTTTGTGCAGCCATTCCAATGCCTTCTGGCGATCTACCTGTATGGTCGCAGGAACAGTCAGAGGATTGTAAGAACCAAGTTTCTGAATAAATTTGCCATCGCGTGGACTACGGGAATCTGCAACTACGATAAAGTAAAATGGTCTCTTCTTTGAGCCATGTCGTTGCAATCTCATTTTTACAGCCATAAAAAATAGAAATTTTTTTGGGTTGTGAATAAATAGGGTTTCTAAAAGGACAGCGAAGATACAGTGTGTATATGAAAAATACAAAAGATAATGGTATTTTTCAAAAAAAAATTTGATTTCTTAATGTACAGGTAATTTTTTTCAAAATTTAGAGAAACTGCCCCTACCTTCTGCCCAAACCGGCGAGTTTACCCATTGGCATCTTGTTCATCATCTTCATCATGTTTTTCATCTGGTCAAATTGTTTCAGAAACTGGTTTACTTCAGCGATATCTTTGCCGCTTCCATTGGCAATTCTCTGTTTACGGCTGGGGTTGATTACATCAGGATTACGCCGTTCTTCCAAGGTCATTGAATTAATGATTGCTTCAATTCCTTTAAAAGCATCGTCGTTGATATCAATGTCTTTTATTTGTTTGCCCACTCCGGGGATCATTCCCATAAGATCTTTCAGATTTCCCATTTTTTTTATCTGTTGTAACTGGGTTTTAAAATCTTCAAAATCAAACTGATTTTTCCGGATCTTCTTTTCGAGTTTGGCCGCCTGTGCCTCATCAAATTGTTCCTGTGCCTTTTCCACCAAACTGACAATATCTCCCATTCCCAAAATTCTTTGAGCCATACGCTCCGGATAAAAGACATCAAGTGTATCCAGTTTTTCGCCGCTACTTACAAATTTGATAGGTTTGTTTACTGTATATTTAATAGAAATGGCAGCGCCCCCTCGTGTATCACCGTCCAACTTGGTAAGAACAACTCCGGTATAATTCAGTCGTTGGTTAAAGGCTGCAGCAGTATTCACAGCATCCTGGCCAGTCATACTGTCAACTACAAATAAGATCTCTTTGGGGTTTAAAGCATTTTTAATATTAGCCACTTCTGTCATCATCACCTCATCAATCGCAAGACGGCCAGCGGTATCTATAATAACAACATTTTTATTCTTTGCTTTCGCTTCTTTCAGTGCATTTTCTGCAATTTCAACTACATTTTTATTTTCCGGCTCACTGTACACATCCACGTTTACCTGTGAACCCAACACTTTTAATTGCTCAATTGCCGCAGGGCGGTAAACGTCTCCCGCTACCAGCAAAGGAGATTTGCCTTTTCTGTTTTTTAAATAGTTTGCCAGTTTGCCACTGAAAGTGGTTTTACCACTACCCTGTAGACCGGCGATCAATATAATAGCCGGATTACCACTCACATCCAGGTCAGTTTCAACGCCACCCATCAAATCGGTAAGTTCGTCTTTCACGATCTTCACCATTAGCTGGCCGGGACTCACTGCATTAATTACTTTCTCACCGGTAGCTTTCTCTTTGATTGAATCGGTAAATTCCTTAGCTATTTATAATTTACGTCTGCATCCACCAATGCACGACGGATGTCTTTAACGGTAGAAGCGATATTGAGTTCTGTAATTCTCCCTTGTCCTTTTAAGTTCTTAAACGCGGTATCGAGACGGTCACTTAAAGAGTCAAACATATTCTAAGTATTGAATTTTCTTAAGATGATAAAAAATTGAACATACAATATATTCACTTCAGCATTGCAAATTTACAAAAAAGCTTGATTTCATTTTCTGGCAGAATGTTACTTCTCCGATGTGGCAGTAAAAAAATAAATAAGGAACATACCTATTTTCTATCAAAATAATCAATCGTGTCCGAAAAATAATTTTCTTGCCGCAGCAGGTTAAAATTTTTCATTTCCGGCGCATAGATTCCTTCTTCAATAATTATAGCGCGGTTGGTTATCACTCTTGCTTCATCCCAAACATCCTGCTCGATAAAAGATTGCAAAGTTCTTGCTCCGCCTTCTACCAGTATGCTCTGAACATTTTTATGATAAAGAGATAAAAGCATTTTTTGTAAAAAATTTCCCTTTTGAAGTTGAATGTATTGATTGTTTTCTTCAGATGCGTTTTTTGATAAATTATAAATTATCGTTTTTGCTTCTCCATTAAAAACTTTTGAAGAAGCTGGTAATTCCAGGTTTGGATCAATAACAATTCTTGTAGGATTTTTCCCTTTCCATAACCTTGTTGTAAGCTCAGGATCATCTTTTAAGACTGTATTCTTTCCAACTAAAATGGCAGCTTCATCACTGCGCCATTTGTGAACAAGGCGATTGCTGTAATCATTGCTGATTAAAACTCTTCCATTTTCTGATCCAATCTTTGCATTAGCACTTTGTGCCCATTTTAAAATGATATACGGCCGCTTTAAATTATGAAACGTAAAAAATCTTTTGTTCAAATCCTTGCTTTCATTTTCCAAAACACCTGTAACTACTTCTACTCCAGCATTCCTTAATTTCTCTATTCCTTTTCCTGCCACTTCTTCATAAATATCGCTGCAGCCAATTATTACTCTTTTAATTTTTTGCTGAATGATCAAATTAGAACAAGGAGGCGTTTTCCCAAAATGAGAACAAGGTTCGAGGGAAACATACATGGTGCTGTTTTCTATCAATCGCTTATTTTCATGTGAAACACTATTGATACAATTTACCTCCGCGTGCGCTTCTCCATACTTTTTGTGATATCCGTCGCCAATAATTGTATTATCATGCACTAATACCGCTCCTACCATTGGATTTGGCGCGACATTTCCTGCACCCAATTTTGCAAGCTGAAGACACCGGCTCATATATTTTTCATCACTAGTCAATGAATGATTTTAAAATGATTACTTCGCAAAATAATTAAGTTTGTGCTAATGACAACAGGCAAGGCATATAAGGATTTTGTAAACAGCTTAAAAACTATATACGACGACCGCGAAGCAGATAATATTGCAGATTGGGTATTTGAGAAAGTTACAGGATCAAAAAAAGTAGAAAGAAGATTAAATACAAATGATGACCTTAAAGAAAGTGAATTTTTGCAATTGCAAAATTATATACAACAATTACTTTCTCATAAGCCCGTGCAATATGTTTTGCATGAAGCGTGGTTTTACAAAATGAAGTTTTTTGTAAATGAAGATGTGTTGATTCCAAGACCTGAAACTGAAGAACTGGTTGAACGGATTGTAAATGATGCCAATTCAGAAACTATCAGTAATAAACCAACAAACATTATAGACATTGGAACAGGCAGTGGCTGTATCGGCATTTCATTGAAAAAAGAATTACCAAATGCGACTGTGCTGGCGACCGATTTGAGCAAAAAAGCTTTGGAAGTAGCCAAAAAAAATTCATCGGAACTAAAGGCTGAAGTTGAATTTCTAAATCATGATTTTTTAAATGAGGAAGAGTGGTACTCATTAAATAAGTTCGATATTATTGTTAGCAATCCACCATACATCCCGGTAAAAGAAAAAGACTCATTGGCAAAAAATGTCACGGAACATGAGCCGGGAATGGCGCTGTTTGTTGAAGATAATGCCCCATATATTTTTTATAAAAAGATCACTCAATTCGCAAAAACACACTTAAATCCAAATGGAAAGATTTACATGGAAGTGCATGAGAAATATGCCGGGGACGTAAAAAACATTTTTACAAACGCAGGATTTACCTCAGAAGTTAATAAAGACATTTACGGCAAGGAGAGAATGATAAAAGCGTTTTAAAGCCTTTTACTTCTTCACAGAAGCGGAAGTTGTTGCACCCAGTTTTTTAGCCACTTCCATAATTTTCACAATATCACCCCAGCTGACCAATGAATCAGCATTGATAACCACTGCAGGTTTAGTGAGGGAATCTGTAATTGGCAACCGCGATCTTAACATGGGTTCCAGGGAATCAAATGGAATCTGGTCTTGCCCTATGTAAACCTGTTTGTTTTTGTTGATGCTTACAATCACGCTTTGCTTTGCTTTTGTGTCGCTGGTGGCACGTGGATTGTTCATCTTGATTACATTCGGATTCGCCATTGTAGAAATGATCAAAAAGAAAAACATCAGAATGAAGAGGATATCATTCAGTGGTCCGGTATCCAGTTCGGTATCATCGTCTCTAAATTTTTTTCTGATGCTCATTTAATTGATTTCTTAATTCTAAATTCTGAATTATTAATGGGTGGGCTCCTGTAAAATGTCAACGAATTCGGCGCTGGCAATTTCCATTTTATTTTCAATGCGGTTGATCTGCGTTACAAGATAACTGTGACCTATATACGCTAATATTCCAATAATAAGACCGGTAGCCGAAGTAATCATTTTAATATAGATACCATCGGCGATCGTGTTGGCAGTATACTCGGTACTCGCAGCAATTCCTTTGAACAATGCAAGCATCCCGATAATTGTTCCAAGGAAACCAAACAGCGGAGCAATACGCGCAACAATAGAAATTATGGAAAGATTTTTTTCTAGTTTATACAGTTCCAGCGCACCCACATTGTCCATGCTTTTTTCAATAGCGTCAATCGGTTTACCAATTCTCTGAATTCCCTTGTCAATAATTCTCGCAACAGGGTTTTCATTATTTTTAGAAAAACTTCTTGCTGCAGCCACATTACCGGTTATAATATGATCACGGATGATGCGCATAAAATTATCATCGATCTTTGCGGCTCTGTTTATTGCTATTAGCCTTTCGAAAAAGAAATATACAGCCGCCAAAAAAAGAACGCCAAGAGGAATCATAAGAACACCGCCGCGTTCAAGCGTTTGCCATAGATTTTGTGTTTGGGCCGCAGCAGGAGTGGTTATCGAAGTCGAATCAATCTGCAGAAAAAATAAATCCATTTAAATTGGTTTAGTGACAAATGTAAAAAGTAATTTCAAATTCGAAAGGCGAATAAAATCTTATAGGAAACTTTAACTAATTTGTTAACGGGCTACTCAAAATGAACTTCTTCTGCTGAAAAGGCAGGAATTCAGACAACCCCAAAAGGTTTATCCCGTTTAAATAAGACGTGAACTTATGTTTATTTTTCTTTTTACGCTTCAGTTTTTTCTTCCCAAATCATTGATAAATGAACGATTGTTTCTGCAGCCTTCGCCATATCATTTACCCCGATCCATTCCAGCTTTGAATGAATACCCTGCATTCCGGTGAAGATATTCGGGCAGGGCAATCCCATATAACTCAGTTTGCTTCCATCCGTTCCACCTCTTATGCTTTCGGTTTTTACTTTCAACCCGGCGCGCTTTATAGCTTCTGCGGCATAAGCTGCTACCTGCGGGTTTTCATTTAGCACTTTTTTCATGTTCCGGTATTGCTCCTCCAAAATAAATTCTACAGAAGCACCGAGATAACGATTAGCTACTTCTTCAGCGATCGTTTTTAACCTTTCCCCGGATTCCTTTAATTTTTCATCGTCAAAATCGCGGATAATAAATTCAAGTGTAGCCCGCTCAGCGATGCCTTCAAAATGTACAGGGTGAACAAAGCCTTCTTTTTTTTCTGTTGTCTCCGGCGACCATTCATTCTTTGGTAAAGCATGCAAAATTTCACCGGCGATCTTCAAGGCGTTCACCAATTTATTTTTACCATATCCCGGATGAGAAATAACACCATTGATAATGATTTTTGCAGCATCGGCGCTAAAGGTTTCGTCTTCAAGGCTACCTGCTTCCCCTCCGTCCATTGTGTAAGCGTAATGGGCACCTAGTTTTTTGATATCAACTTTTTCAGTTCCCTGCCCAATTTCTTCGTCGGGTGTAAATAATATTTTTATCTCACCATGTTTCAATGAAGGATTTTCGATGAGATATTTTGCTGCTTCCACGATTGCTGCAACACCGCTTTTATCATCAGCTCCAAGCAGGGTAGTTCCGCTGCCGGTAATGATATCACTTCCGATATGATTTTTTAAATAAGGAAAAGTAACAGTTGACAAAACCTGGGAAGGATCATCAGGAAGCGCTATATCATCTCCGCGATAATTTTGATGGAGGATCGGTTTTACGTTCGTGCCACTACAATCGGGAGCAGTATCGATATGGCTGCAAAAACAAATTACCGACACATCTCGCTTTACTGAATTTGAAGGGATAGTAGCATAGACATACCCATAGTCATCCCTCTCTGCGTTCTCAATTCCAATTTTTTTTAAGTCTTCAACGAGAATTTTACTTAGGTCTGTTTGTTTTTGGCTAGAAGGATGCAGACCTGTTTTGGGATTACTTTGAGTATCTACCCGCACGTAGCGCATAAACCGTTCGGCAATAGAATCTTTGTTAATTTCAATAGACATGAATCGTTACATTTTGAAACTTAAAGATGTGAAATTAGGAAAATTAGTTATCAGCTTTTATAGCAAATCAACAAATATCAAAGATTTTTATTTTATCATCCTGATATCGATTAAACCAACTTCTCCAATACGTAATATACGATCGGGCAAAAGGTGGAGTTCTTTAAAGTAATGGCAGGCCTTTTCAGCAATACATCTTCATCCGTGTAAGGGAACCGATGACAATCTGAAGGGCGGTTTTCATAGATTGCGCAAAAATTATCTTCTCCTAAAAAAGGGCATGGAGAAGTTTTGGTAACATAATCGCCGTCTTCATCAAGGTGTAAATAAGTTTCAATAAAAGCACCTTCTTTCATCTTCAAATGTTTGGAAATACGTTTAATGTCAGGCGTTTTAAAACGTGGCGAATAATTTCTGCAACAATTGGCGCATTTTAAACAATCAATCTTTTCGAAAGCTTCTTCATTCAAGGCGGCCAATTGTTTCAGCACTTTGTTTTTATCGGCACGTTTTAAAAAAATTTTATACTTTTTCTGATTTTCCGCTGATTTTTTCTCCCAATTATGCAAAACATCTTCCTTCATTTGGTAAAGATACATTTTGGCTGAAACTTGTTAATCCCATTCAATTTTTCATAACATTTTCAATTGTAACTTCGCGCCGTCATTTTCAGAGTAAAATAAAATAAAACCTTATTTCTTTGTTTACTGTGAGAATAAAAATCAATATTTTTTTATGAATCTCTTCGAAAAACAATCTGCCGAATTTGCTGCAAGACACATCGGACCTGATAAAAGTGAAACAGCGGAAATGCTTGCCAATATTGGACTTGACACAATGAATGAGTTGATTGATAAAACGATTCCAAAAGACATAAGGCTTCAAAAGAAACTTAATATTGGAGAGCCGATGAGCGAGTTCGAATATTTAAGTGAATTGAAAAAGATCGCGGATAAGAATAAGATTTTCAAATCTTATATCGGCCAGGGATATTATGATACGATCACTCCTTCGGTTATTTTAAGAAATCTTTTTGAAAATCCGGGATGGTATACACAATACACTCCTTACCAGGCGGAAATTGCACAGGGACGGCTCGAAAGTTTATTGAATTTTCAAACGATGGTTAGCGATCTTACCGCTTTACCGATTGCAAATGCAAGTTTGCTGGATGAAGGCACAGCGGCAGCAGAAGCAATGGCGATGCTTTTTAATTATAAGAACAAAGATCACGACCATATAACTGCGGGAAAATTTTTTGTTGATGAAAAGATTTTTGAACAAACAAAAGAGATCTTAATTACAAGGTCAAAACCGGTAGGAATTGAAATAGTTTTTGGGGATTACAAATCCGCAGAGATTGATGAGACTTATTTTGGAGCGATCGTCCAATATCCCAACAGCGAAGGAAGTATTGAAGATCACCGAAGCTTTATAGAAACTGTGCATGCTGTAAATGCGCAAATTATAATGGCAACCGATCTGCTCGCTCTAACGCTGCTCACTCCTCCGGGTGAACTGGGTGCGGATGTTGCAATTGGTTCTTCACAACGATTTGGTGTTCCAATGGGATATGGTGGACCTCATGCAGCTTTTTTTGCTACAAAAGACGAATTTAAACGTAACATTCCCGGCAGAATCATCGGCGTAAGTATCGACGCCCAAAATAACCGGGCTTTGCGTATGGCGTTACAAACAAGAGAACAACACATACGGCGGGAAAAAGCTACTTCTAACATTTGTACAGCGCAGGCACTGTTGGCAAACATGGCGGCAATGTATGCAGTATACCACGGTCCGCACGGATTGAAAAATATTGCTGAAAGAATCACTTTATTGACTTCTTCTCTTGCTGAAGGCCTGGAAGAAAGTGGTTATGAACTGCTAAACGAAAATTATTTTGATACTATCACTTTAAAGATTGACAACCACGAAAAACTTCATGCAATTTCGCAACATCATGAAAAGAACTTTTATTTCTCGGCTGATGACCAGGTTACCATTTCTCTTGATGAAACCACAACTCAAAGCGATGTTTTAGATATTTTAAGTGTTTTTAACGATGCAAAAGATATTGATACGACCATTATCACTTTTGAGCATGACAATGAATCGGAACATATTCCTGTTTCGCTGCAAAGAAAATCATCTTATTTGTTACACCCGGTTTTTAATAAATACCACAGCGAAACTGAAATGATGCGCTACATTAAATTGCTGGAGAACAAAGATCTTTCTCTCACTCATTCTATGATTCCCTTAGGGTCTTGCACGATGAAGTTGAACGCTGCTACAGAATTGATACCCGTAAGGTGGCCGCAATTCAGCAAAATCCATCCTTTTGCTCCTGCAACTCAAACGAAAGGATATGATATAATTATAAAAGAACTTGAAAAATTACTTAGCATTATTACTGGTTTTAAAGCCTGCAGCTTGCAGCCAAACAGTGGCGCGCAGGGAGAATTTGCCGGTTTAATGACTATAAGAAGATTTCACCAAAGTAAAAATGAAGTCAACCGGAACGTAATTTTAATTCCTGTTTCAGCCCATGGTACCAATCCCGCTTCAGCGGTGATGGCGGGTTTTAAAGTCGTGGTTACTAAATGTGACAGAGAAGGGAATATTGACATTGACGACCTAAGGGCACAGGCAGAAAAAAATAAGGATTCGCTTGCTGGACTGATGGTTACTTATCCTTCTACGCATGGTGTTTTCGAAGAAGGCATAAGGGAAATTTGTAAGATTATTCACGACAACGGTGGCCTTGTTTATATGGACGGTGCAAACATGAATGCGCAGGTTGGATTAACGTCACCTGGCTTTATCGGCGCTGATGTTTGCCATTTAAATTTGCATAAAACATTTGCCATTCCTCATGGCGGTGGTGGCCCCGGAATGGGTCCGATTTGCGTCAATGAAAGATTGGCTCCTTTTTTACCGGGAAGCGCAAACGCCGGTTACGTAAGTGCGGCACAATTTGGCTCTGCCAGCATTTTACTCATTAGCTATGCTTACATAAAAATGTTAGGCGAAAAAGGATTGAGAGAAGCAACAGAATATGCTATCCTCAACGCCAACTACATGAAGGCAAAATTGAAAAATAATTTTAAAATTTTATTTACTGGCAAAAGTGGTACTTGTGCTCATGAATTCATTGTTGACCTTCGGCCTTTTAAAAACAACGCCGGCATTGAAGCAGAAGATGTGGCAAAAAGATTGATGGATTATGGTTTCCATGCACCAACACTTAGCTTTCCCGTTGCTGGAACGATCATGATCGAACCAACTGAAAGTGAAAACAAAGAGGAACTGGACCGCTTTTGCGAGGCACTAACTTCAATCTATAAAGAAATAAAAAGTGTTGAAAGTGGAGAGGCTGACAAAAAAGATAATGTCTTAAAAAATGCGCCACACACTTTGGCTGTGGTTACCGCTGATGACTGGAACCACAGCTATTCACGCAGTAAAGCCGCATTCCCTTTGCCTTATTTAAAAGAAAATAAATTCTGGCCAACAATAAGTCGGGTAAACAATACATATGGTGACAGAAATTTGATTTGTACCTGCGAGCCCGTAGAAAGTTATATGGAAGTGGAAAGTGCTTTAGCGAAATAGTCTAACTTTCGATTTTCATTGTCTACGGTCGACCATGAAATTTTAACCACTAAAGAATCAGGTAAAAAAAGCTTGTTAGGGAAATAATAATTCTACTTATTTCTTCATTTACTATTTTCATATAGGAAAACAAATGACCTCTCATATTAAGGAATTGGTTCTATTCAATCTATTTTTGTCAAATGAAAATATTATTATCATATTTAAACCCTTACAAATGGTTGATCGCTTTAGCACTTTTTCTGGCGGCGATGAACCAGGTTTTTTCTCTTTTTTCTCCATGGATTGCAGGAAGGATATTGGATTTATTCGCCAATCATCCACATGTCTTTCCCGATAAAACGACAAGAACCGAACACCAGTTTTTTTTCGGACAGGGCCAGTATCATGGTTTGTTATTTTTCCTTTTGTTGTTGATTGGTACTGCTATGGTAAGTCGGATAGCCAAAGCCTTCCAGGATTATTTTGGAAATGTATTGGTTCAAAAATTTGGCGCTACCATTTTTACTGACGGGCTGAAACACAGCATGCGGCTGCCTTACCAGGATTTTGAAGACCAGAGCAGCGGCGAAACTCTTTCTATTATAACCAAAGTACGGGCAGATACAGAAAAATTTATCACCAATTTCATCAATGTATTTTTTGTCATCATCGTCAGTATTGTTTTTATTTCCATTTATGCCTTCAGGCTCAACTGGATGATAATGCCTGTTTATGTAATTGGAATTTTAGCAATAGCTATCGTTACCAGTTTACTAAGTAAAAAAATAAAGATTATTCAAAAGACGATTGTTACAGAAACGAATGCGTTGGCCGGAACCACTACAGAATCTTTGCGAAATATTGAATTGGTTAAAAGCCTCGGCTTAACCAACCAGGAAGTTACCCGGCTCAATAACAATACTTTCAAAATATTAAAACTCGAATTACGCAAAGTAAAAAGCATTCGAACGCTAAGTTTCATCCAGGGTACGATGGTCAATTTCTTGCAACAGCTAATCACCTTTACCTTATTGTGGTTAATATTTAAAAATTCAATCACGCCAGGGCAATACCTTTCGCTTACCTTTTATGGTTTTTTTCTTTTTGGTCCAATGCAGGAAATAGGAAATATCATTATTTCTTACCGTGAAGCAGAGGCGTCTTTAGGGAATTTTCACGACTTAATGTCGAAGCCTCCGGAGGTAAAACCGGCGAAGCCTGTTACGATTCCAATCATTGAAGAACTGGAATTTATCAATGTCAAATTCAAACATCGTTCGGTGCAACTACCTGCTCTTGTTGATATTAGCTTTGATGTAAAGAAGGGTGAAACGATCGCGTTTGTTGGTCCTTCAGGTTCCGGCAAAACTACGCTCGTAAAGCTCTTGGTGGGTTTATATATTCCTCAAAAAGGCGACATATTATATAATAAAATCAATCGTGAAGATATAGATTTTGATGTTTTGAGAACACAGATCGGCTTTGTAACCCAGGATACGCAGCTATTCGCAGGCACGATAAGAGAAAATCTTCTTTTTGTAAACCCTTCAGCTAACGATGAAGAGATTATGGCTGCCCTTCAAAAAGCGGCATGTAATAGTTTGCTTGTACGTGCGGATAAAGGACTTGACACCTTGATTGGTGAAGGTGGCGTAAAAGTTTCGGGTGGAGAAAAGCAACGGTTGTCAATAGCAAGAGCTTTACTTCGTCATCCTCATTTATTGATCTTTGATGAAGCCACCTCTTCTCTTGATTCACTGACCGAGGAAGAGATTACCAATACGATAAAAGACGTTTCTTCCAAAAAAGAACAGATCACCATTTTGATAGCACATCGTCTGAGCACGATTATGCATGCAGACAGGATTTATGTATTGGAAGAAGGCGAGATCATTGAAACCGGCAATCACGAGGAATTGTTAGGAAAAATGGGGTTATATTACGCGATGTGGAGACAACAAATTGGCGAAAGAAAAAAATTAAATGCCCAACCGGAAATGGCGAATTAAAGATCTTCTTTCTTTACTGATTTACTGCAAAATCTCTTTTCTTTTTTTAGCGAAAAGCAAGTAAATTTTACCGCAAAAATGTTTCATAATAAATTTTAAATACTGAAGTTTTTATTTTCTATTTTGAATTTTGAATGCTACTTTTGCAGCCCTCAATTATTGTAAAAGAAGGAGAGGTGCCTGAGTGGCCGAAAGGAACGGTTTGCTAAATCGTCGTACGGGTTAAACTGTACCGTGGGTTCGAATCCCACCCTCTCCGCAAATCTTTAATAATAAGGAAAGTTCGGGGCGTAGCGTAGCCCGGTCATCGCGCCACATTTGGGATGTGGAGGTCGCAAGTTCGAATCTTGCCGCCCCGACAAGTTCATCTTCTGTCAAAATTAAAAGCTCGTAAAACTCAGTGTTTACGGGCTTTTTTGATTTTAAGCCTACCAATTAATATCAAAAAATACCAAATCTCTCGGTACAGATTCGGTTACATAGGCAGTGTTGATAATTTGTGTAACCGAATCGTTTGTAACCCATTAATATGTAATTAGTTGCAAAAATCGATTTGGGATATTTTGAGTGTTTTTAATACCAATTTGTGATACAAAAATGGGACGACTTTCGGATACAAACTTTCATTGGATTTCAAATCGTAAAATTTTATAAAAATGAAAGAAACAATAACACCAACATTCAATGTAGCCTTTCATCTCAGAAAATCCTGTGAAAAAGACGGTCAATTCCCTATTTATGCACGCATCACTATTAATGGGAAGAGAATTGAGTTATCGATGCAACAGATGATGAACCCTCTGCATTGGAATGAAAAAGGTGGTGCCGCAAAACCGCTAAATAATGAATACAAGAAGTTAAATAGTTATCTCGATCAATTAAAAAGCTCATATGTAGCTTGCTACCGCGAAATGGCTTTGCAGAAAAAAGAAATTACGACAGAAACTTTTAAAAGGGAATTTTTCGGAGATGGGGAGGATGATTACACACTGCTAAAGCTTGTTAATTATCATAATGTCGATATGAAATTTTCTGTTAGCTGGGGTACGATGAAAAACTATTATACCACCCAAAAGTACCTGGAAAAGTTTTTAAACGAAAAAAGAAAGTTGTCCGACATTGGACTTAGATCTATCAATTACAAATTTGTAACTGATTTCGAATATTATTTAAAAACCTATGTACCGGCGGATCATCATAAAAGACTTGGCAACAATGGTCTAATGAAGCATATGGAGCGGTTTAGGAAGATGATCAATGTAGCCTTAAAGAATGAATGGATGGAAAAGGACCCCTTCAAGGGTTACAAATTAAAATTCATAAAATTTGAAAGAGGATACTTAACCGAAGATGAGCTGCAAATTCTGGAAGAAAAGGAGTTTACAATTGAACGCCTGCAACAAGTAAAAGACTTGTTTATTTTTAGTTGCTATACCGGTCTTGCGTATATTGATACGATTCGTTTAACATCAGCCAATATTGTAAAAGGAATCGATGGAGAATCCTGGCTTATCACCCATAGATTAAAAACAAAGACACCTGTAAAAGTGCCTCTGCTTCCAAAAGCGATTGAGATCATTGAAAAGTATCGCAGCAATCCAAGATGTCTTTCGGAAGACAGCCTCCTACCAAAGATGTCCAATCAAAAGCTAAACGGTTATTTAAAAGAGATTGCAGATTTCTGTGGTATTCGTAAGAATCTGACATTTCATCTGGCCAGGCATACCTTTGCTACTACCGTAACATTGAGTAATGGAGTTCCTATAGAATCAGTAAGTAAAATGCTCGGGCATACTAAAATAAGTACTACACAGGTATATGCGAAAGTGATAGAAAGGAAATTAAGTGAGGATATGTCTTTATTAAAAAAGAAACTTTTAAATAAAAACAAAGGATCATAGAAACTATAAAAAAATATTAAATAACTTTTGTCAATTGATATTATTAAATTGATTTGTACTTTTACAGTGTAAATAAACATCATCTGGTGTTTGATTGTGAAAATGAAAATTGTGAGTTATGGAAAAAACATTCAGAGAACCTCATGAGGAGGTGTATCCTAAAAAGATCTTCGCTAATCAACTAATCACTGTTGACGATCTGCTTCAGTTTAAAAAGCAATTATTGGTTGAACTGATGGCAGAATTAAAATCCCAAATCAATCTTATTCCAAAGAAGTGGTTGAAGTCTCATGAAGTGAGACGACTACTAAAGATTTCTCCAGGCACTTTACAAACCCTTAAAGCTTCCGGTGTCATTCCTTATTCAAAAATGGGAGGCATACATTTTTTTGACTATGAAGAGATACAAAAAATTCTGGAGGAAGGCAAAATCAATAAGCCTTAACGGACTTTTCTAGTCTATTCCCTTTTTTATTTTTTCTTTTATTAATTTAAAAAAAGTGTGTCATGAACTGTGAAGAAGCCAACCAGTTTGATATGGTTGATTACCTGAATTTATTAGGTTTTCAACCCCAAAAAATAAGAGGTAGTGATTATTGGTACCTGTCCCCTTTGAGAGATGAAAAAGTACCTTCATTTAAAATCGAAAGAAATAAGAACGTATGGTATGACCATGGAATGGGTAAAGGAGGAAGCCTTATCGATTTTGCAATTGAATATTTTCATTGGGATGTAAGTGAGGCGCTAAAAAAAATTTCTTCTTTTCACCCGCACATACATTTCAAAAACATTGCTGAAAGACCGCTGTTTCACTTGCTTGAAAACTCTTTATTGAATCACCGGGATGCAAGAGAAACAGCTATCAAAATAATAACCGCAAAGCGGCCCATCTCATACCCTATGCTTTGCCGTTATTTACAACACAGAAGAATTGAAAAAAGTATTGCCGATGCCTACGCTTATGAAGTTCATTTTACAGCTGGTAAAAAAGAAAAATTATACACGGCTACAGGCTTTAAAAATAATGCGGGGGGATATGAACTGCGCAATGAATATTTTAAAGGCTGCAGCTCCCAGAAGTACATCACCTACCTGGATAATAAAGCAAAAGATATAACTGTATTCGAAGGTTTTTTTGATTTCATGAGCTACCAGTCTCTGTCTCAAAGCAAGTCGGCGAAACTGCCAGATCGTCCATCCAATTTTCTGATGTTGAACTCGTTGACTTTTTTTGAAAGAAGTCTCCTTTTGATGGAAAAGCATCAGGGTATTCATCTCTACCTGGACAGAGATACCGCCGGAAGAAAATATACAGATCTCGCTTTGAAAAGATCGTTACGGTTTACAGATGAAAGTAAGCTATATAATGGTTATAAAGATTTGAATGATTTGCTGACGGGTAAAAAAATGGCCCTGAAGAGAACACAACGGCCAGGAATCCGCTTTTGAGTTTCTGGAGCCAGCTATGTTTCTCCTTCGTCAAAACCTGCTGGCTCTATTCATCCTCCTCGCGTCGGATTCATAGAGGAGTGAAACCGATTTGATAAACATAGTGAAGAATGATTAAATGAAAGACGTAATCAGAAAGAAGGGGGGAAGGCCCAAAAAGCCGGTATGCAGGGACCAGCAATTGGCAGTAATGTGCACTTCATATGAAAGGGAAATCATTGAAGACAAGGCAAAAAAATGCCGGATGTCCAATTCTGAATTTCTCAGAACATTGGGACTGAAAGGACAGGTTGGCATACAGATAAAAACGCTTCCAAAAGAAATTTTACTCTTTACAGCCACCCTCAATCACCTGGCCGCGAACATGAATCAGGTTGCAAAAAAAAGAAATAAAAATGATGAACTCAATGCGATAGAAAGAGCAGAGTTAACTATTCTTTCATCACATATTAAAAGACTATCAGAGGATATAAAAAAATATTTACTATGATAGGCAAAATAATGATTGGAAAATGCTTCCGGGGATGTATCAGTTACTGCCTGGAGGATAAACTTCAACGACAAGTATCTGAACCGGTAAAAAAGAACCGGGCAGACATACTCTGTTATAATCTCTGTTATGGCAATAAATCAGAACTGATCAAACAATTCACCGAAGTGAGAAACCTGAATCCAAAGTTATTCAAACCAGTGATGCACATTACGCTGAGCCTGGTACCCGGTGAATTCTTAGACAAAGGAAAACTCAGCAATCTGGTAGAAGACTGCGCCAGGGAAATTGGGTTTCAAAATAATCAATACCTGGCAGTGCAGCATTCAGATACACGGCACCAGCATCTTCATATCATTGCCAACCGGGTTGGGTTTGACTGCAAGACTTTGTCTGACAGTAACAACTATAAGAGGATGGCAGCCTGTTGCAGGAAAATGGAAATAAAATACGGGCTGGTAAAGGTGCTAAGCCCCCGAAAATTTTTACCGAAAGAACAGCGACAGATTCCCCGGGTGGATAATAGGAAAGAAAGTCTGCGGAAATGTATTCAGGACTGCCTGTTGCGGGCATCGAACTATGTTGACTTTGAAAAAAGGATCCGTGCAAAAGGTTATTCGATTATAAAAGCACGAGGGATTGCTTTCCTGGATCAGCAAAAAGTAAAAATAAAAGGCAGTGAAGTGGGGTATTCACTTCAGACCATTGAAAAGTTACTATTCATGTCGCCGGGGCACCGGATTGACCGGGTGTATCAAAAACGGCAAGGGGATAAACTGGAAACGTTATCAGCCTTGAAAGTAAAATCATTGTCTCACGAAAAGGACCAGACGGCCAATCAGCTTGTGTCCCCGGAAAGAGCTCCTGTTGATTCAGACCAATTCATGTCCCAGAAAAAGAAAAAGAGTAGATCACAACATTTATAAAACATTAAAAAAATTAAAGTCATGGAAACAGAAGTAATGAAAACAGTGTTGAAAGAATTACTAGAGGAACAAAAGGAATCCAATCTGATAAACGGAGAAATTGCCCGTTACATTGAATCATTGACAGAACAAATTGGCCGCCTCGACAAAAGCGTTATGGCACAACAACAATCTGGAAATGCCGAAATAGTAGCGTTGATACAGACCCTACAGGCCGATTTCATAAGGCTAAAATCAGAGCTATTAGGCAGGCCCAACATTATCACTCAAAAGAAAATATTCCAGCTATTTCCGTCCTTCAATATCCGTGAATATTATCAGGTTTACGGCAATATTATTAAATGGCTGTCTATATTTGGTTGCAGCTGGTTGCTGGCGTCTCTCATCCGGGAGTTTCTTGAGAAACAAGGTCTGATTTATTGAGGATTGGCAACTTTTTGCTATCTTTATGTTCTACAAAAAGACTTTTATGTCTGCAAATATTAATACTATATTATTGCGTTACGGTGGAGCAAACAAGTCAAGTTTTTCAATGAATGCATCCGAACTTGAGCATGCCGCAGCATCGATTCTTAGGAGGGCTAAAGAAAAGGCCTATTACAAAGGGCTGCCGGTTTATTTTACAGAAAACGGTAACGTGATAGCCGAATACGCTGATGGTCGTAAAGAAGTTCTTAAAAAGCTTAATGATGTCTCAGGAACTTTACGTAATAGCAGGGCCCAACGGCATAGGTAAAACCACCTCTTCTTTTGATCTTGTCCCTGTGGGTATACCCATTATTAATTCCGATGAAATTGCTGCAGCAGTCCGTGATGCAGGTTATATAAAAACAAATGCCCAGGAATATAGTAATCGCGAAGCGTCGCGCCTGATGAATGAGTACCTCGAAAAACGCGAATCTTTTGCAATTGAAACGAATTTAGCTGACAGGGATACCTGGAAGTTTTTGATTGAAACTCAGAAATACGGTTACAAGATTAATATGATTTATCTTTCGACAGATAATCTTGCTCTGTTGAATGCCAGGATCGACCAACGTGTACTGGCCGGGGAACATTATGTACGACCCGATATTGTCGAAGAGCGATATGTCAACAGTCTGAGTTTGCTGAACCATTATTTCCATATTCCGGATCACCTCCAGTTCTTTGACAACTCGAAATCGTTGCAACTGATTGCTGAAATCAAAAAAGGGGAAGTGCAGCAATTGTATTCTTCACTCCCTGATTGGATTGCAGATAAGTTATCCGGGCATTTCAACAGGAATGAGATAAAGAAAGAAAAAAAGGTATCAGATATGCACTCTATAGAAGAAGTGAGAAAAAGCTACCAGGAATTTAAGAAAAGAGCTGCCGAAGTTCTCGATAAGAAGAAAGAGGTTAAGCAGCATAAGGAAAAGCCTTCGCAAACCAAATCACAAGGGAAAAAGCGCCGTCTGGGATAAAAGCAATTCCGGCAATCCGCGCCGATGTAGGATTATATAGATCCGGATGTAAAGAAAATGCCGGGATGGTTTCTCCATCAAACAAAAGTTCATAGTTTTCTCAATTTCTAACTCCAATTTACAGGACTAGTTTTTAAAAGTTAGCGAAATTTTAAAAGCGTATATCCTAATACGTTAGTTTAAAATAAATCTTTACTGCTATCGTCTGAGCGGGAAAAATAATTTTTAACTATTCGACAAATGATCGTCTTCTTACCAAAACGATAAAAACATAGGCCCGGGTCTGAACCAAATGGAATAACTCCGGAAAGAGA
>Ga0157371_10000232_pt1 | contig 79717 bp, 68 predicted proteins | sample C45metaG_FD_113462 | JGI IMG/M metagenome (GOLD analysis project Ga0157371, IMG submission 113462) | Corn rhizosphere microbial communities from Kellogg Biological Station, Michigan, USA - C4-5 metaG | ecosystem: Host-associated > Plants > Roots > Rhizosphere > Soil | place: USA: Michigan...
ACCGAGGTAAGAGATTTTTCCAAATTCCGCTGCATCGGTTGCCCCTCTTACATTTGCAATGATGGCAAGTAATTTAGTTTTTGTATTCTCTATGTTTAATTCTTTAATAACTTCTTTTGTATCTGCCATTTGAGGAATGGCTTTTGGAGAAACAAAACTTCCAAAGTCAATGGTGTCAAAACCAACTTTGAGCAGTTGATTGATGTATTTAATTTTTGTTTTTGTAGGAATAAAATCTTTCCAGCCTTGCATGGCGTCGCGCGGACATTCTATGAGTTTGAGTTCAGGCATTTTTATTAAGATTGATTTCACTTATCCCATGCAATCTGCAATATTTAAACCAGAAAAACATCCTTCTTATTTTTAGAAGTCGGCAAAAATTTTTTCTCTTGCGTGTTTGATTCTTCCTCTCAATTGATTGAAAAATTTCATCCTTTCTTTTTCATTTACCTTACTGATTGGAATTGATTTTTGGATGATGATGTCCATATTGTTTTTCATGTAATTATTGAACCGGGCATTAGTTGTGGTCATGTAATTTAACGTAGAATGATTCAGATAAGTAACATATTTATTACCCAACAAAAACACCTGCATATTATCACCCATGATCAATTCATTAATGTATATTTTATAGTTTTCTTTCAGGTTAGAAGATGGTTTCTGATTGTATTGTAGTTTCACTCCATATTCAGCCTGCAATTCAACATGATCAATAAGTTTCACTAATTTTTCAAAAAGGCAATCAACATCATTGTCTGATTTGAAAACTCCCGATTCATGATAAAATTCTATTTGTCTAATGGTGCTTGTGATGTTTTCAATATTCCAGATCTCCGTTCCGGGAATGCTGACAAAAGTAGAAGCCAACTCATTCCAGATTTGATTGTATTTGCTATAATCATCTTTAACTGAAAATTTTCTTCCTTTCCAATCATCATAAAACAAAATAGATTTCATGAAGAAAAAAGATTTAAAAGCAGCGATCTCCGGCATGAGAAAATAATAGAAAAATGGAAATTCCTTAGCGAGGTAAAGCATGTGATGTGGTTCATACGTTTTCAAATTTTTGATTACCATCAGGCATGATTCAAGCCATTTGTCATAATCGAAGTCGGTATTATTAGTGAGGGTTCCGGTAAAAAGAAATGAGTTTGAATTTAACTGAAGCAACTGATCGAGTGAGATTTCAAATCGTTCACAAAGTTTTTTTATTTCCTCAAGAGTAATTTCTGTTTCGTTGCGTATTCTTCTGTAAGCGCTGTCATTACTGACTTCTAGCACATCAGCAATTGTATCTACGAAGGATATATGCTGCGGCAACAAGCTTTTAATATGTTTGAAAAAAAGCTGCTGTGCACTCTCTGTTTCCATAAAAAAAAATTAGTAAATTTTAAGTTTGCGCAGAATCAGTTTAGTAAATTTCGTAAAAAAATCGATCCACTACGATTTATTTGAAAAATCTGCAAACACCTTACTTAATCCTGTTTTTTTAAAGATATTTTACTACAAGAAACGTATCAGCCGTGAAAAGCAGTTAGGAATACAATTGGGTACAGAATAGTTTTAGGCCAGAATTAAAGTCAGCTATTCGTGAAATGTCGCTTATAAAGTTAGTAATGGCTAAAAGCTTCATCAATCACTTAAGTATGACCATTTTGTTTATTAATTCAATAACAAAAATTATCATGAAAAAAATTACAATTGTCATTTTAATTATGGCATTAACAGGATGCGCTCATTATTATTATGCGCCCAATGCAGCTAATATCCCTTTATTTAAAGAAAAAAATACTTTCAAATTAAAAGGAGGTTATAGCGGAGATTATTATGATGGCTCCGATATTCAAATGGCCTACTCGGCAAGCAAGAATATAGGTGTAATGGTAAATTCCTTTTTTGCAACAGAAACAGAAACGGTACAGGGAATTTTTAGTAATACCTGGTCTCACGACGAATCCGGAAAGGGAAGCTATATAGAAGCCGCCGTTGGATATTATCAACCTTTCGGCGAACACAAGGTTTGGATATTTGAAACATACGGAGGCGCAGGAGTGGGAGGAGAAAGTCATATTTATGCTTCTTCACAGTCTTCTAAATTACATCTAACCAAATATTTTATCCAGCCCTCGTTGGGATACAGTGCTAAAAAGGGGCATCTTGAAGTGGGACTGAGTTCGCGGTTCAGCGCCCTAAATTTAAAAGTAACTCATAGCGATCTTTCAATGCAAAGTAACGAGTCAGAAAAACACAACCTGGACTATATCAGCTTGCATCCTGCTTCAATTTTATGGGAGCCTTCATTAATGATTGCCGCCGGAGGCGAGTACGTAAAATTCTACTTACAGGCAACATTGTCAAATAACCTGAATAATCATTACCTGCCGATGGATGAAGGTAACATGAGCGTCGGAATAAAAGTTGCACTAAAAAATTCGCATAGAAAGAACACAACAAAAAACAATTCTGTAGCCTTCGAGTAATTGATAAATTGATTACAGAAATTTTCGGAAGATTCATATTCATTTTAACCGCCAATAATCATAAAATTAAATTTGAAATAACCGAGAAGAGATCAAGTCATTCTTTGCTTCATCGCTTCATATAAAATCATTCCCGCAGCAACAGAAACGTTCAGAGATTCAAAATCTTTTTGCATTGGAATTTTAAATTTTCCATCGCACAATTTGTATAACGACGATTGAATACCTTTGTCTTCACTTCCCATGATAATTGCGGCAGGTTCAGTGAAATTAATTTCAAAAACATTTTGCTCCGCAGTCATTTCACTTGCAAAAACTTTAATGCCATTCAAATGCATTTCATCAATGGCATTGTGTAGTGTTTTAACGCGGCAAATTGAAATATTTTCAAGAGCGCCTGCAGAAGTTGTAATCGCATCTTCACCTAAAGCCCCTACTCCTTTTTCAGGAATTACAATTGCATGAACACCGCAACAGTAAGCAGTTCGGGCCAAAGCGCCAATATTCCTGATGTCAGTAATTCCGTCAAGCATAAGCAACAATGGCGTTTCTCCGTTCTCTACAATTAATGAAATCACATCCTGCAGATTTTGATATTTTATTTTTGATTTGATAGCGATACAACCTTTCGGGTTTTCCAAATTAAAATTCCTGATTTTTTCAAAAGGAACTTTATTAACGGGCACTTCAAATTCCTGTGCTACCTGTTTTAATTCATCTGCTTCTTCGGAAGAAATATTATTTTGCAAATAAATTCTTTCCAATTGAATACCACTTTTCATGGCATCAATAATGGAAGGAATTCCGCCTATTAAAAGATTTTTTTTTGGACGATGTTGTTGGGTAAATGTCTTGTGTTGTGGTCGCACTTTTTCCTTTAATTGATTTAATTCGAAATAAACTTTTGATCTTCCTTTAACTTTCCTCTTTTGATATAAGGATGAAAATTTTTAATACCCTTCTAAAAGAATTCGTGTAAAATTAATCAAAATCAACAAAGGTATTTGCAGCTAATGAAGAGGCAAACGATTATTCGTTTTTATCGTTATGAAGTAATAAATGTAAGGTTACATGCTTTATAATCAATTGCAGGAATTTGTGTGAAAAAACAGCTTAAATGTTCGTTTACTCATACCAGCTACAGTTTTTCAAAAAATTTTTCTGTATTTCCTTCTTCAGTTCCGGCTTTATAATAGCTGCGGAAAAATTCATCAGCTGAAAGAGCTCCGCTTCCCTTTATGGCAAAAAAGATCAATAAAATTAAGGTTACAAATGAAAGAATCCATTCAAAAGTGGAGTTTTCAAAATTCCTTATATTAATAAAAAACACCGCTATGAAAAGAATCGGGATCTGGATGATCGACGAAGTGCGGGTGAAGAGGCCACACGCAATAAACAAACCGCATAATAAGCTCAGATACGCAACGATGAAAGAAAGAACCTCCGAGTTTTGGGAAAAAACGCCGATGCCTGTACGCTCAATTAATAATTTTAGTAGTTCAGTATCACGGATAAAAATGATGCCTTTCCAGAATAGAATCATCCCCAGTGCAAACCGAAGAAGTGAGAACCACGCGGGTTGTTTGTCGTTTGTTTTTTCTGTAACAGGAGCTTCTACCATAAATTGCACGATTTAGGAGGATGAATAAATAATCCCTGCGCTTCCGGTTCATTTTGTTTTTTACCACAAACTTTATGCAAATTTGCTATTTAATCTTTTTTTATGTCAAAAATCCTACATATACTGGTTAGTAGTTTGCTGCTGTTCCCATCCTGTTCAACTTCAAAACGCGAACAAAAAGTTACAGAAATTCATGGGTTAAAGTTTCTGAGTGAATACGTTGTTCCATTCGATAAACAATTCAGTAACACCACTATCGGTGGTCTTTCAGGTATAGATTTTAATGCGGAAAAAAATGAATATTATCTCATTTCTGATGATCGCTCAGAGAAAAATCCCGCAAGATTTTATACGGCCAGGATATTAATCAATCAAAATAAAATTGACAGCGTGGTTTTTCTTCAAAACATTTTTTTGAAAGATCAATTGAGTAATTTTTATCCCAATTCTAATCAGGATCCATTTCATACTCCTGACCCAGAAGCATTGAGGTATGATATAAAAAACAACACTTTTATCTGGAGCAGTGAGGGTGAAAGAATTGTAAATTCTCAAAAAACAATTCTTGAAAATCCTGCCGTTACTGAAATAAATTTAAATGGAAATTTTATAGACACTTTTCAATTGCCACCACAATTACTCATGCAAGCGACTGAAAACGGGCCGCGGCAAAACGGCGTTTTTGAAGGCTTAACTTTTTCTCCTGATCACCAATCGCTTTATGTAAGTGTGGAAGAACCGTTATACCAGGATGGGCCAACTGCCGGGACCGGCGATTCTACAGGAGTTGTAAGGCTTATAAAATTTGATATGATTACAAAAAAACCAGTCGCACAATATGCTTATATCATCGATCCTGTCGCTTACCCTGCCATCACTCCCTCAGCGTTTAAAATAAATGGCATTTCTGATATCTTATGCATGGAAAAAGATAAATTTTTAATAGTTGAACGTTCTTATTCTACCGGAAGATTGACTTGCACCATCAAAGTTTTTTTGGCCGATATTTCTTCAGCAGAAGACATAAGTGGTGTGGCTTCCCTAAAAAATAACACCCAGGTAAAAACCGTTTCAAAAAAATTACTTTTGAATATGGATGATCTGGGAATTTTTGTAGATAATGTTGAAGGAGTCACTTTCGGTCCAACACTTCCTGATGGCAAAAGATCCCTAATCTTTGTAGCCGATAATAATTTTAATCCTTTCGCAAAAACACAATTTCTTTTATTTGAAATTGAATAGAAAAGCAAAAATCTCTATTATTTCTTTCTTTACTATTGTAATGCAAAAATTAAATTGGAAAAGTAGCATAAAACTGCGTCTCCTGTCTTTTTAGGTTTCCCTTATTTTCCAGCATTAGCAGGCGGCATCGGCGGTTGATTATTCTCCATTTTTTTCATTGGAGGTTTACTTTCAGGATGAGGATCACCGTGGTGGCATGTATAACAAGTTACATATTTAAGCATATAACTTACTGCTGAAGTGTCTCTGGGAAGCGCCATTTTTCCACTGTCCATATTTTCTTCAATTTCCTGAAAATGATTCTTATTAATATCTATCGCCATCAGCATCATTTTGCGTGCAATTTGCTTTTCAGGTTTGTCATCTTTCGCAAATTCCATTTTTTTTGTTTCCTGATTAAATACATGGCAATAGTTACACTTTACACCAAGAGAACCAGTAAAATGATGCATTACGCTATCAAGCGCATCTTTAGAAATATCTTTCGGTAAAATTTCTAAATTAGTAAAGCGCGGTTGGTATGAAGTGGTAAAAGCCTGGAACGCAAACACACTGAATAAACAGGCAACAATTACTATGATACTTTTTTTCATAAATAAAATTTGAATCTGAAATTATTAAAAATTTGAATTCCGAAATTATTAAAAATTAGTTATGTATCAAAAAAAAATATTTTATTCCTGCAAAAAGTTTTTAACATTTTTATTCTAATGTGAATAAGTAAATTAGTAAAAAAAGAGTTGGGTTTTTATATTTGGTAAAGCAATAAACCCTTTTTTTTAACCTTGTAAAATAACCGTATTGACAGAAACTATTATCAACCTCGAAACAGTAAATCCGATAGAATTTTTTGGAGTAAACAATGGGAAACTGGATATTTTGAAAAAGAAATTTCCGCGTTTAAAAATTCTTAGTCGTGGCACACAAATAAAATTGACAGGCGCACCGGAACAAATAGAAAATGCAAGAGATAAAATAAACCTTGCTGTACAATACCTGGAGAGAAATGGCAACATGAGCGAAAATTATCTTGAACAAATATTAGGTGGCGATGACGAAAAAGTAGTGGATCATTTTATCGAAAAAAACCAGGGCGATATTTTGGTTTTTGGCCCTCATGGAAAAAGCGTAAGAGCCAGAACTGCCAATCAGAAAAAAATGGTTCAGGCTATCGATAAAAATGATATTGTTTTTGCCATCGGGCCTGCCGGAACAGGGAAAACCTATACTGCCGTTGCTCTTGCGGTGAGAGCTTTAAAAAATAAACAGGTAAAAAAAATCATTCTTACCCGTCCAGCGGTTGAAGCCGGCGAAAATCTTGGTTTCCTTCCCGGTGATCTAAAAGAAAAAATTGATCCGTATTTAAGGCCGCTTTATGATGCGTTGGATGACATGATCCCTGCCGATAAACTCGGATATTATATGACAACGCGTACGATTGAAATTGCGCCACTCGCATATATGCGCGGACGTACACTTGATAATGCATTTATTATTTTGGACGAGGCTCAAAATTCTACCGATCTTCAATTAAAAATGTTTTTAACGAGAATTGGTGCCAGCGCTAAAGCAATAATTACGGGCGATATTACACAAATAGATCTTCCGCCAAAAGTAAAAAGCGGCCTTGAAAAATCAGTAAGAATTCTGGCAAATATTGACGGCATCGGGCACGTGGTTCTGGATGAAGAAGATGTGGTAAGACATAAGCTGGTAAAGGCGATCATCAAAGCATACGACAAAGAAAAATTAAAAGAACTTGAAGATTTGAAATAATGATTTTATCAAAAATAGTTTTGAAAAAGGCGGCAATTTTGCCGCCTTTTTTTTACAAAGGGTAAAAGTTATCTTTCTAAATAAATTTTACTTTTGCTGATTAATAAATTGTTTTATGAAAAAAGTTGTTCTGTTATTACTCGCGATCTCAATGGTAGGTTTTTACGGTTGCCAATCTGCAGATGATGGAAATCCTAAAGAAGTTTTGAACCATTTTTTTGATGCAATGTCAAAAAAAGATTTTACCAAAGCACAAAAATATGCGACACAGGACAGCGAAGGAATGTTAGGCATGATAGAAATGGAGATGAAAAATGGCAGTAATGAACATGGTGAAAAAATGATCAAGATGATTCACAACAGCGAGATTGGCGACGCGGTTATCAATGGAGATAAGGCCACTGTTTCGGTAAAAGATAAAACATCCGGTGACATAACAGATTTCCTTTTGAAAAAAGAAAATGGCGATTGGAAAGTGGCTTTCGACATGTCAACTTTAATCGAAATGGCGAGTAAAAAAAAGAAAGGACAAAACACGAATCAAAGTGATAGTATAAGTGGAATTTCCGATTCAGAACAAATCAGAAAAGAAGAAAATGAGCATGCGCAGCAATTTATGAACAGTGTATTAGACAGCATCCGCCTCATGAAGGAGAAAAAATTAAAATGATTTTTTCATTTAGATTTTAGAATAAATTTCTTTCATCGACATGGTTTTTATTTACAACAGAAAGATAATTACCTTCATTCCCAAAAAAAATGAAATATTCCTTATTAATAGTAACTTTTTTTATTTTCATTGCAGTTGGCTGCGGAAATTCTGATTCAGTTGACAAAAGCTATCCGCTTAATTCAGGCAGAGGTTTTATCGAGGCATCTTTAAAGGGAGATTATGTAAAAGCAAAAAAATATTTATTGCAGGACAGCACCAATATGCAATATTTTGAAGGGTTAAAAGAATTTAATGCTAAAATGGATCCTGTTGACCGGCGCGGTTATAGTGATGCAAATATTATCATTGATTCTTCAGTGGCCAAATCAGATTCTGTTGACATTATTTATTATACCAACAGTTATAAAAACAAGCCTTCAAAAATTAAACTGGTTAAAAAAAATAATGACTGGCTTGTTGATTTTAAATATACATTTATTGGAAATTAACCTGGTTTCTCTGTAAAGAAGAATAAGAAATGAAAATTGTTTTGCTTGTTGGTTTAGGAAGCTTTATTGGTGGAATCTGCCGGTACCTGGTTTCGCTGGTTATTCAAAATAAATTTCTTTCTACTTTTCCTTACGGAACATTAGCGGTAAATATAGCCGGGTGTTTTTTGATCGGCGTAATTTATGGCTTTAGCGAAAGAGGAAATATGAATGCCGAATGGAGAATCTTCCTGGCAACCGGAATCATGGGTGGATTTACCACCTTTTCTTCTTTTTCAAACGAGACAGTGGGTATGTTGAGGGATGCGCAATACTGGCCTGCATTTTCTTACATTGCTTTAAGTGTTTTTATCGGACTGGCGGCCACTTTCGTTGGAATTTCATTAATAAAATATTTATAAAAATGGTCAATGATCCCAATGCAAAATTGCTTCGTATTTTTCTTGGAGAATCTGACAAATATCATCAGGAGCCACTTTATGAAACGATTGTTTTTGAGGCAAAAAAGCAATCGCTGTCGGGAGCAACTGTTACCCGTGGCATAATGGGTTTTGGGCCAAACAGTAAAATTCATACCGCCAAGCTTTTTGATATTTCCACTGACCTGCCTGTAATTATAGAAATTGTTGATACACTTGATAAAATAAATCTGTTTCTTAAAACCGTCGAACAACTTTTTGAAGAATCAAAATCAGGTGGATTAATTACGATCGAAAAAGCAGAAGTAATAAGGTATCGGTCAGGGAAATAGAATCTTTGAACAAACGAGAACAGAGGAAAATCAATATAAAATCTTCAACAATTAATTTTAATTATGTACGTTTTACATCCATGGCATGGTGCTACTACAGGAAATGACGCTCCGCAAATTGTAAATGCACTTATCGAAATTTCACAGGGATCAAAATCAAAATATGAAATAGATAAAAAAACCGGTTTATTAAAATTAGACCGCATCATCTATTCTTCCTTTCACTATCCGGTTAATTACGGATTTATACCGCAAACACTGGGAAAGGACGGTGATCCACTCGATATTTTAGTGATGTGCTCTGAAGCAATTCAACCTTTGTGTTTGGTGGAAGCTTTTGTGATCGGGAATATGCAAATGATCGATTCAGGGCTTATTGATGATAAAATAATTGCAGTGGCAATCAGGGATCCGACAGTAAATTATATTACCAATCTTGATGAAGTGCCTCCGCATATTTTTAAAGTTCTGAAGAATTATTTTGAACAATATAAAGTTTTAGAAAACAAAAAAGTGGAGATCAATGATTTCCAGGATAAAGAAGTTGCGTTTGAAATCATTAACGAATCGATTCGATTTTATAAAGAAACGTATCCAAAATAACTGAAACAAACCAAAACGATAAATGAAAAAACTACTACTGGCTGCCATCATTTTAATTGCAATTTCATGCAAAAAAGAAAAAACTCCTGCCCCAAAAGAACCTGAATATTTTACCAGGTGCGGAGTTTTATTAAGTACGCCAACGCTAGACAGTTTCGTATCTCCAACTTATTACATTACTGCTATTGTCGCTTTTCCTGAAGGCAATGAATTGGTTCATTTTCATGGTAATGTTACCGGCGATCATGACGGTTCCTGGTTTTTGTCCAGGTATGATATAGACAGTACCTATTGTACAGAACCAGTTTTAAAATAAAGGACCAGTTTAAATTTTTTTGCAGTAAACAAATAAATATCAGCAATTTTTCTTTCAATTGTTTTGCTCATACCCATGCCAGGCAAAGGCTTCCGAAAAGCCGGAATTCAATTTTTAAATAAACGGTTTCTTCTTTAGCGAAACGGGCTTCGATTATTCCCTTGTTATCACTGAGAAATAATTTATGGAGCATGATATTTCCCTTAAAACTAACAGCGCCTTTGCCATACCATTTAAAAATCGCTTCTTTCGTGCTCCAGAAAAGCGTTAAAAGTTGATAGCCCGGCATTGTTGCATTATTATCAATATCACTTAAAAGACTCAATTCTGATTCGCTCAAGAATTTATTTTTTACCTTTTCAATCTTTGGAGTTACTAACTCCACATCAATTCCGACCGATTTATTTTCACTGATAATTGCAGCTGCATAATCGGCGCAATGTGAAATCGAAAAATGAAATTTTTCATTTAATAAAAAAGGTTTTCCTGACTCTGCAATTTCCATTAATTCAAAAGGAAAATCCGGATATAAAATATGCAGAAGATAGCGGCCTGCAAGGTGTTGCAACCTTTTATGCGGGTGCGTTACTTCTTTTTTAATCCGTACTTTTTTTAAAAAAAAATCTTCATTCTCTGTGATATGCCAAACGGCAAGTTTTGCAGAATCGTTGATATTATGTTGATAAAACAAAGGCATTAAAAAAAATTTATCCTCCTTTTTGTGGATTGTTGAATTATTTTGCAATTGTAAAAATAACCGCAATTAAATGATTTTATCTGACAAGAGAATTTTGGAAGAAATTGAAAAGAAAACCATTATTATCGAACCTTACAATCGTGATAAATTAGGCAGCAACAGTTATGATGTTCATCTTGGAAAAAATCTTGCTGTTTATAAAGATGAAATTCTGGACGCCAAAAAGCATAATGAAATTGAACATTTTGATATTCCTGAAGAAGGCTTTGTGTTGCAGCCAAATCAATTATATCTCGGTGTTACTTTTGAATACACCGAAACGCATGCACATGTTCCTTTCCTTGAAGGGAAATCTTCTACAGGCCGCCTCGGCATTGATATTCACGCCACTGCCGGAAAAGGTGATGTAGGTTTTTGCGGACACTGGACTTTGGAAATTTCCTGCAAAGTTCCGGTAAGAATTTATGCAGGAATGCCTATCGGGCAGCTCATTTATTTTCCTTTGGAAGGTGAAGTTGAAGTAAGTTATGATTCAAAAAAGAATGCAAAATACAGTCACCAGCCTGATAAGCCTGTCGAAAGTATGATGTGGAAAAACAACTTTTAATAAGATCCTATTGTAATTTATAAGCAACTACTTTTTTTGCAAGAAAGGTCGGCACATATACGATTCTTTTTGTAGCGTTGTAACCAATATCGGCCGCATTGACGTGCTGCTCATGAGTTTCCAGCAAAGTTTCAAAGTGACCATCCGCATAAACATAATAAATATAGCCAGCCCATGACGTAGCCAAATAATCTCCGTTGCCAACCGGTTCAATTCCGTCGATCCCTTCAGTCACTTCAGCGATCTTGCTAATATCTTTATTCGCATTCGCTTTCTTTAGTTGTTTTCCTTCGGCAAATATCAGATCATTGCCGATGGCTTTCAAGCCGTTCGCACCTTGTATATTATCGAGAAACACAGAAGGCAATTCATTTTCAATTCTCCATATTTTAGAAGTTTTTGAGTCAGAAACATATACAATGCCTTTGTCAGAAACAGTAATATCGTTAAGCATTTGGGCGTCCGGAATTGCAATTTTCTTTTCTACTTTTCCTTTGTTTAAATTTATCACAACCACTTGATTGATATCCGCAACATAAAGCCGGTTACCAAATTTGCCCAACCCTTTTGGCGCATTTAATCCTGTGATAAAATTGGTATCTATAATTTTCCCTTCGGAAGATAATATTCCTACACCACCTATTCCATCCGCATCCCAACCGCCACCATTTATCAGGGAAACATACAAGATGTTTTTATTCAGATCAGGTAAAACCGATTCCGGAACCGGAATAATCGTGTCTGTTTCCCATTGTTTTATCAGCTGATGTTTTTGACTATTTGCTGTAAGCGTTGTAAAAAGAATTACCGAGAAAAGAAGCTGCTTCATAAAATTGTTTTTTGAAGTGATCAATAAAATCTTTTACAATTTAAACTTTTTTTATGATTTATTTTCCGGCTTTTTCACCAACTCAATCACTGTTATTTCTGCCAGGATCCCTACCCTGCCCGGGTAGCCAATAAATCCAAAGCCAGGGTTTACATATAATTTTTGTTTTCCTTCCTCGTACAATCCGTCCCATTCTTTATAAATATACTGAACAGGGCTCCATTTAAATCCCGGAATTTCTACACCAAACTGCATTCCATGTGTGTGGCCACTTAAGGTAAGATCCACATCCGGATATTCCGGCCTCACCTGTGCATCCCAATGACTTGGGTCATGACTGATGAGGATTTTAAAAGGATATTTTTCTGTTCCCGCATAAGCTTTTTTCATATTTCCATATCTTGGAAAATGCGCTTTTGCGCTCCAGTTTTGAATTCCGATCAAGGCGATTTTATCTCCGTTTCTTTCAAGTTCCACATGTTCATCCATCATCAAACGCCAGCCGAGTTCCTGATGAATTTTGGCAAGATTAATTAAATTTTGTTCTTTGGTTATACCGTTATAAGGCCACTTTACATAATCACCATAATCGTGATTTCCAAAGGTAGAATAAACGCCCATCGGCGCTTTTACTTTATTAAAGACATCCATATAATTTTCCATTTCCGGAGCGCGGTCATTCACCAGGTCGCCGCTGAATATAACAACGTCGCCATTTTCAGCAATGATCTTTTCTACGCCATGTTCCACCGCTTTTTTATTCATAAAACTTCCTGAATGAACATCGCTGAAATGAACAATTTTTAGTCCGTTAAACCCTTCAGGCAAATTATCAAATGCTAATTTTACCCGTTTTACCCTGTAATTATATTTGTTGGAAAACCCATAGATCAAGCTGCCGAATAAAGTTGTTCCCGCCGCTAATCCTATCCAGCTAAGGAATACAGAACGGCTGATGCCATCGCCATTCATTTGCGAAACTTCTGTGTTTCTGAAAAAAGCTTTTCCCGCCAGCCACTGAATTAACCGCCGAACATCATCAATGAGAAAAAAAACTGAAGAAACCAATTGCCCAAAAACAAATGCGAGAATGGTTGCAAAAAGATACGTCCTTACTTTTTTTGGTAAAAATTCCGGTCCCGTAAAAATGAAAATCAATAAACCAGCGATCGCTACAATTGCTACCAACCAATAGATAGAAAATATAAGGGTTCTCAGTTTTGAAGAGGCAGAACTACTTACAGATTTTATAGCCATAAACACATAAATATCCAGCAAAATCATGATCAGGATGATGATAAAAGTTCCGAAGGGCGTGCGCATTATATAATTATTTTGTCAAATTAGTAAGTAAGAAATTCATCTATTTGTTTGTCTACTGCTTTTATCGTTTCTTCATTGAGATGGCCTTCTTTGTCCAGCACTTTATCAATAACAGAAATCGGAAGTTTATTATAAAAAACATTCATTTTCATGTAATGCAACGTATCGGAAAGATGATCCATTCCACGCAAATTTCCGGCTCTTCCTGTTGCGACGCCGGTCAGCAAAGCTTTTTTATAATTCCACACACTACGAATGTCACTGTTGTCAATCATTGCTTTTAAAACTCCCGGATACGAGCCATTATATTCCGGAATAATGAAAATGAATTTTTGCGTCGGAATTAAAATGTCTGCTTCCGCTTTTAAGATCCCGGGAGAACGGGAAAGTACGTCAAGGCCAATGAGAGAAAAAATTTGTGCGTCGATATGTTTATTTTTCAGAATGCGTTGATATTCGTTCGCTACTTTTGCCGTATGACTTCCAACGCGGTTTGTGCCGCTGATAATCGTGTACATGGTATAAAATTAATTTCTTTTCGTCTTATTGATTTATTAAAATAAAAAAATTGTTAGAAGTTAGGGGATTAATAAATTGTTTTTTACCGCAGATTATGCCTTAATATTATGCCTAATAATTAAATTTGCCGTAATGGCAGAATAAGAATTAAAATTTAGGATCAGAATTTACAATTTTGAAATCAGCTTAGTAAATGAACAAATAATCTGATTTTACTTTTTTAGTTTTTTATTCCCTTCAGATTAAAAACCATATCCTATCAAATAAAAAATCAAGAATAAGCGAAAACGAATTATGGGAAAAATAATAGGAATTGCAAATCAAAAAGGCGGCGTAGGGAAAACAACAACTGCTATCAATCTTGCTGCAAGCCTTGCGGTGCTTGAATATAAGACTTTGCTGGTAGACGCAGATCCGCAGGCTAATACCACAACCGGCGTTGGTTTTGATCTTCATAACGTAACTACCGGGCTTTATGATTGCATGGTAAATGAAACTCCGGCAAAAGATGTGATCTTAAAAACGGAAATTCCTTATCTTGACCTGATGCCTTCGCATATTGACCTGGTCGGAGCTGAAATTGAAATGATCAATTATCCGGACCGCGAAACTGTTTTGAAAAATGTGTTGAAACAAGTGCGTGATCAGTATGATTTTATTATAATTGATTGCTCTCCTTCGTTGGGATTGATTACCGTTAATGCTTTGGTAGCTGCAAACAGCGTGGTAGTGCCGGTTCAGGCAGAATTCTTTGCATTGGAAGGATTAGGAAAATTATTAAATACGATTAAAATTGTTCAAAACCGGCTCAATCCTGAATTGCAAATTGAAGGCCTTTTGATGACCATGTATGACGGAAGATTGCGCTTGTGCAACCAGGTAGTGAATGAAGTAAGGCATCATTTTGAAGAACTCGTTTTCAACAGTGTTATTCATCGCAATACACGCCTGAGCGAGGCTCCGAGCTTTGGAAAACCGGCCATACTTTATGACGCAGATAGCAAAGGAGCCATCAATTATTTGAACCTGGCAAAAGAAGTTCTTCAGAAAAATAATATGACAAGGATGAATCAAAATGATAAAGTTTTGGAACATCCTTAAAAAATTAAAATAAATACTTATCGAAGAAATACATGAAAACTACTACACCAAATAGAAAAGAAGCGTTGGGAAAAGGAATTCGTTCGTTGTTACAAAACATTGATAGTGACCTTTCGGTTACAGAAAAAAATCTGATCAAGGATTCCGGTGAAAAAGCAAATGTGGCCAATGCAAGAATTCCGTTAAATCTGATTGAAGCGAATCCGGATCAGCCACGTCATGATTTTGATGAGAACGCATTAAGCGAGTTAGCCGCTTCTGTAAAACTTCACGATATCATTCAGCCAATAACTGTTACTAAAATTGGCAATGGGAAATACCGGATCATTGCGGGTGAAAGAAGATTTCGCGCTGCTAAAATAGCCGGCCTCGCAGATATTCCTGTTTATATAAGGGATGTAAAAGATTCAAGGATCCTGGAACTCGCTTTGCTCGAAAATTTGCAAAGGGAAGATTTGAATGCGATAGAAATCGCTCTCAGCTATAAACAATTAATGGAGGAATTGGATTACACGCAGGATCAGCTTGCAGAGCGTATGGGTAAAGAAAGAAGTACGATCACTAATTACATCCGCCTTTTAAAATTACCTCCTGATATCCAGGCTGCAGTACGAAACGGCAACATCAGCATGGGGCATGCAAGGGCTCTCATTAATGTGGATGTAGTGGACAAACAATTATACATTTTTAATGAAATAAAAAGCAAAGAACTGTCTGTACGCCAGACAGAAGAATTGGTAAGAAGATTATACACCTCGGGAAAAACCGCTGTTAATAATTCTGTAAAAACTACGCTACCACCCTCTTTGAAAAAGATTGAAGATAATTTAGCATCTCATTTCAGCACGAAAGTGAAAATGACTCATAGTAAAAAAGGAACCGGCAGCATCACCTTTGATTATTTTTCTATCGAAGAATTAAGTTCACTTTTAGATAAGATGCAGGTTTCGGTAGATTAAAATATGGCAGCACGTTCATTTCTTTTTATCGCTTTATTTTGTCTCCTGGTATTACCGGAAACTGCCATTTTTGCCCAACAAAAAGAAGACACTGTTCTTATTAAGGATCAGAAAACCGTTATAAAGAAAGAAGATACTATTGTTGTAAAACATGCTGCGCCAGACACTTCAGGAAAAGCTCTGCTTGCTCTGGATACCACAATCCCAAGATTTAATCCAAAAGTGGCGGCACTACGTTCTGCCATTATACCGGGATGGGGACAATGGTATAATAAAAAATATTGGAAAATTCCCATTATTTATGGAGCGTTGGGAATATCTGCCGGCGTATTCTTTTACAACTTAAAAACTTATAAACTTTTGCGGAAGGGCGTAATTTATCTTTCGGATACCATCGCCTCAAACAACGCACTTGTTGATCCGCAGTTTACCGGGCTGTCTTTGCAATCACTTCGGTTTTACAGAAACGCTTACCGTCAAAATATTGATTATTCTGTTTTGGCTTTTCTTGTTTTATGGGGTTTGAATGTAGTCGATGCTACTGTTGATGCACATTTGAAAGCATTTGATGTCAGCCCCAATATCGGGATGAGAATTCAGCCTGGACTGACAAATATGAACAATGCAGAAATTTCTTTGGTATTCTTTTTTAAAGATAAAAGCAATAAACCGTTGCTGCCGCTACCATAAATCTATTTATTTATTTTAATTCATTTTTTATGAAAATTGCTTTGTTAGGATATGGAAAAATGGGTCATGCCATTGAAGAAATTGCTTTGCAAAAGGGGCATGAAATTGTTTTGCGTATAACAGATGAAAATCTGGAGGACTTCACAGAAGAAAATATCAGGAAATCGGATGTCGCCATTGAATTTACGAATCCCGAAAGTGCAGTACAGAACATATTATTCTGTTTAAATCAAGACGTGCCCATTGTTTGTGGAACTACCGGTTGGTTGGGGCATTTAAAAACAATTGAAGAAAAATGCAAGCAATTAAATGGCTCCTTTTTATATGCAAGTAATTTCAGCATTGGCGTAAATATTTTCTTTGAATTAAATAAAAAGTTAGCGTCCCTGTTAAAAACGCATCCCGCTTATGATGTAGCGATTGAAGAAATTCATCATACGCAAAAAAAAGACGCTCCCAGTGGAACTGCTATCACTCTTGCCGAACAAATTATCGAACTATCGGATAGAAAAAAGAAATGGGTTAACAATGATACTGACAACGAAAATGAACTGCCAATTATCAGCAGAAGAATCAATGAAGTTCCGGGAACACACCTGGTAAAATATACTTCTTCTGTAGATGATATTGAAATTATTCATACAGCTCATAACAGGAAGGGATTTGCAGAAGGTGCAGTGTTAGCCGCTGAATTTATTGTTGATAAAAAAGGGATTTTTTCAATGAAAGACGTGTTGGGATTTTAAGAATCTCAAACGCTGTTTCTAAATATATTTAAGGATCGCTTTTGTAACTTCTTCAATATCTCCATCAAAATGATGGCCCCCGGGAAGTATTTCAAGAAGGTGATTTTTCGTTGTAACCTTTTTTGCGTTTAACCCCTGGTCGTCGCTGCTGTTTATAATTACAATCTTATCGTTAGAAATTTTATTGACTTCGGTTAATACATCCATACTTCTTCTCTTTCCCGGTCCAAACATGTCGCTCCAGTGGATTTCAAAATCAGTGCTTCCGGAAGAAGCCATTAAAAAGGAGGCGATTATTTTATTAGTAAGATCATTGGATAACCGGTTCAATATAAATGGCAATACGTCTGCTCCAAAGGAATAGCCGATTAATACTATTTCTTTGTTTTGCCTTCCTGCTATTTTTTTAGACAGATAATTACTGACGTCAGTTGTTGTTTGTTGTGGTGTTTTTTTACTCCAGAAATAAGATTTGGCATCCAAGGCGTCCACATCAAAGCCTTTGCTATTCAGTGAACTGCATAGGTCATTTGAAAATTTATTTAATCCTCCATCTCCGCTAATGTAAAAGATCAAAGGTTTGTTATGGGCACTTGCTGCCCATTCTTTTATCGGTAAATTTTGGGTAAACGCGGACATGGCAACGATGGAAAAAATTAAGAGCAATTGTATTTTTTTAATCATAATCTTTTATTAAGGCTGCATTACTTTATTTAACGCAGCAGGTAATTGCAGGAGGTCGTAATCGGAATCATAAACCAGGTATTTGTCTTCCCAAATCGTTGCGAATTTTTCTTTAAAGTCCCGCAGTCCCTGGAAATGTCTGAATCGTTTCAGCTTTTCGGAAGCATACTTCATTATTTGTTCTGCCGGACTTTCCGGAGATGAGATTCCCGTCATCGGCACCAGCCCGAGATTGATGTATTTGCATTGATGCGCTTTTGTATAATCCACCATTTTAATGATAAGTGCATCCATACACCCTCCCGGTGCTGCCGCGGTTTTGCGGATGAGATCATACGTACATTCTTCAGGCGCATAATCGGGAATGATATTTAAGAACGCAACAATTTTCCCTTCCGCATCTTCCATGGTTATTACATCTTGCCGGGTAATCTCATCCGCATTGAACATGCCCTGGGAAAATATTTGTTCTTCCTTTCTATAATATGCAAGCCATTCATCTGATATTTTTTTTAGTTCTGAAACCAGTTCAGATGAAAGCGGATGAAGATGAATTTTAGTTTGAAATCCCTTTTTCTGAAGGCTGTTCATTGCATTTCGCAACGATCTTTTACTTCTTCCTTCCATCGTAAAATGTTCCGCGTCTAATATTGCCTCCTGGCCGATGATTACTTTTTTCATTCCCAATTCGTTAAACCAAATGATACTGTTTTGATCCACCCTGTAGAATGCAACTTTTAATCCCATTTTCCGGCAGTGTTTATAAAACTCTCTTAATATTTCCGGTTTATCTTCTTCTGCACAAACAGGATCTTCCAGTACGATGGCAAAACCATTCGCGATCCGGTACGAAATAAATCCTTCGGATATATCAGAAAAGAAAAGAAGTTTATCTTTTGAAATCTTGAAATAATCAAGAGCAGATTTACCAAATTCAGTTAGTAAAAAAGAGGCTCTTTCCCTTGCGGACCCGGCCTCAGGCTGAACTTTAAAATATGGTTTGATAAGAGCGAATATCAGAAATCCCCAACTGAAGTAACCCAGCAATTGAAAGAACCATAAAAACTGGTGCCCCACCGGTGTATGAGCCTGTATCGTATCACTACCATTTAGTAAAAAAAACTCAAATGAATAAAGGATGGATTGCTGCCAGGTAAAATCAATTCCGAAAGCTTTCGGATTTATAAAATAAAAACTCACAAATCCAAAGATCAATACCGATAAAAAAACAATAACAACAGAAATTAAACCAAAACGAACCAATTTCACATTGCTCCTGATCAGGTATTGCTTTCTGCTTAATAATAATAAAACGATTGTTACGGCAGCAAAAATCGCTTCTTCATAATCCAGCGCTTTTGTAAGATTGCCGATAAGAGACAACGCTGACAAAAGGAGTGCCAGGCGCCATGCATTTTTTAATCCTTTGAACATATAAGCCGACGTAATCAGAAGCACCAGGCCGATAAAAAGAACGAAAGCATTGGATGCATTAATCGCATCCAAAGGAAGAAATTGCCGGATCAATTTCAAACGGGGATGTAAAGGAGGCGTAACAACAGAAATGATATTGATTATGCCCAAAGCGAAAATAAGAAGTGCCGGAGCAATCCTGATAAACAATTGTCGTCCCCTCCAGGCGAAGGCCAGAATGCCCAAAAGCATCGGTAACCAGAATTCGAATACCCGGTATAAGATCGTAACAGACAATGCCTGCACGCCACTGTAGCCATACATTTCCAGAACATAAACCAAAGACATTTCAACAGCGCCAAGGCCGCGTAGAAACGGAGAAGCAATCATCAATAAAACAGAAACAATGTATGCGACAACAGCCGCCATAACAGAAGCAGGAAGCCCTAACGCCATCATGGCAATATAAACGGAAGCCATGCCGCTTAGCTCCACTCCTGTTGAGAATGCGATAGCTCCCGCGTATTTTTTTTGTACCACATTGGCAGCAAACAATTCATCTATCACTACCGACGCCCGGGGAATTTTTCTTTCGATAAACCGGTATAATTTATTTTTATGTTTTAATGCTTTTGCAAGCCATACCAATCCTATCAGCAAAAGAACAACAAACAGTAAACCTATCCAGGCGCTTTTAAACTGTCCTTTTGGAGATAAAGTTACCAGGATCAGTACCGGAAGGCCTGTAATGAAAACGGTAGCCAATCCTGCAAACCCGTATAAAGCGCTCGCCTGCCCTATCTCAGTTTTATTAAACCCTCTTTTTCTTAATTGTGTAGGGGTGTATGCTAATGCACTTACTCCTCCGGCTGGTAAAAAAATACTTAGAAAGTTTCTTTTTAAAAAAAGCTCAACCGCATCAGCCCATTTGAGCGGTAACCCAATTGCTGAAAAACTGCTAACATACATGCCACTTTGCAAAAAAACATAGGCTGCAGTGAGCGCCATGCCAATGAGTATCCATAATGGATCTGCGTTTTCAATGTTCGGGACTATTTGCTTTAACTCTCTGCGTTCACTTCTGAAAAAAATAAAAGCCAGCAGGATCATCAAAATCGCCAATATTTCTTTCCAATAAAGCTTTGGAGAAAAGGATGTTTTATTTTTATATAGGTTAGAAAGCTTCAGAATTTTTTTCATAAAGATAGCCAATCATTGACTTGCATAGAATCATTTTCCCCGTTAATGATAACAAAAAAGCCTCCAGGGAATGAAGGCTTTCTTAGAAAAGAAGTTATATTTTAAAAGTTATATGCCAGGCGAAGTCCAATGTCACTAAGGGTTCCCCCATTTTTGCTGAAAGCAAGATATTTAACAGAAGCATCGAGATTCGGACTGAAATAATAACCAATACTTGGAGCATAAGCAAACGCTCCATTATGGTCTTTACCAAACGCATAGCCCAATTGTGCATGACCATATAGTTTGTCACTTCCCAGATTGAACTTCGCTCCTATCAGCAATGGAACATAGTAATTATGCACATCAATATCTTTAAACTTAAAATTTTCATAACCTATACTTCCGGTAATTTTTGTGGTGGCAGCTACAGCAAAATCAGCCTGTAAATCTGCTCCATAGGCAATTGAATATCCTGAAGACGGAATACCAACATTGACACCAATGCTTAAAGTTGTAGGCCTTGAATCCTGTGCTTTTACGCCTATTGTTGTAAATGCAACAGTAGCAAATACTAAGATTAATTTTTTCATGTTGTTTCGTTTTTATTTTTTTTTAAATCAAATAAAATGCAAATATCGATGATATTTTTAATTGTCAATAAAGTAGAAATTTTAGTTATTGGGTTTCATTCGAAGCTCTTTCCGACTGCGCAAAATCCTTACCACCCTTCTTCTTATTACGTAACAAATTAACCGCGCCCCCTTTTGAAAGTCATTTCAGCCGATCGATCATTTAGCAGTTCCTTTCAATCAGAGTAAAGGCGAAGGTCGCCAGGAGATCAGCGAAGAAAGTATGCCATTAGTGATTGTTTCCACAATAGATAATTTAGGAATTATAGATGCATGAAGGCTATCAAAAAGGTGTTTTCTTTTAATCAATAACACTTTTTAAACAAATGTGTTACGGTTGTTATTCGCTTCCTTAGAGCGAATGACAAGCGAATGAGAAGCGAATCACAAGCGAATCATACTGCGCGGAGAATACTGTCTCTCGGCCTAAAATAGCTATACAGGTGAGTAAATAAATCCTAATTTAACTATACAAGCTAAAGCTTCAGATAGAAAAGCTGCACTAAAATTCGGAGCAAAATGTTCAAAAAGACCTGTAAGGTTTCGAAAACCTTATAGGTCTGAGGATCATTACTAAAATCACTTTACATATCCACTATTAAAGTATGTGTAATTGATCTTTAAATGTGAAGATGCACAAACAGGGAGGAGTTGTAAACACGATTATTACTATGAGTAAGAGAATGGGAATGGGTATTAAAAATGGTTTCGATGAAATATTAGTCAGCTACTCAGCGCTTATAACAGAGCAGCAATAAAGATTTTTCAGGAAAAAATGATTGTCTTATTTTCAAAGACAAAAACCTTTTCATTACACACCAATTGTACGGCTTGGGCCAGCACATTCTTTTCTATATCTCTGCCTGATCTTGCCATTTCTTTCGCGTCATGCGCATGATTAACAGGAATTACATTTTGTGCAATAATTGGCCCTTCATCAAGCATTTCATTTACGAAATGAGCTGTTGCTCCAATGATCTTTACACCGCGCTCATAAGCCTTCAGATAAGGATTGGCACCTGCAAAAGCCGGCAAAAAGGAGTGATGAATGTTGATGATGCGGTTGTTATAATGCTCCACAAAGCCGGCTGAAAGTATGCGCATATATTTTGCCAGCACCAGGAAATCCGGATTTAATCTTTTAGTAATTGCAAGAATTTCCTGCTCATGAGCTTCTCTTGATTTACCAGGATGATCAACGTGAAAATAGGGTATATCAAACTTCAAAGTAAGATCTTCCAGATCGTTGTAATTGCTGATCACGGCGAGGATATTGAAGTTGCCTTCACCAAATTTATTGCGTAGCAGCAGGTCGCTGAGGCAATGGTGTTCCCTGGTAGCGAGGATGACTATATTTTTCCGGGTATTTGCTGTAAGTCTTACCTCTGCGTTTTTCGGCAATACATGTTCAACTTCTTCCAAAAAAATCTCTTCATTGATGGCGCCTGAGAATTCAGTGCGCATGAAAAACTGATTAAAGTTTCTTTCTACGAATTCACCATTATTTATAATGTTGAGATGGTGGTCATAAACGATTTTTGAGATTTTAAAAATTAAGCCGCTCTCATCCGCGCAGCTGACTAATAAAATGTGTGTCTCTGGTTGTTTCATTTCTACGAAAATAAAATGATTTTTATTAGTGCGGCTCAAAAATGGAAACTTACATTTTATAATTAGTTTCCCTGTTGGCGCAACTCCCTGGACGTTTGACTGCTCGTTACTAATTTTATTCCCTGCGATTTGTTATTCTAAAAGCAACCTAATAATAAAACAACGAATAAGTAATGGTCTTGCACAGTTAGGAAACCTTCTACCGTGACCGATTCAATCAAAAAAGGAAATTCAATATGGGAAAAAACGTAACAATATTTTTCAATAAAGAAGCCGGTTTCCTTGCACTTTTGTTGGAAAAAACAGAGGGCTATTTTAAGGAAACCGATAATGATTTATAATGCTGGTCTCTGGGTTTCAAGCAAGAGTCGCAGGTTACCTGTTGGTTGCACTTATACTTTTCCATTATATTTTAAATCATCGTTCATCATTCATTCAATACCAAATTTACCTTGCTGATTACCAGGTTGATTTAATGCCCCCTGGTGAGATATATATAGGTTCCTTTTTTAGAACTGGTGACAATGTCCGGACGACCATCTCCATCCATATCTTTCTGTTCTTCCATACTCGTACCGCTACCTGCTGTAGAATCAATTAGCATTGGTACAAAAGTGGTGCCCCTGGGAGTATGAGTCTGTTTGAACCAGTAAAGTACCGCCTGGCCATTTGGATCGGGATCTTTGTCGGGCACACCATTATGAGCATAATAGCGTTTACCTGTGACGATATCCTTCAGTCCGTCGCCGTCTATATCCACGTACCCGAGACTATGCAACTGGGAGAAGGCCACCCCTCCGTATTTGTCTTTTTCTTTATCGCTACCCATTATCATATGCGGCGTGAAGGTAATGCTATCCCCTTTTTTTATTTGTTCAAACCACGCAAGACCCCAGCCATGCCCTTCGAGGGCTGCAACCACATCTCCGTGTCCATCTCCGTTTAAGTCATCCACAAACATCATACTACCTCCAAGATTTTCTCTGCTGTGGTAGGGGTTGAAACTGAATAAATATTGATGATACTTCCAAATCGGATCACCTTTTAAGGAAGCCGGCTGTTCATACCAGCCATCTACTACCACGATGTCTTTTCTCCCGTCACCGTTTATGTCACCTATACCTATTCCATGTGAATTTGCTTTGTAATTCTTTTCCGAAACAATATGCCAGGTCCATTGACCTTTCGAGCTGTCAAATTCGCTCCATGAAAGTGGACCCACGAATCCACCCTTAAAATTGTCATATGCGATTAATACATTTTTATCGTCACTGAAAAGCGGGTAAAACTGTGCGCTTTCCCCTCCCATTCCAGCACCAAGTGTATGTTCCTGCCATAATTGTCCCAGCTTTTCTTTTCCGGGATTTTCCAACCATATAAACTCCCGCAAACCCATCTGAACCGGAACATCAAGCCAGCCGTCATTGTTTATATCGGCCGGGCGGATTGTATTATCATAATGGGCATAGGTGGTTACAGGATAACTTTCATCACCCTTCGGCCCTATCCGGTAGCGGGTGGTAAAGTCGGGTCCCATCCACAGGAAAGGGCCGGCTGCTACATCGGGATGACCATCCTTGTTAAAGTCTCCCACAGAAACACCTTCTCCAACGAACACATCTGAAAGAGTGATCTTTTTGAAAGTGACTTGAGCAGAAGCGGGGAAGAAATAGAATCCGAGAACCAGGAGAAATATTCCTTTCATAATTATTGGGTGTAATTTTTTCATTTTAGAATAAGTTTTGGTTTAAATTAACATGAATTCGATGTGTAAATGATATCACTACGTAAAATAACATTAGACGAAAATACAGAACTTTTCTTTCTTATTGGGTGGTATTCTGAATATCAACCAGTGCCTGGCAAGAATTTTTGCAAAACACTCAGGGCTTCGGGAAATAAATCTTGCCGGATGTAGGACGATCTCTGGAAGCATTACCGTTCTTTCCCTCTTATTGTTTATCGGGTTGCGGCAAGTGAGATACAGAAGAGCGATTTAAAGTTGAATACAGCTTGACTCCTGGACCAACTTTATAAACAAACTGTTGTGCGTTGGTACTCTCAAGGTTTTTGCGAAAATCAATATTTCTCTATATCCATACTCTTTATTAGTCCATCTTGAAATGTGTAAATATGTTTTACCATCCCGTTAAATAATACGCTTCCTTGTAAATCTTTTGCTACCTGGTAGACATCAACTTCAAGTTTTCCATCTTCCCTTTCCTTAAAAGCCTTTGGCTCAACGTTCGGATCTATCTCTCTCCACTGTCTTGTCCAATAATCTCTTACTTCATCATGCCCGTTTACATACCCGCCTTCCCATCCGTTTGACCAATGGACGTGTGGATGAAACATTGAAAGCACCGTATCGATGTCTCTGCTGTTGAAAGCAGAATATGCTTTTATTATCAAGTCTTTATATTGTGTTGCCATGATATATTTATTTTATGCTGAGTGGTTTTTGATCAAGCAACGGTTGGAATTACTGCACAACGTTAGGGCTAGCCGCTGTGCTGGAATTTATATTGTTCAGCTTGAACATTAGCTCAATTGAAAAACTGTAGATGAAGATAAGTACAAAAGATGAACAATGAAAGTCCCGCCCGAACTGCTGCTGCTACCTTTACCAAAGATGAGGATTTGCAGTTCAACCAGCATAGCAGCAAACCGCTTTGTTGGGCGTAGCATTGTGATGAAAGTTATAACTTGCACCTATGAGTTTCCGTGGCATATTTATTAAGTTTGGTGAAGCCTTGCATATAAATCAATTACAAGAAAAGGGGTTGATTTATTGTAACTCATTTCATTATTTTAAAAACTTGGAGAATGACGCAATGAGAGCTGATGAACTCGAAACTGCGGATTTTATTGCAACGAGAGATGATGTGATTTTAGAAATCTGGCCGCTTGACAATCCTGAAAAGATTACTAAAATAAAAACCAGTAAACTATTAAAGCAAATAACCTCTCCTTTTGGTAATCTTTTCTGCTTGTATTCTCTTGATATGACAGAGATGAAGGAAGGTGACAAAATAATAATTGATGCCAGGCTAATACAAAACAATGACACATTTTTGATAATAAAAGACGCTCCTCAATTTTTAACAAGGCTTAAAAATGGCCTTGAAAAGAGAGGGGGATATTGGGAACATCATGTGGTTGAGTATATCGATTTCTCAAATTATTATGGAGAGCGGGCTTTTTTTCAAAAAGATAAAAGTTTAGATTATCAACAGGAATTTAGAGTTATGCTAGGAAATTCAAAAAATGAGCCAATCACTTTTGAAATTGGTGATATTTCTGACATTTCAATTAAACGTTCCACTTCTGTGCTTGACAGAGCTTTTTTTGTAAAGAAGGGAAAAGACCTTTTGTATGTTGAGGCGCTGGAGTAATGTTGCGCCCAACGGTAGGGCTTTGTGCAGGTTGGGAAATAGAATTCGGTCTGCCAGGAACCTATTGCCGAATGTAGAATAAAAAAGTTGATTTTTTCTTCGTTTGCTGATAGCATTCCGTCAGCCCGTACTGCTGATGATAGCAGCACAAATGCTGATGTTTATTCCGTCTGCCCCACTTGCGCAAAACCCATCCTATGTTTACAATTCAATAATTTTAATAACAAGTAATCAGATAAATATTCGAAAGAACAAAGGGCAGCATGTGATTCATATCAGTTTTGTGTTTCGATGCCCGCCTTATTTTGTGGAGTAATTAATAAGTTCATAGAATGTTTTCTTATAAGTGTCAGAAATTGGAATATACATATCCTTTATTTTTATGCGGTCTCTTTCAACCGATTCAATTTTGTCTAATGATACCATAAAAGATTTGTGAACCCTGCAAATAATACTTGAAGAAATCTCCCTTTCAAAGTCATTGAATGTTTGCAAAGTCATTACACGCTTATTAGGTGTGTGAATTCTGCGGTAGTCTTTCATTCCCTCAATGTATAGTACTTCACTTAAAAGAATTTTTTCAAGGCGATACTCTGTCTTAACGAAAATAAATTTCTTATTGTTTATTACTTCATCTTTTGATAAATTATATTTTGCCCTGTCAATTGCCTGTACAAAACGTTCGAAGGTGTAAGGTTTTAATAGGTAATCGCATATCTGCAAATCAAATCCTTTGAGAGCGTATTCGTGATAGGCGGTGGTAATTATTACCTGGCTGGTAATTGTTGCTGACTCTAATAAATGGATACCCGAAATTTCTCCGATGTGGATGTCTAAAAAAAGTAAATCCACTTTATTGGATTTTAAAAACGCCAAGGCGTCAAGCCCATTGTTAAATGACTCGAGAAGATTTAAAAAGGGTAGCTTTAAAATAAAACCTTTAACCCGTTCGATTGCTAAAGGTTCGTCTTCTACTACAATGCAATTAATTTTCATGGTTAATAAAGTGATAATTCAACCTTATAAAGCTCGTTATTATTTGTGATTGTTAATTTATGTTTGTCAGGATACAACAATGATAGCCGCTTTTTAATTATTTCACTGCCCAGGCCACCATGCTCAGAGCTAATTTGGGTATTTTGATTAAACGAGTTTTCACATTTGAAAATGAAGGATTCGTGTTTAATATCAAGGTTAATATTGATTGCATTTTGTGCATTTGTATTTTCTGCATGTTTAAAGGCATTTTCAATAAAGGGAATCAATACCATTGGAGGTATCATAAAGTTTGTAGGGTCACCTTTGAGGGAATAGTTAATGAAATGTTCATTGGTGGTTCTTATTTTTTGTAACTCAATGAATTTTTCAACGTAAGTAAGCTCTTTGTTTAAAGGGATTTTTTGCGGCTTTGTTTCATAAAGCATAAACCGCATAATGTCTGATAGCTTGTTTAAATATTCCGATGCTCTCTTTGCATCTTTAGTTATCAATACGTCGATATTATTAATAGTGTTGAATAAAAAGTGTGGATTTATCTGAGATTTTAGCATTGCCAATTCTGTTTCATAATTTCTCTGATTTAGTTCAACTTTAATTTTTATGTCATTATACCAATTTATAAATCCTTTTATAACCAATCCCATTGCACCATTTATTAACACGATAAAAGCCAGTAAGAAGCAAATGGTAACAACATCTCCGAAACTCCAATTTAATCCTTGCTTACGAAATACGATATAAATGCTTGACTCTGTAATTATAGAAGCTACAAAAGCGAATAAGGCTGCTGCCAAAAACAATTTTAATATTTTTTGTTTTATCAAAAACTTTTTAAACAATACTGAATAAAATGTATAAAAGCCAAATACTCCGGGAAGAATTGCGCTCCATCCAAATGGCTTAAGGAATAAAACATTAAATAAAAGCGGTGATGTTATATGCATCTTGCCTGAATTTAATATTATGAAGATTGTTACAAGTAACAATAAATACATTACCCAATAACCGGTATGCAATAAAACAATAACTGACTTTTTCATTTTGTTGTGGTCTTATTTTAAAAGTCAAAATTATGAAGCCCAACATCATATGCAATTCTATTCTGCTAAAGGAAGAAGATTGTCTGTAAAATGGTTGTTAGCTCCTGTAAAAGGTAGAATTGGGTGGGTTGCTGCCAACGGCAGGGCTTGCTGCTGTGCTGGAATTCAATGCTCGTCCAGCCCGACCGTCAGCCCAATTAAATTATCTAAAGTTCAAATTACGAACAAAAGTTGAAAAGAAATCCGTCAGCCCAAACCGCTGCTGATAGAGAACAAAAAGATGAGAATTTATTCGTCAGCCAGCATAGAAGCAAGCCTCTTGTTAGCTGCGGTTTCTGTCATTCAAAAGTTCCAAATTTTCTTCATGAGTTTCTATTAAAAACTCTTTAAAGGATCTAAATCTTCTTGTCCCTGGATACCACGTCGCATAGACTAATACTTCCCATTCATCTCCAAATTTTATTATCGGATTTAAAAACACGCACATTCCGTCATACCAGTTTGAAACTTTCAAACTTTCTTTAAAATACTCGTCTCTGCATAAAACGGTATCTTGATCTTTACCATAATAAAAATATTGTTCGTCCGAAACTTCTATCCCGGAATTCTCAAGTAATTTAAACCACCACTCACCTTCTGTATTTTTTGCCCATTCCACCCTTTCAATTGGAAATAGATTGTCCAGAAAGCATGAGATATATCTAAAACCATTTGATGTCAAGAGAAAATCCTTGTAAGTAGGAGGCAACGTCGTTCCAAGAAACTTTTCTCGTTGAATAATTTCTTGTTCGTTTGCAGGCGGAAATCCAAGCCATTTATTGTCCTTCACTTCTTTAGCAATGATCCCATTCTCAATCATTTCCTCAATTTCAGAAATGCTATTGTCCTTAAAAAAATCATCGTTAATGTGTTGAAGAATGTCGTGAGTTGTCATTGTTGTATCGCAGCTAACGCTTGCATTTATGTTATAACATGCAATGTATAAAAAATCTCGTATCTAATGTTCAACCATTTATCGTTATGCTTTTTCAATTGTTGTTAGCACAATCCAATTTCGAAATAAGGTATAATATGTACTATTTGTACAGATGCGGATCTCGCGAGATTGTATTGAAATTCCAGTTTTAAATCATCCCCTTCTTTTGTAAAAACTTACTTTTCATAAAATCACTTCATTAGTAAAGCAATGAATTCTTATATTTTTTATTTTAAGGACAACAAAAGGAATATAGTTTCTTCTCTTGTAAAACATTATTTTTGATAGACAAAAGATGCTTTATGAAAAAACTGATCTTTCTCTTTCCGCTTATGATCCTTGTTTCAATGTATGCAAATTGCCAGCGGATTCACGAACTTTTTGATGCATCCTGGAAATTTCACCGGGGTGACGTTCAGAATGGTGAAAAAGAAAATTTAAATGACGGAAACTGGCGGCAACTTGATCTTCCGCACGACTGGAGTATTGAAGATCTTCCCAATCAGTCTGATTCTGTTATCGGGCCTTTCTCTTCAAAAAGTATTGGCGCTACTGCTACCGGTTACACTGTTGGGGGAATCGGCTGGTATCGCAAACATTTCATTGAAAACAATGCTGCCAATAAGAAAGTAACGATCTATTTTGATGGCATATACATGAACAGTGATGTCTACATCAACGGGCATCATCTTGGTAATCACCCTTACGGATATACACCATTTAGTTACGATATTACTCCTTATCTGAAAAAGAACGGAGAAGAAAATGTGGTGGCTGTTCGGGTAAGTAATGAAGGGAAGAACAGTCGCTGGTACAGTGGTTCCGGAATTTACCGGCATGTATGGTTAACCCTTACTCCGAAGTTGCATTTGGCTCAATGGGGCGTTTATATTACCACTCCTGACGTAAGTTCTAAAACAGCAACAATAAATATAAAATCGTCCCTTGTTAATGAGGATGTTGCTGGGAATAGCGTAATACTGCATACCGCTATTTTTGATGCAGCAAATAAAAAAATTGCAGAGAGAAAAAATGAAATTGAAATTACCGGTGCCAATTCTTCAACTGCTGGAGTAAATAACGCCCAACAAACTTTCCAGGTGAGTGCGCCGCATTTATGGTCGCCTGAAACCCCTTATTTATACCATGCAGTTTCAGAACTGATTGTGAAGAATAAAGTGATAGACCGGGAAGAAAACACCTTTGGAATCCGATCAATCAATATCTCAGCCGCCAAAGGCTTTCTTTTGAATGGTAAACGCATTTTACTGCGGGGCGGTTGTGTACATCATGATAACGGGCCGCTCGGTTCTGCAACGATTGATGCCGCAGAGATCAGAAAAATACGCCTCTTGAAATCATTTGGCTTTAATGCTGTCCGGACAAGTCATAATCCGCCTTCACAGCAGTTTTTAGACGCATGCGACAGCCTTGGGATCATCGTTATTGATGAAGCTTTTGATCAATGGGAAAGACCAAAAAATCCGCAGGATTACCATCTTTATTTTGATACATGCTGGCAAAAAGATATTTCTTCGATGGTGCAGCGGGACCGCAATCATCCGGCAGTGGTTTTTTGGAGTTTAGGCAATGAGATCAATGAAAGGGCGGATTCTTCGGGACTTGCAATTGAAAAAAAGTTACGCGATGAAGTAAAAGCAAATGACAATACGCGTCCTGTAACGGAAGCTATTTGCCATTTCTGGGATCATCCTGGTTATAAATGGGATACTACCGCAGCTTCATTTGCACTGCTTGATGTAGGTGGATATAATTATTTGTGGAAAATGTACGAATCTGATCACAGTAAATATCCGGAACGTGTTATGATGGGTACGGAAAGTTATCCATTGGAAGCTTTTGAAAACTGGCAGCAGGTAAAAGAACATCCTTATGTGATCGGTGATTTTGTGTGGACAGCGATGGATTATCTTGGCGAAACAGGGATAGGACATACGTCACTTGACAGTACAAATGGTTTTCAGTTACAAACATTTCCGTGGTTCAATTCGTGGTGTGGCGATATCGATTTGACCGGTGGTAAAAAACCTCAATCGTATTATCGGGATGTGGTTTGGGGCATTAGTAAAATGGAAATGCTCGTGCATAAACCAATTCCTGCAGGACATAAAGAAGCTGTAAGTTCATGGGGCTGGCCGGACGAATTGCACTCTTTTACTTTCCCCGGCGATGAAGGCAAAACGATGCAGGTACATGTATATACTTCCTATCCGGTTGTAAGATTGTTACTAAACGGTAAAGTCATTGACCAGCAAAATGTCTCAGAGGCAACAAAACTTACCGCAACTTTCAATATTACCTATCAGCCGGGAGTTCTTAAAGCCGTTGCCTTACAAAATGGTTTGCCCGTTGATTCGGTAACGCTTCAAACAGCAGGTAAACCCTCAAAAATCAGGCTTACGGCCGATCGAAATCATATAAAAGCCAGCCGTAATGATCTTAGTTATGTAACAGTTGAAGTAATTGATAAAGACGGACATCTTGTTCCTGATGCAATAGTGCCGTTGCAATTCAGCGCAGAAGGTGCAGGTAAAATAATTGCAGCCGGCAATGCCAATCCTTCTGATATGGAAAGTTTTCAGCAACCGCAACATAAAACGTTTCGTGGTAAATGCCTGGTAATTGTACAACCAAACGGGAAAGCGGGAAAGATAAAATTAAAGGCAGAAGGTAGAGGCTTGGAAAGTGGACAGTTAACCATTACTTCTGAATAGCTTTTATATTTCTGCACTATACCAATTGAGAGAATTTACAATTATTCTGCTACAGTAAATGAAGAAATAAAGAAGATTTTTGTTTTATCTGGCTAACGATTAAACTGCTATTAAAATAAACATTCATGAAAAAAGATGATATTTCTCTCGCTGCCTGGGCGCTCGTGGACGAGTTCAGGGAAGGCAAATTGAAAGCGCTTGATTTGCCAAAAATTACAAGGGAAGAATTTGGGGTTAACGGAATTGAATTTGTGAATACACTTTTCGAGGTGCCGACAATGACGTATCTCAATTCTTTAAAACAAAACGCCGCGGATTATGGAACAGAGCTTGTTTTGATAATGGTGGACGAAGAAGGCGACGGATGTGCAGCTACTGGCGGCGAACGGAGCCAATTTGTGATCAATCATCGTAAATGGATTGATATTGCTGATTATCTTGGCTGCCACGCTATTCGTACCAATTGCAGGGGCACAGGCGATGTTTCCAATGAAGAAGCATTAAAGCGGGCATCAGAAACTTACCAAATGTTACTCGAATATGCGAATGGATCAAATGTGGAAGTACTGATTGAAAACCATGGAGGAATTTCTAATGATCCGGATTGGATGGTGGCATTAATGAAAGAAGTAAATCACCCCTTGTTTGGTACTTATCCTGACTGGCGCAAACCCTCTGCTGAATTTGATAATTATAGTTATCTCGAAAAGACCATTCCGTTTGCAAAAGGAATGTCTTACCGTAATCAACCAACGGAAGAAGGAACTGCTAAATTGATCCAGCTTTGTCAGAGCAAAGGTTATCATGGTTGGTATGGAATCGAATCTAACGGCAGAGACGGTATCAGGCTGGGGAAAAGCTTATTGAATAAATATCTTTTGGAAGAATGAGCTTTGAGGTGATGAGATTTTACTAAATAAATTTTTTTTCAGTTAGTAATTTTCTTGACCGGGAAAGTAGTTATATTTATAACGGCAATTCGCATTGCGCAACAACTGTGTCTCCTCTCTTTAACGATAAAAGCTTCAATATGAAAAAAGAAAATCCAGAAACCGGTATTACGACCGATGATCAAAATGAAAATCGGAAAACTTCTTCTGCAGGCTCACCAATGAGCCGCCGCAAATTTGTTGAACTCACAGCCGCTACAGCCGCCGGCTTTACGATTCTCCCGAGGCATGTGCTGGGAGGGAAAAACTTTGTGGCACCAAGCGACCAAATTACCCTTGCCCATATCGGGGTCGGAACAGAAGGAACGCGCGAAATGCTGGATTTGCTGAAAGTGCCGCAAATAAGAATTGTCGCGGTGTGCGATCCAAACAAATATGCAATAGGTTATCGGGATTGGGGAATGAATTATTTAAAAGATGCAATTCGCAAAACGATCAATGATCCGAACTGGAATCCGGGCGGCGACAATACGATTCCGGGGGGAAGAGACAACGGAAAGTCGATCGTTGATGCTTATTATGCCAACCTTCATCCTGATATGAAATACAAAGGCTGCCAGGCCTACGACGATGCCCGCAAAATGCTGGATGAATTGAAAGATGTGGACGCAGTAAAAATTATGACCCCTGATCACCTTCATGGTGTTCTAGCCATTGCTGCGATGAAAAGAGGCAAACATGTGTTGATGCATAAACCGGTTTCAAACCGGCTGCTTGAATCAAAAAAAGTGGTCGGAATGGCACGCAACAAAAGTAAACTGATCACGCACCTGATGCCCTGGGATGCAAACGGAGATATGACACCGGTGATGAACTGGATCAATGCCGGAGCAATTGGAAAGCTTAAAGAAGTTCACAACTGGACGAATCGTCCTGTTTGGCCTCAGTATGTTCATATTCCAACCGAGACTCCTCCTGTTCCCGAAGGATTCAATTGGGATTTGTGGCTTGGTCCTGAGGCTACAAGAGCTTACAGCCCTGATTATACCAATATGGTTTTCCGCGGGTGGTATGATTTCGGAGGCGGATCTATGGCAGATATGGGACACTATAGTTTGTGGACTGTTTTTAATGCACTCAATCTGACTTCACCGACAACTGTAGAACCGCATCTTAGCCATGTTTGCGATTTCCACGGACCTGTACCTTACGAGATCGAAAACGATTTTTCCTTCCCAATGGCGAGCAAAATGAGATTTAGTTATCCTGCTAATGGCAACCGGCCGCCTGTCGAGTTATTCTGGTATGATGGAGGAATGAGGCCCGAAGTTCCGAAAGAGCTGGCTGCACAAAATAAGCAATTGCCTGAAGAAGGGATGATGTTCGTGGGCGATAGCGGCAAAATCCTTGCTGGCTTTAATGTTCAAAATCCGCAACTTATTTCCGGCAACAAAATAGAACCTTCATCTCCGCAAAAGGAAGAGCAAAATGAGGAGCAGCACACTGCTTATTGGCTCGGAAGGTTTGCTGATGCGTGCAAGACCGGCAAACAATATCCGGGAAGTTTCCCTGAAGTGGATCATCTCTCAGATGCCATCAATTTGTACGCAGTAGCGTTGCGGTCACGAAAATTGCTGGAATATGATGGAGCCAATATGAAGATCACCAACGTTCCGGAATTCAATAAATATCTTTCACGTGAATATCGTCCTGGCTGGGATCCTGATTCTATTTAACCATTAAAAATAAATGTATGCATAAAATGAACCGCCGCAAATTTATTGGTACAACCGCCCTGGGATTTGGTTCTGCATTTGTCCTGGCTCAATTACCTAAAGAACTTTTCGCTTTTGCTTCAAAAGTGGACATGCCAATCGGATTTCAATCGTGGTCAGTAAAAGATCAGCTGGCAAAAGATTTGACCGGTACTTTGAAGATGATGAAAGGTATGGGATACAGCCGCATCGAAATGTGTTCGCCAAAAGGATATGCAGATAACGGTTTTGGCCCGCTGGCAAAAATGAAAACGAGTGATCTCAAAAAAACGATTGAAGGTTCAGGAATGGATTGCATCAGTTGTCATTTTGGTTTTGGCGAATTAGCGGACGACAACATTGTCCAGAGCATAGAATTTGCAAAAGAGCTTGGGCTTACTCAAATGATATGTTCCACTTTCTGGTTGCCTAAAACTGCTACCCTTAGCGATTACCAGGCGTCTGCAGATCAACTCAACACTGCAGCAGAAAAAATTAAGCAAGCGGGCATGAATACCGGTTTTCATAATCATGAATTTGAATTTGCCAAACTTGACGGACAATTGATTTATGATGTATTAATGAACCGCTTTGATCCCGCTTTAGTAAAAATGCAATTCCAGACAGAAGTTGTGAACCTTGGATATAAAGCAGCCGATTATTTTAAAAAGTATCCCGGCAGATTTATATCCTCTCATTTATCCGACTGGACAGCAGATAAAAAAGAAGTGCCGATTGGTGACGGAATTATCGACTGGAAAGAATTTTTTGCTGCCGCTAAAGTCGGTGGTGTGCAGAATATTTTTGTAGAAATGAGTTTGCCTGATCTTAAAAACAGTGCGAATAATATCAGGCAAATGAAAGTTTGAGTGAGCACGAGTAAATAAACAAATAATTAAGATTTTCATTCACACGCACCTGAATTGCTGCAAAGCATGCAGGTGTGCGGAATGGAATTTATATTTCCCGTTTCTTCATCTGTTCCACAGCGTAGTTGGCAGCGCGGGCTGTCATCGCCATAAAAGTAAGTGACGGATTTTGGGTGGAAGTAGAAGTCATACATGCGCCATCGGATACAAATACATTCGGGCAATTATGAAACTGATGCCATTTATTGAGCAAAGACGTTTTCGGATCTTTGCCCATTCTTACGCCGCCCATGTGATGAATATCAAGGCCAGGTGCCTGTTTTGAATCGTTTGTTTTAATATCGGTAAATCCTGCTTTTGTATACATTTCCGTCATCTGCTCAAAGAAATCTTTAATCATCTTTTCGTCGTTGTCATCATAATCGATGTTTATCCTTAATAACGGAACGCCCCATGCATCTTTCTTTTCATCATCAAGGCTAAGGAAGTTGGTTTCTTTGGGAATCGTTTCTCCCATCATCCCTGATCCGACACTCCATGGACCTAAAGTTGGTTCTGCCAATAAATTATCTTTCAGATGTTGCCCAACACCACTGTTGTCCGTATAAGACCATCTGCCGCTATAAAACGTCAATGCATAGCCGCGAAGGAAATCGGTTTCCTGTTTATATAAATTCCGAAAGCGCGGCATATAAGCACTTGTTGGCCTTCTTCCTCCTTCCGTTTTTGTATCCTTGAAACCGTCATATTTGGCATTAATGGTTGCCCGGTAATTATGGAAAGCAGCGTATTTTCCTAACAGTCCGTTATCATTTCCCAAGCCATTCGGAAAGCGTTTTGATTTTGAATTCAGTAAAATGAGGTTGGTATTATAAGCTCCCGCGTTTACAAAAATTACCGGTGCAAAATATTCAATTGATTCTTTTGTATTTGCGTCTATAACATGCACTCCCACTGCCTTTCCTTTATTGTCATCATAAATAACAGAATGAACCACGGAGAAAGGGCGAAGCGTCATATTTCCTGTTTTTTGTGCCCATGGAATCGTAGTGGAATTAGCATTAAAGTAGCCACCAAAAGGGCAACCGCGCTGACAAAGACTTCTGTTCTGGCATTGTGATCTGCCCTGGTCGAAATGAATTTGTTTTGGTTGGGTTAAGTGCGCACAACGGCCATAAATTACATTTCTGTCTTTGTAGTTTTTTGCAACAAAATCTTTAAAATAATTTTCAACACATGAAAGCTCCAAAGGCGGCAAAAATTCTCCGTCAGGAAGATTGGGTAAGCCATCTTTATTCCCTGAAATGCCTGCGAATTTTTCAACATAACTATACCAGGGAGCAATGTCTTTATAGCGTATTGGCCAGTCAACAGCGAAACCATCACGCGCCGGTCCTTCAAAATCAAAATCACTCCAGCGTTGTGTTTGCCGCGCCCACATGATTGATTTTCCGCCAACCTGGTAGCCGCGTATCCAGTCGAATGGTTTATCCTGTATGTATGGATGCTCTTTATCTTTGACAAAAAACTTTTGTGCGTCTTCACGAAAGGCATAGCAGCGGCTGACTACAGGATTTTCTTTTCGAACCTGATAAGGAATTTCGCCCCGATGCTTAAATTCCCACGGCATCATATTCGTTGTAGTAAAATCTTTAGGTTGAACTACATTTCTGCCTCTTTCCAATACCAGTGTTTTAAGTCCCTTTTCACAAAATTCTTTCGCCGCCCATCCCCCACTCATTCCCGAACCGATTACAATAGCATCGAAAGTGCGTGATTGTTTTGAGTCTCCCATATATATATCAGCTTGCTTTTTTTACCGGTACACAACCGTAGAATTTGCCGGGTACTAGTTCGTACACGTGCACTTTTGTTAGATAATATTTTGATTGAGTAAATGCCTCCAGCGTCAATTTCTTTGTACTGTTATAGAAGAAGGCTACATTTTCTGGTACCTCTTTTTTGCTTTCGACAGACTTTAAAACTTCTTCTCTTTCTGCAGGTGTTGCCTTTGTAAAAGATTTGTTGGTTATCTTTTTGGAGAAATTATCAAAATCTTTTAATCCTTCCATAAATTTTTCCTGTTGCTCCGGTGAATAACATTCATCCATCATCATCAAGGCAAACTGGTAAGCGCCAACATCTTTGGCGCCGGGAGTTTTTCCTGACGGAATCATTGTATCACAAACAGATGCAACCATGTCTTCCTCGTTTGCGTTGATCTTAAAATTCTTGACTGCTACAGAAGGTTTCTTTTCTTCCTGTAAACAGGATGGAAGAATTGCTGCTCCGGCAGAAAGGATAAGAAGGGTTTTAATACTTGATCGCCTGTCCATAAGTTTTTTTAATAGAAGGAGAAAGGTAATTGAAAATATTCATTTTTCTATTTGTGAAAGTGATTTTATTCAATTTTATTTTTTCCGGTATTATGAAATAAAGCAACCGCCATTCATAAAAAAAGCTGTAGAAGTCGGTCCGGAATTATCAGTAAACTTTTTCCTGGCAAATAATAATTCAAAGGCAGATGGATTGTAATTTGGTTTTATAATTTTAAAAAAAATTCCGATTATTTGTTGCTTTACTGCATTATTTTAGAAAATGTCTATTGGGAATCAATATTTGTTTTGATAAAACTTTAATAATACTTTGCGCGAGTGCTTTAAAAAACTTTAATGGAAGAAAAAAAATCACCGAGCAGTAAAAGGTTTGGCATCAAAGCTAAAGATAGTTTTACACCGCATGATCGAACCAATCCCTTGTTATGGATTTGATAATAAAGCGGTCGTTGGAATCTGTAACGTTGACGTAAAAATTTTATCTAAAAACCAGAGTATGTCTTTTAAAAATAAAGTAGCGATTGTAACGGGAGCAGGCCAGGGAATTGGTTTTGAGATTTGCAGGAATCTTGCTCAGGAAGGTGCAAAAGTGATTTTAAATGATATAGATGAACCATTAGCAAATGATTCGGTGAAAAAGATCATTGAACAAACAAATGGAAATTGCATCGGTGTTGCCGGCGATTCAAGCGATCTAACCATTATTCAAAAAATGGTCGAAATGGCTGTTGCAGAATTTGGTCAACTGGATATTGTGATTGCAAATGCCGGCATTACCTTATACGGTGATTTTTTTACTTATAAGCCGGAAGATTTTTATCGGGTGTTGCAGGTAAATCTTGGTGGAACGTTTTTTTTGGCGCAGGAAGCATCAAGGCAAATGAAATTGCAAAAAAAAGGTGGTTCACTTTTGTTCATGTCTTCAGTTACCGGCCATCAGGCGCACAAGAATCTTGCAGTTTATGGGATGAGCAAAGCGGCGTTAGAAATGCTTGCAAAAAGCCTGGTAATAGAACTTTCTCAATATAAAATAAATGTAAACACCATTGCTCCAGGGGCTACCGTAACAAAGAGAACATTGGAGGAAGATAAAGATTATGAAAAAACGTGGTCACGCATCACGCCGATAGGACATCCTGCCAGCGTTGAAGACATTGCGCATGCTGCCTTATTTCTTGTTTCTGAAAACGCGAAACATATTACCGGTCAAAGCTTAATCATTGATGGAGGATGGACGTCGATTAGTCCCTCCCCTTACGAATAACTTTGTAAGAACTACAATTACCCTAATTCTAATTAAATTCCCTTCTCTTTTTTATCGCGTTTCCCAGCAATGCCTGTAATAAAAATCCAATCATAATTACCAAAATTGCTCCGATTGCATTCAGCCATAAAAAGGAAATTACGTTTGCTTTGTAAATTATAATTACAAAAATTTCTGAAATGATGGAGGCATAAAAGAGTGGATTGGCCTTTATCCGTTTGAACCAGAAAGCAACCATGAAAATTCCAAGTATAACTCCGTAAAATAAAGACCCTAAAATGTTGACAGTTTCTATCAGACTATTACCAAGATTACCGGCAAATTCAGCCACCAGGATGCAAAATACTCCCCATAAAAAAGTATAAAATTTAGAAATGTTGTAATCCTCTTTTTGACTCAATTCTTTCTTAAAAAATCTTTTATGAATATCAACTACAGTGCACGATGCAAGTGCATTTAATGCCGCCGCAATGCTTCCCCACGCAGCTAAAAAAATGACTGCAATTAATAATCCGATTAAACCTTTTGGCAAATAATCAATGACAAAACGAAGGAAAATATAGTTTGTATCATTTACATCTTCCCCTGGTAAAGCTTTTGATAACACTGCTGAATATTCACCTTTAATTTTTGTTTTCTTTAAATTATCTAGAGGAGAAACGGATGCATAATCGGTTTCCAAATTTTCCAGTTGATTTTTATAAGCGGTTTGTTTTCCACGTTCTATCTGTACCTGATTAAAATGAATGGGCGCTTTGTTATATTGATAAAAAGAAAAAACCAGCACACCGAGCATCAGGATTAAAAATTGCATCGGCACTTTTACAATTCCATTCATCAATAATCCTAATTTTCCCTGGCGGTTATTTTTCGCTGTTAAGTAGCGCCCCACCTGGCTTTGATCGGTTCCGAAATAGGAAAGCGCTAAAAAAAATCCGCCAATAATGCCGCTCCAGATATTATATTTATCCTTCCAGTCAAATCCATTTGCAGTTTCACCGGAAGTGATGATATTCATTTTTCCATTCTTTCCGCCAAGATGTAAAGCATCTAAAAAACTAACATTTGCAGGCATCAGATGAACTACCAAATATCCTGCGATGACCATTCCAACAATAATAATTATCAATTGAAGTTTTTGTGTGTGTGCAACAGCTCTTGCGCCGCCGGTAACTGTATAAATAATCAACATTCCTCCCATAATAATATTCGTGTAATAAATATTCCATCCAAGGAGTGAACTTAGAATTAATGAAGGTGCATAAATACTGATACCTGTTGATAATCCTCGTGAGATCTGAAAAAGAAAAGAAGTAAGCGTTCTTGTTTTTAAATCAAAACGTTTTTCTAAAAATTCATAAGCAGTATAAACTTTTAAATTATTAAAGACCGGAACGAAAACGATGCAGATAATAATCATTGCAAGAGGGAGTCCGAAATAATATTGAACAAAACGCATTCCATCTGTATACGCCTGGCCTGGAGCGCTTATAAAGGTAATGGCACTTGCCTGCGTACCCATAATGCTCAGCAACACCAGGTACCACGGCATATCACGGTTGCTTAAAAAATATCCATCAAGATTTTTGGTTGTCCTGCTTTTATAAACGCCATAAATAATAATACCTGTAAGCGTTAGAATAAGCACAATCCAATCCTGATAGCTCATATCACGGTCTGATTTTTAATTTAAAAAGAGAAATTTTCGAAGAAAAATAGGTTTCAGTAAATAAATAAATAACAGCATTTTTTATTTTTCTTTTTAATACTGCATCTGCAATTATTTATTGAAAATACTTAGTGATAAAATAATAGAAAATAATCTGCAGCACTAAAAAAAGAAATACAACCGCGTACAATTTATTCCAATATTTTTTTTCAGATTTTTCCATAATGCACTTTAAAAGCACGAACGCTTGTTTGAGAAATCAAAACTCCTCAAAACCTTCTTCGATAAATTGATCATTCACTTCTCCGGTTTTGCCAGCAAATTAGCGAATAAACGATAAGCACCTGAAACTCCGGCCGGCAATTCTCTAAACATTACCAGGCTGCAATAAACAAATCTTCCTTTCCCATAATCAGTGTAGATAAGGCTTCCGTCTGCTGGCGCTTCATTTGCATCATGCATTGAAAATAATGATTTATAATTTCGTTGAAAATTTTCTGCCTGGTAAGTACTGCGTTCCTGGATCCAGTTTTCAAAATCTTTTTGTGTGATTTTATTTGGATAATTTAATAAAGCATTTTTCGGATCTAAAAATGAAACAGCAGCAGTTTCGTCTGTCACACGATTTCGTGAAATGGTAAAAGGATAAGGTCCAATCTTCGCTTTTACCGGCCCGATGTTATTATTGGTATTATATTGAACCAATAAAACACCGCCGTCTTTTACATAATTCATTAAAGTATTGTATGAATTATTCAGCCACTCATAAATATTGTAAGCTCTGACTCCTGTTACAATCGCGTCGAATTGTTTTAGATTATTTGGGGTAATATCTTTTTCCGAAAGCACGGTTACTTCGTAACCCATTTTTCTCAAAGCATCCGGCACTTTATCGCCTGCACCGGGAATATATCCCACTTTTTTCCCTGAAATTTTTAGATCAAATGCCACAAGTTTGGATTCCGCTTTATGAAAATAAATGATGTTCGGAATATGCGGGTAAGAAATAATTTTTTTGTATAGATTATAAATACTGTTTCCCTCAACTGCGCTCCAGGTAATTATTTCGGTATTTTTCTGAGATGGATTTTTTATTGAAAAATAAGAACCCTTTTCTTTTTTTGTTTCTGTCACATTAGAAGAAAAATCCGTTTTCACAGAAAAATTATCAGCAGAAGAATTATTTTGTTCTGTTTTTACATTAATATTTACCGGCTGATTATTGATTGACAACGCCAGCTCAGGATCAGATCGAATTTCAATTTTCGGAATAATAAAAAGCGGTTCAAATTCTTCACCTTTTACCGGATCATTTGATTTGTATTGAATCGGAATTGTATAAGAAAAATCTACACCATTGATCTTCAAATCTACTACAGCACTTTGAGGATCATTTTCCGGCTTGCCAATCAAGTTCTGATCAGAAACATTATAAGATCCTTTGTTCATCGGCTCTACCAGCCAGTAAGGCTGTGATATTTTTGCAGAAGAGGGAATTAAAACATTCAATGAATGAGAAACATTTTCATCTACCGGCAGATGATCATTCAATTCAAATTTTTTATTTTGAATAGTTACCGAAGAGATGCTAACGGTATCGCCTACACGATTATCTGCAACAAAATTTACCTGCAGTGAATCACCCTGAACGGCAAACATTGTTTTCGTTGTTGCTTCCAGGTACAGGCCAATACATTCTTTAATAATCTGCTTTACCTGTTCTAACTTTTGATCACGCCAATAACCGTCTTCTGATTTTTTCAATGATTGATAAATACTCAAGAGCTCAGGTAAAGAATTGGCGGGATGTGTAAAAGAATAATCAGCAATTAATTTTCTTACAGCATTTTCCATTGATGCATTATTCAATCTTTCCCAATCGGTCGTTACTCCATCCATGAGGGTTTTTTCAGGAGCAGATCCTTTTATTGTTTTAAAATATTCTAACGATCTTCCCCTCGAAGAAGGAACGCCAAAACCTTGTGTCTTATGCTGGCTGCGGCTTTCAGCCGCTATTTCGCCATAACTCTTGCCTAATAATGGATTATATCCGCCGGCATCAATTTTAAACTGATCCGGCCTTTCTGTATTCACACTTCCAAAATTAAAAGTGTTCCACAACAAGCGTTTCGCCTGCCACGGCTTTACGCCGTATTTAAATTGTTCAGGAAATTTTGTAGGATCGGCAGCAGCTTCAAATGCCTCACCGGCAAGAATTGCAGAAGCGGTGTGATGACCATGGCCGCCTTCGCCAGTCGTTGGAAAACGGGTAATAATTATATCCGGCTGAAATTTTCTAATTACCCAAACGACATCGCTGAGTATTTTATCATGATTCCAAAATTGAAAAGTTTCATCCGGGCTTTTTGTAAAACCAAAATCATAAGCTCTTGTAAAAAATTGTTCGGCACCATCAATTCTTCTTGCAGATAACAGTTCCTGTGTCCTGATCAATCCTAATTCAATTCCCTGTTCATCACCAATTAAATTTTGTCCGCCATCGCCGCGTGTCATGCTGAGATATCCGGTCCGATATAATTTATCATTGGCTAAAAACGCCAGCAGGCGCGTGTTTTCATCATCCGGATGCGCGGCAACATATAAGACTGAACCAAGTACATCTAGCTTTTTTATTTGTTGGAAAATCTGTGAAGAACTATAAGTTTTTGGTGCTTGTGCAAAAGTGATTTGAATTAAAGGTGAAAAAAATAAGAGCAGAAAAAGTTTACGCATTTTTTAAAAAATTTATTGTACGAATGTAATGAGCTTTCACCTTTCAGCAATAGGCTATCATTTTTTAAAAAAAATAGCGGCTACTAAACTTGGCTTGCAAAGAAAATAATGACGCCGTTTTTCTATTCTGCAAAACTTATTTTACCATTCCCTTTATTTCCTGCAATTTTAATAACGCTTCGACGGGCGTCAAACGATTGATGTCAATCACTTCTAAAATTTTTCTGATGTCTTCAAAAGCTTGTGAGTAGGCATCAAAAATACTGAGTTGCATTTGCGGAGCGTTCAGCTGCCGAAGATTTTCTTTGATGCTTTTTTTATTCTTTTTACCTGTTTCATTTCCTGCAATTGTTTCATTTTCAGAAGAATCTACATGCTTTGTTTCTAATTGTTTTAAAATTTCATTTGCCCTGTCGATTAGTGTCGGTGGCATTCCCGCCATTTTTGCTACATGTATACCAAAACTGTGAATGCTTCCGCCCGGAACTAATTTTCTTAAAAAAATAATTTTATTTCCTGCTTCTTTGTTAGTGATGTGGAAGTTTTTTACTCGTTCAAATTTATTTTCCAGTTCGTTTAATTCATGATAATGCGTCGCAAATAAAGTCTTCGGTGCATGAGCAGAATGGTGCAAATATTCGACAATACTCCAGGCAATAGAAATACCATCGTACGTAGAAGTGCCACGTCCGATTTCATCCAAAAGAATCAAACTTCGAGGGCTGATATTATTAATAATGCTTGCGGTTTCATTCATCTCCACCATGAAAGTACTTTCGCCGCTGCTGAGGTTATCGCTTGCTCCTACTCTTGTAAAAATCTTATCTGTTTGTGGAATTCTCGCTTCGTCAGCAGGAACAAAACTTCCCATGTGAGCCATTAAAGTAATCAACGCCGCCTGGCGAAGAATGGCACTTTTACCACTCATGTTCGGCCCTGTCAAAATGATTACCTGTTGCGATTGCGGATCTAAAAAAATATCATTTTCAATATAACTTTCTCCCTGTGGTAAATTTCTTTCTATCACCGGATGACGGCTTTGTTTTAGCTGGAGTTCAAGGCCGCCGTGTATTTCAGGCTTTTTGTATTTAAACTGGAATGCATTATTTGCAAAACAAATAAGGCAATCAAGTACCGCAAAAACATGTCCGTTCAATTGCATTGGCGCAATGTAATCCTGCAATTCATTTAATAATTGGTCAAAAATATTTTGCTCAAGAGATAGAATTTTGTCTTCTGCACCGGTGATTTTTTCTTCATATTCTTTTAATTCCGGCGTAATATATCTTTCCGCGTTTGTCAATGTTTGCTTGCGAATCCAGTTATCCGGAACTTTATCTTTATGCGTATTGGTTACTTCAAGATAGTATCCGAAAACATTATTAAACCCGATTTTCAAAGAAGAAATTCCTGTTCGCTCCGTTTCTTTTTGCTGAAGCTTTAGCAGGTGTGCCTTACCGTTCGTAACTATACTTTTTAATTCATCTAAATTTTCATCCACACCTGAGGCAATGACATTTCCTTTGGAAACCGCTACCGGCGGATTTTCTATTATTTCTTTAAAAATTTTATCAGCAATATATTTACAAGGATTTAAAGAATCGCCTAATCTTTTTAAATATTCGTTTGAAGAAGTTTCGCACCAACCTTTTATTTGTGTTGCCAGTTTTAATCCTTTCCCGATTTGTAAAACTTCGCGCGGATTTATTTTCTTTAAAGGAATTTTACTGACCAGTCTTTCTATATCGCCCGCCTGTTTGATATTTTGTCCAATTTTTGTTTTTTCTTCCGGTGATTTAATAAAATATTCAACCAGATTTTGTCTTTCTTCAATTGAATTAATTTCTGTCAAAGGCAACAACATCCAACGTTTCAGCAATCTTGCTCCCATTGGAGAAACCGTATTGTCCAAAACTTTTAATAAAGAATTACTGTTATCAGAACTGGTTAATAATTCAAGATTGCGAATGGTAAAACGATCCATCCACAAATAATCTCCTTTATCAATTCTTTGCAAAGAAGTGATGTGTTGAAGATTCGGATGTTCGGTATCTTTTAAGTAATGAAGGATAGCGCCGGCTGCAATAATTCCGGTTTTCATATTCTCTACGCCAAATCCTTTCAGGCTCTGCGTTCCGAAATGTTTTAATAAGGTATCTTGCGCATATTGCTCCGTAAAAATCCATTCGTCTAAAGTGTATGTATAAAATTTACTGCCGAAATAACTTTTAAAATTCTTTTGTTGATTTCGTTGAAAAATAACTTCTGCAGGATTCAAACTTTGCAATAATTTGTCGGCATATTCTTTATCTCCTTCAGCAATAAAAAATTCACCGGTAGAAATATCGAGAAAAGAAATTCCGGCTTTTTCTTCAATAATATGAATGCCGCACAAAAAATTATTTTGATTATACTCAAGCAGTTTATCATTTGTTGCCACACCCGGAGTGATCAATTCTGTAACGCCGCGCTTTACAATTCCTTTCACCAATTTTGGGTCTTCCAACTGATCACAGATCGCTACCCGATAGCCAGCCTTTACAAGTTTATGCAGATAGGTGTCTAATGCGTGATGGGGAAAACCTGCCAGTTCCGGCGCTGTTGATGAGGCATTGTTTCTTTTAGTCAGCGTAATTCCTAAAACACGGGAAGCAGTGATCGCGTCCTGGCCAAAAGTTTCATAAAAATCACCTACACGAAAAAGCAAAACCGCGTCAGGATATTTCGCCTTAATCGCATTGTGCTGTTGCATTAAAGGAGTATCTGAAGAGGCCATTTAGTAATTAAGAATTTGAAATTTGACTGTTGAAAGCTGGATATTATTAGAGTAAACAAATAAATCAGCGGCTTTCTTATTTTTTAGCGGTTTTATTATATGCTTTTGACTTTCTTACATTTTCGGATTAAAATGTAAGAAGAAATTAATTCCCTCTTAAGGAGAAAATCTTTTTAATTAAACCTGGCTATTTCTGCTTAAGCGCTTTAGCGATTCCTTTTTCTACCAATGGATCCATTATTTTGTAACCGGCTTCATTCGGATGAACGCCATCTTTAGAGTATTTTTCAGGCAAGCCCTTTCTTTCATCTACCATTGCGTCATAATAATCCACATAAACTAAATGGTTTTTTTCCGCATAATTTTTAATCCATTTATTCAGATCAATTATTTTTTGAACCGGATCAATTCCTGGCCGCCATGGAAAAGAAAATGCTGGAAGAACCGAACATAAAACCACTTTAATTCCATTTGCCTTTGCCAGTTGCGCCATTGAAGTAAGATTATCTTCTATCATTTGAAGGCTTGAGGGGCCGGTATTTCCGGCAATATCATTAACGCCTGCTAAAATTACGACCACTTTTGGATGAAGATCGATCACATCCTGGCGAAATCTTACGAGCATTTGAGGCGTTGTTTGTCCGCTGATGCCGCGGTCAATATATGGTTTGCCTTCAAAAAAATCCGGATTTACTTTAATCCATCCATCAGTAATTGAATTACCCATAAACACCACCCGGTTTTCATTTGCAGAATGAGCTTTCAAGGCTGCATTTTCACTCCTGTAGCGACGCAGATTTGGCCAATCATTTTTTTCGTTCAATTCTTGTGTCACTGAATCTTTTTGAGCTTTTATAGAAGGAGCTAAAAATAAAAAAAATCCGATAGCGATAATAATTTGACTGGCTTTCATACTTCAATTGTTTTTTAAAAAAATTTTTTAAATGATGGGCATGAAATTAATTATAAAGATTCAGAAAAAGTAATTTCTGCAAAACGAAAAGAAATAAAATTTGAAAACTAACTGGTAGTAAAAGAATAAATTCTGCTTTTCTTCTATAAATAATTCTTGCGTTTTTTTAAGAAGTAAATCAACAAATAAGTGAGATTCTTCTTTTGAACAATCTAGTTTTTGATTACAAAAAAACCGGCAATTTGCATTACCGGTTTTTTAAAAAATATAAGAATTAAAAAATCTATTTCGATTGAACCAACTTTGCTTTTGGCGCTTTCTTTTTATCAGATTTCATTCGGGCAGCGCCTAATGGTTTGTCTTTTGCAAATTCAATCAATATTGGTGCTGCCACAAAAATTGAAGAATAAGTTCCGGTAACCACACCTATCAACATAGCGAAAGAAAATCCGCGGGTTACTTCGCCACCAAAAATAAACAAGGCAAGCAACGTAATAAATACTGTTGCTGAGGTCATAATCGTCCTGCTCAAAGTATCGTTGATGGCACGGTTAATAATAGATTCTTTGGAAGCGCCTTTCATATTATGACTGTCTTCCCTGATTCTGTCAAACACAATTACGGTATCATTCATCGAGAATCCGACGACCGTAAGAATGGCGGCGATAAAATGCTGGTCAATTTCCAATGGGAATGGTACGATATTTTTGAAGAACGAGAACACGGCAAGCGCAACGAATACATCATGCAATAATGAAATAATGGTTCCCAGAGAATAACGCCAGTCACGGAAACGAATGAAGATGTAAATAATGATTGCAATAATCGCGAAGATCACCGCTTTGATGGCGCCATTTTCCAGATCTTTGGAAATAACCGGTTGAACTACCTGGTGAGCCTGGATATTGTTTTTTGCAAATTCAGCAGCGGTAAGATTAGGAGGTAATTGCGATTTCAATCCCTGGAATAATCTTGCTTCTACCGCACTGTCTGCGTTGTTTACACCTTTCAGATAAGAAGTGGTAATATCAAGATGCTTGCTGTCTCCAACAGTCTTAATAACCGGGTAATCGCCATCAAACGCCTGATGTAAAGGAGCACGGATGGCGTCAACATTCACATCGTGTGAAAACTGAACAGTATAACTTCTTCCTCCTTTAAATTCCACGCCTTTTTCAAAACCATTAAAAAATGAACCAACACCAAAAATCAGAACGACGACCGAAATAGCGTAAGCGACTTTGCGATATTCGATAAATTTATAACTGGCGTGTTGAAATATTTTCTTTGAAAATTTAGTAAAGTAAGTAAAATGACGATCTTTCTTAGACATCCACAGATCAGTTACCAACCTGGAAATTAAAATTCCACAGAATAATGAAAGCGAAATACCCAGCATCTGAGTGGTAGCAAATCCGAGTACAGGTCCTAAGCCGAAATAAAACAAAATAGCGGCAGTTAAAAACACGGTAACGTGGGCATCAATAACGGGTGCGTACGATCTTTTATAACCATCTATAACTGCCTGGTGGTGGCTTTTTCCGCGCGCCAGTTCTTCTTTTATTCTTTCAAAAATAATAACGTTGGTATCTACTGCCATACCAATCGTTAATACAAGTCCGGCAATACCGGCAGCAGTTAATGTAGCGCCTAAAGCACTTAAAATTCCGACGGTAAATAAAAGGTTTAATATTAACGCAATGTTGGCAATCCATCCTGCGGTATTATAGTAAACCAACATTAAAATAAAAATTACAATAAAAGAAATAATAAACGCCATCATACCGCCGTGAACAGCCGCCTGGCCGAGAGTAGGACCTACAATTTGTTCCTGAACAATTTTTGCCGGCGCGTCTATCTTACCAATTCTTAAAATGCTGGCCAAATCCTGTGCTTCCTGGACAGTAAAGTTTCCGCTGATCTCAGAATTTCCACCTTCGATCGGCTCATTTACATTTGGTGCGCTATAAACAATATCATCGAGTACGATTGCAACCGGCTTGCCAACATTATCTGCTGTTAGTTTTGCCCATGTGCGGCTTCCGGTCGGCGTCATTGTCATCTTAATAGCAGGACGACCATGTTCATCATAATCAGCTCTTGAATCCTCAACTCCCTCACCTTCCAGCTTCGCTTTATCAGTGCCCGGAACGGTTTTGATCGCATATAATTCAAAATATCTTTGTCCTGTTTTTTCATTCTTTTGTTCAAGTCCATAAAGGAATTTGATGTTAGGCGGAAAATAATTTCTCACCAGATCCATGGACAAATATTTATTAGCCAAAGAAGTATCTTTTGCCTCAACATTAGCGATAGCAGGATAATATTGCGGTTTCCCGTCAGGACCTTGTTGTGGGCCAATAAAATGAATAACGCTTGCCAGCGGGTGTTCATTTGCCAATAATTTCGCAGAATCCTGGGATGCCTGCAATGTGTTTTTTACCGAATCCGCAGATAAGCCACTTAAATATTCTGCAAGCGCTTTATCCGCATCGTCAATATTTTTTCCTATTTCTCCAATATTATACATTTCCCAGAATTGCAGATGCGCCGAAGCCTGCAATAAATTTCTTACTCTTTGAGCATCCTGAACACCAGCCAATTCTACGTTGATAATTCCTTTATTTACATCCAGATTAATGGAAGGAGAAGCAACACCGAACTGGTCGATACGTTTTAAAAGAACTTTATAGGTTTGATTAATGGCAGTTTTTGCAGTTGCCTGCAATTCATTTAAAACTGTCTGATCATCGTCAGTAATTTTAATTGTTTTGCCTGCGCCGGCAAAAATACTCGACAGTTTTACTCCCGGATTTTGTTGTTTGAATACCTTTCCGAATAAAGTGATATAATCAACATCGCTGGTAAGTTTTTCAGAATTGGCAGTGGCGAGCGCTTTTAATAAAGCGGGATCTTTAGGATTGTTACTTAATGATTTTAATAAACCATCAAGGCTTACGTTTAAAGTAACGGCCATTCCACCCTGGAGATCAAGGCCAAGGCTTAGTTCGTTTTCTTTTGATTTTTGATAAGTAGTTCCTATTACCGGGTAAATCTTTTCATCACGGGTACTATCAAGGTAATGATGAAAGGTTTCCTGGACTAGTCGCGCTTTTTGATCACCGGAAATTCCAGGATGGCTTTGGCTAACGAATTTTACAGCCTTTGCTTTCATTTTATTTTCATGAGCGTTGACCACCCAGGTAAAAGAAAGTTGATAAACGGAGATGAGAATAAGCATTATGGCAAAGAACCACACCAAACCTTTCAGTTTCATAACTTAAATTAATTTTTAGAAGTTCGCAAAGATAGGGTTTTGATATGAAAATTTTTAAGCAGATTCCCCCGCTGTGGATAAGCGTGAATAAATTTAAAAATTACAATTGATTTTAAGAGATTTATAAATGCAATAAACTGGTTAAAGTTAACTTTATGTGTAAAAATTTATTCTCTTTACTTTTTCATTTTCATACCTTACAGTCAAATTCATCCTTTATGCAATCAAAAATTCTAAGTTTCTTTGTTGCTGCCCTTTTATGCAGCACCACATTTTGCCAAACTACTTCTTTTAAAGTAGTAAAAAAATATCCTATCAAAAGTTCCGGCGGCTGGGATTATATCGCTGTTAATGATCATAAAATTTATGTTGCTCATGGTACTCAGGTAAATATTCTTGATGAAAACTCAGGAGATTCAATTGGTGTGATTCCCGGCACGACGGGCGTGCATGGAATTGCCTTTGATAACCAGCTGCATAAAGGCTTTACGAGTAACGGAAGGCTTAATAATGTTTTTGAGTTTGATCTTGCTACGAATAAAGTTTTAAAAGAAATACCAACAGGAGAAAATCCGGATGCAATTAGTTATGAGCCTTTTTCTAAAAAAATAATTACCTGCAACGGCCGCAGCAAATCCCTTTCTGTGATTGATCCGGAAAAAGAAACGGTTGTCGCTACCATTGATCTTGGCGGAAAACCGGAAGAAGCGGTAAGCGATTCGAAAGGTAAACTATATGTAAATCTTGAAGACAAAAGTCAGATAGCAGAAGTAGATATGAAAAACTATAAAGTGCTGAACCGCTGGCCCATTGCACCTGGAGAATCAGCTACAGGATTGGCGTTGGATAAAAAAACAAGCCGGCTTTTTGCCGGCTGTGATAATCAAAAGCTGGTGGTTGTTGATGCAATAAACGGAAAAGTAATAACTTCATTACCGATAGGTGATGGCTGCGATGGTGTTGTTTTTGATAAAAATAAAGACTTTGTTTTTGCCTCGTGCGGAGAAGGAATTATGACGGTTGTGAAAGAAAAAGATGCAAATGATTTCGAAGTTGTACAAACAGTTCCAACACAGCAAACCGCACGGACGATAGCGCTTGATCCAACAAATAATACGTTGTTTTTGCCGGCAGCAGAGCTGCAACCGGCCGACGCAAATGCTACTTCGCGCCGCAGGAGTTTTGTTCCCGGTTCGTTTAAAGTGCTGGTAGTAAAAGAATAATTTTCGAACATTCTTACTTTCCTCAATTACACGCTACTTTGCTTTAAACTTTGCAGTAGTCAAAATTTTTCCCTCCCTGAAGGAAAGGGTATCCGAGTTTAAAGAGAAACGGTCGGTGGTGGACAGCGCTTTAAAAAATTCATTTTCTACCGGTAGGCCGGGACAATAAACTTTTGTGCTAACCAGTGGCGAGAAAGTGATTTCGTTGCCTTTCATGATGAAAGAAGCAGAAAAGGCATTGCATCCGCCATTCCCCTCTACTGTACTGTCTTTTTTCAAAACGAGGTACATTTCTTTTTTTGAAGCACTATCCGCTATTTTACGTCCCATTAACTCGATCAGTTTCCAATGTGTTCCAAATAACGGCGCATTTACGCTTGAAACAGTATCAATAGAAATTTTCGGTTCGGCTGCTTTTTGGGAAGGATTGCAATCCATACAAATGGCCATTATTCCAAGAAAAGTAGCGATAAGTATTTCACATCTTATTTTCATTTTAAAATTATTTACAATGAAAATTGACCCAAATATAATACCGATTCCGCGGGCAAATGAACCCGCTGTCCTTAAATTTGGTTGTATTATTTGACCTACAAATGCACAGTAAAGCAACAAAATAAGATAATTTATATTTACTTTCTTCTGATATTACTATGTGATAAATGCTTTTGTGTTTTTTATTTTCGTAAATCTGTAAAAAAACACCTTATATTTTTGCGAGGTTTCTAATATCAGAAATTTCTAAAACCGGTTTATGATAACCAACAATCACCGCATTTATCATCGCTTTTCCAACTTCTTTCAAAGTGAGCACTTTTTTTGGTGAAATAGTCTGTAGCGTTTTTGCTATAAATTCATAAATGGAATTCCAGTTTTTTTGCGCGGGAAAAGGCAACATGACGCCAGGCCGAAAATTATACTCATTCTTAAATGGCAACGCCATCAGATGATTTTCAGTTTTTCCTTTTATCCTCGCCCACATCATTTTTCCTTTTTCGCTGCTGTCTGTTTTAGCCCCGGAAACATAAATGAAAACGAGATTATTACTGACTTTAACAAGCGACTTTGCGAATGCCATTGTAGTATTATAAGTCAGATCGTAATACTTATCTTCTTTCATTCCGATAGAACTAACACCAGCACAAAAAAACGATGCATCATATCCTTTTAAATTTTCAGCGAAATCATCAAGATGAAAAAAATCCGGAACAATTAATTCCTTTAGTTTCGGATCCTGAAGCTCATAATGCCTTCGCGAAACGAGGAGAATTTCAGAAACTTTTTCATTCCGCAGGCATTCAAACAAAACGCCTTCGCCGACCATTCCCGTAGCTCCGGTAATGATTACTTTAATTGTTGGCATTATTCAACTTTTAAAAAAGACAAAGGTCGGCAGAAAAATCAGATCGCAGATTAAAAATTATAGCTGCTAAAAGAAATTGTAGAAAAGTCGTGCATCCTTCTGTTATAGAGAAAGTTCAGCAAAACATCAGAATTAAAAGTTTAGCTGAGTGCCCAATTTGCAGTTGGCAGTAAAACAACAAAATTGCTGATTTCTATTTTAATTAATTATATCACTTTACGCACTCATACTTTCATCCGTGATTTTTCAAATTTTCGAAGTATGAAGGTTGGTAAGTCAATTTATTTTTGATTAATATTTTACTGCAAAAAATTTGGAAGCTTTTAATCTTAAAAATCTCCCCGGCGAAATGCAGGAATAATTTATTTTGCCTATTGTCACTTTCTAGCTAATTTACACTTCGAATCTATTTTAAACACTCCCTTTACTCATGTACCTGAATGCGGTTTTCGTGCCGCTTGTTTTCTTTCTTTAACTTTCATTCACCTTATGAAGAGCAAGTGATAATGGTATTCCAACTGAAGTTCACCGATTTGCAGATGTCTTCAGTTTACATGTTAGCATCACTTTGATAACAGGATTTTAGATCAACTATTGTTATTCTTTTCGAAAAGAAGACCGTATTAGTTTAGTAGTGAGCTCGAAATTTCCGTTCACCATCATTTAAGAGAAAAAATATAATTGAAATATGAACAAAATAACCTTCGGCCTTCTGCTGACAGCGGCTTTTACCGCTTTTGTTGCTTTGACAGGCTGTAGCAATCGTGCGGGCGATATACCTTTTCCCGATAATGACAGCATCTGGCCAAATCCTGTTAGCCAGTCGTTACTCTTATCTGCTCCAAGAAAAATAAACCCGGTAACACTGAAAACGGGCGGTATACATCCTACCATCAAAAAATTAGATATTGATGCATTGCCTCATGTGCCTTATGCTTCTGGTTTTAAACCTTTTGCCAGTGCGCCGAAAGAAGTTCATTTTGATTTTAATGCTTTGCCCTCTTCGCCTTTTAAGTTAGATAAAATACCTTCAAAATCGTTGCAATTTAAAACATCGCTGATGTCTCCGCCAGTTATGATAAAAGTAGCGCCGCCTTCGCTAAAAAGTGGTACGCCTCTTTCCGTGTATGATATTGGGCTGCAACAGGGGTTGAGGGACAACATTGTACTTTCTTTGCTCAAAGATAAAAACGGTCTTATGTGGATAGGTACATCCGCAGGTCTTTACAGGTACGATGGTGAATATATGCAAAGTTATCCGGTAAGAGGAGCAAACGGTTTGATTGAAGATAACGATGGAAGAATCTGGGTTACGCAGGGACGGGGAATAGGAATGATAGATATCAAATCGGGCCAGGTAAGTTTAAGCAACGCGATCAGGTTCCCGCGTCCTGACCTTCCAAGAATGACTGTTGACGCTAAAGGAAATATCTGGATTTCGCAAACAGGAAGTAAGGGAGCAGATGTGATAGATCCGCATACCCAAACTTTTAAGCACCTTGATACAAGTACCGGGCTTTCAGGATCTAATACTTTAGGCACTTTCGAAGATAATCAGAAAAATATCTGGTTAACCAGTGACTATGGCGCTGATATTATTAATCCTAAAAAAGGAACTATCAGTCATTTGCAAAAAATTAATGGCCTCGAAACTGATACGCTAAGCGCGATTACCGGAGATAAAAAAGGCACGGTTTGGATTGCCTTCAACGGTGGATTGACGGCAGTAAACATAGAAAAAGGATCGATTATAAATTATGGAAACTTACAGGGTTTGGATAATGACGACACGCACCGGATATTACTTGATGATAAGGGTATGGTTTGGGTTGCGGCAACCAGCGGCCTTACGCTTCTTGATCCCGCAAAGGGAATCGCGAAATCTTTATCAGTAAACGAAGGAATACCTCCAGATTTTATTTTCGATTTGGTGCAGGACGACCAACAAAGAATCTGGATTGCCAATCCGAATACAGGACTTAATGTTATTGACCAATATGCCAAAGTCGTTTATCCTGTTGGCAAAAAAGTAATTACCACACTGTTTGAAGATGCAGCTTCTAATATTTGGGTAGGCACTACCAATGAAGGAATATTTATATTGAATGAAGATAAAAAAACTGCTACGGCATTGAATAAGCAAAATGGTTTCAGCGATAATTTTGTTGAAGCCTTTGCCGAAGAAAACGGCAAGCTGTGGGTGAGCAGCTTTGGAGGACTGGATATAATTGACGAAGCACACAAAACAATGGAACATACCGGCCGGAAAGAAGGCCTTTTGACCGATAGTATTTATGCTGTAATAAGAGATACCCATAATAATATCTGGCTTACAGGACCATCGGCAGGCGTTGAAATAATTGACTCCGCAAGGAACACAATCAAGCGGCTTGATAAAGCAAATGGTCTCAGTGATAACACAATCCTGGATGTTAAAGAAGATAACGACGGCCGGATCTGGCTGGCTCATCAATTTACTGGTGTTGATGTAGTGGATCCCAAAACATGGACGATTCGAAATTTGAATAATGCAGCTGGCTTAAAAGATACTTGTTTCAGAAACTTAATGGTTGACAAATATGGGAGAATGTGGATTGGAACCAACAAAGGAATTTATGTAGCCGATATGAAATCCGGCACGCTGACTTCAATAAGCACAATTGAAGGATTATCTGATAACACCATTTCGTCTATGGTTGAATACAATAATGATGTAATTGTCGCTACTTATAATTCCGGCAATATTATAACACCGGCGCTTCCCGGAAATAGAAATGGAAAATGGACTGTGTCACGCTTAGCGAAATCTGAAGGCCTCGGAGACGCAAATGCCAGTTGGGATGTAAATATCGTTACAAAAAAAGGCCAATACCTGTGGGGAGATTTGGGAATTACCGTCATCAATGGAATTAGAAAACAACAGGATAGTTCAGCTACTTATATTACGGGCCTAAGTATTATGAGCCAGCCGATCAATTTTGCCAACCGCATTTCTTTCAATGAAAAAGACACTTTGTGGACTGCCGATTCTTTTTATGTAAAAGGGCAGCGGCCCCCGAACACGGGTTATGAAGAAGAAGGCAAGCTTCAATGGGACAGTGTTTCCGGGCCTTATAATATACCGGTAAACCTGCAAATTCCTTATAATCAAAATTACATCCAGTTTCAATTTGCGCAGGTAAACCTTGGAAGGCAGGACAGCGTTTTGTATAGTTATATCTTAGAAGGAATAGATAAAAAATGGAGTCCGGTCAGCGACAAAACTTTTACAGATAACTATTTGAATTTATCCTCAGGAGCCTATACTTTTAAAGTGCGCAGCAGAGGCCTTGATGGAAAATGGAGCGCCCCTGCCCTCTTTCAATTTACCATTTTGCCACCGTGGTATAAAACCTGGTGGGCTTATCTCATTTTTGCATTAATTATTCTCGGATTATTAAGAGCCTACATTGTATTTCGCTCCAGAAGGTTAAAAAATGAAAACAGGGTGCTTGAAGAAAAAGTGACTTTGCGAACAAAGGAATTACAAAAATCACTGGAAGACTTAAAAGCCACTCAAACACAGCTTATCCAATCAGAAAAAATGGCTTCCCTCGGAGAACTCACCGCTGGCATTGCCCATGAAATTCAAAATCCACTAAATTTTGTAAACAATTTTTCCGAAGTGAACAAAGAAATGCTGGAAGAGCTAAAAGCCGAACGCTTAAAGCCTGAATCAGAAAGAGATGAAAAAATACAAGATGAAATAATAGATGATGTAATAGAAAATTCAGGAAAAATAAACCACCATGGAAAACGGGCCGATGCCATCGTGAAATCAATGTTGCAACATTCGCGAAACAGCAGCCGGCAAAAAGAACTAACAGATGTGAATGCCCTGGCAGATGAATATTTGAGATTGAGTTATCATGGTTTAAGGGCAAAAGACAAGTCGTTCAATGCAACTATGAAAACAGATTTTGATGAAAGCATGAGCAAAATAAACATCATTCCGCAAGACATCGGAAGGGTGATTTTGAACCTGTTTAATAATGCGTTTTATGCGGTTACAGAAAAAAAGAAATTGAATATTCCAGGTTATGAGCCAACCGTTTTTGTCAGTACAAACAAAATTGACGGACACATCTCCATTCATGTGAAAGACAATGGCAAAGGGATTCCACAAAGTATTGTTGACAAGATCTTTCAACCGTTCTTTACGACAAAACCAACCGGGGAAGGAACGGGATTGGGATTGAGTTTGAGTTATGATATTATCCGGGCTCATGGCGGGGAATTAAAAGTACAGAGTAAAGAAAATGAAGGAAGTGAGTTTGTGGTTCAATTACCAATTCCCAATTAGTTAGACAATGAGGCACACAATATTTCCTGACTGGACAATGAGTTTATTTGCTGCAATTCATACGACGAGTCGTTATTTAATAAATCCGTCGTATAAAATGTTTACTACCGCTTTCGTCACTTCATTGTAACCATCATCCACTACCAGGTTCATGCCATTGGTAATGGCTACTATTCCAAATTTTTCTTTTGGCTGCCAAAACATAATGCTGTATAAACCGTAAGCAGAGCCGGTATGGCCTTTCATTGTTTTGCCTAAGATCAGGTCGTCTTTCGTTTCAATGGCAAGCCCATAACCACCGTCGCCATCTGAAACCTTTCGCTGCATTGTTTTTGCGCTTTTCCGGCTGATAATTTTCGTTCCTTTATATGTACCATAGTTCATGTGCATGGTCATATACTTCGCGAGATCGGCGGCCGATATTTTCATGCCACCGGTTGGAGAAAACACGGGTGTGCTTATACCCATTTTGTAATGATCAATAGTGTTTGTGTTTTGCCTGTACGCATCATTGGCGGCAGTATATTTTTTTGTCGCAGAATCATATTCATACAATGTTGCAAACCTTGATGAATCAAGTGCGGCAACTTCATAGCCGGCATATAAATGTAAAGGGTCAAGGATATGTGTTTTGATATAATGATCAAATCGCTCGCCGGAAGCCCGCTCAATAATACCGCCGATAATGTTGTAATTGTAATTGCAATATTGATAACCTCCCCCGGGTGTATAGTTGTTATAGCATTCAGCCCAATTGGCGCTTTTTGACGGGTCGATAGAATCGTATGTAAAATAGCCGCGGCTGTCATTTAAGGATGAAGTGTGCGACATCAGCATTTTTAATGTGATTGTTTTTCCGGGAAACCTGGGGTTGCGTATCTGAAAACCTATCAGCTTACTTACATCCTCATCGAGGGAAAGCTTTTTTGCCTGCACTAATTGCATAACGGCCGTAGCAGAAAATGATTTGGAAATGGAAGCAATGCGAAACATATCGCTGTCAGTTAAAGGCGTACCGGTTGCTATATTTTTTTCACCAAACGAATGCGTATAGATAATCCGCCCTTTCTTAACTACCGCTACAGAAAGGCCCACCATTTTATAATGCTGCATCAGGCTGTCTATCCTGGCTTCGGTTTGCTGCACCTGCGCATTTGCTTTTTTATAAAAGCCCGGTAGCAACAGGTATAATAGTATCGTAATTGCCTGGAGTGATTTCATATAAAGAAGTTGCGCCAAGATACAAAAAAGCCTTAAAGAACATAAAAGCATTCTATGCAAATAAAAAATGCTTAACTTTTCCGCGTCTCTGGCGGAAGTGGTGGCTATGTGAGTTTGCGGATATTTACAATCAGTGCTAATCGCGTGCTTTTAATCAGCGTCAATCTTCGGGAAATAGAAAGGACTTCTCCCGCAGATGGGCGCAGATTTTTAGCGCAGATTTTCGCAGAAAGAACTTTAGACTATTTCTGACAAATGAATAGGGAAGCTGCAGTTACACTTATTCATGGGATAGATAGAGGAACTTTTCAAATTAATATTTAAAAAACGAAAAATAATATGAGCACAGGTTTTAAAAAAGGAACAGCCGCCGTGTGGGCCGGGGAAGGAGATGTAAATACCGCTGGCGCCGCAACTACACCCATAGTAAGTAGTGTCGCTTTTTCTTATACCGATTTAGATGAATGGTACGAGGTTTCCAGAGGTAACAGGGAAGGTTATATTTACAGCCGCAATACCAATCCGACCGTAGCAGCCCTGGAAGAAAAAATTCGTGTGCTGGAAAATGCCGAATCAGCTACTTCTTTCGCAACGGGGATGGCGGCTATCAGCAACAGCCTGTTTACTTTTTTAACTGCGGGTAAAAAGGTGGTTTCGATAAAAGATTCTTATGGAGGCACCAGTAAGCTCTTTCTTGATTTTTTGCCAAAATACAATGTAGACGTAGTGCTCTGCGATACAACAGATCATGAAGGCCTGGAAGCTGCCATATTAAACGGTTGCGACGTGGTATATCTTGAAACGCCTACCAATCCAACGCTAAAAATTATCGATATTGAAAGATTAAGTAAAGCCGCCAAAAAGGTGGGCGCCATCGTGATGGTGGATAATACATTTGCCACACCCATCAATCAAAGCCCTTTAGAGTTGGGAGCTGATTTAGTGTTGCACAGCGCCACCAAATATTTATGCGGCCATTCTGATGCGATGGGAGGCTTACTTGCGGGAAAGAAAAAACTGGTACAGGAAGTATTTCAATTTCGCGAAATAAACGGCGCAACGCTACAGGCAGACCCGGCTTATATGATCGCCCGTGGCATGAAAACGCTGGAGTTAAGAATAGAGCGTCAAAATGCTTCCGCTTTAAAAATCGCAAATTATTTAAAGCAGCACGATAAAGTAAGCGATGTATTTTATCCCGGCCTTGAATCACATAAAGGCCATAGCATTGCTGTCCGGCAAATGCGCGGCTTTGGCGGCATGATGAGTTTCTCGCTAAAAGACGGATGGCCTGCGGTAAAGAAGTTTTTACCAGCTTTAAAGCTTGCTCATCTTGCAGCAAGTTTGGGCTCAGTCAGCACTTTAGCCGGGCCGCCACGCACAACAAGCCACGTGGAATTAACGGAAGAACAGCGCCGGCAGTTAGGCATACCCGAAGGATTAATTCGTTATTCCGTTGGTATCGAAAATGTCGATGATCTTTTAAATGATCTGCAACAGGCATTAAAGCTGGTGTAAGGTGCCTTAGTTAGTCAGTTTAATGTTTTTGAACATCCTGTGTGATGGCTCCTGGAACACGAAACATACCTCTATTCATGAAACAGGTTTTTTAAGAAGCCAAATTCATACACACCGGTTTCATAAATCTTTGGCAAGGCTTCAATTTACCACTAACAGGAGTTTCCTGTGCCACGAACCATGGCTGCGGTTGGAGCGATATGTTCCTCGCTCATATACCTATCTTCAGCAAATTAACCAGCTCATAGGAAATCACTTAACTTTTCCGTTTACTGGTAAAAATAAAAAAGCCGCCTCAACCTTGTTGAGACAGCTTATTCCTATTTGAGAATGAAAAAAGATTCCGGTAATCCTCAGGACGGTTTCTTTGCGAATTGATCCTTGCGGAAAATGCTATCCTGCCAAATCCCCGGGATCAGGCTCTTCAGCGCACAACTCGTCTTCAATTGTTTGCATGCTATAGCAGGTCCGATCTGTCTGAAACGGTTAAATAAAAGGATGAGGCTAAAAAGCTAAAAGGAAAGCGATCGCCTTCCTTTTAACCCTGCTAGAAAGATCATTGTGATCCTCTATCTGCACATTAATAAATAACGCCGGTCATGGCTTCCTGGTTTGGAGGCATTGTAGTAGATCCATTGCCTTTGAGGTTTGAATAAGCACCTGTACCACCTACAATTTCCCATCTTCCCTGGGGAATAGGTGTATTAAAAACGCATTCCTGGTGAATGATAATAGTGCCACTTCCATCTGATGGAGTCAATGTAACGTCGCAATGAGCTATTACGCCATTAATATTTTGACTGATATCCATTGTAGAAGTTCCTGAAAGGTTTAGCGCACCACTGGTAACGAAGGTTCCGTTAAGATTCGGGAATGTTGAAAAATCATATGTCCCCGTAATTGTAACTGGAGTGGGCTTTGTAGTATTTGGATTTTTGGGCGCCCAACTTATGGTGCAAAATGCAATGAGTAAAAGTGTAATTGCCGCAGAAAGAAATTTGTTTTGTTTCATAATTATTATCTCCTTTTTTTATTTAGTGAATGAATAAATTGACTTTTTTAATGAAATACGGGGTTTACAATTTGCTGCCAAAAAATGCCATTTTGTATTGCAACAAACAACATTAATATTGCCGGAAAGTCTGAATTAGTAATTGAATAGCTTTCTTTTTGTATGATCATTTAAACGAATACAATTTTACTGAAAAGAAACACCACACACAATGTCAAATCATCGTACAACAAAATAGGCCAACATATAACCTGCAACTAAAACCAGAAGCCGTTTATCTAAAAATGCTGCTGTTGGTCGCCAAAAAGTATCTTTCCGTTGAATAATCCTATTTTTTTATACATCCGCTTTTTATAAAATGGTAAATTGCCTGTATGTTAGCGGCATCCTTCTTAAAAAGGCTGATATTTAAAGACAGCTATACCTGGCTTCGGCATTTGCTGTTCTGGCTGATTTATGTGATTGTGTTTTCTGCCTGGGCAGGCTTTGATGTTGTCGTCAATTTCAAGGAAGGAACAGAAACCACCCTTGTTTTTATGCCGGCCAATCTTATTTACGCTTATGGCATCATTTATTGGCTGGTGCCAAAAATTTTGATCAAAGAAAAGTACTTTAAATTCCTCCTGATGTTTTGCATATGGATGTTAGCCGGACTGGTAATGAATTTTCTCACCCGATATTACATCTTACTTCCATTGAGACAGGGGCGCCCAAATCTATCGTTTAACTATGCCTACAAACAAATTTTTGCTTTTGGAAGCTTTGTTGTTATGAACACCATTGGCATGTTTGGCGGATTTATCAAATTTTTCAAATTATGGAATGCAGAGCTTAAGCAAAAGCAATTTGCAGAAAAAGAAAAAATAAATGCAGAGCTTGAATTGCTGAAAGCCCAGCTACATCCACATTTCCTGTTCAACACTTTAAATAACCTGTATTCGCTTGTTTATGAAAAATCAGACAGGGCGCCCAAAATGCTGATGCGTTTATCAGGCCTGCTAAGCTATGTATTGTACGAATGCAAAGCCGATGAGGTTTTATTATCGAAAGAAATCAGTATTATCAAGGATTATGTAGCGCTTGAAAAAGAAAGATATGGTGAAAGGCTGGACGTGTCACTTAATTTTTCCGGCGACATCGACAATAAAATGGTGGCGCCGATGTTGTTTCAGCCATTTATTGAAAATGCATTCAAGCATGGAACATCAGAACAAATAGGAAAAGTATGGATGAGCATCGATTTATCTGTAAAAGAAAACCAACTGTATTTTAAGATCATCAATAGCTGCGATAATCATGCGGCTGCCATTTTGGAAAAGCATGGTGTGGGAATTGACAACGTAAAAAAAAGACTGGAGCTGCTTTATCCCGATAATTTTCAATTACAGAACGGAGTAGAAAACGACGTTTACATTGTATCCCTATCGCTCGAGCTCAAAGTGGTTAAACGTACACCATCGATTGTCCCTGATATTCCTGTATTAAAACCTGCATCATGAACATCCGCTGTCTGATAGTAGATGATGAGCCGCTTGCCGTAAGGCTGATAAGCTCCTACATTCAGCAGGTGCCGGGACTTGAAATTGCATCTGCATGCAATAATGCCATTGATGCCTACCGTGTTTTAGGGCAGCAAAAAATTGATCTGTTGTTTCTTGATATTAAGATGCCGAAAGTAATCGGCACTGATTTTCTTCGAAGCATTTCTAATCCCCCTAAAGTAATTTTTATCACTGCTTACCGCGAGTATGCTTTGGATGGTTATGATCTGGATATCGTGGATTATTTGCTAAAGCCGGTTTCATTTGCCCGTTTTATGAAAGCAGTGTCAAAAGCAACCAAATTGATTTCTATTGAAAATAATTTTTCCCCAATAAATACCGAAAGCAGTAACAACAAAGATTCCTTTCTGTATTTTAAGATTGACAAGGAAATGCAGAAAGTGTTGCTCCGTGACATTCTTTTTATCGAAAGCAGTAAAGAATATGTGAAGCTGCACCTGGAAAACGGCAAATCTCTTTTGGTAAAGCAGGGCCTCAGCTCACTGGAAAAATTACTTTCGCCACACCGCTTTCTTCGTGTTCACCGTTCTTATATTGTAACCATTGAAAAAATTTCTTCCTTCAACTCAACCCACATCACCATCGGTGATCATAAAATTCCAATTGGCAGATTGTATAAGAACGAGGTAGAAAAAGTGCTGAAATATTGAAGTCTCGGTAAAAGTCGGTACGAATATGCAATCGCAAAATGTTTCTCAAATTATGTACGCTCCCGTATCATTGTGAGCCATTGTAAAGTCTTTATCCGGATTATACTAAATACCTGTATAGCTATTGTAGGATTACTCAGTGTTACCTGATCGCAATATGATTCGCTTGGCTGAGACCTGTAACAGAGGAGGAATACGATGAAGTGAATAAAAGTAGTGGTAAATGAATAATCACACCAATATTTTCGGCGCTTAAATTTTTATCGAAAGCAGCTTCTGTATTTAATTGTTTCTCAACATTCTTTTCATAGAAACCGATAATTTTTTTTGTTTGTGAAAATGTAGTTTGAAAAATAAAAAGAACAAAAAAGACAAGGAATAGTTTGTGCATGAACAGGTTTTTATTTTTTGAAATCAATTAAAATCAAATGTAAGCGATTCGGGTCAAATTGTTTTTTGATCACTCATGCCCATCAAGTAAAGCAACAATTAAATGCAATTTGTATTTTTTATAGCTGGAAAATTATAATTGCGTAAAACTGACACAACAATAAAAAGAAGTTTTTTTTCTTTTTAACGATTTTCAAAAACCAATATCATTTTATCTAATCACAGTACAATTTTATTGAAAATTAACTGCCGTTGCATAAAAACTATAAGATACAAACATGGAAAATTGCACCGTTTTAAAAAGCACGAAAATTTTGAATACCTAACTTTGTTTCACACAAAAAAGATCTCCATGTCAGTACCAACAATGTTTAAAGTGCCCAGGAACATGCTATTTTCTTTGGGGTTACCCTCAGCAGAACATACTTTTTATCAGCTGGATCCTGAAGAATTAATTGAACAATGTTTGGAAAGAAACGAAGGCGTTTTGAGTGATACAGGAGCATTGGTAATTAACACCGGTAAATTCTGTGGACGCTGCCCGAGGGACCGTTTTATTGTAAAAGATAAAATCACTTCTAACGTTGTCGACTGGAATGAGATCAATCAACCGATAGAAGAAAAATATTTTGATTCTCTTTATAGAAAAATGATTGATCATTTAAGAAATAAAGAAATCTGGATCAGGGATTCTTTTGCCTGTGCCGATCCTGAATACCGTGTAAACATCCGAACAATCAATGAAGATCCGGCGAGCAATTTATTTGCTTACAATATGTTTCTCAGGCCTTCACAAAGGGAACTGCAGAACTTTAATCCGGATTGGTACATTATTCATGCACCTTCTTTTTTTGCAGATCCTCAGGTTGATGGAACAAGACAAGGAAACTTTACCATTATCAATTTTTCAAAAAGGGTGATTCTCATTGCTGGTTCATCGTATACAGGTGAAATAAAAAAAGGCATATTTTCTATCCTCAATTTTATCTTACCACACAACAGGAATGTATTGAGCATGCATTGTTCGGCAAATGTTGGAAAAGAGCATGATACCGCCATATTTTTTGGATTGAGCGGAACCGGCAAAACCACACTCAGTAACGATCCGTCAAGAAAATTGATCGGTGACGACGAACATGGCTGGACAGATAACGCAGTCTTTAATTTTGAGGGCGGATGTTATGCAAAAACGATTGATCTGAGCGAAGAGAAAGAGCCGGAAATTTATAACGCTATTCACTTTGGCGCAATGGTAGAAAATGTTACTTTTTATGAAGGAACAAATCAAATAGATTTTACAAGCAAAAAAATTACCGAGAACACAAGAGTCAGTTATCCGCTGAATTTTATCAGTAATGCTTTACATCCTTCCATTGGCGATATTCCAAAAAATATTTTTTTATTGACTGCCGATGCTTATGGAATTTTACCACCAATCAGCAAACTTTCTGCCAGGCAGGCAATGTACCAGTTCATCAGCGGTTATACAGCAAAAGTTGCGGGAACGGAAGATGGTGTTAATGAACCGAAACCTGTGTTTAGTGCGTGTTTCGCTTCTCCTTTTATTCCCTTGCATCCGGGAATTTATGCAGAAATGTTTGGTAAAAAAATGAAAGAGCATCAGGTGAACGTATGGCTGGTAAATACGGGTTGGAGCGGTGGCCCTTATGGTGTTGGTAGCCGAATAAAATTATCTTACACAAGAGCGATTATTTCCGCCGCTTTGGAAGGGAAACTTGATCATGAAGAATATGAAACCGATGCTGTTTTTGGACTGAAAATGCCCGCGGACTGCCCTGGCGTTCCATCCGAAATTTTGAATCCGCGCAACACGTGGAGAGACAAAAAAGAATACGATAAAAAAGCAAAAGAACTTGCGAAAAAGTTTGTAGAAAATTTTAAAAAATTTGCTGACCAGGTGAACGAAGAAACTTTAAAAGCAGCGCCGGTTTGTCATTAGATTTTGTTTCCTCCTTTTTTAAGATTATTAAAACAATCCGTACAATTGCGCATCGATCTGGTTGATTATAATTCCGAGGTCTTCTTCGTTTTCTGCAAATTTATTTTTGTCTGCATCCACAATTAGCAAAGGTCCTTCCTTATAACCCTCAATCCATTTATTGTAAAAGTCATTTAGTTTTCTCAGGTAATCAAGCCGGATATTTTCTTCATATTCACGACCACGTTTTTGAATTTGAGCTACCAAAGTGGGAACAGAGGCATTTAAATAGATGAGCAGATCAGGCGGCTGCACCATTGATTTTAATGTTTCAAAAAAAGAATAATAATTGGAAAAATCTCTCTTGGTCATCAGTCCCATATCATGAAGGTTCGGTGAGAAAATATTGGCATCTTCATAAATTGTTCTGTCCTGAATTACCGTTTCTGTACCGCGTTGAATTTCCAGCAATTGATTGAGCCGGCTGTTTAAAAAATAGATCTGTAAATTAAAACTCCAGCGAGGCATTTCATCATAAAAATCATTGAGATAAGGATTATGATCGATATCTTCAAATTGCGGTATCCACCTGTAATGTTTGCTTAATAATTCGGTCAGGGTTGTTTTCCCGGCACCGATATTTCCCGCAACCGCAATATGTTTTGGTTTTTTTGACTTGGCCATTTCCTGAATTTTAAATTTATAATTTCAAACAATTTAGTTTTTTTTTGGTAAATGAACAATCGGTATTGGCCCTACGATAAAATGCTGCAACTCTCTTTAGAAGTAATTTAATCCCATTGCATTTCTTACCATTTTCATGGTTGCTTCTGCATTGGCAAGTGACTTTTCAGCGCCTTGTTTCATTACTTTTTGCAGGTATTTCTCATCATTCAAAATCGAATTTATTTTTTCACGAATCGGCGAAATAAATTTCACCATATCTTCAGCCAGTTGCTTTTTCATATCACCATAACGAATCGAACAATCATTAAATTTTTCTTCAAAATGTGTCAGTGTTTCCTTGCTGCTTACCAGTCTCATCAGTAAGAATATGTTTTCAATATATTCTGGTTTTACAGAGTTGCTTTCTGTAGGACCATTGTTGGTCTTCGCTTTCATGATTTTCTTGCGGATCGCATCATCTTCATCGGCAAGATAAATCGTGGCCATAGCGTTTTCACTTTTACTCATTTTTCCGGTTCCATCCAGTGAAGGAACTTTTACCAGTTCATTATTAAAATTAAATGCGTATGGCTCCGGAAATACCTCTCCATACCGATGATTAAACCTGTTGACATAATTTCTTGCAATCTCCAGATGCTGCTCCTGATCTTTTCCGACAGGAACATAATCTGCACGATGAATTAAAATATCAGCAGCCATCAACACAGGGTAAGTTAACAAACCAGCGTTAATATTATCCGGATGCTGCCGTACTTTATCTTTAAAAGTCGGTGTCTTTTCTAACTCACCTTTATAAGCCAGCATATTTAAATAAAGATATAGTTCTGACGTTTGATAAACATGACTTTGACAATACAAAGCCACTTTTTCAGGATCGAGGCCCGACGCAATATTTTCTGCCAAAACCCGGTGAACATTGGCTTTCAGACCTTTTGTGTCCGGGTGTGTTGTTAAAGAATGTAAATCGGCGACCATAAAATAACATTCATAATCATCCTGCATTTTCACGTAGTTACGAATGGCGCCAAAATAATTTCCCAGGTGCAAAAAACCCGTTGGCCTGATGCCGCTCATTACTATTTCCTTTTCCTTTTTCATAAGTTGGCGAAGATAAAATAGTTTTGGAAAAAGGATTGGGTCGGTTAGGAATGTTTAGGCTGTTTATTAAAGATTCCGCGAACTTGGTTGGTTTAGATTTATTAAAAAAATGATAAACGGAACAAATGGAGCCACAAGTGAGAGACGATAAAAAAATAAAGCCAGTATATTTGTCAAATGAATGTAACTGATGCATTAATCGATAAATTAGCGGATCTCTCCAGATTGGAATTTGACGATTTTGAAAAAGAGGAAATAAAAGATGAACTGGAAAAAATGATTGGGTTTATTGATAAATTAAATGAACTGGATACAACAGGTGTACAACCCTTATTGCATATGAGTAAAAATGTAAATGTCTTTAGGACAGATACAGTAAAAGGACAAATAAGCCGGGAAGATGTTTTCAAAAACGCACCTTTACATGATGACGAATTTTTCAAGGTTCCGAAAGTGATAAAGAAATAATATGCTGGTTAGTTCATCTGAGAATGCTGCAGGAACAACTATAATTTAATGAATCAAGGGATGTCACCTACAAACTAATAAACCAATCTTCGAATAAATGTCTTCAATAATCGAATTAGAAAATATTCAAAAAAGTTACTACCTCGGCAAGCAGGAATTAAAAGTTTTAAAAGGAATTAGCGTGGAAATTTTTAAAAATGAATATGTTGCTTTAATGGGGCCGAGCGGAAGCGGAAAATCCACCTTGATGAATATTCTTGGTTGTCTCGACTCTCCTACTGCCGGAAAATATATTCTGAACGGCGAAGACGTAAGTAAGATGCAGGATGATGATCTGGCGGATGTTCGAAACAAAGAAATTGGATTTGTATTTCAACAGTTTAATTTATTACCGCGCTTAACAGCTGCAGAAAATGTGGCGCTTCCACTCATCTATAATGGCACATCTAAAAAAATAAGGACAGAACTGGCCCTCGAAATGCTTGAGAGGGTTGGATTAGCGGACAGAAGCCATCACAAACCAAATGAATTATCCGGCGGCCAGAATCAACGCGTTGCTATTGCCCGCGCTCTTGTAAACACCCCTTCTATCATTCTTGCAGATGAACCAACCGGAAACCTTGATTCAAAAACCTCTGTGGAAATTATGCACATTTTTAATAAAATTCAGTCCGAAGGAAACACAGTGATTTTAGTAACGCATGAAGAAGATATTGCCGAATATGCGCACCGCATAATTCGTTTAAGAGATGGTGTTATTGAAAGTGACCGGCTGAATGAAAAGAAAATTGTAATTGCTTAACGACGACTTCTAAGTCGTAAATAATTTATCGACGTTTATTTTACTCATTTCCCTGATCGCATCTGCGATATGATTGGTATCGATTCCGGCTTCCTGTTGTTGTTGTTTTTGAGAAGCATGTTCGACGATCTTATCCGGAATTCCTAATATTTTTACATCAGCTTTATAATGATGTGCGTTCATAAATTCAAGAATTGCTGAACCAAAACCGCCGATTATTGTTCCGTCTTCAACAGTAATGATTTTATTAAATTTGTGGAACACTTCATGCAACAGATCTTCATCCAAAGGTTTTACGAAACGAATATCATAATGTGCCGGATTGAGTCCTTCTGATCTTACATCCCTTATTGCCGATGCTGCAAAATTTCCCGGATGGCCAAAAGACAAAATCGCAATATCTTCGCCGTCTTTCAGTTTTCTTCCTGTTCCAATTTTAATTTCTTTCATTTCTGTTTTCCAGTCCGCTTTTACCGCTTCTCCGCGCGGGTAGCGGATTACAAAAGGATTTTTGGTGGAATCCAATTGCGCCGTGTACATCAGATTTCTTAATTCGCTTTCATTCATTGGAGCACTCACAATCATATTTGGAATACAACGCATATAGGCAATATCGTAAGCACCTTGATGAGTAGCGCCATCTTCGCCAACAAGCCCCGCTCTGTCTAAACAAAAAATCACCGGCAGGTTTTGCAACGAAACATCATGAATTACCTGGTCGTAAGCTCGCTGCATAAATGAGGAGTAAATGTTGCAAAAAACTTTCATTCCCTGTGTAGCAAGGCCGGCGCTTAATGTAACCGAATGCTGTTCACAAATACCGACATCAAAAGCGCGGTTCGGCATTTGTTCCATCATAAATTTTAGTGAACAACCACTCGGCATTGCCGGAGTAACCCCTAGTATTTTATCATTTTTTTCTGCCAGTTCAATAATTGTATATCCAAAAACATCCTGGTATTTTGGCGGCTGTGGAAGATCAAATTTTTTCTTATAAATCTCTCCTGTTATCTTGTCAAACAAACCCGGCGCATGCCATTTTGTTTGGTCTTTTTCAGCCAACTCATATCCTTTCCCTTTCACCGTTTTAATGTGTAATAATTTGGGGCCGGGAATATTTTTCATGTCTTCGAGGGTGTCTACCAGCTTTGAAATATTGTGGCCGTCAATCGGCCCAAAGTAGCGGATATTCAATGATTCAAAAAGATTGCTGCTGCGGCTCACCATTCCTTTTAAAGAAGTTTCTATCTTTGAAACCATCTTTCGTGAAAATGTTTTTCCGGGCAGTTTTCCAAGCGCTTTCCAAAAATCATCGCGCAGCTTATTGTAGGTTTGTGAAGTAGTAATATCGGTAAGGTATTCTTTTAAAGCACCGACGTTGGGATCAATGCTCATGCAGTTATCATTCAGAATGATCAGCAAATTACTTTTCTCAATTCCCGCATGATTCATTGCTTCAAAAGCTTCCCCTGCAGTCATAGCGCCATCACCAATAACAGCAACATGCTGCCGGTTATCTTCACCTTTATAATGAGATGCCATTGCCATTCCTAAAGCGGCAGAAATAGAAGTGGAAGAATGTCCAACCCCAAAAGTATCATAGTCACTTTCGCCTCTTTTTGGAAAGCCGCTCAGGCCGTTTTTCTTCCGGATAGTATCAAAATTATCCCTTCGACCCGTAAGTATTTTGTGTCCGTATGCCTGATGGCCAACATCCCAAACCAACTGATCGTAAGGGGTATTAAAAACATAATGCAAAGCGACTGTAAGTTCTACCACACCGAGGCTTGCGGCAAAGTGCCCGCCATGAACGCTTACAACGTCCACAATATATTGCCGCAGTTCATCTGATAACTGGTGCAATTGTGTGCGGTCAAGTTTTTTTAAATCAGCGGGGGAATTAATAGTGTTTAATAAAGGGCCTGGTGTAATTTCCATTCAGTAAAATTAATGAGTAAAAGTACAATTTTTTGACAGATGTATTACTTATCAATAAAAATTTAGCAACAACTAAAGTTACTTTATACGACATTAATTAAAAGTTTTATCTCCTCATCCCTTCGTACCTTTTCGAGAGATGCCTTCAAAATCTCGGCTTTTCAATAATCTGAAAAAAGATTTGCACAATCGAAAGAAATTGCAGTTTTTGAAATACAAAATTCTTTCCTTTGTCCCTTATGTCTTTATTCATTACTTCTCTGAATTCCGGCAGCAATGGGAATTGCTATTATGTAGGCAACCAAACAGAAGCGATCCTTGTGGACGCAGGAATTTCCTGCAGGGAAATTGAAAGAAGAATGAAACGGCTTGGGCTTTTAATAGAAAAAATAAAAGCGGTTTTTGTTTCACATGAGCATTCTGATCATATTAAAGGCTTACCGGTTTTCATAAAGAAATATCGGTTGCCTGTTTATATAACTCCTGCCACCATGCAATTTGCGCGATTGAACCTGGAGGCAGAACTGATCAAAAGCTTTACGGCTCACCAGCCAATATGCATCGGCGAACTTACGGTCACTCCTTTTCCGAAGTTTCATGATGCGGGCGATCCATACAGCTTTGTTGTTTCAGCAAATAATATTTGCGTCGGTGTGTTCACAGACATCGGAAGGACGTGCCAGCATCTGATCCGTTATTTTAAACAATGCAATGCTGCTTTTTTGGAAGCGAATTATGATGAAGAAATGCTGGAAAAGGGTGGCTATCCTATTCATCTGAAAAACCGGATCCGCGGCGGTAAAGGGCATTTAAGCAACAGGCAGGCTCTGGAGCTTTTTATCCAACACAAACCGTATTTTATGAGCCATTTATTGCTCGCTCATCTTTCTAAAAACAATAATTCTCCTCAACTCGTTCACGATTTATTTCACCGTCATGCGGGCAATGTAAAAGTGATTGTTGCTTCGCGCTACCAGGAAACGGAAGTATTTCAAATTACCATTCATCAAGAAAAAGAATTTAAAAAGACAGCCAAACCAGTAACTCAACTTTCTTTGGCCTTTGCGTAAGAATAAAAAACAGTTTAACCCATTTAATTAATTATTAAATAAAAAAAGCTGATTTTTGTTCGCCTGCTGAATCGCATAGTGAGCACTTCGGTCATTTTCACATTTTTAGAATTTTCACATTTTCAACCGCTAACATTTTCTATCTTTATAGTCATTCAAATTTATTAATAATGGCAAAAGCTACAGTTAAACCGATCATCACTTCACAGGAAATTGAAGAGGAATATATAGATTATGTATTGACAAATAATGAGCCTCCGAAATCAGTTTATGATTTTGCAAAAAAATTAAACATCACTGAAGCGGAGTTTTACACTTATTTTTCATCTTTTAGTGCAATTGAAAAAGCTTTTTGGTCAACAATAACCGTCAAGGTAATTGAAAAGGTAAAAGAACAGCAGGTCTGGCCCAGCTATTCTTCCCGCGAAAAAATGCTTTCTTTTTTTTATGCCTATATTGAATTGCTCAATACCAGGCGAAGTTTCGCCATCTATACGCTTAAAAAACATTCGAAGAAATTTTCTTTTCCGGAAGTATTGACAGGAGTAAAACCTATGTTTGAAACTTTTGCTGAAGAAGTGATCCTCGACGGATTGGATTCAGGGGAATTAGCAGACAGAAAATTTTTCAGTAAAAGATACAAAGACGCCCTCTGGGTCCAATTTACTTTTCTTATAAACTTCTGGGCAGACGACGACAGCTCCGGTTTTGAAAAAACCGACGAGGCGATCGAAAAAGGAATCAATGTTGCATTCGACCTCTTTCAACACTCTCCCATTGATAACCTTTTTGAGTATGGAAAGTTTTTAGTGAGAAATGGGAAATTCAGAGAAAAAATGGGAATTTAAAAAATGAAAATACAGGAGTCAATGCCGTCTACGAAAGTAGAACGTTCAGCAAAATTTGTGAAAACAGGTTTTCAGATAGGCGGCAATTATATAAAACACTATTCTAAAAAGTTATTTAATCCTGATCTTACGCGGGATGAATTAAATGAAGACAATGCAGCCGATATTTATAATTCGCTCAGCCAGTTAAAAGGCTCGGCGCTTAAGATTGCGCAGATGCTTAGCATGGATAAAAACGTTCTGCCCAAGGCTTATGTAAACCAGTTTTCCCAATCCCAATACAATGCTCCGCCGCTTTCCGGGCCTTTGATCACCCGTACTTTCACGAAAAGCTTTGGCAAACGTCCTGATGAACTTTTCGATACGTTTAATCCTGTTTCTACCAATGCTGCTTCTATCGGCCAGGTGCACCAGGCAACTTTAAGCGGCAAAAAACTGGCAGTAAAAGTTCAATATCCAGGCGTAGCTGATAGCATTTCTTCTGATTTGAAATTAGTGAAACCGTTCGCATTCAGGCTGCTTGGTATGAGTGAAAAAGAGTTGAATATTTATATAAAAGAAGTGGAAGAAAGGCTGCTTGAAGAAACAGACTATAACCTCGAAGTGCGTCGTTCTATAGAATTTTCAAAGGCTTGCAGTCAGTTGAACAATATTGTTTTTCCAACCTATTACCCTCAACTTTCTTCGGCAAAAATTATAACTATGGATTGGATGGAAGGATTGCATTTAAAAGAATTTTTGGCGACCAGTCCTTCTCAAACTTTAAGAAACAAAATCGGTCAGGCGCTGTGGGATTTTTATCATTTTCAGCAGCATGAATTGAAAGCAGTACACGCGGATCCTCACCCGGGCAACTTTTTAATCACTCCAGGTAAAAAGCTGGCTATTATTGATTTTGGTTGTATTAAAGAAATTCCGGAAGATTTTTATCAACCTTTCTTTTCGCTCGTGTGGAAAGGAATGAAGAACAAATCGGCCACGATTGAAGCCTTCAGGAAATTGCAAATGATCCAACCAAATGATACGCCACGGCAAGTAGAATTTTATTACAGATCCTATAAAGAAATGATCTCTTTGTTTTCGTTGCCATATTCGAGTAAAACTTTCGATTTCAGTCAGCCGCAATTTTTTGAAGACATTTATCTTTGGGGCGAGAAAATTACAAAATTGCCCGAGTTCAAACAGCCGCGCGGAGTGAAACATTTTATTTATATCAACAGAACTAATTTTGGATTGTATACAATATTAAATGAGCTGAAGGCAACTATTAATACACAAACTTATCGGCCTCTTGTAAAAAAAGAAGAAATGGAAGTTGAGAGATAAGCGAGAGATGACGCTTAATCTTATTCCTTTTCTTTTTCCTTTTCTTTCCCAAAAGAAGGTAATTCCCAATGATATTTCAAAGCAAGCAATCGCAGGATAAAACAAACCAGGAAGCCGCTGGCAAAAATCAATTTGTTTGAAAAACCGAAATAATTTCCTGCCACTACCACTGCAGCACCAAGTAACGCCGCAGAAGCATAAACCTCTTTTTCAAAAATAACCGGGATCCTGTTTAGAAAAATATCACGGATAACACCACCCCCAACAGCGGTGGTTATTCCCAGCAAAACAGCCACTTCGTTGTTGTGAGTAAAAGCCAGCGCTTTTTCTGCGCCGGAAACAGCGAATAGCGATAACCCCAATGCGTCAAACAGCAATACCGGGCGATTAAATAATTGTACGAAAGAATCAAAAGCCGTAGAAATGATTGCTGCAATAAGGGAAACAACGAGGTAACGCAAGTCTGATAATCCGGCAGGAGGCACAGCACCAATACAAAGATCACGAATAATGCCGCCGCCACAAGCGACTGTAAAACCAACTACCATTATCCCAAAAATATCAAGTCCTTTTTGTTTTGCAGCGACAGCGCCACTTAAAGCGAAAGCAAACGTTCCTGCGAGATCAATAAATGTATTTAAGGAATGGAGTTTATCCATAAAATGAAGATAACTACAAAAAGCTGATTTTTGTTCGCCTGCTATAATCCAGGAAGAATATATTAAGAATTCCAACAGTTGTAAATTTTCGAGTCAATCGCCAAATAACCCACGCTTTTGTTTCGCCATGTTTGTTTCCATAAATTTGCCAACTATTAAAATTTGTTTTCAAATAAGTGCATCTTAATTATTACCAATGAAACTCTGGCAAAAAAATACTGAATCATTAAAAGAAGTAGAAACGTTTACCGTCGGCAAAGACCGGGAACTGGATTTATTTCTTGCGCCTTTTGATGTACTTGGTTCTTTGGCTCATATTAAAATGCTTAAAAAAGTTGGTTTACTATCCCAGCAGGATTTGACTGAACTTGAAAAAGCTTTAAAAGAAATATATATAGACATTAGTGAAGGAAATTTTTCTCTCCAGGATGGCGTGGAAGATATTCATTCCCAGGTTGAATTTATGCTGACAAAAAAACTCGGCGATGCGGGGAAAAAAATTCATTCTGCCCGTTCACGAAATGACCAGGTAATTCTTGATCTGAAACTTTTTCTAAGAAATGAAATTGAAGAATTGGTTCACCAGGTAAACGACTTTTTTAATCTTTTGCAACAGCAAAGCGAAAAGTATAAAGATTACCTCATGCCGGGATATACGCACTTTCAGCTTGCAATGCCTTCATCTTTTGGATTGTGGTTTGGAGCTTATGCAGAAAGCCTGGTTGATGATTTAATTACGCTTCATGCCGCATGGGAAATTACCAATAAAAATCCTTTGGGTTCTGCTGCCGGCTTTGGTTCTTCCTTCCCGATAGATAGAAAACTGACAACAAAATTATTAGGGTTTGAAGACTTAAATTACAATGTTGTTTATGCCCAGATGAGCCGTGGAAAAACGGAAAAGATTTTATCGCAGGCACTGGCAAATATCGCCGCTACTATTTCACGGATGAGCATGGATTCATGCATTTATCTCAATCAGAATTTTGGATTTATTTCTTTTCCGGATGAACTTACTACTGGCAGCAGTATTATGCCACATAAAAAAAATCCGGATGTATTTGAACTGATCAGAGCCCATTGCAATCGTATTCAATCTTTGCCAAACGAAATTTCTTTAATGCTCACAAACCTTCCTTCAGGGTATCATCGCGATTTGCAGTTATTAAAAGAATCTCTTTTTCCCGCAATAAAAAATCTGAAAGATTGCATCGGGATGGCGGCTTTGATGTTTGAAAATATTGAGATCAAAAAAGATATTCTCCACGACGAAAAATATAAATATTTATTTACGGTTGAAGAAATGAACAAGCTTGTTTTGCAGGGAATACCTTTACGCGACGCTTATAAAAAAATAGGCGCAGATGTGGAAAACAAAGCTTTCGAAACAGATAAAAAACTGCATCATACACATGAAGGTTCTATAGGAAATCTTCAGAATAAAGAAATTAAAATAATGATGGATAACATCATCAGCCGCTTTAATTTTAAAGCTGTCAATGATGCTTTACAGGAATTATTACAGTAAATTGCCAACTTCATTTTTCGAATAAGAAATAATTCGACAATTCAATATTTTAAAGAAGAAGCAAAATGCCAGAATCAATTAAAAAAAGGATTGCAATTTTCGGCTCTACCGGTTCAATCGGAACCCAGGCGCTGGAAGTGATCGATGCACATTCTGATTTGTTTGAGGTGGAAATCTTAACTGCACAGACAAATGAAAAATTACTAATAGAACAAGCCCTGAAGTATAAGCCAAATGCTGTTGTTATAGGAGACGAAAGAAAATATGAATCGGTTAAAAATGCATTGGAATCAAAAGATATAAAAGTTTTTGCCGGAGAGAATGCGTTGGAAGAAGTTGCAGATTTTGATACCTATGATATGATGCTGGCGGCTATTGTTGGTTTTGCCGGTTTAAAACCAACGTTAAGAGCGATTGAAAATGGGAAAGCAATTGCTTTGGCGAATAAAGAAACGCTGGTGGTAGCAGGAGATATTGTTATGCAACTTGCAGTAGCAAAAAGGGTTCCGATCATTCCCGTTGATAGCGAACATTCTGCAATTTTTCAATGCCTTGTTGGTGAGACAAGAAATAAAATTGAGAAGATTATTTTAACCGCAAGCGGCGGCCCTTTTCTTGGTAAAAAACCGAATTATCTCGTAAATGTAAAAAGAGATCATGCCTTGCAACATCCGAACTGGAAGATGGGGGCAAAAATTACCATTGACTCTGCAACACTGATGAATAAAGGATTGGAGATGATTGAGGCGAAATGGCTTTTTAATTTAAATGCTGATCAGATCCAGGTTGTTATCCATGCTCAAAGCATTGTCCACAGCATGGTTCAGTTTGAAGATGGAAGCGTAAAGGCTCAAATGGGTTTGCCTGATATGAAGCTTCCGATACAGTATGCACTTACATTTCCAAACAGAGTTGCCAATGAAAATCCGCGCATCAATTTCAGAAAAATGTCTGTTCTTTCATTTGAAGAACCGGATATAAAAACCTTCCGCAATCTCAGCCTGGCGATGACGGCGCTGGAAAAAGGAGGAAATTTTCCGTGTATTTTGAATGCTGCAAATGAAATTGCTGTATGGGCTTTTTTAAATAACCGGATTGGATTTTTGGACATTACCGCCGTTATTGAAAAATGTATGCAACAGTTAACTTATATAGAAAAGCCAAATCTTGCAGATTATTTTGAAAGCGATGGTGAGGCTCGTAATTTAGCGGCTTCTTTGGTAAAAATGTAGAAAAACCCTATTGTCTAAAGGAGAAACGATGGGGTTAGAAAAAATAATTTTAATAAAAGTAAAAAACAGCCCCTTTAGGGATTTTTGGGTATTATGACATTCTTAGCAATCAATTGGCCAGCGGTGGGTTTGCAAGCTGGTTATCTTATATTTTCTCTTTCCATTCTCGTTATCATTCATGAATTAGGACATTTTATTACCGCTAAATGGTTTAAGTGTCGTGTTGAAAAGTTTTATTTATTCTTTGATCCATGGTTTTCCATTTTTAAAAAGAAAATCGGCGAAACTGAATACGGCATTGGGTGGCTTCCTTTAGGAGGTTATGTAAAAATTTCGGGAATGGTTGATGAGAGTATGGATAAAGAACAGATGAATCAACCGCCGCAACCGTGGGAATTCAGGAGTAAACCTGCATGGCAGCGGCTCATTATTTTATTGGCCGGAGTAACGATGAATGTGTTGCTTGCTTTTGTTATCTATGCGATGATTTTGTTTACCTGGGGCGAAACTAAACTACCGAATCAAAATGTAAAAAACGGTATTTGGGTTACCGATAGTTTAATGTCGAAAATTGGTTTGCAAAATGGTGATAAAATAGAAACGATCAATGGTGAGCCGGTAAAATATTTTGATGATATTCCAATAAAAATATTACTCGGAAGACGTATTACTGTTGAACGTGATGGTAAAGAGAAAGTTTTAGATGTTCCCGTCAATTTGATAGAGCAACTGGTTGAGAAAAAAGGGAAACGTAATGGTTTTGTAGAGCCGCGAATGCCGGTAATCGTTGGTGGTCTGGATGATAGTATTTCCACCAATGCCATAAATGCCGGATTGCAAGTACATGATCAGATTGTCGCGGTTGATTCAACGCCAGTACAATTTTTTGACCAGATAGAACCATTGCTCGCTCAGAAAAAAGGCGATAGCGTCACTTTAACGATTAAAAGAAATAGCCAGACTTTAAAAACCAAAGCGATGGTAGACACGGCCGGCAAAATTGGATTTTTTGTAATTAACGGAGCGCAGGCTGACAGTCTTGGTATTCTAAAATTTGAAACAAAAAAATATGGCTTTCTTGAGTCCTTTCCTGCCGGAGTAAAACAAACGGGGAAGATGCTTGATTCTTATATCCAACAATTTAAAATGATCTTAAATCCTGAAACGGGTGCTTATAAAGGACTTGGCGGATTTAAAGCGATGGCCTCTATTTTTCCTGATACCGGCTGGAACTGGGAAGCTTTCTGGAAAATCACTGCATTCTTTTCTATCATCCTTGCGTTCATGAATTTATTACCGATTCCGGCTTTGGATGGCGGACATGTTGTATTTACAATCTTCGAGATGATTACCGGCAGAAAACCAAGTGATAAGTTTCTCGAGTACGCACAAATAGTTGGAATGGTCATTTTATTTGCGCTCCTGATTTTTGCAAATGGGAACGACTGGTTTGGGTGGGGAAGAGGACATTAATTTTTACCCGATACAACTTTCCCGTTTTTCAAAGGTTGTAGGTTTGTAGTAAACATAACTTTATCATTGGATAAAAGAGAAATAAAATGTCTTATTACAGAACGCCTGTTTATAGAAAGATTTTAATTTTCTTCAATTTATGTTTTGTCGTCGCGTATTTATTTGTTTGCCTCGTACCTTTTGTAAACACGGCGATTAATTGGTTTATTGCCGTTCCCGGAATTATTTTTCCGATTCTTTTTTTCATCCTGCTTGCCTTTATTATTTTATGGATTATCCTTAAATCGAAATTCGTTTGGGTTTCTGTGATAACCGTCCTTCTTGGCTTACAGCAGATTTTTGCAGTCTTTTCTTTTCACCTTCCATCCGATTTTTCTTTCAAAAAACAACCAAACAGTTTGCGGATCCTGCAATGGAATGTTATGGGTTTTGATCAGAGCGATGAAAAATTCAATATCGAAAATGGAGGCCATTCATTACGCCCGTTTATGATGGATGTTATAAAGGAACAAAATGCGGACGTACTTTGTTTTGAAGAATTTTTTGAATCAAAGGATACCGCAATTTTTAAGTCAAATATTTCGACAATTACCAAAATGGGATTCCCGTATCATTATTTTGTACCAATAGAAAATCAAGATTCAGAAGATCAGTCCGGCCTTATTATTTTTTCAAAAGATCAGATGATTGATACCGCTAAGTTTGATTTGAACCTGAATAAAAAAGGTGAACATTTAATTTATGCAGATATCAAGACAGGAAATAAAATCTTTAGAATTTTTGTCACTCATTTAATTCC
>Ga0157371_10000233_pt1 | contig 79696 bp, 64 predicted proteins | sample C45metaG_FD_113462 | JGI IMG/M metagenome (GOLD analysis project Ga0157371, IMG submission 113462) | Corn rhizosphere microbial communities from Kellogg Biological Station, Michigan, USA - C4-5 metaG | ecosystem: Host-associated > Plants > Roots > Rhizosphere > Soil | place: USA: Michigan...
CGTTCCCGACCTACTACCGCAGCATGTACCCCAAGGAAGTGATCATGACCGGCGACATGATGCTGGAAGAGGTCTATCGCGAGGGCGACAAGCTGGTGGCCGTGCTGGAGAACGAATACACCGGCGCCAAGGAAGAACGCGTGGTCGACCAGGTGGTGGTGGAGAACGGTGTGCGCCCCGACGAGAAACTCTACTACGACCTCAAGGAAGGCTCGCGCAACAAAGGCCAGATGGACATCGAAGCGCTGTTCGCGATCCAGCCGCAACCGGCCCTGGCCAGCAGCGGTGAGGGCTACTTGCTGTTCCGTATCGGTGACTGTGTGGCGCAACGCAACACCCACGCGGCGATCTACGACGCGTTGCGGCTGTGCAAGGATTTCTAGGGACGGTCGCGGCCGGTCATCAAGGGTGAGCTTATGTTGAACGTTATTCTGCCCGTACTGCTGTTCACCGCGCTGGCATTGGCGGTGCTGGGCGGTGTCCGTCGGGCGCGGATGTGGCGAGTGGGGCGGGCCTCGCCGGTCGACCTGCTGGGCGGCCTGCTGGCCATGCCCAAGCGCTACATGGTCGACCTGCACCACGTGGTCGCCCGTGACAAATACATCGCCAACACCCACGTGGCCACCGCCGGCGGTTTCGTCCTGGCGGCGGTCCTGGCGGTGGTGGTGCACGGTTTCGGGCTGCACAACCGCATCCTGGGCTACGCCTTGCTGTTCGCCACCACGCTAATGTTCGTCGGCGCGCTGTTTGTCTATGCACGGCGGCGCAACCCGCCGGCGCGCCTGTCCAAAGGGCCGTGGATGCGCCTGCCGAAAAGCCTGCTGATGTTCTCGGCGAGCTTTTTCCTGGCCACTTTGCCGGTGGCAGGCCTGGTGCCGGTCGAGTTCGGCGGCTGGCTGTTGGCGGCGATTCTGGCGTTGGCGGTGCTGTGGGGCGTGTCCGAGATGTTCTTCGGCATGACCTGGGGCGGGCCGATGAAGCATGCGTTCGCCGGTGCCCTGCACCTGGCCTGGCACCGCCGCGCCGAGCGTTTCGGTGGCGGCCGCTCCACCGGCCTCAAGCCACTGAACCTGGACGATCCGCACGCACCGCTGGGCGTGGAGAAGCCCAAGGACTTCACCTGGAACCAGTTGCTGGGCTTCGATGCCTGCGTGCAATGCGGCAAATGTGAAGCCGCTTGCCCGGCCTTCGCCGCCGGGCAGCCGCTGAACCCGAAAAAACTCATTCAAGACATGGTCGTCGGCCTGGCGGGCGGCACCGATGCCAAGTTCGCCGGCAGCCCTTACCCAGGCAAGCCAGTGGGCGAGCACGGCGGCAATCCGCACCAGCCGATCGTCAATGGCCTGGTCGATGCCGAGACCCTGTGGTCCTGCACCACCTGTCGCGCCTGCGTGGAAGAGTGCCCGATGATGATCGAGCACGTCGATGCCATCGTCGACATGCGTCGCCACCTGACCCTGGAAAAGGGCGCCACACCGAACAAGGGCGCCGAAGTGCTGGACAACCTGATCGCCACCGACAACCCGGGCGGCTTCAATCCGGGCGGGCGGATGAACTGGGCGGCAGACCTGAACCTGCCGTTGCTGTCCACCCAGTTGGCCACCGACGTGCTGTTCTGGGTCGGCGATGGCGCGTTCGACATGCGCAACCAGCGCACCCTGCGCAGCTTCGTCAAAGTGATGCGCGCCGCCAGGGTCGACTTCGCCGTGCTGGGCCTGGAAGAGCGCGACAGCGGTGACGTGGCTCGCCGGCTGGGTGACGAAGCGACCTTCCAACTGTTGGCTAACCGCAACATCCTGACCCTGGCGCGTTACCAGTTCAAACGCATCGTGACCTGCGACCCGCACAGCTTCCATGTGCTGAAAAACGAATACGGTGCCCTGGGCGGCCGCTACGAGGTGCTGCATCACAGCACGTTCATGGCCCAACTGGTCAATGCCGGCAAGCTTCAGCTCGGCCAGCACAAAGGCGCCAGCGTGACCTATCACGACCCCTGCTACCTGGGGCGCTACAACGGCGAATACGAGGCGCCGCGCGCGGTGCTCAAAGCCCTCGGCATCGAGGTACGGGAGATGGAACGCTCGGGCTTCCGCTCACGCTGCTGCGGCGGCGGTGGCGGCGCGCCGATCACCGACATTCCCGGCAAACAGCGGATTCCCGACATGCGCATGGACGACATCCGTAGCACTAAGGCCGAGGTGGTCGCGGTTGGCTGCCCGCAGTGCACCGCGATGCTGGAAGGGGTGGTCGAGCCGCGGCCACTGGTCAAGGACATCGCCGAGCTGGTGGCCGAGGCGCTGATCGAAGAAGAAGTTATCCCCAGCACGCCGGCGCCGAGCCGCCGCGTCGTCGAGGAGGTCAACTGATGAGCGATATTATCCGTCGCGACCCACGTGCGGAGTGGATCGCACGCAACCGCCTGCATCCACTGCACGCCGCCATGCAACCTCAGCAAACGGTGTGGATGGGGCCCAATGGCGTGGTGCGCAAGGCGCCGCACGCGATCGGTTTCATCGGCCCCAACGGCATCAAGCGCATCGACCGCAGCGGTGCCCAGCAAGGCGCTGGCAACAAGCGCGGCGCGGCAGCGGCCGTGCAGTTGCCGCTGCACGCAGTGGCCGATCCGGCCTTCATCATCGCCGTGGTGCCCGACATGGTCGGTGGCCGTCTGGGCAGCCATGACCGTGACCTGCTCGGCCTGGCCCACCGCCTGGCCGGCAGCGACGGCGCGGTGCTGGCGGTGGTGTTCGGCGAACACAAGGAAACCGCCTTCGACACGGCTGGTGTCGACCGCCTGCTGGTGATCGACGGCGAGGCCTTCGAAGGCTACAGCCCGGAGCAACGCGTGGTCGCCTTGCGCGCGGTGGACAATCAATGGCCGGTGCGGCACTGGCTCATGCCGGACAGCCGCACCGGCGGTGGCGAGCTGGGTCGACGTCTGGCGGCAAGCCTTGGCGAGCGGCCGGCGACGCGGGTCTGGCAGGTCAAGGACGGACAATGCCTGGCCCGTGCCGGGGCCGGTCAGGAAGACATTGCACGCGCCTTGCCGCGGTTGATTCTGGCATTGCCGGAATGTGCCGAGCCAGTCGATGAGACCCGCCACGAAGCCCTGCCGGTGGTGTTGTCCAGCGACGTGGTGCGCACCCTGGCGCGTATCGAAGACCTGGGCGCGGTGGCGGTCGACCCCGCGGCCATTCCCATGGCCGAGGCCGAGTTCATCTTTTCAGGTGGCAACGGCGTGAAAGACTGGGAGCTGTTCCACCGCACCGCCATGGCCCTGGGTGCGACCGAGGGCGCTTCGCGGGTGGCGGTGGACGACGGCTTCATGGCCCGTGATCGCCAAGTGGGTGCCAGCGGCACCTGGGTCACGGCGCGTGTCTATGTGGCGGTGGGCATCTCCGGCGCCATCCAGCACCTGCAAGGCATCGGTGCGTGCGACAAAGTGGTGGCGATCAACCTGGACCCAGGCTGCGACATGATCAAGCGGGCCGACCTTTCCGTGGTCGGCGACAGTCACGCCCTGCTGCAGGCACTGATCGACGCCATGGCGGCCTATCGTAACCACGCCGTGCGCGATGCCGCCTGAGGAGAGAGCGATGAATATCAATGTGGTCAGCCTGGTGTCAGTGGGCGCTCACCCTACGTCGGCACGTGCGCGCCGAGCCGAGCAAGATGCCCGCGCCGTGGAACTGGGGCTGCAACTGGTGGGCGCAAAACTGCACGTGGTGCACGCCGGCGACCCCAACGAACAGGCGTTGCGCGGTTACCTGGGCATGGGCCTGGAGCAACTGCATGTGCTGGAGCAGCCGGCGGACGCAGACGCGCTGCCGGCGCTGGCCGAACACCTGCGCGAATGCGCCGCGCAGTTGGTGCTGGCCGGTAGCCAGGCGGAAACCGGCGAAGGCTCGGGCATGCTGCCGTTCCTGCTGGCCGAGCAGTTGGGCTGGCCGCTGGTGGTGGGGCTGGCGCAGGTCGAATCGATCAAGGACGGCGTCGCGCATCTGCTGCAGGCCTTGCCTCGTGGTCAGCGCCGCCGGCTCAAGGTGCGCCTGCCGCTGCTGGCCACCGTCGACAACGCCGCGGCCAAACCGCGGCAGAGTGCCTATGGCCCTGCGCAGCGCGGCGAGCTGGCAGCCCACGAGGTCGAGATCATCGACGACCCCTTATGGGCCAGCAGCCAGTTGCAGGTGGCCAAGCCCCGGCCCAAGCGGCTGAAAGTGATCAAGGCCAAGAGCGGCGCCGACCGGATGAAGGCGGCGACGGCCAAGGCCAGTGGTGGGAGTGGCAAGGTGCTCGAAGGCCTGAGCCCCGAGGCCGGGGCGCAGGCGATTCTGCAGCTGTTGGTGGAGGAAGGGGTGGTGCGCTGAGCCCCTGGCTCAGGTCACGTTGCTGAACAGCCCCTTCACCGGGTCGATGTTGCCGCCATAAGGTACCGTCAGCCCGGCCGCCTTGCCGATGGTTGCCCAGATCCGCTGGGTGCCGACGAATTTCGAGCCGATCACCGGGTTGCTGGGCCAACTGCTGCCTGGGTTTTCCGACTGGCTGCTGATGTTCAGATAACGGCCGTTGCCGCTGCCGGTCTGCAACAAACCACTGGCGCCGCCCATCAGTACCAGTGGCATGTCGATGCGATGCTCCGGCGCGCCGTCGGCCATTTCGCTGGTGACCACCACCAGTGTGTGTTTCAACAGCGTGTCGCTCGGTACGTCGGGGTCGGCATATTTAGCCAGCTCGTCCATGAATTCCTTGACCTTGCCCATGTACCAGCGTCGAGAGTCGGTCCAGACCTGCTCGGTGATGCCTGCGCTCAAATGGTGCGCCAAGTCATGGGGATTAATGGTGGCAGACACATCATTGATGTTGATGTTCTCCGTACTGTTGGCGATCTGCAATGTGGCCACGCGGGTGATGCCGCAGCTCAGCGAGGCGGCGACGACCTGGCTATGCGCATGCTGCACTTCGTTGCGGTACTGCGCCGACATGAACGGGTGCTCATTGATGGTCAGGGGTTCACAGGCGCCTACCGGCGGCAGTGTTCCGGAGTCGGACTTGACCTGCTCGATGGCATCGAGGTGTGATTGCAGCTTGGCTTTTTGTGGGCCGCTCAAGGCGCTGCTGACTTCACGGATATCGGCGAGCGCCGGGTCCAGCACGTGAACCGGAGCGGTTTGCCGGCGCTGAGCGTCAGTGCCAAACACCGACTCGTACAGCAGGATCGGGTCCCGCTCACCTGTGCGCATGTTACGTCCGTCATAGGACACGAAGTCCGAGTCGGCATGCGGTGCGGCATAGACCGTGCGTTTAAAGGTGCCCGGCATGTGCTCCCCGAGCAGCACGTCGATCGAGCTGAACTGCTTGTTCTTGTCGCGCAGGGTGTCGGGCGGCCCGCCGTGACCGCCGTGATTGGTCGCGCCCACCAAGCCGCGCACATACAATGACTGACTGCGGTAGGCAGCCAGTTCTTCACTCACTGGCCTCAGAACGAAGTCGCTGGTGTCCGTGGCCCCCCCGGTCACGGTGGGGTGCCAGATGCCCAGCCCGTCGCCATCGCCCAGTTGGCAGTTGTAGGAGTCGGTGCCTGTGCCGTCGGGCACGATCACGAACACCACCTTGAGCTTCGGGGCTTCTTTCTCGCCCGCCAGGGCCATGCGCACCAACCCACCGCTACTGAGCGGCAACAGGACGCCGGAGGCCGCAAGGCCGGTGAGAAAACGTCTACGACTGGCTAACAGGTTCATGATCATTTCCTCACTGCGGGAGCTTGTCGGTGGGTGAAACCATGGGACGTCGCGTACGTCAGCATCATGTTGCGCAGCGAGCCGTTGTCGCGCAGGCCGTCGCTGATGGCCTTGATAATGCCGACGCTGCCTTCATCGGCGCGGGCACCGGTGGCGAAACGCAGGTAGCTGTCGGCCATGCACCGTTGCGCTGCAGGGTTGCCCGGGATGTCCTTGGCGATATCGCGGACACCGCTGATCTGCGAGGCCCAGAAGTCCGTACCGTTGTTGGAAATGAACGGGCCACCGGCGTAGATGGGCACCATCTGCGGGAAGTCGGCATAGTTGGCAGCTTTCTCCTCCACACGATAGCGCCCGGCAGCATCGTAGTTTTCCATCGACGCACCGGTGTCGTTCATGAACTTGTGGCATTGCCAGCAGGTGCCGTTGCCGGCGGCTTCGCCATTGGTGCGGTCCCAGTTTTCCCGGGTGCTGATGGCCCGACCAGGCGGCGGCAAGGTGCCAGGGCCCAGCTCGACCGGAGGACCGAATTCCTTGCAGTACAATTGCTCGCGAATCATGATGCCGCGCCGCACCAGCGCCGTGGCCTGGGCGTCGGCGTTGGCAACTTGGGTCAGCCCCTGGTGCAGCAGGCCGCCGCGCGTGTCGGCCACGTGGGTCTTCTTCATTTCGCTGCCGCTGACGCCACTGATGCCGTAGTGGGCGGCCAGCGAGCCATTGAGGAAAGTGAAGCCGGGGTTGAACAACTGCTCGAAGGTGCCAGTGCCGGAGCCGATCAACTCGTTGACGAACAATGTCTGCTCTTCGATCATTTCCTTGAGCACTTGCTCGCTCAAGCCTTCCTTGGCCGACAGAGGTACCGCCGTGCGGGTATAGAGCCGGATAAAGCGATTGAACTGCTCTTTGCCCCGATCAGTGGATATCATGCGGTCCACTTCGGCGCGGATCTCCTCCTGGGTCGACAGTGCGCCGTCGGTGGCCTTGGCCATCAACTCGGCATCTGGCGTGGTGCCCATGAAGGTGTACGACAGCGCCGTGGCGACTTCATCGGGCGTCAGTCGATACAGATTCGGCTCGCCACTCACCGGCACACCCATCTCCGAGCGATAGAGGAAGTGTGGCGACATCAGCAGGCCGGTCATCAGCCCTGCCTGACCTTTCTCGTTGAACAGCGTGGTGTAACGTTCCGCTTCTTCGTTGGTCAGTACTCGGCGGAATACCTTGTGCCCCATCGACCGCACCTCGGACATCACGGTGTTGTCGCGTTGGGCCTTGCGCAGCGGTTCAGGTGACATTTGCTCGGACACCTTGAGGGCCACGTCGTACAGTTTCTGCGCGTCCTCAGTGACCAGAACGCTCGCGTCGGCTTCCGGTGGGTACTTGAAGCCCTTGCTGGCCTTGTCTTCGGGAAGGCGATTGGGGTCGATATCGACCTCGAAGATATCGTGAACGGAATTGATGTATTCCGACCTCGACAGCAGGCGCATCTGCCGCACCCCAATCGATTGGCCGGGGTCCAGATAAGGCTTCCAGACGTCCTCCTTGAGGTACCGGGCAACCTGCTCGCCACAGGTGGCATCGCATTGCCCTTCGATCTTCATGCCGCGGATCGTTGCGACGAACTGTTCGTTGGGCGCGGCGTTCCAGTTTTCAGCCATGTTGGCGTTCTTGAAAAAGTCCACGGAATGACACTTCACGCATTTGTCGTCGAGCATGGCCTTGCCCAGGTCGGCTACGGACTGGTAGTTGACGATCGACACGTCGGGGCGAGTCCATTCTTCATTCAGTTTCAGCGCCTGTAACGAAGGCTCGGGCCGCTGCGTGCGGTAGTAGGGATAGCGCAGCTCGTAGTTGCCATACTTGAGCGTTTTGGTGACGCTGGTGCCCCAGCCAAGGGTCAGCTCCTGTGTGGGTGTCGCCTGGCTGGTGTCGATCAGCTCGACTTTCCAGGACGCCTCAGTGACCCCCGCGGGGCGTGCCGGTGCGGTGACCTTGATCTCTACACTCGCATTCTCGTCGCGCTCGACATAGTTCAGGTCCACGAAGGTGGTCGGGCTGTCAGCGGACACCACATACTCGCGGGTGCGGGGCTGCGGTACCCATTTGCCGTAGTCGTTGAGGCGCACGGTGTAGGTGCCGTATTCGACCCCCGGTATGGCCAGCAGCGCCGACCCCCAGGCCAGGTCGAACTGCCTCGAATTGCCCTGGGGATCGATCAGGAACCCACTGAGCATCGAGTTGTATTGCTCTGCGGGTGGCGTGTTGGAGCGCAACACCAGGGTGGTTTTTTTCAACGCGCTGGCGTCGTAGGTGACGCGGTAGATGGCCCCGGCGACGTCATCGGAGATCAACAGGCTGTTGTCCGGCATCACCAGGAAGTCGGCAGGCCTGCCGATGCAGTCGTCGGTCAGGCAATACACGTCGAACTGGCCTGGGGTTTTTACCCAGCCATTGATCAACGGCAGTTGCGACAGCAGTTTCCCGCCCTTGATGTTCATGCGGCGCACTTCCATGCCCGGCGCCTCGGTGGTGCCTGCGCCGTGGGCGGCCACCACGACCTGTTGGTTACCATCGAGCAGGGGCTCGGGGTTCCAGAACTTGAGCCCGAGGGGCGCCACGTTCATGCCGAACTCGTAGGCCGAAGGCGTGTAGTGGCCGGGATTGATGGTGTCCGGCTTGTGCCGACCGACAATCGCACCGTCCACCAGGTTGGGGTTAATGTATTGCAGCGGGTCATCGAACTCCTGGTGGGTATAGCCGATGGTGCTTTTGCCGAAGACGTGGGGTGCGCCAAAATCTTCTACCGCCGCAGTCTTGGTGGCCTTGTTCAGCTCGTCGGAGTTGGTCAGGCCTTGCCGGTTGTTGTCGGTGAACCAGATATCCTGGGTCAGGGGGTCCCAGTCGAAGCCGACCGAGTTGCGCACCCCTTTGGCGATGATCGTGCTTTGGCCACTGTCCAGGTCATAGCGCAGCAGCGAGCCGTAGCGAGGGTCATCGGGAATCACGCAGAAGTTGCAGGGAATACCGACGGCGGTGTACAGACCGCGATCATTGGGGTCGGTCTGGTTGAACTGAAGGGGATGCTTCTGGTGCCACAGGCGAGTTTTGGAACCGGTGGATTTGTCGGGCAACGGGAATTTAGTGATATCGTCGGCAGGGAAGTCCAGCACCCGCACCGGTTTGGGGTCTTTGTAGGTGGTGTCGATGTTATCCACCTTCCACAGGGCGCCGGTGGTGGAGTAGTACAGGGTGCCGTCGCGGTACACCACGCCGTGGGGTTCTTCCAGCCCGGACGCGACCACATGGATGCCGGTGGGTTTGCCGGCGGCGTCCAGCGGCAAGGCGTAGATCATGTCGGCGATGTTCTGGTTGTACACATAGGAAAAGATGGCGCTGGAGCCCACGTACAACACGTTTTTACCCAGCGCCATTTGCCGGGGCTGGATCATGCCAGTGGCGAACAGCTCGATCTTGTAGCCGGGCAGGGGCTTCAACTGGTCCATGGCGATCGGGCGGCGGTAGGCCACGGTGACGCTTTCATGTTGGTCGCTTTCGGCAGTGAATTTGATGATCTGCGGCGTCGTCAGCGGCAGATAGCCCTCGCTGGCGTTCATGACCAGGGTGTAATCGCACTTGCCCAGGTCCTTGAGTTCAACCGTGCTGCCGGCCTGGCCGCTGATGGGGATGTCCTGGTCCTTGCAGCGCAGCACCCCGGAAACGCTCTGCTGCGCGCGACGCCCGATGCCGGGTGTGGTGAGCATTGCCGGCAGGGCTTTCTCGATGGTTTCGAACTTCAGCGTCAGGCTGTTCTTGCTGGGGGGCGGGTCGACGGGGTCGGTGGGCGTTCCGGAACAACTTTCCGCCGGTAAGGGCTTCCAGACCGCCGAAGTATCATAGACAGGGTTTTCCGGCTCGAAATGCGATTGGTTGCACCATCCAGCCTCGAGGCATTCGTACACTTTTGTTTTGTGCGTAATCTTGTCTCCCCTTACATACTTGCCGAGTTCGGCCGGCCAGGCTTCACATTGCGCCGCCCGAGGCAGAGGTTGTGATGGGGGGTTATGTTCATAAGAGGGATAGCCGTAAGTGGCCGGCGAATAATAAGTTGCACACATAAGTGCGGCGAATATTAACGGGCGGCCAAGGCTGATCAACGGAGTGCTGGACATAAGGGATCATCTTCCTAAGGTTATCAGAAGGTCCTGTTAGTTCTCGCAGGCAGCAGCACTTACGGCGTGGGGGTGCTGTAAGGAGTCTAGATGTTTCGCTTTATGATGTGAGCATAGTTGGTCTGGATCATGGTGAAGTCAATGCGTACAAATAAATGAATTCGCTCACCGTATCGCCCGGCGATAAGTATTGTCAGTCGGCACGCTTGAAAGTTTGTTTACTTGATGGTGAAAGGGTAAGTTCAGGCTGAAGTTCGCGATGAAGTTTGTCGTTGGCTGATAACGGGAAGGGGCACGTCCGGGAGGCTGGAAACGAAAAGGCCCCGGAAGGATGTTTCCCCCGGGGCCATTCTGGGCGGTACGGCAGGTGATCAGTCGGCGCTGACCTGTACCCCAGCCAGATAAGGCGCTGGCGCTGCGCCCAGGTTGTTGAGCACGCGCTCGCTGTACCAGTCGATGAAGTTCACCACGCCGAACTCGTACGTCTTCGAGTAAGGCCCGGGCTGGTAAGCCGTGGAGTTGATGCCACGCTGGTTCTCTTCGGCCAGGCGGCGGTCCTGGTCGTTGGTGGCGTCCCATACCTGGCGCATGCGCTCGACATCGTAGTCCACGCCTTCGACCGCATCCTTGTGCACCAGCCACTTGGTGGTCACCAGGGTTTCCTGGGCGCTGATGGGCCACACGGTGAAGTTGATGATGTGGTCGCCCATGCAGTGGTTCCACGAATGGGGCAGGTGCAGGATGCGCATCGAGCCCAGGTCCGGATTCTGGATGCGGCCCATGAGTTTCTTGCAGCCGACCTTGCCGTCCAGCGTCATCGACACGGTGCCCTTGAGCAGCGGCATGCGCACGATGCGGTTGCGCAGGCCGAAACTGGCGTGCGCGTAGGGGATCTTTTCTGCTTCCCACGCTGCGGCCGACTCGGCCACGTGGTCCTTGAACGCCTGGTCGGCGCGCGGGTCGGTCACGTCATCCCATTCCAGCAGGGTTTTCAACAGTTCCGGGTGAGAGCCGCCGCAGTGGTAGCACTCGCGATTGTTCTCCAGCACCAGTTTCCAGTTAGCCTTCTCCATCAGTTGGGTCTGGATCGCGACCTTGGTGTTCTCCATGTCGTACGGTTCCATGTAATGGTTGAGCGTACTGAGGAACTTGTCGATCGCCGGTGGATTTTCCGCCAGGCTGATGAAGATGAAGCCACCCGAGGTCTTCACGTGCACGGGCTTGAGGCCGTACTGCTTCATGTCGAAATCGGCACCCATCTCGGTGCCGGCGAACAGCAGGCGACCGTCCAGTTCGTAGGTCCACTGGTGATAGCCGCACACCAGTTTGGCCACCTTGCCGCGTTCGGCGGTGCACAGGCGCGAGCCACGGTGCCGGCAGACGTTATGGAAGGCGTGAACCACCCCTTCGGCACCGCGCACGATGATGATCGGGTTCTTGCCGATCTGCAGCGTCAGGAAGTTGCCCTTGGTGGGGATTTCGCTGGTCATGCCGGCGATCAGCCATTCCTTGTGGAAGATCTCCTGCATGTCGATCTGGAACAGCCGCTCGTCGTTATAGAACGGCTGCGGCAGGGAATAGGTGCGCTCGCGGCCCTGCAACATTTCTGCGGTCGCCTTGCGAGCGGGTTCCAGCGGATCGCCCAGGCTCAAGGTTGCGGTGACGTCCATCATCTGTATCCTCATGGCCATCTTTGTGGCCGCGAAAAGTGGCTGTTACGGTTTGCGACGCAAGGCTCGAAACGGGCTTCATCATGTGCGGTGGAGTGTGCGACTCGCCGTCGTGTCGCTCTTATCCATGGGCGACACGGCGCAATCCAATCCCGACGCGCAAGCCTAGGTAACACAAGGCTGGTCGCCATAAGCATGTGGATGTCGCAGATAGAAAAGTCGTCCGTCGGTCGCCCCTCCAGAATCGCTCCCACGAAGGCCGGCAGTCGGCCGTGGAGATCAGCATGTCGAACAGTTTCCTGAACCCGGTCACCACCCAGACCTGGGCCAACGGTCGCCACGTGGTGCGCTGCGTCAAAGTCATCCAGGAAACCTGGGACGTGCGCACCTTCTGCTTCATGGCCGACCAGCCCATTCTGTTCTTTTTCAAGCCCGGTCAGTTCGTGACCCTGGAGCTGGAAATCGAGGGGCAGCCGATCATGCGCTCCTACACCATTTCCAGCTCGCCGTCGGTGCCCTACAGCTTTTCCATCACCATCAAGCGGGTGCCCGGCGGCAAGGTGTCCAACTGGCTGCACGACACCCTGCACGAAGGCCAGGAACTGGCGGTGCACGGCCCGGTGGGCCTGTTCAACGCGATCGACGCGCCCAGCCCGAAAGTGCTCTACCTCAGCGGCGGCGTCGGCATCACGCCGGTCATGTCCATGGCCCGCTGGTTCTACGACACCAATGCCAACGTCGACATGGTATTCGTGCACAGTGCCCGCTCGCCCAAGGACATCATTTACCACCGCGAGCTGGAGCACATGGCGTCGCGGATCGACAACTTCAGCCTGCACATCATTTGCGAGAAACATGGCCTGGGCGAGCCCTGGGCGGGGTACCGCGGCTACTTGAACCACAAGCTGCTGGAGTTGATGGCCAGCGACTTCATGGAGCGCGAAATCTTCTGCTGCGGGCCCACGCCCTACATGAACGCCGTCAAGCGCCTGCTACAGGACTGCGGCTATGACATGACGCGTTACCACGAGGAGTCCTTCGGCGCGACGCCACCCGAAGCCCGTGCCGATGCGGTCGAGCAGGCCGAGCAGGCCGCCGATGCGCCGGAGCTGGACCTCAGCGACCTGCATCAGGTGGAATTCACCGCCACCGGCAAGAGCATCCACGTGGCACCGGGCGAAACCGTGCACACCGCCGCCGCCAAGCTCGGCCTGATGATTCCCAAGGCGTGCGGCATGGGTATCTGCGGTACCTGCAAGGTGCTCAAGCTGGGGGGCGAGGTGGAGATGGAGCACAACGGCGGCATCACTGAAGAGGACGAAGCCGAGGGCTACATCCTGTCTTGCTGCAGTGTGCCCAAAGGTGATGTGCGGATCGAATACTGATCGCACGGCGGGCCTGCCAGGCAGGCCCGCAGGGGACGGTCAGACGCGGAAGCGCCCTACCACGGTGTTAAGCTCGACGGCCAGGCGAGAGAGTTCACCGCTGGCAGCCGTGGTCTGATTGGCGCCGGCAGCAGACTGGATCGACAGGTCGCGAATGTTGACCAGGTTGCGGTCGACCTCGCGTGCCACTTGGGCCTGCTCTTCGGCAGCGCTGGCGATGACCAGGTTGCGCTCGTTGATCTGCACCACCGCACTGTTGATGGTTTCCAGGGCCAGGCCCGCACCCTTGGCGATATTGAGCGTGGATTCGGCCCGCTCGGTGCTGTTGCGCATCGAATTGACCGCCTGCTCGGTACCGTTCTGAATACTGCCGATCATGCGCTCGATTTCACTGGTGGACTGCTGCGTACGATGCGCCAGGGCGCGTACCTCGTCAGCCACCACCGCAAAACCACGCCCGGCTTCACCAGCGCGGGCCGCCTCGATCGCCGCGTTGAGTGCCAGCAGGTTGGTCTGATCGGCCAGGCCGCGAATCACGTCCAGCACCTTGCCGATATCCCGTGACTCTTCGGCCAGGTTGCCGATCAGGTCAGCCGTGCTCTGCACGTCACCGCTCATGCGCTCGATGGCGCCGACGGTCTCCATCACCAGGTCGCGGCCATCACTGGCCGAGTTGGTGGCCTCGCGCGACGCTTCCGAGGTGCTGACCGCATTGCGTGCCACTTCTTCCACCGCACTGGTCATCTCGTTGACGGCGGTCGCCGCCTGCTCGATCTCGGTGTTCTGCTGGGTCAGGCCGCGCGCGCTTTCGTCGGTCACGCTGTTGAGTTCTTCCGCGGCCGAGGCCAGTTGAGTGGCCGAGCCGGAGATGTGCTGCAAAGTGTCGCGCAGGCGCCGTTGCATCTGCTCCATGGCCTTGATCAGGCGCGCGGCTTCATCGGTGCCCTGAACCTGGATGGCCTGGGTCAGGTCGCCGCTGGCGATCTGCTCGGCCGCTGACAGCGCCTGGGCGATAGGGCCGGTGATGCTGCGGGTCAGCAGCCAGGCGAACAGGAACGTCAGCACCGACGCGACCACCAGCAGGACCACCACCCAGATGAAGGCCGAATCGTATTGTTCGCCGGCCACTCGGTTGGTTTGCGCCGTTTGCTCCTTGTTCAGGGTCACCAGCTTGTCGATGGCCGCGTTGACCTTCTCGGAGTTCGCCAGCAGATCGTTACTGATCAAATTGCCCAGTTCGGTCAGTTGCCCGGCCGTGGACAGGCTCTTCATCTGCGCTTCCAACTGGCGGTACTGTTCCAGCAGGCGCTTGAAGTCGTCATAGGCCGTCTGTTCCGCGGCACTGGAAATCAGTTTCTCGTAGCGCGCCTGGGCCGTGCCGATCTGGCTGTTGCGCTGCTCGAACAGTTGCAGCGTCTTGCTTTGCACGTCGGCTTCGCGGTTGAGCAGCAAGCGATAGGACAGCACCCGCAAACGCAGCGTGAGCTGGGTCAGCTCGTCCAGGGACGTAATGCTGGGCAGGCTGTTCTGCTCGATGTCGACGCCGGCCGAACGAATCTTGCTCATCTGGCCCAGGGCGAACACGCCCAGGGCAATCATCAGCAGGCCAATAAGAGCGAACCCGAGCAGGGCGCGCGGGGCGATATTCATGTTGCGTAGGGACATGGGATTTACCGGAGGGACTTGCCGCGCTCCTTGCGACATGATTAGGGCTACTGCTGGTATCGGTCGGGGCGGTGTTCTCTTGAGGGACGAATTGCCGCAGGGCGCGTAATTCCCGATCGCTGGCGGGACCGATGAAAGGCGGGAACCGACTGGCCGAATCGGAGTCCATGAGGGTCCCCGAAGACTGGCGTCCACCGGGACTTTTCTTTATCGTGGGCGCCCTTTGAAATTGGACGAGAAAACACAATGTTAGATGCTTCGTTGAGTCAGCTGGAAACCCTCGTCAATCAACTGCTGGACGCCAATCGCCAGTTGGTCGAGACCAATGCCCACCTGCACAGCGCCCTGGCCCAGGCCAAGGACGAAAACGACACGCTGCAACTGAGCGTGCTCGAGCATGAAGAGCAGCAGGGCGCGACCACTGCGCGCATCCAGGCCCTGCTCGAACGCGTCGCCCCGGCCACCGCATGAACACGGCCGACGACTCGGTGCAGGTGTTTTCGATCCTCGGCACCGAGTACTCGCTCAAGGCCCCGCGCGGCGAGGAGCAAGCCTTGCTGGACGCCGCGCGCCTGCTGGAGCAGACCCTCGCGGCCACCAAGCGCAATCACCCGACGTTGATCGGGGACAAGCTGCTGGTGCTCAGCGCGCTGAACCTGTGTTCGCAACTGGGCCAGGCCAAGGCGAGCCACGCCCAATGGGCCGAGGACTGCCAGGCGCGTGTCGACGCGACGCTGGCCCGGCTGGGCGAGGCGCTGGCCGCCGGCCACCCTATATAGCTTGCAGTCGCGTCTGTTATAATCCCGCCCTTTAACTGCGCGCAGGCCAGCGAGCCCCGTACGCAACTCTCCCGTTCAAAGAGGCTAGACCCTTGGCATTGACGATTCTTGGCCTGTCCGGCGCCCTTAGCCATGATCCTTCCGCAGCCCTTTACATCGACGGCAAGCTGATCGCAGCGGCCGAAGAAGAGCGCTTCGTTCGTGACAAACATGCAAAGAACCGCATGCCCTATGAGTCGGCGAAGTTCTGCCTGGAACAGGCCGGGATCAAGCCTTCGGACGTCGACGTGGTGGCCATCCCCTTCGCCCCGATCAGTCTGTTCGGCAAGGCGCGCTGGCACTATGCCAAGCGCTACTGGTATGCCCCCGACCGTGCACTCGATGCGCTCCTGATGGGCAACCGTCGCTACAAGCGCTATCGCAACAAGATCGTGTTCTGCCTGGAGCAGTTGGGCTTCGACGCCAAGAAGGTCAAGATCGAGCCGGTCGAACACCACCTGGCCCATGCCTCCAGCGCCTACCATTGCTCGGGCTTCACCGAGAAGACCGCGATCCTCGGCATCGACGGCAAGGGCGAGTACGCCACGACCTTTTTCGGCTACGGCGAAAACGGCAAGATCCACAAGATCAAGGAATTCTTCGATCCCGACTCACTGGGCGGGCTGTACGGCGCGATCACCGAGTTCCTCGGTTTCGAAATGCTCGACGGCGAGTTCAAGGTCATGGGCATGGCGCCTTACGGTGACGCCAGCAAGTACGATTTTTCCCGCCTGGCGACCTTCGAGAACGGCGAGTTGGTGATCAACACCGAATACGCCAACGTCATCGGCCTGCGTCGCTATAAAGAGAAGGGCAAGGGCTTCTACTTCTCGCCCAAGCTGATCGAGTGGCTGGGTGCCAAGCGCGAAGGCGACATCGCCGATGAGCCATACATTCACTACGCCGCCAGCATGCAGGCTCTGTTCGAAAAGCTGGCGCTGCAGATGATCGACTACTACCTGGGCGACGTGCTCAAGCAGACCGGCAGGCTGGCTTTCGCCGGCGGCTGTGCGCTGAACGTCAAGCTCAACCAGAAGATCATCGCCCGCGACGACATCAAGGAGCTGTTCGTGCAGCCGGCTTCCGGTGACGCCGGCACGGCCGTCGGCGCTGCCGCCTACGTGTCGAACGCCCGCGGGGTGCCGGTCGAGAAGATGGAGCACGTCTACCTGGGCCCGGCCTACTCCAACGAGGACGTGATCGCCGCCTGTGCCCGGCACCCCAGCGCGCCCGCGTGGCGCCAGATCGAAGACATGCCCCGGCGCATCGCCCAGATCATGGTCGACGGCAACCCGGTGGCCTGGTTCCAGGGGCGCATGGAGTTCGGCCCGCGTGCCCTGGGCGGGCGCTCGATCATCGGTTGCCCGAGCATTCCCGGCGTGGCCAACCGCATCAACGAGCAGATCAAGTTCCGCGAGCGCTGGAGGCCTTTCTGCCCGTCGATGCTCGACACGGTCGGCCCGCAGATGATCAAGATCGATCATCCGGCGCCCTTCATGACGTTCACGTTCGAAGTGGCCGAGGAGTGGAAGACCCGCGTACCGGAGGTGGTGCACGAAGACGGTACCTCGCGCGCGCAGGTGCTCAAGCGCGAATACAACCCGCGCTACTACGACATGATGAAGGCGCTGGAAGACCTGACCGGCAACGGCGTGTCGCTCAACACCTCGCTGAACCGGCGTGGCGAGCCCATGATCTGTTCGCCCACCGATGCCCTGAACATGTTCTTCGGTTCCGATCTGCAGTATTTGATCATGGAAGATATCCTGGTGATCAAAGACGGCGCGCAGGCTTATGACGCCTTCGGCTGAGCGCCATGTGCTGCAGTTCTGCCACGCCTACTACGGGCCGTTCCTGGACTGCGCCCGGCAGTATGCGCGCCTGTTCGCCGATAGCGGCTATCGGGTGACCACGGTCTTCCTGACCGGCAAGGCCGACCCGGCCGTGGCCAGTGCCTGCGAGTCCGACGAAGTGCTGTTTCTGGGCTACAGCTCCAGGGACGTGCGTGGCTTGAAACTGGGGGCCATTGCCGACATGCGCCGGATCGCGGCCAGCCGCGATTTCAGTTTCTGCATCGCCCATCGTTTCAAGCCGATCTATGTTGCCCTGCTGGCCACGCGCCTGCCGGTGATCGGCGTGCACCACGCCTTCGGCGACTACCAGCGGCTGTCGCGCAAGCTGTTCGCGGCGCACTATCGCAAGCGGTTGAGCCTGATCGGCGTGTCCGATGCGGTACGCGATGACCTGCGCCAGTGCCTGCCCAACTGGCCGGCCGACCGCATCAGTACGCTGTACAACCGCATCGATACCCAGGCGTTGCGCGCCCAGCAGGTCAGCGCAGCGGATGCCCGCGAGGCATTGGGCCTGGAGCAGGACGCCTGGATCATCGGCAACGTCGGCCGGCTGCACCCCGACAAGGACCAGTCGACACTGCTGCGCGCCTTCGCCCTGGCGCTGCCGCAGCTGGCCCCCACCGCGCAATTGGTGATTCTGGGCGAGGGCCGCCTGGACACCACCTTGAAGCAGCAGGCGCGCAGCCTGGGCATCGAGGATCGGGTGCGCTTTCTCGGCCAGATCAAGGATGCACGGCGTTACTTTCGTGCGTTCGACTGCTTCGCCCTGAGCTCCGACCACGAACCGTTCGGCATGGTGCTGCTGGAAGCCATGGCCGCCGATGTGCCCCTCATCGCCAGCGCCTGCGGCGGCGCCCGTGAGGTGGTCGAGGGGGTCGGTGTGCTGTTCCCGCTGGGGGATGCCGAGCAATTGGCGCGAGCCTTGACGCACATGGCGGGGCTGGACGCTGCACAGCGCCAGGCCTGCATCGAGTCGATGACCCGGCGCCTGGACGAACGTTTTTCCGACGAGGCCGTGCGCGCCGCATTCTGGCGCCTGCCCATGGTGCATCAACTGACCGCCGAGGCCTGAGCCGCAACGCCTGCGCGGCGAGCGCAGACACCGTGACTGCCCCAAGGCTAACCCGAGGACCCTGATGAAGGTTTTGTTGTTGGTGCAGAAAGACCAGCGGGCCATTCTGGACCGTCTGTACGAAGGCATCGCGGCGCATTGCGACTGCGACGTGCGCTGGCTGGACGGTGCCGAGCAGCGCGACCTGCGCCGCTGGTTCCGCCGCGAAGTCGACCTGGCGCGCTATGACCGCATCGTGTTCTTCCTGCGCTTCAAGCAGGAAATCCGCCAGGCTGCATTCATCGCCACCGTGCCCAACCTGGTCATCCTCGAGCACGACGCCTACCAGAACTACATCGCGTGCAAATACACCGGGCAGTTCAGCCGGCACTATCGCCGCCTGCCATGGGCGCGAATCATCAGTTCCGGGTTTCAGGTCAGCCAGCGCCTGCGCGAGGAAGGTTTCGACGCCGTCTTCGTGCCCAAGGGCTACGACCAGGACCTGCTTGGCGACCAGGGCGGGGTGCGCGACATCGAGCTGGCCTTCGTCGGCAGCCTGAAAAGCGGCGCCTACAGCGGCCGCAAGGCGCTGCTCGATGAGCTGGCGCAGGTGGAGAACCTGGTCGTGACCCGCACCGACTCCGGCGACGAGTATCGCAACACGCTAAACCGCATCCGCTACTTCGTCGGTGCCGACGTCGGCATGGGCGAGTACATGATCAAGAACTTCGAGGCCATGGCCTGCGGCTGTGTGCTGCTGACCTATGACCAGGGTGCCGAGGAAAATCGTGCACTGGGGTTCGTCGACATGCACACGGTGGTGCTCTACCAGAACATCGCTCAGCTTCAGGAAAAGCTTGCCGTACTGCGCGCTGACCCGGCGCTGGCGCAACGCATCGCGGCCAATGGTCGTGACCTGGCGTTGACGGGCTATGGGTTCGATCGGATCGGGCAGCGCATCGTCGAGGCCCTGCTGCCACCGTTGCGGCCGCACCCGGCGCCGAGCGCCTGGCAACGTCTGCGCCTGCGGCTGGGGTTATAGCGGCGGGTTGAGCACGGCCTGGGTGAGGGTGTCGAGCGGAAACTCGCCCGCCAGTTTCTCGCGGTCCAGGTACCGGGCGAAGTGCTGCAGGTTGCGCCGCACCATGCGCTCGGGCAGCGGTGCGCTGAAGAAGCGCATGTCCGCAACGTCGATCAGGCCCAGGCGGTGCTCGGGCGTGACCACGATGTTGCCCAGGTGCAGCGAGCGGAAGTAGATGCCCGAGCCGTGCAGGCTGCGGATCAGGGTGACCAGTTCGGGCAGCGCGGTGGCCCAGTCGAATCCGGGCTCCTGGCTGAGCTGGCGCAACGTCTTGCCGGGCAGCGGGCGATACAGCACGGCCGTCATGCCGGGGGTGTCCAGCTTGTGAAAACTCAGTACCTGCAACGTCGGCACGCCAAGCGCCTGCAGGCGCAGCGCGTTGTCGATGAAGCGCCGCGAATAAGGGCGCAGCAGGGCAGAGGAGAACAGGCGCTTGCGCCGGAACAGCTTGAGGATATGACCGTCCTGGAGCAGGTACACTTTGGCGCCGAAACTGTCTGACTCCAGAATCCTGGCGTCGGCGATCAGCCCGTTCAAGGCGGCTTGGGGAAGCCGGGTACATAGCATCGTTGTGGCCTTGGGCAGCATTCAAGCGCCCAATGATGCCCAAAAGTGGCGCAAGAAACCATGTCGATGCGCGCAATCATTCATCCAGGCGGGCAGAGGCGCGCCGCCAGGCTGTGATAAAATCCGCCGCTCTTATTCGTCCATGGGTTTGAAGATGACAGATTCCCCGCTCGAAGCGGATCAGAGTTCCAGCCTGAAGATCTACCTGCGGCTGCTGAGCTACGTCAAACCATACATCGGCCTGTTTGCGCTGAGTATCCTCGGTTTCGTGATGTTCGCTTCAACCCAGCCGATGCTCGCCGGCATCCTCAAGTATTTCGTCGACGGCCTGAGCAATCCGCAAGTGGTGCTGTTCCCCAATGTGCCGTACCTGCGCGACCTGCAACTGCTGCAGGCGGTGCCGATCCTGATCGTGCTGATCGCCGCCTGGCAAGGGTTGGGTTCGTTCCTGGGCAACTACTTTCTGGCGCGGGTCTCGCTCGGCCTGGTGCACGACCTGCGCGTCGAGCTGTTCAACAAGCTGCTGGTGCTGCCCAACCGCTACTTCGACACCCACAACTCCGGCCACCTGATCTCGCGCATCACCTTCAACGTGACCATGGTCACGGGCGCTGCGACGGATGCGATCAAGGTGGTGATCCGCGAAGGCCTGACGGTGGTGTTCCTGTTCACTTACCTGCTGTGGATGAACTGGCAATTGACGCTGGTGATGGTGGCGATCCTGCCAGTCATCGCCATCATGGTCAGCAGTGCCAGCAAGAAATTTCGCAAGCAGAGCAAGAAGATCCAGGTCGCCATGGGGGACGTCACCCACGTCGCCTCCGAAACCATCCAGGGCTATCGCGTGGTGCGCAGCTTCGGCGGCGAAGCCTACGAACAGGATCGCTTCGCGGCGGCGAGTCAGGGCAATACCGACAAGCAGTTGCGCATGACCAAGACCGGTGCGGTCTACACGCCCATGCTGCAACTGGTCATCTATACCGCCATGGCGGTGCTGATGTTTCTGGTGCTGTACATGCGTGGCGACTCCACGGCCGGCGACCTGGTGGCCTACATCACGGCGGCCGGCCTGCTGCCCAAGCCGATCCGCCAGCTTTCCGAAGTCAGCTCGACCGTGCAGAAAGGCGTCGCCGGGGCCGAGAGCATCTTCGAGCAACTGGACGTGGTGCCCGAGCTGGACCAGGGCAGCGTGGAGCGCGAGCGGGTCACCGGGCGCCTGGAAGTGCGCAACCTGACCTTCACCTACCCCGGTACCGAACGCCAGGTGTTGAGCGACATCAATTTCACTGCCGAGCCGGGGCAGATGATCGCGCTGGTGGGGCGCTCCGGCAGTGGCAAGTCGACGCTGGCCGGGTTGATCCCGCGCTTCTATCACCACACCCAGGGCGAGATCCTGCTCGATGGCGTGGAAATCGAAGACTATCGCCTGCGTAACCTGCGTCGGCACATTGCCCTGGTGACCCAGAACGTTACCCTGTTCAACGACTCGGTGGCGAACAACATCGCCTATGGCGACCTGGCCGGTGCGCCGCGCGAAGACATCGTGGCCGCAGCATCGGACGCCTACGCCAAGGAGTTCGTCGACCAGTTGCCCGAGGGCTTCGACACCCAGGTCGGCGAGAACGGCGTATTGCTGTCCGGTGGCCAGCGCCAGCGGCTGGCGATCGCCCGGGCATTGCTCAAGAATGCGCCGCTGCTGATTCTCGACGAGGCCACCTCGGCCCTCGACACCGAGTCGGAGCGGCACATCCAGGCTGCGCTGGACCAGGTCATGAAAGGTCGTACCACGCTGGTGATCGCGCATCGCCTCTCGACCATCGAGAAGGCCGACATGATCCTGGTCATGGACCAGGGCCGCATCGTCGAGCGTGGCACCCACGCGCAGTTGCTGCAGCTCAACGGTTTCTACGCCAGGCTGCACGCGATGGGCCTCGACGAGCCGGCCAGGGCCGACATCACCTGAAGATCGCCCCAGTGGCCGTGCACCTGCATAAAGCGTCTTGCGCCCTGTGCTAATATCGCGGCCCTGTTCATTTTTGTATGTGGGTTGCCCATGAAGTTGTCCATGCCGCGATTCGATCAAGCCCCTGTGTTGGTAGTCGGCGATGTCATGCTCGACCGCTATTGGCACGGCGGCACCTCGCGGATCTCACCCGAGGCCCCGGTACCGGTGGTCAAGGTCGAACAGATCGAGGATCGTCCCGGCGGTGCCGCCAACGTTGCATTGAACATCGCAGCGCTGGGGGCACCGGCCTCGCTGGTCGGCGTCACCGGCCAGGACGAAGCGGCGCAAAGCCTTGCCAACAGTTTGCAGGCAGCCGGTGTGAAGGCGATCTTCCAGCGCATTGCGCACCAGCCGACCATCGTCAAGCTGCGGGTCATGAGCCGGCACCAGCAATTGCTGCGCATCGACTTCGAAGAACCCTTCGCCACCGACCCGCTGGCCCTGGGCGCCGAAGTGGACGAGCTGCTGGACGGCGTCAAGGTGCTGGTGCTGTCGGACTACGGCAAGGGCGCACTGAAAAATCACCAGAGCCTGATCGCCGCCGCACGGGCCAAGGGCATCCCGGTGCTGGCCGACCCCAAGGGCAAGGATTTCTCCATCTACCGTGGTGCCAGCCTGATTACGCCGAACCTGAGCGAGTTCGAAGCGATCGTCGGCAGCTGTGCCGACGCAGCCGAACTGGTCGCCAGGGGCGCCCGCCTGATGAGCGAGCTCGACCTGGGCGCGTTGCTGGTCACTCGCGGCGAGCATGGCATGACCCTGCTGCGCCCCGAGCATCCCGCGCTGCACCTGCCTGCGCGCGCGCGCGAGGTGTTCGACGTGACCGGCGCCGGCGACACCGTGATCTCCACCCTGGCCGCTGCCATCGCCGCTGGCGAAGAACTGCCGCATGCGGTGGCCCTGGCCAACCTGGCGGCCGGCATTGTGGTCGGCAAGCTGGGTACCGCCGCCATCAGCGCCCCGGAACTGCGTCGCGCCATTCAGCGCGAGGAAGGCTCCGAGCGCGGCGTGTTGACCCTCGACCAGTTGCTGCTGGCCATCGATGACGCGCGCGCGCACAACGAGCGCATCGTGTTCACCAATGGCTGCTTCGACATCCTCCATGCCGGCCACGTGACCTACCTGGAGCAGGCGCGTGCGCAAGGTGACCGGTTGATCGTGGCGGTCAACGACGATGCGTCGGTCAGCCGCCTCAAAGGGCCGGGGCGCCCCATCAACAGCGTCGACCGTCGCATGGCGGTACTGGCCGGGCTGGGTGCGGTGGACTGGGTCATCAGCTTCGCCGAAGGCACGCCGGAAAACCTGCTGACCCACGTTCACCCGGACGTCCTGGTCAAGGGCGGCGACTACAGCGTCGAGCAGGTGGTGGGCGCCGATATCGTGGCGTCCTATGGCGGCACCGTGAAGGTGTTGGGGCTGGTGGAAAACAGCTCCACGACCGCGATCGTGGAAAAAATCCGCAACCGCTGATTCGCTGATGCCTGGCGCTACCCCTTGGTGTGGGCGGCGCCCGTCACCAGCCGCACCAACCGCCTGGCTTTCACCGTCAGGCGGCGAAGGCCGGAGCGAGGCTTCTTCGGAACGTGGATGCCTTGTTCCGCGACCCAGTCCTTCCAGCGGATGCGCTCTTCACGCACCACCCAGCCCTCTTGCGCCGCGAAGCTTTCGGCCAGATACACGCCCCGCGTACTGGCAGGCTGCAGCTTGTCCTTCTTCAGTGTGTACAGCTCGGCGCATGGCTGGCCGTCCTTGAGCGGAATCAGGTAGAGGTCCGGCTTGCTGCGGTTCAGGCTGGCGACCAGCTGCTCGTTCTCCAGGCGTTCGTCGACGTGGAACAGGCTCAGCGTGCGGGCTTCGCGGGGCACTTCCAGGCGCATGTCGTAGACAAGCTGCAACGACGCCGTGGGCAAGTGGACATAGGCGCGTGGCCGCTCGATCAGGTTCAGGCTGCCGCAACGCACCGGGCGAGCCGCCCCGGACAATGGGCTCAGGCGAAAGGGCGAGGCTTCGCGGTATTTCAGGCTGCCCTCATAAGGGGCTGGCAGCCAAGTGTCGTTGAAACGCCCGCCCAGCCAGCCCTCGGGCGTTTCCAGCAAGCATTCTTCGGCCACCTCCTGCACCGCCGTGTGCAGCGGCAGATTGACCTCGTGCGCCGGTACATAGCCGGAAATCAGTTTCAACACCACATCGCCGCGGTCTTCACGGCGCTGGCGAACCAGTACCCAGTATTCGCGATTCTGCCAACTGAGGGTCAGGCGCACCGACACGCCGAGGTTGGCCAGTTGCACGGAAAACTGCTGGCTGTCGGCGACCTCGACCGGCTGGCGACGCAGCAACGTCTGGGCGAAGTTCATCGGCATGCCCACGCTTTCATAGCTCAGCGACTCGGCGCTGGCTTCGACGTGCAAGGCCAGGGTCTTGAAGTTGCTGGGGTTCTTTCTTATCAACGTACGCGGCATTTCGGCTCCTACTGGCGTCGGGGTCGGCCGCGTCGGCGGCATCAGGTTCGGTTCAGCACTTTCGCCACCATGGCTACGTTATGGGCCAGATGCACCGGGTTGATGGTCCCGACAATAGCACTGGCCACGCCGGGATGATCAAACAGCAGTTCGAAACTGGCCCGCACCGGGTCTGTTCCCGGTTGCAGGCAGACATGGCCGCTGGCCAAGGCCTTCTTCACCAGAATCGCCTTGCCATGGGCAGCGGCATAATCCAGCACCGGGCGTTCGTTTTGCTCGTTCAGATTGTAAGTGACCATTGCACAGTCGCCGTGTTCCAACGCCTTGAGGCCGCCTTCGACGGTCTTGCCGGAAAAACCATAGGCGCCGATCTTGCCCTCGCGCTTGAGTTGCGCCAGGGTTTCGTAGACCTCGGTGTGTTCGAGGATGTGCAGGTCGTTGCCGTCCGAGTGCACCAGCACCAGATCGATGTGGTCGGTGTGCAGGCGTTGCAGGCTGCGCTCCACCGAAAAGCGCGCATGGTCGGCGCTGAAGTCGAAGCGCGACTGGCCGCCGTCGAATTCTTCCCCCACCTTGCTGACAATCACCCAGTCCTGGCGCTGGCCCTTGAGCAGCGGGCCGAGCCGCTCTTCGCTGTTGCCGTAGGCTGGTGCCGTGTCGATCAGGTTGATACCCAATTGGCGCGCCTGCTCGAGCAGCATGCGCGCGCTGCGATCGTCCGGAATGGTGAAGCCGGCCGGGTATTTGACGCCCTGGTCGCGGCCCAGCTTGACGGTGCCCAGGCCCAGCGGCGACACCGACAGGCCGGTGCTGCCCAGGGGGCGATGGAGGTCGTGCAGGCTTGGCAGGCTCATGGCAACAGTTCATCCCATACAGGTTGCGCCGCAGCAGGGCGCGGCAGAGGTTCGTGCGGCACGGCAGGGCCAGGCTGGACATGATCGCGTTGCAACGCGGCAATGACGCGGTCGGCGAAGTCGGGCGCCAGGGCCAGTTTGGTGGGCCAGCCGATCAGCAGGCGGCGCTCGTCGGCCAGAAAGGCGTTGTCGGGGCGGGTCAGGCCCGACTGTGCCGGCTCGGCACGGTCGACCCGCAGGGTCGCCCAGCGCAGCGGCGCCTGGTCGATCCAGGGCAGCAGGTGGGCCAGCTCCTTTTGCGCAACGGCGATCTGCTCGGCCGGGCTGCGGGCCACCCCGTCCGCCTCGGCAATGTCGCCGCCCAGGTACCACACCCACTGGCCATCGGCCGCCGGGTGGCTGGTCACGGTCATTCGCGGTTTCGGCCCGCCCCCCAGGCAGTGCGCGTACAGCGGCTTGAGGCTCGGGCCCTTGACCAGGATCATGTGCAGCGGCCGCCGTTGCATGGCAGGCAGGGCATGCCCGAGTGCCGACAGCAGTTGCTGGTTGCCGGCCCCGGCGCTGAGCACCACGCGCTGGGCGCGAATCGCACGTCCATCGACCTGCAGCCCCACCAGTTCGCCCTGCTCCAGCAAGGGGTCGATGCGCTCGCCGGCCAGCAGGCTGTCACCGGCCAATTGCGCCAGGCGCTGGATCAGGCTCGGTACATCGACCACCAGTTCGGCCAGCCGATAGACCTTGCCCTTGAACCGCCGGTCCTGCAGGGCCTCGGGCAGGTCGTCGCCCTTGACCTGATCCACCCGGCCGCGCACCGCCTTGCTGGCGAAGAAGCTGGTGAGGTTGCCGGCCAGGGTGCCGGGTGACCACAGGTAATGCGCTTCGGACAGCAGGCGCACCCCGTGCAGGTCCAGCTCACCTTGGCCGGCCAGGGCTTCGCGCCAGCGCCGCGGCATGTCGGCGATGGCTTCGGAGGCACCGGTCAGCGCGCCATGCAGAGCGTACTTGGCGCCACCGTGAATGATCCCCTGGGACTTGAGCGTCTGCCCGCCGCCGAGCGTCGCACTTTCCACCAGCACGGTCGAATAGCCCAGCCGTTGCAGCCGGGCGTTGAGCCAGAGCCCGGCAACGCCTGCGCCGACGATCAGCACGTCAGTGGAAATATCGGTTGGCATTGCGGACCTCTGGGCTAAGAACAGGCCGCCAGTATACAGCCTCAGTGGCCGGCCGTTTTCGAGAACAACTGGATCACCACCACGCCGGCAACGATCAGCGCCATCCCGAGGATCGCCGGCAGGTCGAGCTTCTGGCCATAGATAAACAGAGCTGCCACGCTCACCATGACGATGCCCATGCCGGCCCATACGGCGTAGGCGACCCCCACCGGAATGGTGCGCACCACCAGAATCAGCATCCAGAAAGCGATGGCATAGCCGGCGATGACCAGCAGCAGGGGCAACGGCGTGCTCAGGCCCTTGACCGCCTTCATGGAAACGGTGCCGATGACCTCGGCGCAGATGGCAATGGCCAGGTAGTAGTAAGCGTTCATAGTCGACCTCTTGGGTAAGCCCCTTTCAGGTGATGCACGCAAAAGGGCTGCGGCCGCCCATGCTACGTCAAAAACAGGCTCGGAATGCTCATTCACACCACGTAGACTTGGCGTGTTCGCCTGTCTTTGCCCCCTTGCGCCCCGGGAAACGCCACCCCCATGAACAGAACGCTCTACACCCTGCTGCTGCACCTCGCCCTGCCTCTGGTGGCCGTGCGCCTGTGGCTGCGCTCACGCCAATCGTCGGCGTATGCCAAGCGCATCGGCGAGCGCTTCGCCCTGGGCCTGCCGCCTCTGCAGCCTGGCGGGATCTGGGTGCACGCCGTGTCGGTGGGTGAGAGCATTGCGGCGGCGCCGATGATCAAGGCGCTGTTGCAGCGTTATCCGCATTTGCCGATCACTGTCACGTGCATGACCCCGACCGGCTCCGAGCGCATCACGGCACTGTTCGCCAGCGAGCCGCGCGTTCAGCACTGCTACCTGCCGTACGATTTGCCGTGGGCCGCCCGGCGCTTCCTCGACCGCGTTCAGCCGGTATTGGCAGTGATCATGGAAACCGAGTTGTGGCCCAACCATATTGCCCAGTGCCAGCGACGCGGCACCCCGGTGGCACTGGCCAACGGGCGCTTGTCCGAGCGCTCGGCACGCGGCTACGCGCGCTTCGCCGGCCTGACCCGGCCCATGCTGCAGTCGGTCAGCCTGTTCGCCGTGCAGACCGAAGCGGAGGCCCAGCGCTTCCGCGAACTGGGCGCTCGGCCGGAGTCGGTCGAGGTGACCGGTTCGATCAAGTTCGACCTGAGCATCGACCCCGCCTTGCCCCAGCGCGCCGCGCAGTTGCGCGAGCAGTGGGGCGCGCAGCAGCGACCCGTGTGGATCGCCGCCAGCACCCATGAAGGCGAAGACGAAATCGTGCTGGCGGCGCATCGACAATTGCTGGCCAGCCACGGCGACGCACTGTTGATTCTGGTGCCGCGGCATCCGGAGCGTTTCGAGCGCGTGTTCGCGCTGTGCCAGCAGCAGGGGCTGCACACCGTCCGCCGCTCCACCGGTGAGGCGGTTCAGGCCCGGACCCGCGTTCTGCTCGGCGACACCATGGGTGAACTGCTGTTCCTGTATGCAGTGGCCGACAGTGCCTTCGTCGGTGGCAGCCTGATCGCCAACGGCGGGCACAACCTGCTGGAGCCGGCGGCCTTGCGCAAGCCGGTGCTCAGTGGCCCGCACGTGTTCAACTTCCTGGAAATCGCCGCGCTATTGCGTAACGCCGGTGCGCTGAAGGAAGTCGACGACAGCCAGGCGCTGGCCACCGCGTTGCAGAGCCTGATCGAGTTGCCGCGCGACGCTCAGCGCATGGGCGAGGCGGGGCTGGCGGTCATGCAGGCCAACCAGGGCGCGCTCAAGCGGTTGCTCGATGGGCTGGCGCGGCTGCTGCCCACCCGGCCCTTCTAGCGGGTGCCTGGGCGCAACTGCTCTTGCGCCGCCTTCGCCAGGTCGGGCGGCAGAAAATCGCGATCGGGGTTGTAGTCCGCCTTGAGGTACCCCTTGAGCGCCTGCAAGTCTGCCGGGCTGAGGGTGCCTGCGGCCTGCTTGAGGCGCAGGGTGTCGAGAATGTAGTCGTAGCGCGTGTTGTTGTAGTCGCGCACCGAACCGTACAACTGGCGCTGCGCATCCAGCACATCCACGACGTTGCGAGTACCGACCTGATAACCGATTTCAGTGGCCTCTACAGCGCTCTGGTTGGAGATGATCGACTGCCGGCGAGCCTGTACCTGTTCGACGTCGGTATTGACCGCCCGGTGCAGGTTGCGCGTGTTCTCCACCACCTGACGGCGCAGGCCTTCGCGCTGTTGTTCACTCTGGGTCAGGCGCTGATAGGCCTCGCGCACCTGCGAGCTGGTCAGGCCGCCGCTGTACAGCGGGATGTTCAATTGCACGCCGATACTGCGCTGCTCGACATCGCTGCCATACACCACGCCATTGGCCGACGGGTTGCTGAAGCCCAGGTTGTCGTTGTCGCCTTTCTGGTAACTGGCCACCGCGTCTACGGTGGGCGCATGACCCGCCTTGCGCTGACGCAGGGTTTCCTCGGCGGCCTGCACGGCATAGTTGCTGGCCAGCAGGTTGAGGTTCTGTTGCCCGGCGGTGTCGACCCAGGCCCGGGCGTCGTTGGGCACTGGCGCCAGCACCGGCAAGCTATGCACCACGCCCTGCAGGGCGATGTATTCGCGGTTGGTCAGGGTGACCAGGGCCTGGAAGGCGTCTTCGACCTGGCGTTGAGCGATCAGGCGGTTGGCGCGGGCAGTGTCGTAGCTGGCCTGGGACTGCAGGGTGTCGGTCTTGTCGGTCAGACCCACGTTGAAACGCTCCTTGGACTGGTCCAACTGGCGACCGAACGCCGCTTCTTCGGCCTTGGCGGTGGCCAGGTTGTCCTGCGCGCGCAGCACCGCGAAATAGGTCTCGGCACTTTGCAGAATCAGGTTCTGCTCGGTGGCCGACAGTTGCAGGGCTGCCTGCTCGTCGACGGCCTTGGCTGCCTGCAACTGGAACCAGCGATCGGCCCGGAAGATCGGCTGGCTCAGTTGCGCCCGATAAGAGGTACCGCTGCGCGACGCTGTCATGGCCGGTTGATCGAGCGCCGTGCGGGTGCTGTTCAGGTCCGCCCCGGCAGACAGATTGGGCAGCAGGCCTGCCCGGGCCTGGGGTACGCCTTCGCGGCGTGCGGCGTAGTCGGCACGCGAGGCCGCCAGGTCGGCGTTGTTCAACACGGCCTCCTGGTACACGCTGACCAGGTCGGTATTGCTCGCCAACGGCGCTTGTCCAGTCGGGGCCGCCTGGGCCTGAACGGCGCAGGACACAGCCAGGGCCAGGAGGAGGAAACGCGGCATGGTGCAGTCCTTGGTCAGAATGGTTCGCGGGGCATCGCGAGTGTAGTGGTGGCGGGCGCGCGCAACAATCGGGTATTTGCGCCATTTATCCAGACCGACGCGCAGGGGTTGGCGTTCCGCCTGCCAGCGGTCTATGCTGTGCGGGTTCTTGTCGGGGTGCCTTGCTATGAGGCTGAGATCGGATAATCCGGATCCCGTTGAACCTGATCAGGTTAGCGCCTGCGTAGGGAACAAGATTTCTCGTCACCCGGCGAGTACTCTTGTGCTTCGTCCGGGATGCCGTTCGCCATGCGAACAGCGCTTGCGACAAGGCACAGCACCGTTCTGGTGTATCCGCGCCTTTCAGGTTCACTCCGACTTCCCTAGCTGGATGCTGTCTGGAGAGCCTGTTGATGACTACAAAAGCAAAAAATGCGGCGCACCTGAGCGAGTCGGCCCAGGTCGATCAGCAGTCGGTGCAACCTTTCACCCGCTCGCAAAAAATCTATGTGCAGGGCTCGCGCGCCGATATTCGCGTGCCCATGCGCGAGATCAGCCTGGACGTGACCCCTACCGATTTTGGTGGCGAGATCAACGCGCCGGTCACCGTGTATGACACCTCCGGACCCTACACCGACCCGAACGTCACCATCGACGTACGCAAGGGCCTGGCCGATGTGCGTTCGGCGTGGATCGACGATCGCGGCGACACTGAACGGCTGGGCGGGCTGAGTTCGCAGTTCGGCCAGGCACGCCTCAACGATGAAGAGCTGACCCGGCTGCGCTTCGCCCATGTGCGCAACCCGCGCCGGGCCAAGGCCGGCACCAATGTCAGCCAGATGCATTACGCCCGCCAGGGCATCATCACCGCCGAAATGGAATACGTCGCCATTCGCGAGAACATGAAGCTGGCCGAAGCCCATGCCGCCGGCCTGCTCGCTGCCCAGCACAAGGGGCACAGCTTCGGCGCCAGCATCCCGCGGGAAATCACCGCCGAATTCGTGCGCCAGGAAGTGGCCCGCGGTCGAGCGATCATCCCCGCCAACATCAACCACACCGAGTTGGAACCGATGATCATCGGGCGCAACTTTCTGGTGAAGATCAACGGCAACATCGGCAACAGCGCGCTGGGGTCTTCCATCGAAGAGGAAGTGGCGAAGCTGACCTGGGGCATTCGCTGGGGCTCGGACACCGTAATGGACCTGTCCACCGGCAAGCACATCCACGAAACCCGCGAGTGGATCATTCGCAATTCGCCGGTGCCGATCGGTACGGTACCCATCTACCAGGCGCTGGAAAAAGTCGGTGGCGTGGCCGAAGACCTGACCTGGGAGCTGTTTCGCGACACCCTGATCGAACAGGCCGAGCAGGGCGTCGACTATTTCACCATCCACGCCGGGGTGTTGCTGCGTTATGTGCCGCTGACGGCCAAGCGCGTGACCGGGATTGTCAGCCGTGGCGGGTCGATCATGGCCAAGTGGTGCCTGGCGCATCACCAGGAAAACTTCCTGTACACCCATTTCGAAGACATCTGCGAAATCATGAAGGCCTACGACGTCAGCTTCTCGCTGGGTGATGGTCTGCGCCCGGGTTCGATTGCCGACGCCAACGACGAAGCCCAGTTCGGCGAACTGGAAACCCTGGGCGAGCTGACCAAGATCGCCTGGAAGCACGACGTGCAGTGCATGATCGAAGGCCCGGGTCACGTGCCGATGCAGTTGATCAAGGAAAACATGGACAAGCAGCTGGAGTGCTGCGACGAAGCGCCGTTCTACACCCTTGGCCCGCTGACCACCGACATTGCCCCCGGCTACGACCACATCACGTCCGGCATCGGCGCGGCGATGATCGGTTGGTTCGGCTGCGCCATGCTGTGCTACGTGACGCCCAAGGAGCACCTGGGCTTGCCGAACAAGGATGACGTCAAGACCGGCATCATCACCTACAAGATCGCCGCCCACGCGGCGGACCTCGCCAAGGGCCACCCCGGCGCGCAGATCCGCGACAACGCTTTGAGTAAGGCACGTTTCGAATTCCGCTGGGAAGACCAGTTCAACCTCGGCCTGGACCCCGATACCGCGCGCGCCTACCACGACGAGACCCTGCCCAAGGACTCGGCCAAGGTGGCGCATTTCTGCTCCATGTGCGGGCCGAAATTCTGCTCGATGAAAATCACCCAGGAAGTGCGCGAATACGCCTCGCAACAGAAAATCGCCGCCGTCGACCTGTCGCTGGAGCAGGGCATGCGCGAGCAGGCCGAGCGCTTCAAGCAGGAAGGCAGCCAGTTGTACCAGAAGGTTTGACCGCGCGCGGCGTACCCCGCACAGCGCGGGGGCGCCGCCTTATGATTCCTGACCGCTCGCTCGAGACTCGAACGTGAATACAACCAGTAGTTACTCCCCCGACAGTGCGGTGCCCGCCGACCGGCGTGTGTTCGGCGCCCGGGATCTGTTTACCCTGTGGTTTTCCCTTGGCGTCGGCCTGATGGTGTTGCAGACCGGCGCACTGCTGGCGCCGGGCCTGGGCCTGGCCGGCGCAGTGTTGGCGATTGCCGCAGGCACCTTCGTGGGTGTGCTGTTGCTGGCCTCGGTGGCCGTGATCGGCAGCGACACCGGCCTCTCGGCCATGGCCGCCCTGCGCCTGAGCCTGGGGCGCGGCGGCGCGGCAGTGCCGGCAGTGCTCAACCTGCTGCAATTGATCGGGTGGGGGTCGTTTGAAATCATCGTCATGCGTGACGCCGCCAGCCTGCTGGCCGGTCAGGCCTTCGGCGTCGACAGCGGCTGGACCGCGCCGTTGCTGTGGACAATCGTGTTCGGCACCTTGGCGACCTTGCTGGCCGTCAGCGGGCCGTTGACCTTCGTGCGCAAGGTATTGCGCAAATGGGGCATCTGGCTGCTGCTCGGCGCCTGCCTGTGGCTGACCTGGAACCTGTTCGCCAAGGCTGACCTCAGTGCGCTGTGGGCGCGCGCCGGCGACGACACGATAGCGTTCGCCACCGGCTTCGACATCGCGATCGCCATGCCCCTGTCCTGGTTGCCGTTGATTGCCGATTATTCGCGCTTCGGGCGTCGCGCCCGCAGTGTCTTCGCCGGCACGGCGGTGGGGTTCTTCCTCGGCAACTTCTGGCTGATGAGCCTGGGCGTGGCCTACACCCTGGCATTCGCTCCCAGTGGCGACGTCAACGCCTTGCTGCTGGCGCTGGCCGGTGCCGGGCTGGGCATCCCGCTGCTGTTGATTCTGCTCGACGAGTCGGAAAACGCCTTTGCCGATATCCATTCGGCGGCCGTTTCCACCAGCTTGCTGGTGCGCCTCAAGGTGGAGCACCTGGCCCTGGCTATCGGCCTGCTGTGCACCTTGATCGCGTGCGTGGCACCGCTGGCCCAGTACCAGAATTTCCTGCTGTTGATCGGCTCGGTATTCGCCCCGCTGTTCGGCGTGGTGCTGGTCGACCACTTCGTGGTGCGCCGCCGCCGTGCCCGGGCTGAAGTCGTGGCCCTGCGCTGGAATGCGCTGTCGGCCTGGGTGATCGGTATCGGCACCTATCACGCCCTGGCCAATGGCTGGCCGCAGGTGGGGGCTACCCTGCCAGCATTACTGCTGGCAGGGCTGGTTTATGCAGCGTTGAGCCTGGCGTTCAGCCGCGGCCCGGGAACAGCTCGGGCTTGATCACGCCGTTGAGGCGCGGGTAGGCGATCTTTAGTTCGGGATGGCCTTGTGCGTAAGGTGCGATGGAGTACACATCGTACTTGAGCACGACCGCGCCATAGGTCAGGGCAATGTTCGGGGTCTTGGTGAAGGGCCAGTTCTTCTTGAACTCGGCGTCCTGGTCCAGTTTCTGACTGACCAGCCAGCCGCGGTGGGCTTCTTCGGCCGCCTGCCAGAAGGCGCCTTCCTGGCCGGGCAGCAGCATGTCCTGCAGGGTCAGTTCACGGTGCTCGCGGCGCGAGTAGTTGATGAAGCCACGCCCCGGCATGCCATGGGCGCCGCCGGTGTCCAGATAGCTCGACAGCTCGATGACCACGATGCCGTCATGCTGCTCGCGTACCTTGGCCTGCAGGTAGCTGCTGTTGCGGCTGTCCGCCTGGCGCAGGAATTGCTCCTCGTAGGCTTTGAGCGACGCCGGCATCGTCGCCTCAGGGCTGTTCAGGGTCATCTGCAGCAGCCGCTTTTCGATCAGGGCGTCGAGTTGTGGCTCGGCGGCGAAGTGCAGCATGTCGATATTGACCAGCGGGCAGTCGCTGGTGCTGCACCCAGGCTTGGTGTGCTCCCAGGCGTCACGCTTGACTTCCAGGGGGGCACGGTAGTTCGGTGCCAGCAGATTGGAGCAGGCGCCCAGCGTCAGTGCGAGGCAAGCCGCAACGGAAAATTTGAAAAGCGACGGCATGATAATCCTTGGCAGGGGGGCTTGAGTCATCGTGCTTGGACTGTGGCCACAGGCTTCAGTTCGGCACGCCCGCGAATGTTAACCGGGCGCTGCGCAACCGCCTATCCCAAGGCCTGCGGCGCAGGTGTAAAGAGGCTGCAAAAGGCATTGATCGCAGTTAGGATGGGCCCATGCTGGACGCAGGATCACAGAGGTTTGCCTATGAAAGACTCGACTGAATCGACGCCAAAGGCGTTCGAAATCGTCAAGCGCGACAATTGTTTCAAGGGGTTCTATCAGCTCGACCGCGTGCACGTGCGCCATGAGCTGTTCGCCGGTGGCATGAGCCAGGAAATCAGCCGCGAGCTGTTCGTTCGGCACGATGCCGTGTGTGTGCTGCCCTACGACGCCATCCGTGACGAAGTGGTGCTGATCGAGCAGTTTCGCGTCGGTGCGCTGGGCAAGGTCGACAATCCCTGGTTGATCGAAGTGGTCGCCGGGCTCATCGACAAGGATGAAAAACCCGAGGAAGTGGCGCAGCGCGAAGCCGAGGAAGAGGCCGGTCTGTCGTTCAGCAGCCTGTGGCCGGTGACGCGCTATCTGCCTTCGCCGGGCGGCAGCGACGAGTTCGTGCATCTCTACCTGGGGCGCTGCAGTACGGCCGAGGCTGGCGGGTTGTATGGGCTGGACGAGGAGGGCGAAGACATTCGGGTCAAGGTCTGGGCGTTCGAGGACGCCTTGCAGGCGGTGCGCGACGGTCGTATCTGCAACGCCGCTGCTATCATCCTTATCCAATGGCTGGCACTGAACCGGGATGAAGTCAGGGGGTTGTGGAAGTGAACATCTTGCGCGATCGCTACCGTGTCGATCTGGTCGGGCTGCAAGCCGCCTGCGAGGCCAACTACGCGCGGTTGATGCGGTTGTTGCCAGACATGCGCAATCAGCCGCAGTCGCGCCGGATCGCCATGACCCAGGCTGACCAGATGCTTGGCGTGCTGACTCTGGAGGTGATCCAGGCCTGCCCCTACACCACCACCCTGCGCGTGCGCCAGGAGCATTCGCTGCCGTGGCTGCCGGTGCCGATGATGGAAGTGCAGGTCTACCATGACGCGCGCATGGCTGAAGTGATCGGCGCCGAACACGCACGGCGCTTTCGCAGCGTGTACCCCTATCCGAATGCGGCCATGCACCAGCCGGACGAGAAAGCCCAGCTCAACCTGTTTCTCGGCGAATGGCTAAGCCATTGCCTGGCCTGCGGGCACGAATACGAGGTGGTCAGATAGCTTGAAGCTTGCGTCGTGAAGCTGCAAGCTAGCGGCATTCATGCCACAGGATAGGGGAGAGCGCCGTGGGCAGCGTACCTGTTGTGAGTGCCGATCAATCGGTATTGCTGGTTCAGCTGACGGACAGCCACCTGTTCGCCGAGGCCGACGGCACCCTGTTGGGCATGCAGACCCGTGACAGCCTGCGGCAGGTCGTCGACCGGGTGCTTGCCGAGCAGCCGCACATCGACCTGATGATCGCCAGCGGTGACCTGTCCCAGGATGGCACGCTGGAGTCCTACCAGGCCTTCGCGCAGATGACCGCCTGCCTCGACACGCCTGCACGCTGGCTCGCCGGCAACCATGACGAAGCGCAGACCATGACTCTGGCCGTTGAAGGCAGCGACCTGCTGGACCCGGTGATCGACATTGGCGCCTGGCGCATCACCCTGCTCGACTCCTCGGTGTCCGGGTCGGTGCCGGGGTTTCTCGCCGACGACCAACTGCGCCGGTTGGCCCAGGCGCTCAGCGAGGCCCCAGACCGGCATCACCTGGTGTGCCTGCACCATCACCCGGTGTCGATCGACTGCAAGTGGATGGAGCCGATCGGCCTGCGCAACCCGGAGGCGTTCTTTGCCGTGCTGGGCCGTTTCCCTGCGGTACGTGCCGTTCTCTGGGGGCATATCCATCAGGATTTCGACAGCCAGCGCGGCGACATCCGCCTGCTGGCCTCGCCCTCGACCTGCATCCAGTTCGCGCCGCGCTGCGACGATTTCACCCTCGACCCGATCGCCCCGGGCTACCGCTGGCTGCGCCTGCGCCCCGACGGCAGCATCGAAACCGGTGTCTCGCGGGTGCCGGGTTTCGAATTCAGCGCGGACTTCGGCGGCAGCGGCTACTAGTCGGCAGGCGCCGGTGGGTTCTGCGGCGCTATCATTGCGCGCTACCGCTCGACTCGCGTTAAACTGCCCGGCTCTGACGCTACCTATTCCCTGGAGGCCGCCGCGTGTCGGGTTCGATTCTTTATCTGCATGGCTTGAACAGCGCACCGGCGTCGACCAAGGCGCGTCAACTGACCGCTGCGATGGGCCAACTGGGCCTTGCCGGGCAACTACGGGTCCCGGCGTTGCCGCACCACCCGCGCCAGGCGATCGCCGGGCTGGAGGCGATGATCGCTGAAATGGGCGCGCCATTGCTGGTCGGTAGCTCGCTCGGCGGCTACTATGCGACACACCTGGCGCAGCGCCACGGCTTGAAGGCGTTGCTGATCAACCCCGCGGTCAACCCCCATCGCCTGTTCGACGGCTACCTGGGGCCGCAGACGAACCTGTATACCGGCGAGACCTGGCAGCTGACGGCCGACCATGTGCAGGCCCTGGCCGAGCTGGAAGTGCCGGCCCCTGCCGACCCAACGCGCTACCAGGTCTGGTTGCAGACTGGCGACGAAACCCTGGATTACCGCCACGCCGAGCGCTTCTACAGTGCCTGCGACGTGCGCATCGAGCAGGGCGGCGACCATGGCTTCCAGGGGTTTGCAGAGCATCTGCCACAGCTGTTCGCGTTTGCCGGCCTTGATGCGGCGGTGTACCGCGATATCGATTTTTCGGCAGTCCGAGCCTGTTGACTGCCTTCTTTATTTACCTACGAGTGATGACGAGACCCCATGGCCAATCCCAGCGCTAGCTCTTATAACGCAGACGCCATCGAAGTCCTCTCGGGCCTCGACCCGGTGCGCAAGCGCCCGGGCATGTACACCGACACCAGCCGGCCGAACCACCTGGCCCAGGAGGTCATCGACAACAGTGTCGACGAAGCGCTGGCCGGGCACGCGCGTTCGGTGCAAGTCATCCTTCACGCCGACCATTCGCTTGAAGTCTCCGATGACGGCCGCGGCATGCCCGTGGACATCCACCCGGAGGAGGGCGTCAGCGGCGTCGAGCTGATTCTCACCAAACTGCACGCCGGCGGTAAGTTCTCCAACAAGAACTACCAGTTTTCCGGTGGCTTGCACGGTGTCGGTATTTCGGTGGTCAACGCGTTGTCGACCGAGGTTCGGGTCAAGGTCAAACGCGACGGCAACGAGTACCAGATGACCTTCGCCGACGGCTTCAAGGCCACCGAGCTGCAAGTGGTCGGCACTGTGGGCAAACGCAACACCGGGACCAGCGTGTACTTCGCACCGGATCCGAAGTATTTCGACTCGCCGAAATTCTCCGTCAGTCGCCTCAAACATGTGCTCAAGGCCAAGGCCGTGCTGTGCCCCGGCCTGCTGGTGAGCTTCGAGGACAAGGGTAGCGGCGAGAAAATCGAGTGGCACTATGAAGACGGCTTGCGCTCCTACCTGGCCGATGCCGTCGGCGAATTCCTGCGCCTGCCGCAGGAACCGTTCTGCGGCAGCCTGGCCGGGAACAAGGAGGCGGTCGACTGGGCGCTGCTATGGCTGCCCGAAGGCGGCGACAGCGTTCAGGAAAGCTACGTCAACCTGATTCCGACCGCCCAGGGCGGCACCCACGTCAACGGCCTGCGCCAAGGGTTGCTGGACGCCATGCGCGAATTCTGCGAGTTCCGCAACCTGCTGCCGCGGGGCATGAAACTGGCACCGGAAGACGTCTGGGAACGCATCGCCTTCGTGCTGTCGACCAAGATGCAGGACCCGCAGTTCTCCGGGCAGACCAAGGAGCGGTTGTCGTCTCGCGAAGCGGCTGCATTCGTCTCGGGCGTGGTCAAGGACGCCTTCAGCCTGTGGCTCAATGCGCATCCCGAGCTGGGCATGCAGTTGGCCGAGCTGGCCATCAGCAACGCCGGGCGTCGGCTCAAGGCCAGCAAGAAGGTCGAGCGCAAGCGTATTACCCAAGGCCCGGCGTTGCCCGGCAAGCTGGCCGATTGCGCCGGGCAGGACCCGGCCCGCTCCGAGCTGTTTCTGGTGGAGGGGGATTCCGCCGGCGGCTCGGCCAAACAGGCCCGCGACAAGGAGTTTCAGGCGATCCTGCCGTTGCGCGGCAAGATTCTGAACACTTGGGAAGTGGACGGCAGCGAAGTGCTGGCCAGCCAGGAAGTGCACAACATCGCCGTGGCCATTGGTGTCGACCCTGGCGCGGCCGATATGAGCCAGCTGCGCTACGGCAAGATCTGCATTCTGGCCGACGCCGACTCCGACGGCCTGCACATCGCGACCCTGCTGTGTGCGTTGTTCGTGCAGCACTTCCGCCCGCTGGTCGACGCCGGGCACGTGTATGTCGCCATGCCGCCGCTGTATCGCATCGACCTGGGCAAGGAGATCTTCTACGCCCTGGACGAAGGCGAGCGCGACGGCATCCTCGATCGCCTGGTCGCCGAAAAGAAGCGCGGCAAGCCGCAGGTCACCCGATTCAAGGGGCTGGGTGAAATGAACCCGCCCCAGTTGCGCGAAACCACCATGGACCCCAACACCCGACGGCTGGTGCAACTGACCCTGGAAGACTTTGCCGGCACCAGCGAGATGATGGACATGTTGCTGGCCAAGAAACGCGCCGGCGACCGCAAGAGCTGGCTGGAGTCCAAGGGCAACCTGGCCGAGGTGCTGACCTGATGCGAGCGGCGTTGGCAGCCTGGCTGCTGAGCGTGGTTTCGCTGTATGGCACCCTGGCAGGCGCGCAAGGCCTCGACGAGTTGCGCTTGCAGGCTGAATACGCGGTCGATGGCATGCCGCGCGGCAACCTCTCGGGCCTGGCACGCTGTCAGGGCCAATGGTGGGCGGTGTCCGACCGTGACGATCAGGTGGTTTATCGGCTGCAGCCCGGCGCGCCGGCCTGGCAGGCGCAGGCGCAGGTGTTCGAGCCGCCGCCTGTGCCGGCCAGCCCGCTGCCCTGGGACCTGCGCGCGCGCAGCTGGGCTGCGTCTTATGTACGCGGCGGCGCGCTGGACTATGAAGGCGTGAGCTGTGATGCACAGGGCAATCTGTACCTGGTCAGCGAAGCGCAGGCGGCCGTGTTGAAGGTGCCCGTGGCCGGCTTGCCGCACTGGGCCAATATCGACCCGGCCGCAGTTCGCGAAGCGCGCGCACGCGGCCTGCTGCACGTGTTCAACGCGCTGTTCGAGGGCGTGGCGATCGACCCCGATGGTACGCAGCTGTGGCTGGCGGCCGAACGTCGCCAGCGCGGCCTGCTGCGGCTGGTCAGGCGCGAGGGGGCGTGGCGCTGTGACGGTGCCTGCGTGCTGCTCAGCGAAGAGGGGCCGAAGGTCAAGCTGGCCCGTCAGCCCGATGCGCCGCCTGCGGCCGGTGATTTCGCCGACCTGTCGCTGTACCGCGGCAAACTGTTCACCCTGGAGCGCAACATTTACCGGGTGTGTCGCCGTGATGCGCAGACGGCCGAGGTGGAACGGTGCTGGTCATTCGCCCGCGAAGGCCTGCTGCCTGCGCGTCGTTATGCAGTGCCCTACGGCTTGGCCGAGGCGTTGGTGATCGCGGACGACGGCGCCTGGATCGGCCTGGACAACAACGAAGACAAGCGCGCCGATGGCGAGGATCGTCCGCTGATCTGGCACTTCGCGGCGCCGGCTGATGGCTGGATGGCCGCCCCATGAGTTCGCCCGTCCCTGGCAAGCGCGCAGGCAAGGTGCTGATGCTGCTGGCGTGGGTCGCCGGCCTGTTCCTGGCGACGCGATTCTTCGGCGACTGGCAGCAACGCCAGGAAAACCCCAACCAGACCGTGGCTTCGCAGCACGGCCAGGGCTTTATCGAGGTGCGGCTGGTCAGCAATGGCGCCGGTCATTTCGTGTCCAGCGGCAAGATCGACGGCCAGCCCGTGGAGTTCATGCTGGACACCGGCGCCACCGACGTCGCCGTGCCGGCCGAGGTCGCCAGCCGGCTGGGCCTGGAGCGCGGCCTGCCGGTGACGGTCAGCACCGCCAATGGCCGTAGCCAGGGCTACCGGACCCGGCTGGCCAGCCTGCAACTGGGCGATATCGTGCTGCACGATGTCCGTGCGCTGGTTGCGCCAGGCCTGGACGGATCACAGATACTGCTCGGCATGAGCGCACTGAAACAACTTGAATTCACCCAGCGCGGCGGTACCTTGCTGCTGCGCCAGACGACAAAATGATGAGGCCCGCATGAGCGACGCTATCGATCTCAGCCTGGACGGCGTAGAACGCCGCTCACTGGCCGACTTCACCGAACAGGCCTATTTGAATTACTCCATGTACGTGATCATGGACCGCGCACTGCCGCATATCGGCGACGGGCTCAAGCCGGTGCAGCGGCGCATTGTGTACGCCATGAGCGAACTGGGCCTGGACGCCGATTCCAAGCACAAGAAGTCGGCGCGTACCGTCGGTGACGTGCTCGGCAAGTTCCACCCCCACGGCGACTCGGCCTGCTACGAAGCCATGGTGCTCATGGCGCAGCCGTTCAGCTATCGCTACACGCTGGTCGATGGCCAGGGTAACTGGGGGGCCCCGGACGATCCCAAGTCGTTCGCCGCCATGCGCTATACCGAAGCGCGCCTGTCGCGCTATTCCGAGGTGCTGCTCACCGAGCTGGGCCAGGGCACCGCAGACTGGGTACCGAACTTCGACGGCACCCTGGACGAACCGTCGGTCTTGCCCGCGCGCCTGCCCAACATCCTGCTCAATGGCACCACCGGCATCGCCGTGGGCATGGCCACCGATGTTCCGCCGCATAACCTGCGCGAAGTCGCCAGTGCCTGCGTACGTTTGCTCGACGAGCCCAAGGCGACCGTCGAGCAACTGTGCGAGCACATCAAGGGCCCCGATTACCCGACCGAAGCGGAAATCATCACGCCGCCGGCCGAGTTGCAGAAGATCTATGAAACCGGTCGCGGCTCGGTGCGCATGCGCGCCGTGTACCGCATCGAGGACGGCGACATCGTGGTCACGGCGCTGCCGCACCAGGTGTCCGGCGCCAAGGTGCTGGAGCAGATCGCTGCGCAGATGCAGGCCAAGAAGCTGCCGATGGTCGCCGACCTGCGCGACGAGTCGGACCATGAACACCCGTGCCGCATCGTCATCATCGCCCGTTCCAATCGGGTCGACCTCGATGAGCTGATGCAGCACCTGTTCGCCACCACTGACCTGGAGTCCAGCTACCGGGTCAACGTCAATATCATCGGCCTGGATGGCCGCCCGCAGCTCAAGAACCTGCGCGCGCTGTTGCTGGAGTGGCTGGAGTTTCGCATCGGCACGGTGCGCCGCCGCCTGCAGTTCCGCCTGGATAAGGTCGAGCGGCGCCTGCACCTGTTGGACGGCTTGCTGATTGCCTTCCTCAATCTGGATGAAGTCATCCACATCATCCGCACCGAGGAGCACCCCAAGGCGCGCCTGATCGAGCGCTTCGCGCTGACCGAAACCCAGGCCGACTACATCCTCGACACCCGCCTGCGACAACTGGCGCGGCTCGAAGAGATGAAAATTCGCAACGAGCAGGAAGAACTGGCCAAGGAACGCGCCAAGCTGCAGGCGTTGCTGGGCAGCGAAAGCAAGCTGCGCAAGCTGGTGCGGGCCGAGCTGATCAAGGACGCCGACACCTACGGCGACGCGCGTCGCTCGCCGATCGTTCAACGGGCCGAGGCGCGTGCGCTGTCGGAAAACGAGCTGATGCCGACCGAACCCGTGACCGTCGTGCTGTCCGAGAAGGGCTGGGTGCGTTGCGGCAAAGGGCATGACCTGGACGCCACCGGGCTGTCGTACAAGGCCGGTGATGGCTTCAAGACCGCCGCGGCGGGCCGTTCCAACCAGTTTGCGGTGTTCATCGACAGCACCGGGCGCAGCTATTCGGTGGCCGCGCACACGCTGCCCTCGGCGCGAGGCCAGGGCGAGCCGCTTACCGGCCGCCTGACGCCACCGCCGGGTGCGTCCTTCGAGTGCGTGTTGCTGCCCGAAGACGATGCCCTGTACGTCATCGCGTCGGATGCCGGCTACGGTTTCGTGGTCAAGGGCGAAGACCTGCAAGCCAAGAACAAGGCGGGCAAGGCGTTGCTCAGCCTGCCGGTGGGGGCCAAGGTCATCGCGCCGCGCGCTGTGGCCGACCGCGAGCACAACTGGTTGGCGGCGGTCACTACCGAAGGCCGCCTGCTGATTTTCAAAATCAGCGACCTGCCCCAACTGGGCAAAGGCAAGGGCAACAAGATCATTGGCATCCCGGGCGACCGTGTGGCCAGCCGCGAAGAGTTCGTGACCGACCTGGCCGTTGTCCCGCAGGGCGCCACCCTGGTGTTGCAGGCCGGCAAGCGCACCCTGTCGCTCAAGGCCGACGACCTGGAGCACTACAAGGGCGAGCGCGGCCGACGCGGCAACAAGCTGCCGCGCGGTTTCCAGCGGGTCGATGCGCTGATCGTCGAAGCCCAGGGATAAATGAGTGCATGCCGTCGAGCGGGGCTGAACGCTCCGTTCGACCGGTTTGGGCTGGAGTCATGCCCAATATTCGCGGATGATAGCCGCTCCATGGGTATCGACCTGCTCGACCCACCTGACGAATTCGTTACGTATCACTGCGGTCTGCCCTGGGGCGACCGCCTGGATGGAATGATGACTTTACTGCGCCTTCCTGTAATTTTGTTACTCAGTGGCGTACTGGGGCTGGCAGGATGCAGCCTGCGCCCTCCGGTTTCGCTGTACCAGCTCGACAGTGGCCAGCCCGGGCAACCGACCCGTAGCGCGGGCATGGCCGTGTTGCTGGGGCCGGTTTCGGTGGCCGACTACCTGCAGCGTGAAACCCTGTTGCAGCGCCAGAACGATGGCAGCCTGAAGGCCGCCACTGACGGCCGATGGGCGGGTAGCCTGTCGGCGGACATCGATCAACTGCTGTTGCGTCAACTGGCCTGGCGACTGGACAGCCAGCGCGTGCTGCTGGCGCCGACGGCTGCCAGCTTCACACCTGACGCACAGGTGCAGTTGTCCATCACTCGGCTCGATTCGGGCAACGGCCAGCCCGCGGTTCTGGACGCCCAGTGGCGGTTGCTCGACCGCCGCGGCAAGGTGCGCGACAACCGCATCGTGCACCTCGAACAGAAACACGATGGAAGCACCGCTTCGCAGGTCAAGGCCCAGGGCATACTGTTGCAGCGCCTGGCCGAACAGTTGTCCACGGCGGTCAAGCCGTTGGCCAACCAGCCAGCGCTGGTGGAAGAACCGCGCAAGGCCGCCACGCAGGTGCGCAAAGAACCAGAAAAACCGCGGATTCCGATGGCGACGCCCATTCGCACTGACCTGGAAGTGTTCAGGTTCTAGCGCTCAGGCGTCTTTGAAGGAGGGGCTGGCAGCCAATGGCGTGCGCCGTTGGCTGGGCCGGCGGCTTGGCGCCTACTGGCTGCGGCCTTCGTGCATCCTGGCCAACTGCCGTTCCAACAGGGAAGGGTAGGGTTCGAGCAGGCGCTCCACGCAGCAGGCGCCCTCGGGGCTGGCGATCGGGCGGATGCGCGCACGTTGGCGGATCAGCGAGTCGTCGCCGATCCGGCGTTCCACCAGCAGCAGGTTGCGGCTGTGTTGCGACAGGGCCAGCGCGTCCTGGGCACTCTCGGTGAGCAATAGGTCGACCTGATTGAGCCCGTGCACTTCTTCGCTCAGCACCAGGCCCAATTGCAATTGCAGGGTAATGCCGCTGTCGGCGACTTCAATCTGCAGGGCATGGCCCAGGGCGCGCAGCAGTTCGCCGCAGCAAATCGCATTGGTCAGGTAGTCTTCGTCGCTGTCGGCGCTGTGAAACAGCATCAGGGTGCTGCCGTCGGTCAGCGTGTGCAGCTCGCTCTGGTACAGCGAGGCGGCCTGGTCGAGGCAGTCACGATAGCGTTGCAGCAGTTCCGTCAGGCGGGCACGCGGCAGCCGCCGCAGTTGCTCCTGGGCACCGAGCTGTACGGCCAGCACGGCGCTGGGCGAAGGCTGGCGCGGCGTGCTGACGATGGGCTTGCTGACCGCCGGCGAATGATCGCGCAGGTCGGCGAACGGGTCGTTGTCGCCGTCATCGCTGTCGTCGTCCTGTGCTTCGAGGCGCCGCACGGGCGCCTTGACCGGGATCGGTGGCAGGCGGTCGAACTGCGGGTCGCGAACGTTGCGGGCGGGCAGCACGGCTGGCGGCTGCTCCTGCGGCGCGTCCATGGCCTCGGGTTCGTCGTCTTCCTCGACATAAGGCGCAGGCTCCGGCGCCAGTTGTGCGTGCAACTGCCGGGCGAGGTCGCCGATTTCGTCCTGACGGCGGGTACCGGGGGTGTGTTCGTCAGGGTGGCGCAGCCAGACCCGCAACTGCATCAACGGGGTGGAAATGTTGCGCCCCACCCGCAGGCTCAACGCCAGCGCCAGCATCAGCAAAATCGCCGCCAGAATGCCCATGCTCTGCAGGCTGATCGTCAGCGGTTGCTGGAACTGGGTCATGTCCAGGCTCAGGCGCAACAGACCGGCGGGCACGTCCTGGAAGCTGATCTTGGTTTCGTAGACCCCCTGGGCGTCGCCCAGCAGGCCGTTCTTCGGCCGTTGCCCGGCTTCGGCGAGGATGCGGTTGTCCGGGCTGAAGATCGCCGCGTGCGCCACCAACGGGTTTTTCACCAGGTTGTTGAGCAGCACGTTGAGGCTGAGGATGTCATTGGACACCAGCAGCTCGGTGGCCGAGGTCGCCGTCTGCGTGATCAGGCTCTGGCCCACGGCGTCGGCCTGTTCGTGCATGGCCTGCTTGAACTGCAGGCCCATGACACCGGCATACAGCACCAGCGCCAGGGCGACCAGCAGGATGTTGTAGAAGGCGATCCGTAATGCGATCGGCGCCCGGCGATGGCGCAGGGCACGAAAGATCAGCAGGAAGAAGTTGTCGTTTTTGACTGGCGTAGGCCGGTTCACTGAGCGCGGCTCTTTTGTCCGTGAAGTTGGGGCGCAGTATAACGAGCGACCCCATCAGGGCAAAGCGCTGGCTGTGCCCGATCGTGCTGGAAAGTGGGTAGAATGCGTTTTTTTTATCGAATGGGGGTGCGCCTTGCGCGAAATCGTCCTGATCAACATCACGGGTGTGGATTCTCCTGGCCTGGTCGCCGTCGTGACCGAGGTCCTCGCTGAGGGCGGCGCGAACATTCTGGACATTGCCCAGGCGGTGCTTCACGACACCCTCTCGTTCACCCTGCTGATCGAGGTGGCCGGTGACGGCGCAGCCGATGCCGTGCTGGACGAGCTGCAAGCCAGGATCGCCGGCCAGGACCAGCAAGTGCGCGTCACGCCGGTGTCCCCGGCGGATTATGCGCGCTGGGTCGAGCACCAGGACCAGAGCCGCCATATCATCACGCTGATGGCCCGCCAGGTGAGCGCTGCCCAACTGCAACGGGTGGCCTCCATCGCGGGCCAGCAGGGCCTGAGCATCGAGGGGATCGACCGCCTGTCCCGCGCGGCGGCGCTGGATGCGAGCGGGCCGAAAGCCTGCATCGAGCTGTCGGTGCGCGGCGAGCCGCACGACCCCCTGGCCCTGCGTCGCGCATTCCTCGATGCCGCTCAGTCACTCGACTTCGACGTTGCCCTGCAGCGCGACACCCTGTATCGCCGCCACCGACGCCTGGCGGTATTCGACATGGACTCGACCCTGATCGAGGCCGAGGTCATTGATGAGCTGGCCAAGGCGCATGGCGTTGGCGAACGCGTGTCGCAGATCACTGAGCGGGCGATGCGCGGCGAGCTGGATTTTCGCGCCAGCTTCAAGGAACGCCTGGCGCTGCTCAAGGGCCTGGACGTAAGCGTACTGGACGCCATCGGCGCTTCGCTGCGGCTGACCGAGGGCGCTGAAACGCTGTTCGCCGAACTCAAACGCCTGGGCTACAAGACGGCGATCCTGTCGGGCGGTTTCACTTATTTCGCGCGTCAGGTGCAGGCACGGCTGGGCATCGATTATGTGTTCGCCAATGAGCTGGAAGTGGTCGACGGCCAGTGCACCGGCGTGGCCGTGGAGCCGATCGTCGATGCGCAGCGCAAGGCCGACCTGTTGGTGGAACTGGCGGGCAAGGAGGGCCTGACCCTGGAGCAGACCATCGCCGTCGGCGACGGCGCCAACGACCTGCCCATGCTCGCCATCGCCGGCCTGGGCGTCGCCTTTCGCGCCAAGCCGCTGGTCAAGCAGTCGGCGCAACAGGCCATCTCGACCCTCGGGCTCGACGGTGTGCTCTATCTGTTGGGTGTTCGCGACCGCGACAGCCAGGCCTGAACCCTGCCGGGGCGTAGGGCTCGACCTGGTCGAGCGCTACAGCTCTTTCCACAGGGAATCGAACTCGTCTTCCTGCGGTACGTTGCCGGCGGCCGCGCTACCGTCGGCGATGCTGGCCGGCTGTTCCAGCGCGCGGTATTCGAACTGATTGAAGCTGCCGGTGCTGGTAACGCGCTTGCTCAGCGCCGCCTGGCTTTCTTCGCCGTTGGTATTGATCATGATCTTGTTGCCTTCCTGGAAGGGCAGGCGTGGCGCGAGCAGCGTCGCCGGGATGTCGATGGCACGGATCTCCGGCAACAGCAGCCCACGCAGGTACTGACTGTTGGCTTCACTGGTGCGGATCAACTGCAGGCCGCAGGGCTGCGCATGCGGAGCCACCAGCTCGATACCCATTTGCGTACCGCCACTGCGCACCTGGCGTACCCAGCGCACCACGGCCACGCTCCAACCCTGCGACTGGGCATCCTGGATGCCGACCATTTCCCCGGCCTGCAACTGCGGTGGCACGTCCTTGGCCCAAGCCAGGCAATAGCCGCCCGGGCTGTGGTTGACGATCTGCAGGGTGTGCGTCGGGAAATTCTGCTCGCTGTTGGCGCCGCCCACCGGGCCCTCACCGCTGGGCAGTTCGTACTGGATTTCTTCCACGGACTTGTTGCTGGCGAAATTCTGCATCCAGGATTCGTTCATGTCGCTGGCGGCGAACAGGGCATCGGAGCCGGCTTCCGGGCGTTTGAGGATATCGCTGAACGAGCGCTCGCCACCCAGATAGTAATGCAGGGCACTCATGCCGATGCACAGCGTCAGGTTGCCCTGGCCCGGGGTGCGCTGGAACGTGCGCTCGGCCACATCGCCCCAGGCGGCGGCCAGGTGCTGCAGCAGGTCCAGGCTGAAGCCCATCGGCACCAGGCGCGACTGCGCGCGCTGCTCCATCGGCAACGCCAGGTAATGTTTGATCGCCTCGGCCAGGGCGATCGGGTTGAGCCCCAGCAGGCCCGGCATCTGCTCATCGGTGAACAGGGTCTTGTAGCGCGGCGGGCCGTCCACGTCGGTGGCCACGGCGAACAGGCTGGTGGGCGCCGTCGCTGCCTGGACCTTGGCCAGCGCGCTCCAGGTGTCGAGCACCTCGGCCAGCTTGGCGATCGCGTTCTGGCGCATCTGATTGCAGCGTGAGCTGCCCAGCAGCAGCGACATCACGTAGGTCTGCTGAACGGTCAGGGTGGGCGCGTGCGTGGCCGAATCGTCATTGACGGCATGGTTGTGCAAGCCGTACTGCTGCGCCACCTGAAACAGCTGGTGCAGCTCCAGCCAGACACCCTCCGGCACGGGGCAATACAGCAGGCTGGCACGCACCAGGGGTGCATTGAGGCAGTGCAATGCCCGCTGAATACCGGCAGCCAGCAGGTTGGCGCGGTCCTTGGCGTACTGCTCGGCCTCGCGCATGACGATCTGCTTGTAGCCGATCGCCAGGTGATTCTGCAGGGCCTGGCACAGGTTGGCGACCTTGCGCGAGCGTTCGTCCAGCACAATCGCCTGGTTGAGAAAATGACGCTCCAGGTGCTTACAGACGAAGTACACCTCCGGGCGCAGCAGCTCCAGCAGTTGCAGGCGGTTTTCGCTGGGCGTCACCAGCTGGTTGAGTTCGCTCAGGCCCTGGTACAGCAGGCGCGCGGTTTCCCCCAGGTTTGCCTTGGGCAGCGTGGCTATCCAACGCTTGAGATCGCGCGGGTTGGCTTCGCAGAAAGACAGGCTCAACTGCGTCGGCGTGGGTGCGCGCAACAACAAATGAGGCTTAGGGTGCGACATCAATCATTTCCTGGTTCCATCAGGGGGTGCTGGCAACCCCGACACGCATGGCTGGGCACTCGGGCAATCATTCTGCGAGCATTCCTTGAAGACCGGCGAGGCGGTCCTTTGCCAAGACTCTATCAGCATTGCATGGCCGCCGCAGCCTCGGTGTCATGGGGTCGCGACGCGGCGTACCGTGCATTCGAACCGCCAGGCCGGGCGTCAGCGCGTGACGGGCGCTGCCAGGCCTTCCCCCATGTTGACCGGCGACAACGCGGCGAGGTTCTGCGCCCATTGGACTTGATCCGGGCCGAACAGCAGTACCACGGTGGAACCCAGCTTGAAGCGACCCATTTCCGCACCTTTTTCCAGGTGCACCGCAGCGCGTGCCGCTTCGTCGTAGCGAAAGGTTTTCAGTTCGCGCTTGGGCGGCGTGACCAGGCCGGCCCAGACGGTTTCGACCGAGGCCACGATCATGGCACCCACCAGCACCATCGCCATCGGCCCGCGTTCGGTGTCGAAAATGCACACTACGCGCTCGTTGCGGGCGAACAGCTCGGGCACGTTCTCGGCCGTGGTCTGGTTGACCGAGAAAATACGCCCCGGAACATAGACCATCTCGCGGAGCGTGCCGGCCAGGGGCATGTGCACGCGGTGATAGTCTTTCGGCGACAGGTAGATGGTGGCGAATTCGCCGCCCATGAACGGCGCGGCATTGGCGGGATCGCCGCCGAGCAGCTCCTGCACGCTGAAGCTGTGGCCCTTGGCCTGGAAGATGCGCCCGTGTTCGATCTTGCCCAATTGGCTGATCGCCCCGTCGGCCGGGCTCAGAATCGCGCCCGGCGTAGGGTCCAGGGGACGCGCGTCCGGCTTCAGAGCACGGGTGAAAAACGCGTTGAAATGCTCATAGGCGGTCAGGTCTTCGACTTGGGCCTGGAGCATGTCGACCTGATAGCGCTTGGCGAACCAGGCGGTGAAGGCATTCTTGAACCAGCGGACGCGGCATTCGGCAACGCAGCCGGCCAGGCGCGACAGCAGGTGATGGGGCAGCAGGTACTGTGACGCAATGAACAGACGCGATTTCATCGAAATTCCTTAAACTTCTACCGGGGTGTCCGGGTGATTGCCCCACTCGCCCCAAGAGCCGGCGTACGCCTTCACACGTGGGTAGCCAAGCGCTTTGGCCACCAGATAGGTGAAGCCGGAACGGTGGTGGGTCTGACAATGGGTGATGATTTCCTTGTCGGCAGTGATTCCCAGGCTGTCCAGGGTCTGGCCGACGTCGTTGCGGATGCGCAGGGCGCGGGCGGGGTCCATGCCGGCGGTCCATTCGAAGTGGATCGCCCCCGGCACATGCCCGCCCTTGGCCGCGAGGACTTTTTCGCCGCTGAATTCCAGCGGCCCGCGGGCATCCCAGACCGCCAGGTCGGCGGCACCCAGGCGGCTCTGCAGGTACTCGCGGGTGGCGGTAGGGCCGTCCTGCAGGGTCAACGTGACCGGTTGGGAGGCCTTGCTGCGGGCGACAGCGGTGGTGGGCAGGCCGTCGGCTTCCCAGGCCAGGATACCGCCGTTGAGATAGTGGTAGCGACCGTGGCCGATGGTGTCCAATAGCCAGATGAAGCGCCCGGCCCAGCCACCGCCTTCGTCGTCGTACACCACATAGACCGCATCGCTGCGATGGCCCAGCTCGCTGAACAGGGTTTCCAGCGCCGCCTTGCCAGGCAGCAGGCCGGGCGCGGGCGGCTGTCCCAGTTGGGTGCGCTTGGGGTCGACGAAATGCGCGCCGGCGATGTGCCCGGCGGCGTAGCGCGCAGCGCTGGTCAGGTCGACCAGAATCAGTTCCGGAGCGTCCAGGCGCCCTTGCAGGTCACTGGGTTCGATGACCAGCGGCAAGCCGGAAAAAGCAGTCATTGCGGGCCTCCCAAACACGACGAAAGTGCGATTGTAACGCAAGCGTCAGCGGCTGCGGTTGGTAAAGGTCGTCAGGGCGCGCTCGATGCACTGGGCGGTCTTGCCGAAGGCTTGCACGCTGACCTCTGCAAAGGGTGCGCCGCCCTGGTCGGCCACCACCAGCATCACCGTGCGACCGTTGCTGGCCAGCGAGCGCAGCAAGACGTGTTCGCCCTCGAACAGCTGGCGCAGTGCCGGCGGGATCAGCGGTGAAAACTGGGCGCTGTTGGCAGGCGTCAGGCGGATCTGCGCGGCCTTGCTCATCAGCCGTTGCAGCACCGGGCTCTGCTCGATCGGCAGTTGCAGTTGCACGGCTCGCTCGGCCACCCCGCTGGCCTGGTGCACGCGCAAAGCGGCCTGGCTCTTGTCGGTCATCAGCAGCATCACCCGCTGCATGCCGCAGGCCAGCAGCGCGTCGCGGGCGCAGGTGGTCAGGCGCATGGCATTGGTGAAGGCGCTCGGTTCGGCCAGCAGTTCTGCGCAATGCTTGCGCCAGCGCAGCATGTCTTCGGCAGCGGGCGCCGCCGCCGGCAGGGCCGGGGCATCGCCATGACGCAGCCCCCACGGCCAGAGCAGGGCCAGCGCTGGATGCCACAGGTCGTCCGCCGCGTGCTGGCGGGCGCTGTTGACGGCCTGATGGTGGGTCTGCGACTGCAGGGCTTCCGGCGCAATCTGCAGGTACAGGCTGGTCAGCCACTGCCAGCGGATCAGTGATGGCGTCTGCCAGCCGTGGTGCGCTGCCAGCGCCAGGCCGTTGGCCATGACCACGGTATTGGCCGGCTGGTTGAGCCAGTGCCGCAACGCCGGGTTGTCATCGAGTTGCTGTTGCTGGCGCAGCCGGTGTTCGTTGTCCCGGGCGATATGCAGCACTTGCACCAGCAGCCGGCGCTCGTCGAGCAGCAGGCGATAGCCATGCTGCACCCAGCCCGGCAGGCGCCATTTCGCGGCCAGCGCCTGGCACAGCGTGAGCAGCGACACGCCGAATAGTTCACGCTCGACCCGCGCTGCCGGCTGGCCCTTGTGAACCACTCGACGCTCCCATTCCTCGAGTTCGCCGGGGTGGCTCAAAGCAAGTGGCCAGAGCGGCGAGAGAAACAGCAGGCTACCCCAGTGGATATCCTGCCAGAGCCGGGCCATGCGCCCGGCGAACAGCCCGTTGGCTTGCTGGGTCGCGTGCTGGCTGATCAATTGCAGTTGGCGCAGCGCCCTGGGGATCTGGGCGTCGTCCACCGCGGGCAACTGTGCCAGCAGTTGCTCGGTGCGTTTGAGCCCCAGGCGGTTGAGCGCGACTTCCAGGCTTTCGGCCGGCTCGGCCAGGCTGCCACCTGCGGCCCGGTTGGCTTCGCGCAGCACGCTGAGCACCAGGGCCGGGCTTTCCTGCATCAGGTCGGCGATGTCACGCAGCGAGCGGCGACTGTCCAGGATCGCACTGCGCACGCGCTCGTGACGGCTGCGCGGTACCGGCAGGCGCACGTTGTCGAGCAGTGTGATCCATGCATCCAGGCTCTGCGGTTTCGGGCTGGCCACTGTTCAATTCACCGGGCTAGAGAGTTGGGTTCTGGGTTTTTGCCACCGTCGGACTATAGTCTGGCGTAGGACTGCCGATAAGGGGAACAAGAGATTCATCATCTTGTGTCCCGATCCCTGAACCGACCGCATAAGTGCTTCCCATCTATGGCTAAAATTATCGGAATGATCGTCGTATTCGCCAGTGTGCTGGGCGGGTATGTTTTGTCTCACGGCCAGTTGGCGGCGTTGGTTCAGCCTTTCGAGGTGTTGATCATCGGCGGCGCGGCCCTGGGGGCATTCTTGCAGGCCAACCCCGGCTACATGACGATGCACGTGCTGAAAAAGTCGCTGAAGATGTTCAAGTCGCGCTTCAGTCATGCGTTCTATCTGGACGTGCTCAGCCTGATCTACGAGATTCTCAACAAGAGTCGTCGCGAGGGCATGATGGCGATCGAGGCCGATATCGAGGATGCGTCCGCCAGCCCGATCTTCGCCAAGTACCCGACCATCCTGCAGGACGCCCGCATGACGGCGTTCATCTGCGACTACCTGCGCATCATGTCGTCGGGCAACATGGCCCCGCACGAGCTCGAAGGCCTGTTCGACATGGAACTGCTGAGCATGAAGGAAGACCTCGAGCATCCTTCCCATGCGGTCACCGGCATCGCCGATGCCCTGCCGGGTTTCGGCATCGTGGCGGCGGTTCTCGGTATCGTGGTGACCATGGCGTCGCTGGGCGACGGCGACAAGAGTGCGATCGGTGCGCACGTGGGTGCCGCCCTGGTGGGTACCTTCCTCGGTATTCTGGCGGCCTATGGTTTCTTCGGGCCGCTGGCCACCTGCCTTGGCCATGATGCCAAGGAAGAAATGAACGTGTATGAAGCCATCAAGGCGTCCCTGGTGGCCTCGGCTTCCGGCATGCCGCCTTCGTTGGCCGTGGAGTTCGGTCGCAAGGTGCTGTACCCCGCCCACCGCCCAAGCTTCGCCGAGCTTGAGCAAGCGGTCCGCGGTCGCTGAGTCATGGAAAACAACCAGCCGATCATCATCAAGCGCGTCAAGCGCTTTGGCGGGGGGCACCACGGCGGTGCCTGGAAAATCGCCTTCGCCGACTTCGCCACGGCCATGATGGCGTTCTTCCTGGTGCTGTGGCTGCTGTCGGCGGCCACGCCTGAGCAGAAGCTGGCGATTGCCGGCTATTTCAAGGACCCGATCGGTTTTTCCGAAAGTGGCTCGCCGTACGTCATCGACCTGGGAGGGTCGCCGCAACTGTCGCCGGACAGCACCTTGAACCCGGAGGTCAAGGACTCTTCGGCGCAGCCCGAGCAACAGGCGCAGGTCAGCCCGGATCAGGTCGAAAGCATGGCCGAGCAGGTCGAGCGCGAGCGCCTCGAACTGCTGTTGCAGGAGCTGCAGAACAAGGTCGATGAAAATCCCGAGTTGCAGAAGTTCAAGGACCAGATCCTGTTCGAAATCACTCAGGACGGCTTGCGGATCCAGATCATGGATGCCGACAACCGGCCGATGTTCGACATTGGCAGCGCCCGCTTGAAGCCGTATTTCGAAGACATCCTGCTGGCCATGGCCGACACCATCAAGGCGGTGCCGAACAAGATCAGCGTCAGCGGCCACACCGATGCCAAGCCGTACTCCGGTGCCGGTGACTACGGCAACTGGGAACTGTCGGCCAACCGCGCCAACGCGGCGCGCCGCGCATTGGTCGCCGGGGGGTACAACGACGCGCAGGTGGCACGCGTGGTCGGTTATGCGTCGTCATCGCTGTTCGACCGCAAGAACCCGCTCAACCCGGTCAACCGGCGCATCGACATCATCGTGCTGACCAAAAAGGCCCAGCGCGACATCGAGGGCGAGTCGCCGCCTGCCGAGGCCGCACCCACCACGCCGACCACCCCCGCTGCGCCTTCGAGCACAGCGCCGGCCGGCCAGCCGGGTGCGTCCATCAGCGATCCCAACGCCCCCCTGCAACCGCGCGAGCTGCGTCAGAAGCTGAACATTTTCGAGGATGGCGTGCTGAAAATGGACGAGCCTGGCAAGACCCACCAAGGGCAGTTGTAACGGCCCCTGGCGACGTGAGTCAGTAGCTTTCCTGCGGCAGGCTGGCGATGATCGAACGGTAACTGTTCATGCGCTGCTGCTGCACGCGGCCATCGTCCAGTGCCTGCAGCAGCGCACAGCCCGGCTCGCGGTCGTGCTTGCAGTCACGGAAGCGGCAGGTGCCGATCAGGTCGTGGAATTCGATGAAGCCGGCTTCGACATCGCTGCGGCTGACATGCCCCAGGCCGAATTCACGGATACCCGGCGAGTCGATCAATTCGCCACCCCCCGGAAAGTGGAACAGGCGCGCTGTAGTGGTGGTGTGCGTGCCTTGTCCCGACAGCTCCGACAGCGGCCCGACCCGGGTCTGCACTTCAGGCAGCAGGCTGTTGACCAGCGATGACTTGCCCACCCCGGACTGGCCCACGAACACGCTGATGTGCCCGTCCAGTTGCGCCTGCAACTGCTGCATGCCGTCACCGTGATGCGCCGAGACTTCCAGCAGCGGATAGCCCAATTGCCGGTACACGGCCAGCAGCGCATTGAGCGCGGGTGCGTTCTGCTCGTCGATCAGGTCGGCCTTGTTGAGCAGCAGCAGCGGGCGAATGCCGGCGTGCTCGGCGGCCACCAGGTAGCGGTCGATCAGGTTGGCGTGCGGCTCGGGCATGGGGGCGAAGACAATGACGATCAGGTCGACGTTGGCCGCCACCGGCTTGAGCTGCCCGCGGCTGTCGGGGCGGCGCAGCTCGGTGTGGCGTGGCAATTGCGCGACGATCACACCGATGCCCTGGTTGCCGGCGCGCCATACCACCTGGTCGCCGGTCACCAGTGCCGGCAGGTTGGCGCGAAGGTGACAGCGAAAGACCTGGCCGGCCAGTTCGCCTTCCTGGGCCTCGACCTCGACCTGCACGCCGAAATGCGCGATCACCAAGCCCGTCTGTTCAGGGCCCAGGTCGCCGCCTTCCAGCACTTCGAGGGCTTGCGACTCGCGCTTGGCGGCGCGGGCTGCGCGTTCGCCCTGGATTTTTTCGATGCGCCAGTTCTGGCGACGGTTGAGCTGGCGTTTGGCCATGAGTGTTCCGTGTGAGTCAAACAGCTGAAGAATTCGAACGTCGGCGAGTTTAGCACGCTCGCCTGGGCTAAACTGCGCGCCTACAGCGAGGAGCCCACCCATGCAAAACCCACAGAACCTGATCTGGATCGACCTGGAAATGACCGGTCTGGACCCTGACCACGATGTCATCATCGAGATGGCGACGATCGTCACCGACAGCGACCTCAACACCCTGGCCGAAGGCCCGGTGATCGCCATTCATCAGAGCGACGAGATCCTGGCGGGCATGGACGAGTGGAACACGCGGCAGCACGGCGGTTCCGGCCTGACCCAGCGGGTGCGCGAAAGCACGATCGACATGGCGGCGGCCGAGGCTCAGACCCTGGCCTTCCTCGAACAATGGGTGCCCAAGGGCAAATCGCCGATCTGCGGCAACAGCATTTGCCAGGATCGGCGCTTCCTGTACCGCCACATGCGTTCGCTGGAGGCGTACTTCCACTACCGCAACCTCGACGTCTCCACCCTCAAGGAACTGGCTGCGCGCTGGGCGCCCGAGGTCAAGGACAGCTTCAAGAAAGGCAGCACGCACCTGGCGCTCGACGACATCCGCGAGTCCATCGCCGAACTGCAGCACTACCGCAAGCATTTCATCAAGGTCTGACCCGCGACCTGCTCACTGCCTTCGATGGACCGACTGTCATGCTGCTGATGCTCTACCTGATCGCAATCACCGCCGAGGCCATGACCGGCGCGCTGTCGGCCGGGCGCCGGGGCATGGACTGGTTCGGCGTGGTCCTGATTGCCTGCGTCACGGCGCTGGGGGGTGGCTCGGTACGCGATGTCCTGCTGGGGCATTATCCGCTGACGTGGGTCAAGCACCCCGAGTACCTGGTGCTGACCAGCGCCGCTGCGTTGCTGACGATCTTCATCGCGCCACTGATGCGCCACCTGCGCAGCCTGTTTCTGGTGCTCGATGCCGTCGGCCTGGTCGCCTTCACCCTGATCGGCACGCTGACGGCGCTGGAGTTGGGGCACGAGCCGCTGATCGCCTCCATCAGCGGCATGATCACCGGCGTGTTCGGCGGTATTCTGCGCGACATTCTGTGCAACGACATCCCGCTGGTGTTTCGTCGCGAGCTGTACGCCAGCGTGGCATTCGCCGCCGCCTGGTTTTACCTGGGCTGCGTGCACCTGCAACTGCCCGGTGAGCAGGCGCTGCTGCTGACGCTGTTCGGCGGTTTCCTGTTACGGTTGCTGGCGATTCGCTTTCACTGGGAAATGCCCAAGTTCGTCTACAACGACGAGCGTTGAGCATGCTGCTGCAACGCCCACTCGACATGTTCGCGTACCAGCGCCGACGAATGCTCGCGGCGTGCGCGCAAGGCCTCGAGCACCACAATGGTCGACGGCGCATTGCCCAGCCCCACGGCCAGGTTGCGTAACCAGCGCTCATAGCCGGCACGCCGCAGCGGCGAGCCTTCGGTGTTGTCGAGGAAGGTCGCTTCATCCCACAGGAACAGGTGCGCCAGCTCGGCATTGTCGAGATTGTGCCGGGGGCGGAAATCGCTTTCGCCGGACGGCCGTGCGAATCGGTTCCACGGGCAGACGATCTGGCAGTCATCGCAGCCGAACACTCGGTTGCCGATCAGCGCTCGCAGCTCCACCGGTATCGCGGTTTTCAATTCGATGGTCAGGTAGGAAATGCAGCGGCGCGCGTCCAGCTGGTACGGGCCGACGAAGGCGGCGGTGGGGCAGATGTCCAGGCACGCCGTGCACCGCCCGCAGTGTTCGCTGGTGTGCGGAGGGTCGACCGGCAATGGCAGGTCGACGAACAGCTCGGCCAGAAAGAAATAACTGCCCGCCTTGCGGTTGAGCACCAGGGTGTTCTTGCCGATCCAGCCCAGCCCGGCTTTTTCGGCGATGGCTTTTTCCAACACCGGGGCGCTGTCGACGAACGCGCGGTAACCGAATGGGCCAATACTCTTTTGAATGCGTTCGGCAAGGTGTTGCACGCGTTTGCGTATCAGTTTGTGGTAGTCGCGTCCCAGGGCATAGCGCGACACATAGGCCTTTTCCGGCTGTGCCAGCAGCTGTGCCATGGCCGTGTCGCCGGGCAGGTAGTCCATGCGCAGCGACACCACGCGCAAGGTGCCCGGCACAAGGTCGGCAGGGCGCGAGCGCTTGGTGCCGTGGGCGGCCATGTAATCCATCTCGCCGTGATAGCCCGCGTCCAGCCAGCGCTGTAGATGCTGCTCGTGCGCGGCCAGGTCCAGGTCGGCAATGCCGACTTGCTGGAAGCCGAGTTCGCGGCCCCACGCCTTGATCGAGTGGGCCAGCGCGGGAAGGTCATCGGTAAGAGCGGACATGCGAGGAAGGAAACCAGAGCTTAGGTGGGTATAATTCTGCCAGACATCGCCGCCCAAGGTTGAACCATGCCGCACGCCAATCCGCATTTACCCGACGTACTGTACTCGGCCGAGCAGGTGCGTGCGCTCGACGCTCGCCTGATCGCCGCGGGCACCGCCGGTTTCGACTTGATGCAGCGTGCGGCACGGGCCACCTGGCGGCGCCTGCGCGCGCAATGGCCGCAGGCGCATTCGCTTAGCGTGCTGGCCGGGCAGGGCAACAATGCCGGCGACGGTTACCTGGTCGCGGCACTGGCACAGCGGGCCGGCTGGCAAGTACAGGTGCTGGCGGTGGTGACGCCCGCCGCGCTCGAGGGCGACGCGGCCACGGCCCATGCCGAGGCGCTGGCGGCCGGCGTCGATGTACAGCCCTGGTCGGGCCATGCGCCCCTGGCCGGTATCGTCGTCGACGCGTTGCTCGGGACCGGTTTGCACGGCGCCGTGCGTTCCCCCTATCGCGAAGCGATCGAAGCGCTGAATGCCAGCGGGTTGCCGGTGGTGGCCATCGACATTCCTTCGGGCCTGAGCGCTGATACCGGCCAGGCACTGGGTGTGGCCGTGCGGGCGCAACTGACGGTGACCTACATCGGCCTCAAGGTCGGCCTGCTGACCGGCGAGGCCGCCGAGTACGTCGGCGTGCTGGCCTTCGATGATTTGCAGGCGGATCCCGACCTGCTTCGCCAGGCGCCCATCACCGCGCGGCGCCTGACCCCCGCCGACCTGCCCGTGCTCGCGGCGCGGCCCTTGACCGCCCACAAGGGAAAGTACGGGCGCGTGCTGGTCATCGGCGGCGATCACGGCACCGGCGGCGCCACCTTGCTCAGTGCCGAAAGCGCCTTGCGCAGCGGTGCCGGCATGGTGTCCCTGGCCACGCGGCCCGAACATGTGCCCAGCGCGCTGGTGCGGATGCCGGAAGTCATGGTGGCGGCCATCCACTCGGCCAATCAGGTGCGACCCTTGATCGAGCAGGCCTCGGTGCTGGTGGTCGGCCCCGGGCTGGGCCAGCAAGCCTGGGGGCGCAGCCTGCTCTCGGTGGCTGCCGCCTGCACCGACACGCCCCAGGTCTGGGACGCCGATGCGCTGAACCTGCTCGCGGCCGGGGCGGTCCAGTTGCCCGGCGGCTGCGTGATCACCCCGCATCCAGGGGAGGCCGCGCGGCTGCTGGGTATTTCCACGGCTCAGGTGCAGGCGGATCGGGTCCGCGCCGTCAGACATCTGGCGCAACAATACGCCGCGACCTGTGTGCTCAAAGGGGCCGGGAGTCTGATAGCTTCCCCGGACGGCCAGCTGGCGCTTTGTGATCAGGGACACCCGGCCATGGCCACGGCCGGCCTCGGCGATGTGCTCGCCGGTCTGATCGGGGCGTTGCTGGCCCAGGGCCTGGAACCGTTCGCGGCCGCTCGCCTGGGCGTGTGGCTGCATGCCCGTGCAGGGGCCCAGGTCGGCAAGGCCGGTCGCGGCCTGCTGGCCAGTGACCTGATTCCCACCATTCGTCAGTTGCTTGAGGAGCAATGCCCGTGTCTGAAGTGAAACTGTTCATCGACGGTGAGCCGGCGATGCTGGCGTTCGGCGACTTGCTGGCCCGAGTCACCCAAGGCCATGGCCTGGTGTTCCTCGAAGGCGACCTGGGGGCCGGCAAAACCACGTTGTCGCGCGGCCTGATTCGCGGTCTCGGGCATCAGGGCGCCGTCAAAAGCCCCACCTTCACCCTGGTCGAGCCCTACGAGATCGGCGAGATTCGGGCGTATCACTTCGACCTCTACCGGCTGGTCGACCCCGAGGAGCTGGAGTACATGGGCATCCGCGATTATTTCGAAGAGGATGCCCTGTGCCTGGTCGAGTGGCCTCAACAGGGTGCAGGCTTTTTGCCAAAGCCTGACCTGACCATTACCATAAGCCCCCAAGCCAGCGGTCGATCGTTGAGTTTGTCGCCACAGGGTTCGCGCGGCGAATCCTGGTGTGCCGTTCTGGCACGTGAATTCAAATAAATGATGGGGTTAGGTATGCGCATTCGCGCGCTGGTCGCGGTCACGGGTTTGTTGCTGACGGCGTTGTCGGTCAATGCATGGGCCGCCACGCAAGTCAAAAGTGTGCGCCTGTGGCGTGCACCGGACAACACACGACTGGTGTTCGACTTGTCAGGGCCGGTGCAACACAGTGTTTTCACCCTTGCCGGGCCTGATCGCCTGGTCATCGATATCAATGGCGCGACCATGGGCGCGCCGCTGGAGCTGCCCACGGCCAACACGCCGATCACCAGCGTGCGCTCCGCCCAGCGCACGCCCACCGACCTGCGGGTGGTCATCGACCTGAAGAAGGCGGTCACGCCCAAAAGCTTTACCCTGGCGCCCAATCAGCAGTATGGCAACCGCCTGGTGGTCGACCTGTTCGACTCGCCTGCCGACGCCGAGCCTGCCACCCCAGCGCCGACGGTGACCGTGGCACCGGCCATACCGGTCACCCCCACGCGTCCGGAAATCAAACTGACGCCCGTGCCCAACGGCAAGCGCGACATCGTCGTCGCCATCGACGCCGGGCACGGCGGTGAAGACCCCGGCGCCCTGGGCGGCCGTGGCGAACACGAGAAAGACGTGGTGCTGGCGATCGCCAAGGAGCTGCAGCGGCAGATCAACAGCGAAAAAGGCTTTCGCGCCGAGTTGACCCGCACCGGCGACTATTTCATCCCCTTGCGCAAGCGCACCGACATTGCCCGCAAGAAGGGGGCCGACCTGTTCGTGTCCATTCACGCCGACGCGGCGCCGTCCAAGGCGGCCTTCGGTGCTTCGGTGTTCGCCCTGTCCGAGCGTGGGGCAACGTCCGAGACCGCGCGCTGGCTGGCCGACAGTGAAAACCGTTCCGACTTGATCGGCGGTGCCGGCAACGTCAGCCTGGACGACAAGGACCGCATGCTGGCGGGGGTGCTGCTGGACCTGTCAATGACCGCTTCGCTGACCTCCAGCCTCAACGTCGGGCAGAAAGTCCTGACCAACATCGGCCAGATCACCTCGCTGCACAAGCGCCGCGTCGAGCAAGCAGGGTTCATGGTGCTGAAGTCGCCGGACATTCCGTCGATCCTGGTCGAAACCGGGTTCATTTCCAACGCCAACGAAGCCAACAAGCTGACCACCGCCAGCCACCAGCAGGCTCTGGCGCGCTCGATCCGTACCGGCGTCAAGCAGTTCTTCCAGCAGAACCCGCCACCGGGCACTTATATCGCCTGGCTGCGCGACAGCGGCAAGATCGCCCGCGGGCCGAGCAACCACGTGGTCACGGCAGGCGAAACCCTGGCGATGCTCGCGGTGCGTTACGAAGTGCCGCTGGCGACCTTGCGCAGCGCCAACAGCCTGAAAAGCGATGAACTCAAGATCGGTCAGAACCTGACCATCCCCAGCACTGCCCTGGCGTCCCAGCCATGAATGAGCAGGCCCGGATCCAGCTGCTCAGCCCGCGGCTGGCCAACCAGATCGCCGCCGGCGAGGTGGTCGAGCGCCCGGCTTCGGTGATCAAGGAGTTGCTGGAAAACAGCATCGACTCCGGCGCCCGGCGCATCGACGTGGATGTCGAACAGGGCGGCGTCAAGCTGCTGCGGGTGCGTGACGACGGCAGCGGTATCTCCGCCGACGACCTGCCGCTGGCGCTGGCTCGGCACGCTACCAGCAAGATTCGCGACCTCGAAGACCTGGAACGGGTGATGAGCCTCGGGTTTCGCGGCGAGGCTCTGGCCTCGATCAGTTCCGTCGCGCGGCTGACCCTGACCTCGCGCACACGCGATGCCGAGCAGGCCTGGCAGGTGGAAACCGAAGGGCGGGACATGGACTCGCGGGTCCAGCCTGCGGCGCACCCGGTCGGCACGTCGGTGGAAGTGCGCGACCTGTTTTTCAATACCCCGGCACGGCGCAAGTTCCTCAAGACCGAGAAGACCGAATTCGACCATCTGCAGGAAGTCATCAAGCGCCTGGCGCTGGCCCGCTTCGACGTGGGGTTCCATCTGCGCCATAACGGCAAGAGCATCCTCAGCCTGCACGAGGCCGCAGACGACACCGCACGGGCACGACGCGTCGGTGCGGTCTGTGGCCCGGCGTTCCTTGAGCAGGCCATGCCGATCGATGTCGAGCGCAATGGCTTGCGGCTGTGGGGCTGGGTCGGCTTGCCGACGTTCTCGCGCAGCCAGGCCGACCTGCAGTATTTCTTCGTCAACGGCCGGGCCGTGCGCGACAAGCTGGTGGCGCATGCCGTGCGCCAGGCCTACCGTGACGTGCTGTTCAATGGCCGGCACCCGACCTTCGTGTTGTTTCTGGAGGTCGACCCTGCGGTCGTCGACGTCAACGTGCACCCGACCAAGCACGAAGTGCGTTTTCGTGATGGGCGCATGGTCCACGATTTCCTCTACGGCACCTTGCACCGGGCATTGGCCGACGTCCGCCCCGAGGACCATCAGGCGCCCGCTGCCAGCAGCGTCGAGATGCCGCGGGCAACCGGGATGCAGGCCGGCGAGTTCGGGCCCCAGGGCGAAATGCGCCTGGCGGCTCACCTGCTCGAATCGCCCACGGCGCAGCCGCAGTTGCAGTCCCGGGCTCCGGGCGGCGGCGGGGGTGGCGGTTATGCGTTCACCCCGCGCCCGGCGCAGGCGCTGCCGGCCGCCGAGGCCCAGAACGTCTATCGCGAATATTTCGCCCCGCTGGCAGGCGCCGCGCCCGCAGCGCTGCCCGAGAGCGAGGGTGACATTCCACCGCTTGGCTACGCCCTGGCGCAGCTCAAGGGGATTTATATCCTGGCCGAGAATGCCCACGGCCTGGTGCTGGTGGATATGCACGCGGCCCACGAGCGGATCATGTACGAGCGCCTGAAGATCGCCATGGCCAGCGAAGGCCTGAGCGGTCAGCCGCTGCTGGTGCCAGAATCGATTGCCGTCAGCCAGCGTGAAGCCGATTGCGCCGAGGAACATTCGGCATGGTTTCAGCGCCTGGGCTTCGAGCTGCAGCGCCTGGGCCCGGAAACCCTGGCCATTCGGCAGATTCCGGCGCTGCTCAAACAGGCCGAGGCCAACCGCCTGGTGCATGACGTGCTGGCAGACTTGATGGAGTACGGCACCAGTGACCGGATCCAGGCGCATTTGAACGAATTGCTCGGCACCATGGCCTGCCATGGCGCAGTGCGCGCCAACCGCCGATTGGTGATTGCCGAGATGAACGGGCTGTTGCGCGACATGGAAAACACCGAGCGCAGCGGTCAGTGCAATCATGGCCGGCCCACCTGGACCCAGATGGGCCTGGACGACCTGGACAAACTTTTTCTACGCGGACGGTAAGCATGAGTGGCTTGCCACCAGCGATTTTTCTGATGGGCCCCACAGCGGCAGGCAAGACCGACCTCGCCATCGAACTGGCCAAAGTCTTGCCCTGCGAGCTGATCAGCGTCGACTCGGCGCTGGTGTATCGCGGCATGGACATCGGCACGGCGAAGCCGGACAAGGCCCTGCTGGCGCAATACCCGCATCGCCTGATCGATATTCTCGACCCGGCCGACAGCTACAGTGCCGCCGATTTTCGTCGCGATGCACTGGCCGCGATGGCCGACATCACCGCGCGCGGCAACATCCCTCTGCTGGTCGGCGGCACGATGCTGTATTTCAAGGCATTGCTGGAAGGGCTGGCCGATATGCCGGCCGCCGATCCCCAGGTGCGGGCGGCGCTCGAGCAGCAGGCCCGCGAACAAGGCTGGCAGGCCTTGCACGATGAGCTTGCCGAGGTCGATCCGGTCTCGGCGGCGCGCATTCATCCCAATGATCCGCAGCGTCTGGTCCGGGCGCTGGAGGTGTATCGGGTGAGTGGCCAGAGCATGACCGAGCACCGTCGCCGACAATCTGTGCAAAGTGCTGCGGCAGACGCATCGGGCATCGCGCATTTACCCTATACTGTGGCCAGCTTGGCCATCGCCCCGGCAGACAGGCATGTCCTGCATGGCCGAATCGCGAGGCGATTCGAACAGATGCTGGAACAAGGCTTCATCGGCGAGGTCACTGCTTTGCGTGCCAGAAGTGACTTGCACTCGGGGTTACCGTCTATACGAGCGGTGGGCTACCGGCAAGTCTGGGATTATCTCGATGGCGCGCTGACCGCCACGCAAATGCAGGAACGCGGCATTATCGCCACGCGGCAGTTGGCCAAACGGCAATTTACCTGGTTGCGCAGCTGGGCTGATCTGCAATGGCTCGACAGTCTGGCCAGCGACAATCTGCCCCGTACCTTGAAATACCTGAGCTCGGCCTCCATATTGGGCTGAGTCCTTGCAATTGCCGTCTATCCTTGGGGGTGTGGCGGCCCGAGCCATCATTTTTCACAGCTTTCTTACTATTAATCCTTAAAGGAGTGCGGCACATGTCAAAAGGGCATTCGCTACAAGACCCTTACTTGAATACTTTGCGTAAAGAAAAGGTGGGTGTTTCCATCTACCTGGTCAACGGCATCAAGTTGCAAGGCACCATCGAATCCTTCGACCAATTCGTGATTCTGCTGAAAAACACGGTCAGCCAGATGGTTTACAAACACGCCATTTCCACCGTGGTACCTGTACGCCCGATCCGCTTGCCGAGTGCAACCGAGTCCGAGCACGGCGACGCCGATGCAGGTAACGCTTGATAGGAGTCTGCCTTGTTCTTTGAGCGCCACGGTGGTGGTGAACGAGCGATACTCGTTCACTTGGACGGTCAGGACCCTGAGGCGCGCGAAGACCCGCAGGAGTTTCAGGAGCTGGCCATCTCGGCCGGCGCCGAAACCGTCGCGTTCGTCAGTGTGGCGCGGCATCAGCCCACCGCCAAGTTTCTGATCGGCAGCGGCAAGGTCGAGGAGTTGCGCGACCGCGTGCGCACCGAAGAGGTCGACCTGGTGATCTTCAATCACACGTTGACGCCCAGCCAGGAACGTAACCTGGAGCGCGCCTTCGAGTGCCGTGTTCTCGACCGTACCGGTCTGATCCTCGATATCTTCGCCCAGCGCGCCCGTACCCATGAAGGCAAGCTGCAGGTCGAGCTCGCCCAACTGGAACACATGAGCACGCGCCTGGTGCGCGGCTGGACTCACCTGGAGCGGCAGAAGGGCGGTATCGGTCTGCGTGGGCCGGGTGAAACCCAGCTCGAGACCGACCGCCGGCTGCTGCGCGTGCGGTTGCGCCAGATCAAGGCGCGGCTCGACAAGGTCCGCAGCCAGCGTGAGCAGGCCCGTCGTGGCCGACGCCGCGCCGACATTCCTTCGGTTTCACTGGTGGGCTATACCAACGCCGGCAAATCGACGCTGTTCAACGCCGTGACCGCTTCAGAGGTCTACGCGGCCGACCAATTGTTCGCGACGCTCGACCCGACCCTGCGTCGGCTCGAGCTCGACGACCTGGGCCCGGTGGTGCTGGCCGATACCGTGGGCTTCATTCGCCACCTGCCGCACAAGCTGGTGGAAGCGTTCCGGGCTACGCTCGAAGAGTCGAGCAACTCCGATCTGTTGCTACACGTGATCGATGCGCACGAGCCCGAGCGAATGGCGCAGATCGAGCAGGTCATGGCCGTGTTGACCGAGATCGGCGCGCAAGGCTTGCCGATCCTCGAGGTGTATAACAAACTCGACCTGCTTGAAGGCGTGGAGCCGCAGATCCAGCGCGATGCCGACGGCAAGCCGCAGCGGGTCTGGGTGTCGGCGCGCGATGGTCGTGGCCTGGATCTGGTTCGCCAGGCGATCGCCGAGCTGCTGGGGCACGACATGTTCGTCGGGACCCTGCGCCTGGGGCAGCAGTTGGGTCGGTTGCGGGCACAGTTTTTCGCCTTGGGCGTCGTTCACAGCGAAGAGCATGACGAAGAGGGTGGGAGCCTGCTCGCGGTGCGCATACCGCAAGTGGAACTCAACCGCTTGATCAGTCGAGAGGGAATGGATCCTTCGGAATTCATCGAGCAACACACTTTGCAATAAAAGCCTGGCAACGCAATTGTGTTGCCGTGGCAGGCATTCTGTAGCATTGGCCGGCGCGCCGTGGGCGCGTCTTTGCTTTATCAGATGGAGAGCGCTATGGCTTGGAATGAGCCGGGTGGCAACTCGAACAATCAAGATCCTTGGGGTGGTAAACGCCGTGGGGGCGACCGCAAGGGGCCACCGGATCTCGACGAGGCCTTCCGCAAGCTGCAGGAGAGCCTCAACGGGCTGTTCGGCGGCAAGAAACGCAGTGGTGGCAGTGGCGACGGGGGTGGTTCCTCTTCCAAGGGCGGCGGTCTGGGCCTGTTGGGGATCGGCCTTGCCGTGCTCGCTGCAATCTGGCTGTACAGCGCTGTCTATGTCGTCGATGAGCAGGAGCAGGCCGTCGTGCTGCGCTTCGGCAAGTACTACGAGACCGTGGGTGCGGGCCTGAACATCTACTTCCCGCCGATCGATCGCAAGTACATGGAAAACGTCACGCGCGAGCGTGCCTACACCAAGCAGGGGCAAATGCTGACCGAAGACGAGAACATCGTCGAGGTGCCCTTGACCGTGCAGTACAAGATCACCAACCTGCAGGACTTCGTGCTTAACGTCGACCAGCCGGAGATCAGCCTGCAGCATGCGACCGACAGTGCCCTGCGCCATGTGGTGGGTTCCACCGCGATGGACCAGGTGCTGACCGAAGGCCGCGAGCAGATGGCAGCGGAGATCAAGGAGCGCCTGCAGCGTTTCCTCGACACCTACAAGACCGGTATCACCGTGACCCAGGTCAACGTGCAGAGCGCGGCCGCCCCGCGTGAAGTGCAGGAAGCCTTCGACGACGTGATCCGTGCCCGTGAAGACGAGCAACGTTCGCGCAACCAGGCCGAGAGTTACGCCAATGGCGTGATTCCCGAAGCTCGTGGCCAGGCGCAGCGGATCATCGAAGACGCCAACGGTTACCGCGACGAAGTCATATCGCGAGCCAAGGGTGAGGCCGACCGCTTCACCAAGCTGGTGGGCGAGTACCGCAAGGCGCCGGAAGTCACGCGCCAGCGTCTGTACCTGGAAACCATGCAGGACGTCTACAGCAATACCAGCAAGGTGCTGGTGAGCAGCAAGGAAGGTCAGAACAACCTGATCTACCTGCCGCTGGACAAAATGGTCGAAGGCAGCCGCAACAACAGCGGCACTGCACCGGCCACGCCAGCGCCTTCATCGGCCAATGACGCCGGAGCTCGCGCCGCCGCTGACCTGCAACAACAGCAGCGCGAACTACGTTCAAGGGAGAGTCGCTGATGGGCAATAAATCTCTGTTCGCCCTCATTGCCGCCGTGGTACTGGCGGTTGCGGCCTGGAACTGCTTCTACATCGTCGCGCAGACCGAGCGGGCCGTGCTGCTGCAATTCGGTCGCGTGGTCGAGGCCGACGTGCAACCGGGCCTGCACGTGAAAGTGCCGTACGTCAACCAGGTGCGCAAGTTCGACGCCCGCCTGATGACCCTCGACGCTCCGACCCAGCGCTTCCTGACGCTGGAGAAGAAAGCGGTGATGGTCGACGCGTATGCGAAATGGCGGGTCAAGGACGCCGAGCGTTTCTACACGGCGACCTCCGGCATGAAGCAGATCGCCGACGAACGCCTGTCGCGTCGTCTGGAATCGGGCCTGCGCGACCAGTTCGGCAAGCGCACCCTGCATGAAGTGGTGTCCGGTGAGCGCGACGCCCTGATGGCGGACATCACGTCCTCGCTCAACCGCATGGCGGATCAGGAGCTGGGTATCGAGGTGATCGACGTCCGGGTCAAGGCCATCGACCTGCCCAAGGAAGTCAACCGCAGCGTGTTCGAGCGCATGAGCACCGAGCGTGAGCGTGAGGCGCGCGAGCACCGCGCCAAGGGTAACGAGCTGGCAGAAGGCATTCGTGCCGACGCTGATCGTCAGCGTCGCGTGCTGCTGGCCGAAGCCTATCGCGAGTCCGAAGAGGCGCGCGGTGACGGTGATGCCCAGGCGGCGGCGATCTATGCCAAGGCGTATGGCCAGGACCAGGAGTTCTACTCCTTCTTCCGCAGCCTGCAGGCCTACCGCCAGAGCTTCGCCAGCAAGGGCGACGTGCTGGTGCTCGACCCGAGCAGCGACTTCTTCAAGTTCATGGAGAAGTTCAAGCCCTGATGGAACCACCCCGCCTGGCGGCTCGAACGCCAGGCGGGGTGATCCTCGGGCAAAGAGTGTGTATGATGCGGCAGCCGGGAAATTCCCGGCTTTTTTGCGTCTGCAAGATCGATTGGCCGATTCATGGCCAGGATTCATGAGGACGTCGCCCCGCGAACCTGTTGCGGTGGCCGATTTCTGCTTCACTAAAGGCTCGCCGAAGGGTTGGCCGCCCGGATCATAGGGGAATGGCGTAATGGCAACGGTAGACCGCTGGCTGCTGCCAGATGGCATCGAAGAAGTCCTGCCGCCTGAAGCCGCGCGCATCGAAGTGGCGCGGCGCAAGGTGTTGGACCTGTTCCAGAGTTGGGGCTACGAGTTCGTGGTGACCCCGCATATCGAATACCTCGAGTCGCTGTTGACCGGTGCGGGACAGGACCTGGACCTGCGCACCTTCAAGGTCATCGACCCGCAGTCGGGCCGGCAGATGGGTTTTCGCGCCGATATCACGCCGCAGGTCGCGCGTATCGACGCGCACACCTTGCGCCGCAAGGGGCCGAGCCGTCTGTGCTACGCCGGCAGTGTGCTGCATGCGCAACCGCGTGCGTTGTCCAACTCGCGCAGCCCGATTCAACTGGGCGCCGAGCTGTATGGCGATGCCAGCCCGAGCAGCGATGTCGAAGTCATCAGCCTGATGTTGGCTATGCTGCAACTGGCCGATGTGCCCGATGTGCACATGGACCTCGGCCACGTCGGTATCTACCGCGGCCTGGCGCGCGCCGCCGCGCTGTCGGGTGCGGTCGAGCAACAGTTGTTCGATGCCCTGCAGCGCAAGGCGATCGATGAAGTGATCCAGTTGACCGAAGGCCTGCCTGGCGAGCTCGCCGGCATGCTGCGTTCGCTGGTGGACCTGTGCGGCGGGCGCGAAGTGCTGGCCCAGGCGCGCGTACGCCTGGCCGCTGCGCCAGCCCCGGTGCTGACCGCCCTGGACGACCTGCTGGCGATCGCCGAGCGCCTGGCGTTGCGTTTCCCGGATCTGCCGCTGTACTTCGATTTGGGCGAGCTGCGTGGGTATCACTACCACACCGGTGTGGTGTTTGCCGTGTTCGTGCCCGGCCTGGGGCAGTCCATCGCGCAAGGCGGGCGTTACGACGACATCGGTGCGGATTTCGGTCGCGCGCGGCCAGCCACCGGTTTCTCCACCGACCTGAAGTCGCTGGTCACGCTGGGACGTGCCGAAATACCGGTCGCCAGCGGAGGCATCTGGACGCCCGACAACGGCGACGCCGCCCTGTGGCAGGAAATCTGCCGGCTGCGCGGCGCGGGCGAGCGGGTCGTTCAGGCGCTGCCGGGGCAGTCGACCGAGGCCGCTGTCGAAGCCGATTGCGACCGCCAATTGATTCAGCACAACGGCCTCTGGCAGGTACTGCCGCTGGCCTCTTGAATTTTCGCCGGCCGCTGCCGGCACACAGTTTGCGCGAATGAGGACAAGTGTTATGGGTAAGAATGTCGTAGTCCTGGGCACCCAATGGGGTGATGAGGGCAAAGGCAAGATCGTTGATCTGCTGACCGAACATGCTGCCGCGGTAGTGCGCTATCAGGGCGGTCATAATGCCGGTCACACGCTGGTGATCGACGGCGAGAAAACCGTTCTGCACCTGATTCCGTCGGGCGTGCTGCGCGAAGGCGTGCAGTGCCTGATCGGCAACGGAGTGGTGGTGGCACCCGATGCGCTGATGCGTGAAATCATCAAGCTCGAAGACAAGGGCGTGCCGGTTCGTGAGCGCCTGCGCATCAGCCCTTCCTGCCCGCTGATCCTGTCCTATCACGTGGCCCTGGACCAGGCCCGCGAGAAGGCCCGCGGCGAACTGAAGATCGGCACCACCGGTCGCGGCATCGGCCCGGCCTACGAAGACAAGGTTGCCCGTCGCGGCCTGCGCATCGGTGACCTGTTCCATCGCGAGCGCTTCGCGGCCAAGCTCGGCGAGTTGCTGGACTACCACAACTTCGTCCTGGTCAATTACTACAAGGAACCGGCGATCGACTTCCAGAAGACACTCGACGAGTGCATGGAATACGCCGAGCAACTGCGCCCGCTGATGCTGGACGTGACCGCCGAGCTGCATGGCTTGCGCCGCGACGGCAAGGACATCATGTTCGAAGGCGCGCAGGGTTCGCTGCTCGACATCGACCACGGCACCTACCCCTACGTGACCAGCTCCAACACCACCGCAGGCGGCATCGCCACTGGTTCCGGGTTTGGCCCGATGTACCTGGATTACATCCTGGGTATCACCAAAGCCTATACCACGCGCGTGGGTTCGGGCCCGTTCCCCACCGAGCTGTTCGACGACGTCGGCGCGTTCCTGGCCAAGCGTGGTCATGAGTTCGGTGCTACTACGGGCCGTGCCCGTCGCTGCGGCTGGTTCGATGCCGTCATCCTGCGTCGCGCCATCGAAATCAACAGCATTTCGGGCCTGTGCCTGACCAAGCTGGACGTGCTCGATGGCCTGGAGACCATTCGTATCTGCGTGGGCTACAAGAACCAGGACGGCGCCGTGATCGACGCGCCGACCGACGCCGACAGCTACATTGGCCTGGAGCCGGTGTACGAGGAAATGCCGGGCTGGACCGAATCCACGGTGGGTGCGAAAACCCTCGAGGAGCTGCCTGCGGCCGCCCGCGCCTACATCAAGCGCGTCGAAGAATTGGTCGGCGCGCCGATCGATATCGTGTCGACCGGCCCGGATCGCAACGAGACCATCGTGCTGCGTCACCCGTTCGCGTAACGGCGGCGAGCAGCGATCCCGCGAGAAAGCCCCGAACAATCGGGGCTTTTTTCTTTTCGGTCGGCACCGTCCGTCCGGCATGACACTTGCTCAGGATATGCCTCAATCGACGCCATCATTATACTGGCGTCAAAAAAGAGGTATTCAGTCGTGTCCGCAGTCCTTTCGCTTTTTCGCAGTCGCTTGCTGCGCCCCGTGTTCCTGGCTCTGGGTGTCGCCTTATTGGTGCAAGTTCTGGTGGCGGTTGCGCTGACTCGGAGCACGGTCACGGCCCTTGAGTCCGAGCTGGACCAGCGCCTGGGCGAGGACAGCCGCAGGCTGTCGGCCGACCTGGAGCACGCCAGCCAGGAAGTCACGTCCGGCCTCGACAGCCTGTCGACCCACACTCGCCAGCGATTGAGCGCCGGCCTGAGCACACGGCTCAAGCAGGAGCAGGCGCAATTGCGCGACGTGCTCGACCGTGACCTGCAAGGGTCGGCCACCGACATGGCCGAACTGCTGGCCTCCGTGGCACCGCGCGCCATGTGGGACAACGACGTCCCTGCATTGTCGGAGTTCGCCCGGCGCGCCCAGCGTAATCCTAACGTGCTGTTCGTCATCTACAACGACGCGCAGGGCGAACACCTGACCCGCTACCTCAATCGCGATAACCCGATCAATCAGGCCCTGCTGGCCAAGGGGGAGGGCGAGCGAGCACTGGACAAGGTACTGAACGCCGCCAAGGCCGACCCCTCGGTGTTCTACGTGGAGGCCCCGATCAGCCCCAACGGTGTCGAGATCGGCCGGGTGCTGATGGCTGTTTCCCGGGTGTCGGTGGAACAGCAGTTGGTTGCCCTGGACAATCGCTTCGCCAGCTTGATCTCCAGCAGCGAACAGCTGGTGGGCGACAGCCTGCAGGCCGCGGCGGTGGACAGTGCGGCGGCGCTCAAGGCGCGCTTGCAGGCTGCCCAGGCCAGTGCCGCTGCCATGCAGGCCAACACCCAGCAAACCGTGCAGTCGGCTGCTGCCGACCTGCGGTGGCGCATCGGCGTGGGCCTGGCCGTGGTCGGGCTGGGTGTGCTGCTAGCGTTGGCCGTGGTGCTGGGGCGACGCGTATTGAGCAAGCTGCGCCTGCTGATTCGCGCTCTGGATGACTTGGCGGCAGGTGAGGGCGATCTGACCCGCCGCGTGCAGTTGGACAGCCGCGACGAGATTGGCGACATGGCAGCGGCCGTGAACCGTTTCATCGACAAACTGCAACCGATCATCCGCGAGGCGGGCGAGGTGGCCCAGCGTACGGGCGTGGAAATCAGCGCCATGGCGCAGCGCAATGCCGGTGCGGACGCGGCCGCCGAAGCGCAGCGCGATGAAGTGGCAGAAAGCCTGCGGGCGCTGTCGCAGATGGCGGATCAGGCGCATGCGGAAAGCCAGGCCATGCAGGCCGCGTTGCAGCAGGTGGCCGACATTCGCCAGGCCACCGACGACAACACCCGTGCATCGGCGCAGGTCGGCAGCCTGATCGAGGCGCTGGCCGGCCAGGTACAGAGCGGCTCGCAGGTCATCGAGCGGCTGGCCGAACAAAGTCAGCAGATCGAGGTGGTGCTGACGGTCATTCACGGCATCGCCGAGCAGACCAACCTGCTGGCCCTGAACGCGGCCATCGAGGCGGCGCGGGCAGGTGAGACCGCGCGCGGCTTTGCCGTGGTCGCCGACGAGGTGCGGGCGCTGGCGAGCAAGACGCAAAGCTCCACGGGCGACATCCAGGCGCATATCGGCGCATTGCAGTCCGGCGCTCGCGAGGCGGTGGCGGCCATCGGTCAGGCAGGGCGTCAGGCCAGTGAGGGGCTGCTGGTGCTGCGCGACAGTGCGCGCCTGCAACAGTCGGTGCAGGCGTCGGTCGAGCAGGTGCACGCGGCGATCGGCATGGCCACCCAGGCCGCCGAGCACCAGGCCCGCGGCGCGACGGCCGTGCGCAGTCGGGTGCAGACCATTCATGTGCAGGCCGAACGGGCGGCCGAGGCCGTGCTGCAGACCACTGCCAGCAGCAAGGAACTCGACAAGCTCGCGGCTCAGTTGAAAGCCAGCCTGGGACAATTCCGCGCCTGAGCCGTTTTGCGGCACCGGCGCAGGGTCAGGCCTTGTTCAGGTACATCCGCGTGGTCAGCAGGTACACCGGTAGCCCCGACACCACAATCAGCAGGGCGGCATAAGGGGCGGCCGCCGCGAATTCGATGTTGGACGTGTGTGCCCACACTTCAGTGGCCAGGGTGGTCAGGCCTGTGGGGGCCAGCACCAGGGTGGCCGTCAGCTCTTTCATGGCGTCGAGGAACACCAGAGCGAAGGCCGCCGCCATGGCCGGGAAGATAATCGGCAGGGTCACCCGACAGAACGCCAGGAACGGCGTCGCGCCCAGGGTTCTGGCGGCTTCCTCGAGTTGCGGCGCTGCTTTGTTCAACGCCGTGCGCACCGGCGCCTGGGCCAGTGGCAGGAACAGCAACGCGTAGGCCAGCAGCAGCAGCCCGGTGGTCTGGTACAGCACCGGCACGTAGTGCAGCGAGAAAAACACCAGGGTCAGGGCGATCACCAGCCCGGGCAGGGCGTGCAGCAGGTAGGGCAGGCGCTCTGCCCACAGCGCCAGACGGCCCCTGTGGCGCACCACTAGCAGCCCGACCGGCAGCGCCAGTGCCAGGCACAACGCTGCGCCGCCCAAGGCCAGCCCCAGCGAAGTCAGCAACGCCTTGCTGATAGCGGCCACCGGAAACGCGGCGGACGAGCCCTTGACCAGCCAGTAACCCAGCATGACCAGCGGGATTCCGCTGCCCAGAATGGCCAGGCCCAGGCAATACACCTGGCCGGGCAGTGCCAGCCAGCCGAGGCGCACCGTCGGCGCGCGCCGGGCAACGCCCTGACCGATACGGATGTGCCGCGCCGTGCCGCGCACGCGCAGTTCCAGCCAGAGCAGCAACAGGCATAGAAACAGCAACAGGGCCGAGAGCATGGCGGCGTTGGCATTGCTGAATTCCAACTCAAACTGCTGATAAATCGCCGTGGTGAAGGTCTGTAGCCCGAGGATCGACAGGGCGCCGAATTCCACCAGCATGTGCAACGCGATCAGTAAGGCCCCGCCGAGTATCGATGGCCAGAGCAGCGGCAGGGTGATGCTGAAAAATACCCCCCAGCGATTTCGTCCCAGGGTGCGGGCCGACTCCTCCAGGGAGATGTCCAGGTTGCGCAGGGTGGCTGCCACGGGCAGGAACACCAACGGGTACTTGGACAGGGTCATGACCAGAATGGCGCCGCCCAGGCCTTCGAAGCTGGCGCTCAGCGATACCCAGGTAAAACTGCTGACGAATGCCGGCACAGCGAACGGCAGGCACAGGATCACGCCCCACAGCCGCCGCCCGGCGAGGTTGCTACGCTCCAGCAGCCAGGCCAGGCTGAGGCCGATGAGCATGCTGGCCAGGGTCACGCCGACCATCAGCATCAGCGTATTGCCCAGCAGCCGCAGCACGTAAGGCCGCCAGAGCAGGCGTAGGGCCTGCTCGCCGCCAGCCTGCCAGGTTTTCAGGGCCACGTAGAGCAAAGGCAGCAGGCTCAGCGCGACCAGAAACAGGACCGGCGCCACCACCCACAGGGAGGGGCGCTTGCGGCGGGTGTGGTGACCGTTGCCGGTGGCGGGCAACGGTAGGGACACGCTGTCGTTCAATTCAGGCCGACTTCCCGTTCCAGGTCCAGCGCCTCCTCGGCGTTACCGATGTCGGCGGGGGTGATCTTTGGCGCCTGCAATTCATCGAACGGCTTCAGCCCCTGATCCGAGACCATGCCTTTGTGCAGAGGGTACTCGGCGGTGGTCTGGGTGATGACGCGCTGGCCTTCTTCACTGGCCATGTACGCCAGCAGCGCCTGGGCTTCCTTGGGGTGCTTGCTGGCCTTGAGTGCGGCCGCCGAAGAAATAGTCACCAGGCCGCCGGCGTCACCGTTGGTGAAGTAGTGCAGGCGTGAATCGAGCTGACCTTTCTCGCGCTTGAGGGCGTACCAGTAGTAGTTGTTCACCAGGACAGTGGCGACCTCACCGTTTTCCACCGCCTTGAGGGCAACCATATTGTTGGTGTACGTCTTGCCGAAAGCACGCAGCCCGGTCAGCCATTCTTCTGCGGCTTCACGACCGTGCAGTTGAATGATGGCCACTGCCTGCTCCTGGAAGGCACCACTGGTGGGCACGAAGCCGACCTTGCCTTGCCATTGCGGCTCGGCGAAGTCGAGTACCGACTCGGGCAGGTCTTTTTCGTCGATCAGCTTGGGGTTGAAGGCGACCACTCGCACCCGCGCCGTTACGCCCATCCAGGTCCCGTCTTTAGCGACGTAGTCCTTGGGCAGCATGTTCAGCGTGCTGTCGTCGATCTTGGCCAGGAAGCCTTGCTCGCCAAGGTTGTTGAGCGGTGGCGACTCCTCGGTGTAGATCACGTCTGCGGGCGAGCGATCGCCTTCTTCCATGACCTGGCTGGCCAGTTGATTGCTGCTGCCCTTGCGCACATTGATATGGATGCCGGTCTTGGCCTCGTAAGCCTTGGCGATGGCTTCGCCGATTTCCTTGTGCTGACCATTGTAAAGTGTCAACTCGACCGGGTCGGCGGCCATGGCAGCCGGGCTGGCCAGCAGCCAGCCCAGCAACGCCAGGCTCAGGCCACGCAACAGTGATGTATGGAGCGGGAGTGTTCGATTGCTCATTGCGACATCTTCCTCACAGGGCAGCACAGCAAAAACGTGAAACAATTGTAAACGATATAGTTTCGCATGTGTGCTTGACAATGTTTCAGAGGGCGGGGCTTCAGCGGGGGAGGTGGCGGGGGGGCAAAACGTGGAGGCCAGAAATGCAAAAACCCGCTTTCGCGGGTTCTTGAAGAATTGGTGCCCAGAAGAAGACTCGAACTTCCACGACCGTAAGGTCACCAGCACCTGAAGCTGGCGTGTCTACCAATTTCACCATCTGGGCAGCATCAGTAGCGTTGTCCGCCGTCTGATGGAGCGCACTATACGGAGGCCTTTTTGATCTGTAAACCCCTGTTTTGGTTTTAATAATCCATAGGCCAGAAATGCAAAAACCCGCTTTCGCGGGTTTTTGTGGTGAGTCGAAGATTACTGTAATCTCTGACTCTGAATTGGTGCCCAGAAGAAGACTCGAACTTCCACGACCGTAAGGTCACCAGCACCTGAAGCTGGCGTGTCTACCAATTTCACCATCTGGGCAGTATCGGCAACGTTGTCCGTCGTCGATGGCGCGCACTATACGGACCACCTTCAGGCCTGTAAAGCCCCATCGTCAAAAATATTTTCCAGACGGTTTCAAGAGCGCATTTGCGTGCGATTTCGTGGCTCTGCACAGGTTTTACAGCGTTGATCTGCCCTGAAATTTCCCGTTTCATTATGCGTATGCCAAACTAACCCCTATATAGACAAGGTGAAATCTCTCTAATGGCCGATTGGCAGACCCTCGATCCCGAGGCCGCTCGTGAAGCGGAAAAATATGAAAACCCTATTCCCAGCCGTGAACTGATCCTTCAGCACCTCGACGAGCGGGGCTCGCCAGCCAGCCGCGAGCAACTGGTGGATGAGTTCGGCCTGACCACTGAAGATCAGATCGAGGCGCTGCGCCGTCGCCTGCGCGCCATGGAGCGCGATGCCCAGCTGATCTATACGCGCCGTGGTACCTACGCCCCCGTCGATAAACTGGACCTGATCGCCGGTCGCATCAGCGGCCACCGCGACGGCTTCGGCTTCCTCGTGCCCGACGATGGCAGCGACGACCTGTTCATGAGCCCGGCGCAGATGCGTCTGGTGTTCGACGGTGACCGTGCACTGGCGCGGGTTTCCGGCCTGGACCGCCGCGGGCGCCGCGAAGGCGTGATCGTCGAGGTGGTCTCGCGGGCCCACGAAACCATCGTGGGTCGCTACTTCGAGGAAGGCGGCATCGGCTTCGTCACGCCGGACAACCCCAAGGTGCAGCAGGAAGTGCTGATCACCCCGGGTCGCCATGGTGCAGCCAAGGTCGGTCAGTTCGTCGAGGTGAAAATCACCCACTGGCCCACTGCGCGCTTCCAGCCGCAGGGCGATATCGTCGAGGTGGTCGGCAACTACATGGCCCCCGGCATGGAAATCGACGTTGCCTTGCGCACCTACGACATTCCCCACGTCTGGCCCGAGGCCGTGCTCAAGGAAGCTGCCAAGCTCAAGCCCGAAGTCGAAGAAAAGGACAAGGAAAAGCGCATTGACCTGCGCCACTTGCCGTTCGTGACCATCGATGGCGAAGACGCCCGGGACTTCGACGACGCCGTTTACTGCGAAGCGCGCGGCGGCAAGCTGCGCCTGTTCTCCGGCGGCTGGAAGCTGTACGTGGCCATCGCCGACGTGTCCAGCTACGTCAAGCTGGGCTCGGCGCTGGACGCCGAGGCGCAGGTTCGCGGTAACTCGGTGTACTTCCCCGAGCGCGTGATCCCGATGCTGCCCGAGCAGTTGTCCAACGGTCTCTGTTCGCTGAACCCGCATGTCGATCGGCTGGCCATGGTCTGCGAGATGACCATCTCCAAGACCGGCGAGATGACCGACTACCAGTTCTACGAGGCCGTCATCCATTCCCACGCGCGCCTGACCTATAACAAGGTCAGCAGCATGCTCGAACATTCGCGCTCCAGCGAGGCCAAGGCCCTGCGTGGCGAATATGGCAATGTGCTGCCGCACCTCAAGCAGCTTTATGCGCTGTACAAGGTGCTGTTGGGCGCCCGTCACGTGCGCGGCGCGATCGACTTCGAAACCCAGGAGACTCGCATCGTCTTCGGTTCGGAACGCAAGATCGCCGAAATCAAGCCGACCGTGCGCAACGATGCGCACAAGCTGATCGAAGAGTGCATGCTGGCCGCCAACGTGGCCACCGCTGAATTCCTCAAGAAACACGAAATTCCTGCGTTGTACCGTGTGCACGACGGCCCGCCGCCGGAGCGTCTGGAAAAGCTCCGTGCCTTCCTGGGCGAGTTGGGCCTGTCGCTGAACAAAGGCAAGGACGGCCCGTCGCCGAAGGACTATCGCGCGCTGCTGGAAACCATCCAGGATCGCCCGGATTTCCACGTCATCCAGACGGTGATGCTGCGCTCGTTGAGCCAGGCGGTGTACAGCTCCGACAACAATGGCCACTTCGGCCTGAACTACGAAGCCTACACCCACTTCACGTCGCCGATCCGCCGCTACCCGGACCTGCTCACGCACCGGGCGATTCGCAGTGTGATCCATTCCAAGCAGGACACCCCGCACGTCAAGCGCGCCGGCGCCATGACCATTCCCAAGGCGCGTATCTACCCGTACGACGAGGCCGCGCTGGAGCAGTTGGGCGAAGCTTGCTCGATGAGCGAGCGCCGCGCCGACGAGGCCACGCGCGACGTGGTCAACTGGCTCAAGTGCGAGTTCATGAAAGACCGTGTGGGCGAAAGCTTCCCGGGTGTGATCACGGCGGTGACCGGGTTCGGTATTTTCGTCGAGCTGACGGACATCTTCGTCGAGGGCCTGGTGCACGTGACGGCGCTGCCTGGCGACTACTACCACTTCGACCCGGTTCACCACCGCCTCGCGGGCGAGCGTACCGGGCGCAATTTCCGCCTGGGCGACACGGTGTCGGTGCGCGTGATGCGCGTCGACCTGGATGAGCGCAAGATCGATTTCGAAGTGTCCGAGCAGACGCTCAGTGCGCCGATCGGCCGCAAGAATCGCAAGGCCGATGCGCCGGCGGCCAAGACCCCTGCCAAGTCGACGACGGAAAAGGCCCGTGCAGAGCCTTCGCGCAGCGATCGTAGCAAGCCGGCATCGTCGGCCAAGGCGGCGCCGGACGCGCCCCTGGCCAAGCCGTCACGGCGTTCGGCCAGCAAGAACGAAGGCGGCGATGCCTATCGCGCCTCCGACGCCGCGGCCAAGAATGCCGAAGTCCGCAAGAGCCGCGAAATGAAGAAGGCCCTGCTGGCCGAGGCCAAGGGCGGCGGTGCGGCGTCCGGTAAGTCCGAGCGCGCAGCCGCCAGTGAGGGCAAGACCAGCAAGCATCGCAAGGGACCGTCCAAGTCCGGCAGCCGTAAACCCAAGGCAAAATCATGAGTCAGTTGGAAAAAATCTACGGCGTGCATGCGGTAGAAGCGCTGTTGCGTCACCATCCCAAGCGGGTCAAGCAGATCTGGCTGTCGGAAGGGCGCAGCGAGCCTCGTGTGCAGACGCTGGTCGAGCTGGCCACGCTGAACCGTGTTGCCGTCGGCCAGGCCGAGCGCCGTGAGCTGGACGCCTGGGTCGAAGGCGTGCACCAGGGCGTGGTCGCCGACGTCAGCCCGAGCCAGGTCTGGGGCGAGGCCATGCTCGACGAATTGCTCGATCGCACCGAAGGCGCGCCGCTGCTGCTGGTGCTGGACGGCGTCACCGACCCGCACAACCTCGGTGCCTGCCTGCGCACCGCCGATGCCGCAGGCGCGCTGGCGGTCATCGTGCCCAAGGACAAGTCCGCCACGCTGACGCCAGCCGTACGCAAAGTGGCGTGCGGTGCGGCCGAAGTGATTCCGCTGGTGGCCGTGACCAACCTGGCGCGCTCGCTGGAAAAGCTCCAGCAGCGTGGCCTGTGGGTCGTCGGCACGGCCGGCGAGGCCGAGAACGAGATCTATCAGCAGGACCTGACCGGGCCCACCATCCTGATCATGGGCGCCGAAGGCAAGGGCATGCGTCGTTTGACCCGCGAGCACTGCGACTACCTGGTGAAGCTGCCGATGGCCGGTAGCGTCAGCAGCCTCAATGTCTCGGTCGCGACCGGTGTCTGCCTGTTCGAAGCGGTGCGTCAGCGCAACGCCAAGGCCGCCGGCAAGAAGGCCTGAACGGCTTTTGCACGGGCCGCCCGGCGTGGCGGCCCAACGTTCGGCAAACTGTTCGTTTTTTCACCAATTCCCTTGCTTGTCCTTCGGGCCTTCTCTACAATTGCGCCCCTTGCCACACTGGCAGGCGCGAATGTGCCTGGTCGAAGGCAAGACACACAGTGTCATTCACTCCTTGTCTGACCGCCCTGGCGGCAGGCTACAACCCGTAAGGAGCATTCATGCGTCATTACGAAATCATCTTTCTGGTCCACCCTGACCAGAGCGAGCAAGTCGGCGGCATGGTTGAGCGTTACACCAAGCTGATCGAAGAAGACGGCGGCAAAATCCACCGTCTGGAAGACTGGGGCCGTCGTCAACTGGCCTACGCAATCAACAATGTTCACAAGGCTCACTACGTGATGCTGAACGTTGAGTGCACTGGCAAGGCCTGGCCGAGCTGGAAGACAACTTCCGCTACAACGATGCTGTGATCCGTAACCTGGTCATCCGTCGCGACGAAGCCGTTACCGGCCAGTCCGAGATGCTCAAGGCTGAAGAAAACCGCAGTGAGCGCCGTGAGCGTCGCGACCGTCCTGAGCACTCCGACGCTGATGGCGTTGAGGGTGATGACAGCGACAACAGCGATAACGCTGACGAGTAATCCACGGACCTTTTAAGGAGCCTATCAAATGGCACGTTTCTTCCGTCGTCGTA
>Ga0157371_10000234_pt1 | contig 79682 bp, 67 predicted proteins | sample C45metaG_FD_113462 | JGI IMG/M metagenome (GOLD analysis project Ga0157371, IMG submission 113462) | Corn rhizosphere microbial communities from Kellogg Biological Station, Michigan, USA - C4-5 metaG | ecosystem: Host-associated > Plants > Roots > Rhizosphere > Soil | place: USA: Michigan...
CGCAGACCGGCCGGCTGACCCCGGCGATGTTCGATGCGGTCCTCGGGCGCGCCGTCGAGCTCGGGCGCTGAAGGACGGACGGGGCTTCGAGCGCAGGAAGCGGAACGCGTCCGATCCCTCCCGGCGACATCCTTCGGCCCACAACTGGATCAGGAGGTACGTCGTGGCATTCAAGATTGTGGGTCTGCCGTCGTCGGAGTTCCGCCCGCTGTACGGGCTCTCGGAGAAGGAGCTCGCCGAGCGCGGCGTGGAGGTGCACATCGCCGACACGCCGACCGGGTTCCCGTGCCGGGTGTCGCTCCGCGACGCGCCGGTGGGGACCCGCATGCTGCTCCTCAACTTCGAGCACCAGCCGGCGGACACGCCGTACCGCTCGCGGCACGCCATCTTCGTCGAGGACGGCGCGGAGGAGGTGCGACCCGGGGTGGACGAGGTCCCGGAGGTGCTGGCCAGGCGAATGCTGTCGGTCCGGGCGTTCGACGAGGCGGGGCAGATGGTCGACGCCGTGCTGGTGAACGGCCGCGAGGCGGGACCGGCCTTCGAGCGGCTCCTGACGCTTCCCCGCGCCGCCTATCTGCACGTGCACAACGCGGGGCGGGGCTGCTACGCGGCGCGGGTCGACCGTGCTTGACACCCCCGGGGGGCAGGCGGGTATTCCCCCCTGCCTCTTCGGGGCCCTTAGCTCAGCGGTAGAGCACTACCTTGACACGGTAGGGGTCAGTGGTTCGAAACCACTAGGGCCCACTCTAAGATCCCGAAAGGACGTCAGTCGACGGGATCGGACGGAACCAGACGGGACGCGCGGAAGGTGCCATGGAAGGTGCCATGGCGGGGCGGGTTCCGATGCGGAGCCGCGTCAGCTCCCCTCGTCATGGTCCCGGCCTCACTGAACGAGGGGCCGACGATGGACGGACTCACCCCGATCGAGACCTGGTACGCGAGCTGCCGGTTTCGAAGCCGGCTCGAAGCGCGCTGGGCCGTCTTCTTCGACACGCTCCGGCTCGTATGGCACTACGAGCCGCAGGGGTTCCGCTGGACGAGGTGACCGCCGCGGGTTCGCACCTGGTGCTCACCGCCGGCCACACCGAGCACGACCCGGCATCCGTCGAGTTTGGGCTCGTACGTCCAGCCCGGCCGGTCCGGGAGGGCGCGCGCCGGCGAGACGAGCTGTAGGCGGACGGCGCCGGGCATGAGCGGCTGCACGGACCACGCTCTTAGCTCGGCCGCGGACCTCGTTGGGCGCGGTCCTCGCTCACCCGCTTGATCTCGACGCGCGGTGGGTTCACTGTGGGCAAAGCCCGTGCCCCGGCGATACAGGACGATTCTTGTAGTCGAGGACGATCCGGATGTCCGTGAGATCACGGCGGAGGTGCTTCGGCAAGAGGGGGCGTCGGTCGTCGAGGCCGTGGATGGGGCAGACGCGCTCACGAAGCTCGACGACCTAGAAGGTCCCAGCCTCATCCTCCTGGACCTCGTGATGCCGCGCATGGACGGCCTCGAGTTCCTCAAGCGGTTGCAGGCACATCCCCGGGCAGCCGACTTTTCGGTCGTCGTGATGACGGGCCGGTCGGACCCCACCGGCGCGCAGGGCGTTCTCGGGGAGCTGAAGAAGCCCTTTAACATTGGCCAGCTGGTGGCCCTGCTGGGCAAGCCCGCCTGACCAACTCGCGAGGACGAGCAGCGACTGGCTCACGGCGCGAGGGCCCGCCGCACCACCTCCGCCACAGACACGCCCAACGACTGCGCCGCCGTGCTCACTCTCGCGGCAAGCTCCGCGGACATCGGCAGCGCCCCTAGTCGGACGGTCCCCACCCGCCCCACCACGCTCGGCGAGCTGCGCCGGATCCGCCAGCGCGACCTCGAGCGCGCGCCGCACGCGCTACTCGTCGGTGGCTTTCTGCCCGGGGTTAGCGGATTCGTCCTTCTCGTTTTCGTCGGATGCTTCACGCCGCGCGTTCGAGTCGTCGGGTTGCTCGACGTTCGGATCTCGGCCGGCTTCGTCGTATGGGCTCACAGGTGCTTTGCGCGGCTCGACGCCGCGAACCGTGTCCGGCTTCTTCGGCTGGTTCGTCTCGCCCATGGTCGTCTTCTCCTCGTCAACGTGGTCGGCGCACGATGGGCACGGCGCGGCTACTGAGAAGGGGAACGCGGGCCGTCGGCGGCCGCCCGCCCGCTCACCGAGGCGCGGCTACGGAGCGCCTCACGACCTCGGCAACGCTGACCCCCAGCGCACCGGCCACCTCTGTCAACCGTGCGGCGAGCTCCGCCGACATCGGAAGCGCGCCGAGTCGCGTCGAAGGGCCGGCGGGGGCGGTGACCAGTGCCAGTCGACCCGGGTCGCGTAGGGCGGCCTCGAGCGCCCGCGGGCGGGGTATGGCACCCGCCTGGCCCGTCAGTCCGCTGACACCGACACCACCTCGCTGGCACACCCGGACTCACACCGACTGGCGCACGTTCGTCACACCTTTGCTTGCGCCGCTACGGCGATGGCGCTTGCTCGGCCCGTGCTTTCCGGCAGTTGGTCACGGCGCGGAAGCTGCTCAGTAACCAGTCGCTCATGTCGAGCGAGGAGGTTCACACATGCTTCGTCGATTCACGGTGTCACTCGGACTCACCGCTGTTCTGGCCGCGGCGTGCGGTGGGGCCGACACCAGCAACCCCGTCGCCTTCTGCAACGCCTACGCTCCGGCGTTCTGCAACAAGGCGAAGGCCTGTGGCGCTCAAGGTGACGTCGAGGCGTGTGCGAACCAGATCCGGAACGATTCGGACTGTGCACACTTTGCGTGTGCGGCAGGGCTCACGTTCGACAGCGAGGCCGCACGTCAGTGCATCGACGGCATCAACGGGCTGAGCTGCACCGACACCACCGTGAACGGTGCCCCCAACGTCCCGGGGATTCCCGCCTGCGCCCGCGTCTGCCGGTAGGTGCGACGTACGTGACCGGCCTCCACGCTCCACCTTTGGCCCCGCCGGGCCCAAGCCGTTCAGCCTTGACGAGCTGGGCAAGCTCTTGGACGAGCACTGCCCTCTCCTGCCGAAGAGCTGAGACCGGGCGTCGCCGTGCCACTCGCCGTCGCCCACTGAATCCGTCGGCCCTATCTTCATGCGTGGAGCGCGGCGATTGGGACGTGGTTGGCGCGGACAACGGGCTGCACTCGGTCCACCTGCTCTGCCGTAACTGCTCCCCGGAGGAGGCCGTGGAGATGGCCGGGCAGCGCGTTCTCCAGAAGTACGGCAAGGGCGCGGACCTGACGTGGTGGAAGTTCTCCGTGAGGCCGGCGGTGGCGGGCGAGGAGTCCGCGGTGAGGTGGTTCTACGTCGGGCCGGATGGCCGAGCGCTGCCGTTGAAGATGTGAGGACCGGAGTGGGGCGGACGCCACGGGAGCTCCATCGGTCCTGCCGCCGCTCGTCCTCAGCCCTCCGCGCCCGCGGGCCCTTGGGGAAACCCACCGGCCTTCGAGTCCGCCAGCAGCACCGGCTGACCGGTGGGCGAGATCTCGAACACGAGTGTCCGCCGGGGGCGGCCGGCTCCGTCCCGAGCGACGCACCAGAACGTCCAGCCGTCCCAGCCGGCGGTCGGTACGGCGAACTTCGTACGGACGATCGCCACGAGGAGGAGAACAGCATCCTGCGGGTAGGTCTGGCGGAAGAACCCTGCGGTCTGGAGTTTCCCCTCCCGAGCAGCCCCGACCTCCCAGTCGTCCAGTCCCTCGAACACGCCGCGTGCCCCTGCCGTGGTCTGCGACAACGGTGTGACTCGGGTGCGAGTAGTCAAGTGGTCTTGCCCAGCAAGGCCACCAGCGCGGATTTCCCACAACACTGGGATCGAGGGCCGAGGCGTGGCGGCGCGCGGAAGCCGGCGGGCGGTCAGCCCTGGGCGCGCTTGAGCGGGGACCGGAGGCAGGGCCGCGCCGTTCGGGGCTGCGCTTGAGGGCCGGGAAGTGCTTGGGACCGCCGGCACGCTGAGGTCCTGGGGTGCCGGGGCGACAATCGAAAGTGCTCAGGGATTGGCGGAGCCACCAGGGCCCGCTCGCTCCGTACGCCTTTGGTCTGATGGCGATCCGTCACCGGGCGGTCCGAAGCTCCTCTCCTGACAGGCCGGGCCGCGACCGGCGAGGAGGGCGCCATGTCGACCGGGCGAAGGGGCTCGCTTCTCGTCGCGGTGGTCCTCGTCAGTGGAACGGTGCTTCCCGGCAGCGCGTCCGCGGGCGGCTTCCTCTGGTACGAGATGGGCACGTCCGAGATCGGGCTGGCCTCCGCGGGCGTGACGGCACGCGCCGGCAGCCCCTCGACGCTCCTGAGCAATCCCGCCGGACTGACCCGGGTCGAGGGGACGCAGGTCCAGGTGGGGACGAACCTGATCTACGGGAACATCCACTTCGCTCCCGATTCGCAGACCGATCAGAGACTCGGCACGAACGACGGCGGCAACGCGGTCGGGCTCCTTCCCATCGTCGGTGCCTTCGCCAGCTTCGCCCCGGAGCAGCACGTCCGCCTCGGCGTCGGCCTGTTCAGCAACTTCGGAGCGCCGCAGCACTGGGACCCGGCGTGGGTGGGCCGCTACTACACGACCAAGACCACGCTCCTCGGGCTCTCGATCATGCCGGCGTTCGCCTGGCGCATCGTCGACGGGCTGTCGGTGGGTGGGGCGGTCAACATCATGTCGGGCCACCTGAAGCAGGACGTGGCGATCTCGAACCTCGAGCCGGGCGCCACCGACGGGAAGCTGGAGGTCTCGTCGGCGACCTGGGGAGTGGGGGGGAACGTGGGCCTCCTCTGGGAGCTCTCCCCGGCGACCCGCCTCGGGGTCACCTACACCTCGCCGGTGAAGCTGAACTTCTCGGCGACGCCGGCGTTCACCGACCTCGGTCCAGCCATCTCCAGGGTCATCACCGCGGCGGGGCTCGACACGGCGCGGATCGATCTCGGGGTGAAGGTTCCGCAGACGTTCATGGTCGGCTTCGCGCAGGCGATCGGGAACCGCTGGACCGTGATGGGGGACGTGGGCTGGCAGAACTGGGCCGCGTTCGGGGAGGTCGAGGTCGGGATCTCGACCCAGGACCCCCAAACCGTCGTGCACCACATCGACTACACCGACACCTGGCACGTGGGGGTCGGGGCGGAGGTCCGGCTCTCCGAGCCCTGGAGGCTCAACTTCGGTGTCGCCTACGATTCATCGATGACCGACGACTCCAGCCGGAGCCTCTCGGTCGCCCTCGCCAGCCAGCTCCGGTTCGGCCTCGGGGCCCACGTGGCCGTGGACCGGCACTGGGACCTCGGCTTTGCCTCCGAGTTCCTCTGGGACGGGAGCCCGCGCGTCGACGTGGACCGGGGGCCGCTGTCGGGGCACGTCTCCGGGAGCTACTCCAGCCTGTACCTTCTCTTCTTCAACTTCAGCTTCACCTGGAAAGCCTGACCCCCACCCGAGTGGCGCCAGCGGTCGGTTTTTCGTAGGTATCCCCCCTCCCATGGCGGACTCCATCCAGATCACCCTGCCGGACGGCAGCACCAAGGCCGCCCCGGCCGGCATCCGCGTCGGCGACTTCGTGAAGGAGTCGATCGGGGCGGGCCTGGCGAAGGCTGCGGTCATCGCCCGCTTCAACGGCAACGAGGTCGACCTCACCCGGCCGCTCACCGAGGACGGGAAGCTGGAGATCCTCACCTCGAAGACCCCCGAGGCCCTGGACACCATCCGTCACGACGCCGCCCACGTCGTCGCCAGCGCGGTGCAGAAGCTCTTCCCCGGCACGCAGGTGACCATCGGCCCGACGATCGAGGGCGGCTTCTACTACGACTTCTTCCGCGACCGGCCCTTCACCCCCGAGGAGCTGGAGCAGATCGAGGCCGAGGCGAACAAGGAGATCGCGCAGAACGTCCCCTTCGTCCGCGAGGAGGTCGCGGTCGCCGACGCGATCAAGCTCTTCGAGTCCAAGGGCGAGAAGTTCAAGGTGGAGATCATCCAGGACATCGTCGCCAGGGGCGCGAAGACCCTGACGCTGTACCGCCACGGCGACTGGGTGGACTTCTGCCTCGGGCCCCATGGCCCCTCCACCGGGAAGATCGGCGCCATCAAGCTGCTGAGCACCAGCGGCGCGTACTGGCGGGGCGATCACCGCAATCCGATGCTCCAGCGCATCTACGGGACGGCCTTCTTCGACAAGAAGGACCTCGACGCCTGGCTGAAGCAGCAGGAGGAAGCGAAGAAGCGCGACCATCGGAAGCTGGGCCGCGAGCTGGACCTGTTCGAGTTCTTCCCCGAGGCCCCGGGCGCCGTCTTCTGGAGCCCGAAGGGCACGGTGCTCTACCAGGTGCTGGCGGACCGGATGAAGCGCTGGACCCGCGAGAACGGCTACCAGGAGATCAAGACCCCGCTGCTCTACAACAAGGCGCTCTGGGAGAAGAGCGGTCACTGGGGGAAGTACCGCGAGAACATGTTCCTGGTGCTCGACAGCGAGACCGGCGAGCACGACTTCAGCCTGAAGCCGATGAACTGCCCCTCGCACCACCTGTACTTCGCCTCGCGGAAGCACAGCTACCGCGAGCTGCCGCTGCGCTACTCGACCCAGGACGTGCTGCACCGGAACGAGGCCTCGGGCAGCCTCAGCGGTCTCACCCGGGTGCGGCAGTTCGCGCAGGACGACGCGCACATCTACTGCACCGAGGCCCAGCTGGCCGACGAGGTGAAGCGCTTCATCCAGCTCCTGGACAAGGTGTACGCCGCGTTCGGGCTCACCTACGTGGCGAAGTTCGGCACCCGGCCGGCGGTCCGCATCGGGGACGACGCGCTGTGGGACCGGGCAGAGGCGGCGCTGGAGTCGGCAGTGAAGTCGCTGGGCATCGAGTACCAGCAGAACCCCGGTGACGGCGCGTTCTACGGGCCGAAGCTCGACTTCCACGTGAAGGACAGCATCGGACGCACCTGGCAGCTGGGCACCATCCAGGCCGACTACAACGCCCCCGAGCGCTTCAGCCTCGCCTACGTCGGCGAGGACAACGCCGAGCACCGCCCGGTCGTCCTCCACCGGGCCATCTACGGCAGCTTCGAGCGCTTCATCGCCATCCTGGTCGAGCACTACGCCGGCGCGTTCCCCGCCTGGCTCGCACCGATCCAGGTCCAGCTGGTGACCGTCGCCGACCGGCAGCTGCCCTACGCGCACGAGGTGCTGGAGCTGCTCCGCTCGCGTGGCTTCCGCGCTGAGCTGGACGAGCGCGGGATGACGATGAACGCGAAGATCCGCGAGGCTCAGCTCCACAAGATTCCCTTCACCCTGGTGATCGGCGACCGGGAAGTGGAGCAGCGGGCGGTGGCGCCCAGGCGCTACGGCGGCGAGGACCTCAAGGGCATGCCCCTCGACGCGTTCCTCGAGCTGCTCTCGAAGGAAGCCGCGGTCCCGTAGTCACTCCGCGCCCATCGCCGCGTAACGCTCCAGGATGCCCACCTCGTCCTCGAAGCCTCGCGCCCGGAGCTCGTCCGGAAGGGCGGACGCCGGCCAGCGCCCGAGGCGCGGGAACACCGCCCAGCTGCTCCAGAGTCGCTGCCCGCGCGCGAGGGTGGACGCGGCGGCCGACTTGTCGGAGTCGCTCCCGGTGCGCTCGGCGACGGCGGCCAGGAGACGCCCGCCGGTGAAGAGGTGGACCAGCCACCCGCTCCTCGACATCTGCCAGGCCAGGGTCCGGACCACCGCCACACGCCGCCCGGCCTCGCCCGCCTCGTTCAGCACCCGCTCCAGGTAGCGCTCGAGGTCGATGTCCAGCACCACCTCCACCGCGGTGCTGAGGCCGAAGTCCCGGAAGTCGCCCGGGCTCAGGTGCTGCTCCATGCTCTCCCGCAGGAGGCGCCCGGGAGGACGCAGCTCGCCGAGCTTCGCCAGCCCCTCCAGACGCCCGAGCGCCGCGACGTTCACCGGCGCCGTCTCCGGGTCGGGTCCAGCCAGGGCTGCGAGCTGGAAGAACGCCTCCTTGGGGTGCGCCTCGGCCAGACGCTTCAGCGCCTCCGCCACGACTCCTCGCGCGCTCTCGCGCTGCTCCGGCGTGAGGAAGGGCTCGACGAGGACGGAGACGGCGATGAGCCGAACGCCCTCGTCCGGCCCGGCGGCATGCACCCGCGCGGCGTCGAGCAGCGCCGCGGACGGGGGGACCCGCGGCCGGCCATGGAAGCGGTGCGCCAGCTGGGTGACGAAGGTATCCACCGAGGCGCCTGGGTCCGCGCCCTTCGGCCCCCGCTCGCCGGGAACGCACGTGGACTGGGGCTCGAAGGAGGGGAGGAGGAAGGGATCGCTCTTCAGCTCGGGCTTCCGCTCTCCCGTCCAGGCGGAGATGAGCGCCGGCATCCAGCCCGCCGACCGTCCGCCCTCGGCCACCCGGACGAGGATGCGCGTCACCCGCTCGTCCGGCTTCAGCTTCCGGAGCTGGGCCACGGCATCCTGGAACCCGGGGTCGTCGTTGCGCCCCAGGGCGATCATCGCGGACAGGAACACCCGTCGCTCCGGCCACGGAGCCGTGGTCTTCGGGAGTGCCGCCAGGAGCTCCGCCGCGCGGTCCGGCAGGCCGTTGGTCAGGGCGATCTCCGCCGCCACGTAGGTCGCGTTCGCCCGCGCCGGCGAGTCGCCGAGCGCGGTGCGGGCCCCCGGGTAGTCGAGCCATACCGCCAGCTCCAGGCAGGCCTGCGGCGTCTCCTCGCACTGGCGCCGCAGCACCGCCAGACCCTTCTTCGGATCCGCTGCCACGCCTCGCCCGCACCCCACCGTCTCCGCCCAGAGCACGCATCCGCGGGCCGACCCGGTCTTGCACGCGCCGGCGGCGAAGGTGGCCGCGTCCGCGAGGTCGGGAGGGCGCTGCCGGAGCACGCGCTCGCGTGCATCGAGGCATTCCCAGGGGGTGCCCAGCAGCTCGCAGTAGGCCTTCGATGCCCGGAGCGCCTTCTGCTCGTTCCGGGTCACGAAGCCGGGCATGAACATCCGCCCCAGCCGGTTGCAGACCGGCGCCCTCGCCCCGGCGCACGTGTCGTGGAGGAGGAGCCCGACCGAGGTATCTCCGCGGGGGGAGGGGGGTGCCGCCGACAGCGTCCATCCGGCCAGGAGCACGGGCAGCAGGGCACCCATTCGCTGTGCAGTGTGCGCCTTTCCGCGCTATGGGAAGAGGGGGTGGGGCGTCGCTTGACTTGGGGCGTCAGGCAAGTATCTTGCCCCGCCTTTTGGACCCCCGTGCCGGCTCGGACGGGCTTCCCCCAGCTGGAGGTCGACTCACATCGCTCGTGATCAGAGAACGAACCGGCGGATCCGCGCGCGCGAGGTGCGCGTGGTCGGTCCCGCTGGCGAGCAGCTGGGTGTCCTGACGATCGAAGCAGCACTGGAGCAGGCCAATCAGTTCGGGATGGACCTCGTCGAGGTCAACCCGATGGCCAAGCCCCCGGTCTGCAAGATCATGGATTACGGCCGCTTCAAGTACGAGGAGAAGAAGCGGGCATCGGAGGCGAAGAAGAAGCAGGTCGTGGTTCACCTCAAGGAGGTGAAGATGCGACCGAAGACCGAGGAGCACGACTACGAGTTCAAGGTGCGGAACGTGAAGCGCTTCCTCGAGGAGGGGAACAAGGCGCGCATCACCATCATGTTCCGCGGCCGGGAGATCACCCACAAGGAGCTCGGTCAGGCGCTGCTCGAGGACGTCATCAAGGACGTGAAAGAGGTCGGGGTGGTGGAGCAGGTGCCCCGCATGGAAGGCCGGCAGATGTTCATGATTCTCGCCCCGAATCCCAAGGTCGCCCAGCGCGCCCGGGACCTGGCGAGGCAGCGGGCCGCCCAGCTGGAGGCAGAAAAGAAGGCCGAGCCGGCCGCCACCCCCGCCGTGGCGGCTGCGAGCAAGGCCCCCGCGGAGCCGGGACAGGTTTGAGGAGTCAGTCGATGCCGAAGATGAAGACGCGCAGTGCGGCCAAGAAGCGGTTCCAGGTGAAGAAGTCGGGCAAGGTGAAGCACGCCAAGGCCTACGCGAAGCACCACTTCACCTTCTCCAAGACCGCCAACAACGACCGCCGCAACCGCGGCACCGGCCACCTTCGCGACATGGACGCGAAGAAGGTCATCAAGGAAATGTTCCCCTACGGGGCGAGCTGAGGACGAGTCATGCGGGTGAAGAAGGGTTTCAAGGCGCGCCGTCGCCGCAATCGGATTCTCAAGCTGGCCAAGGGCTACAGGGGCCGGCGGAAGAACTGCTACAAGCGCGCGAATCAGGCCGTCGAGCGCGCGCTGGACTACGCCAGCCGTGACCGGGCCCGGAAGAAGCGGGATTTCCGTTCGCTGTGGATCGTCAGGATCAACGCCGCGGCCCGGCTCTCGGGCCTGAGCTACAGCCGACTCATCGCCGGGCTCGGCAAGGCGAACGTGTCGCTGGACCGCAAGGTGCTGGCCGACATCGCCGTCGCCGATCCGCAGGGTTTTGCGGCCATCGCGAAGATCGCGGCGGCCTGACATCGGACCCCTGCCGGGGGGGATTCAAGACCCCGGCGAGCCGACACGAGGGCTGCCCCCAGGGGCGGCCCTTTGTCGTTTCGGGAGGTGAGGAATGCAGGAGCGACTGGAATCGCTGGCCAGCAAGGCGCGGGAGGAGATCGGCCGCGCGCAGGAGGCGTCTGGCCTGGAGACGCTCCGGGTCCGCTACCTGGGCAAGAAGGGGGAGCTGTCGGCGGTGCTGGGTGGGATGGGGAAGCTCGCTCCGGACGAGCGGCGCCGGGTGGGGGAGATCGCCAACCGGGTGAAGGCCGAGGTCGAGACGCTCCTGGACGAGGCGCAGAAGCGCATCGCCGGGGCTGCGCTGGACGCGGAGCTGGGGGCGCCGCCCATCGACGTCACGCTGCCGGGGCGGATGCGTCGCCCGGGCCGGCGGCACGTGGTGTCGCGGACGCTCGAGGAGATCACCCGGACCTTCCAGCGGCTGGGCTTCGAGGTGGTGCAGAGCCCGGAGGTGGAGCTGGACCTCTACAACTTCGAGTCGCTGAACTTCCCGGCGGACCACCCCGCGCGGGACATGCAGGACACCTTCTACGTCCAGGGGGACTATCTGCAGCACGACCCCGGGGCCATCGTGCTGCGGACCCACACCTCGCCCGGGCAGGTGCGGACCATGCTGGACCGGAAGCCGCCCATCCGGGTGGTGGTGCCGGGAAAGGTCTACCGCGCCGACTCGGACGCGACGCACACCCCGATGTTCCACCAGATCGAGGGGCTCCTGGTGGACCGGAAGGTCACGATGGCCGAGCTGAAGGGGACGCTCGACGCGTTCGTCCGGGCTTACTTCGGCCCGGACCGGCGGACCCGCTTCCGTCCCTCGTTCTTCCCCTTCACCGAGCCGTCGGGCGAGCTCGACGTGAGCTGCGGCGGCTGCGCGGGGAGGGGCTGCCGGCTCTGCAAGCAGAGCGGCTGGCTGGAGATCCTCGGGTGCGGGATGGTGCACCAGAACGTCTTCAAGGCGGTGGGCTACCCCGAGGGAAGCGTCACCGGCTTCGCGTTCGGGATGGGGATCGAGCGGGTCGCGATGCTGCGCTACGGCCTCGATGACCTGCGCAGCCTGTTCGAGAACGACGTCCGGCTGCTGGAGCAGTTCTAGCCATGAAGGTCTCCGTCGAGTGGCTGTCCGAGTTCGTCTCGCCGCTGCCGGCTCCCGAGGAGCTCGCCCGCCGCCTGACCCGTGCCGGGCTCGAGGTGGAGGGGATGGAGCGGCCCGCCGAGGCGCTGCGCGGCGTGGTCGTGGCGCGCATCACCGCGGCGGCGCCGCACCCCGACGCCGCGAAGCTGACCGTGACCCAGGTCGAGGTGGGAGCAGAGCGTCTCCAGGTCGTCTGCGGGGCGAAGAACTTCCAGGTGGGTGACCTGGTGCCGCTGGCGACGGTGGGCACGACGTTGCCCGGCGGCCCGACCATCCAGCGCGCGAGCCTGCGCGGCGTGGAGAGCCACGGGATGCTCTGCTCGGGCAAGGAGCTCGGTGTCTCCGACGACGCGAGCGGGCTCCTGGTCCTGCCGAAGGACCTGGTCCCCGGGACGCCGCTGGCGAAGGCGCTGGGGCTCGAGGACACGGTGCTCGAGGTCAACGTCACCCCCAACCGGGGCGACGCGCTCAGCCACCTCGGGGTCGCGCGCGAGGCGGCGTCGGTGCTGCGGCTGCCCCTGCAGCGGAAGCTGCGGGTGCCGGTGGAGTCGGACGGGCTGGCCTCGGACGCGATCCGGATCGAGATCGCCGATCCCGTGGGCTGTCCGCGGTTCACCGCCCGGGTGCTGGAGGGTGTGCGCATCGGCCCGTCGCCGGCGTGGCTCCGGCGGCGTCTGGAGCGCTGCGGGGTGCGGAGCATCAGCAACGTGGTCGACGTCACCAACTACGTGATGCTCGAGCTCGGCCAGCCGATGCATGCCTTCGACCTGGACCGGATCCAGGGCGGGCTCCTGCGCGTCCGGCGCGCGCGCGAGGGCGAGCCGCTGGTGACGCTCGACGGCAAGCAGCGGACGCTCGTCGCCGATGACCTGGTCATCGAGGACGTTCGCGGCGCGCAGTCACTGGCCGGCACGATGGGCGGCGCGGACACCGAGGTGAACGACGGGACGACGCGGGTCCTGCTCGAGGCGGCGAACTGGGACCCGGGCACCATCCGGCGGATGGCGCGCCGGCACCAGCTCCACAGCGAGGCCTCGTACCGCTTCGAGCGGGGCGTGGACCGGAGCGTGCTTCCCGAGGTGCTCGACCACGCCGCGGCGCTGATGGCCGAGCTGTCCGGAGCCACGGTCCGGCGCGGACGCATCGACGTCCAGCCCCGTCCGGCCGAGCGGCGGACCGTGGCTCTGGGCCGGGGCGACGTGGAGACGTTGCTCGGCGCGCCGGTGCCCGAGGAGGAGGTCCGCTCCATCCTCTCCTCGCTGGGCTTCGTCGCCGAGGGGCCAGGTCGCTGGCGGGTCCCGGGCTGGCGGAACGACGTGGAGCGACCCGAGGACCTGGTGGAGGAGGTCGCGCGCATCCGCGGGTACGAGCACATCCCCTCGGTGCTCCCGGCGAGCTCCGGCGCGCTCACGCCGGAGCCGGCGTGGGTCGAGGTGGAGCGGCGCATCCGCGGCGCGCTCTCCGGCGCGGGCTTCGACGAGGTGGTGAACTACAGCTTCGTCGACCCGGCGGTCCTGCCCTGGGTGACGCCGCGAGCGCTGGAGAAGCTCGGGACGCCGGTGGGCGCCGTCGCGCTGAAGAACCCGCTCACGCCGCAGCAGGCGGTGATGCGGACCACCTTGCTCGCGTCCCTCCTCGGGAACGTGTCGTTCAACCTCCGCCAGCAGCCGGAGTCGCTCCGTCTTTACGAGATGGGCCGCTCCTACCTGCGCGACCCCCACGGCGGGAAGGACCGGCGCCCGGTGACGGAGGAGCGCCTCCATGTCTCCGGCGTGCTCTGGGGACGGCGTGACCCGCGGGGGTGGGCCACGAAGGAGACGAGCAACGACTTCTCCGACGCGAAGGGGGCGGTGGAGGCCATGCTCTCGGCGCTCTCGGCCGGCGAGCTGACCTGCCGGCTCGCCCGCGTGGCGCCGTTCCATCCGCGGGCGACCGCCGAGGCGCGGGTCGGGGACGTGGTTCTGGGGTGGATCGGCGAGGTGCACCCGCTGGTCGGCCAGCAGCTGGGGCTCCCGCCGGGGGTGTTCGCCTTCGAGCTCGAGTTCGCCGCCCTGGAGAAGGTGGCGCGACTGTCGCCGCAGTTCCGGCCGCTCCCGCGCTTCCCGGCGGTGCTCCGCGACGTGGCGGTTGTCGTGCCGGTGTCGATGGAGGCCGCCGACGTGCGCTCGGTGGTGCTCGAGGTGGGCCAGCCGCTGGTGGAGGACGCCGTGCTGTTCGACGTCTACACCGGCGCACCTCTGCCCGAGGGGCAGAAGAACCTGGCCTTCGCCCTGACCTACCGCTCCGCCGAGCGGACCCTCCGGGACGAGGAGGTCCAGGAGGCGCACCGGCGCATCGTGGAGGAGGTCCAGCGGCGCCTCGGCGGGCAGCTGAGGGGTCGCTAAAACCCTCAGCAAGTCCGGTTAGTTGACACGTTCCGGAGCAGGCAGGCAGACTGAGTGGCCATGACGAAGGCCGACATCATCGAAGGCGTCTACGAGAAGGTGGGCTTCTCCAAGAAGGAGTCCGCCGAGATCGTCGAGCTGGTCTTCGACACCGTGAAGGAGACGCTCGAGCGCGGAGACAAGATCAAGATCTCCGGCTTCGGGAACTTCCAGGTGCGCCACAAGAACGCGCGGGTGGGGCGAAATCCCCAGACCGGCGAGGAGATCAAGATCTCCGAGCGGCGCGTCCTGACGTTCCGTCCGAGCCAGGTGCTGAAGAGCGCGCTCAACGGGGCCGCCGAGGCCGCCGCGTCGGGTTCCAGCTCCGACTGAGCGGCTTGACCCCCCGCGGGGCGGCAGATACATCCGGCGAGAAGTTTCTCGGGGCGTAGCGCAGCCTGGTAGCGCACCTGCTTGGGGTGCAGGTGGTCGCAGGTTCAAATCCTGTCGCCCCGACCACATCGAGCCCCGGAATCAGGACGCTCTGGTTCCGGGGCTTCTTCCGTGGTTGGGCCCACCGCCACGCGCTCCAATCCTGATCCCCGGCTCTCCGACCCCGGCGCGAGGCGGTGGCGTTCACGCGTACTCGGTGGAGCCGAGCACCCAGATGAACGATTGAAGATCGATCATGTCGCGTGGGCCAAGGTCCTCCACGTCGCGACGGACCTGCTCGGCGAATCGCAGCACGGAGGCATAGGTGGTCCAGCCCGGCCGGGAGGCGTACTCCAGCTCGAACCCGTAGGCCTCCGCGGCGCGCTTCATGGTCAGCGGCTTGACGAACATCTCCTGGCGCGGCCGGGCGATGAATCCGAAGACGGTGTGCAGCGGCCAGGTGTGAACCCGCGTCTGACGGCGCGGAAGACCGTCGAGAACGCGGCCGAACGCGAGGAAGCGTTCCTTCCGGGGTGCGTCGCCGTGGAGGAAGTCGCGCAGCCCGAGGACGAACTGCCTGGCTCCGGCCTCAGTCCTGATCGCGTCGCGCAGGGCCATCTTCTCGAAAGAAAAGAGCATTGGATGGCGTGACCGCTGCTCGACCTGCGCGGCGAGAGTGGCCGCCTCCAGGTAACGCTCTTCCTCGATGAGCCGATCGAGCTCCGGCCGTCCCAACACGCTCTGCCACCGGTCATGCACCGCGACCTTGTAGTCTCGTTCCCAGTCCAGATAGGTCGGGTCCCGGAACCCGCCCCTGAAGTAATGGAGGAACTTTCGGCGGCAGCGCCGCGCCCGAGCGTCCACGCCCCTCCGTGAGCCTGCTGGGAACGCGTCGGTCACTCCGGCGGAGGTAAGCATCGCTCCGGTCCGCGGCCACAGACGGGGCTGGTCCGGAGGGCTCGCAGGACCCGGATTCCGACCTGAGGGGCCCGAACCCCGGGGACCGGGGCCGCTTTCAACCGGAGCTGAACCCCGCGAGGGAGCGTGAGCGACGTCGCCCACTGGGACTGCTCCCCACCCTGACCCAACCACGACCCAACCAGCGCGTCATCATCGCTTTCAGACCACCTGCCTCGGTGGCATGTGGCAATCGCGGCCGACGTCCCCCGGATGAGGGGGCGGTGAGCTTCAGGTCGGTGGTATCGGGACAGGGATTCCCCTCTTCGGCGGAGTCGCGCTCGAGTCGGGCCCGGTGCTCGAGCAGGCCACGTCGTTCGAGATGGAATCGCCCAGCTGCGCTACCGGGTGCAAACCTCGCCCTGAGTCGGACGCGGCGCTGGTGGTCGGCGCCTCAGCGAACCGGCTTCGCCGCGTCGGGCGGAGAAGGCCGGAGCCCCAGGTGCAGGCCCTCTCCGTTCCGCAGCAGCCAGTAGGTGGCTCCCAGCGCCAGCACTGCCACGGCGAGGCCGAGGATGGTCGAGGCCGGAACCAGGTGTAGGTCGAGGATGATGAACTTTCGCGTCAGGGCCAGCAGCGCGATCAGGATCACCGTCCGCACCTGGATGATCCCCTTGGGGCGCGCCGAGGCGTGGACGATGCTGTGGCTGAACTCGAGCGCGATGAGGACGGTCATGATCGCCCCGAACACCGTCTGGAAGACCTCGTGTTGGAGTGGGTTGAGTGCCTGGACCAGCAGGAGCCGGACCACATCGGAGACCAGCCGGAACGCGGCCACGCAGACGATGAGACCGATCGTCGCTGCGAGCACCCAGGTGATGAGCTGCTCGAACCGGCCGTAGAGGGACAGTGCCCTCCACTCATCGCGGGTGATCTCCCAACCCTGCCTGGGGCCATCGACGTCCATCGTCAGCGCACCCCTCCCCGTGACTGTGGCGTTTCCATCACTGATCCCCACCCGTTTCAAGTCCGCGAAGCTGCTCTTTCTGAGCAGCCTCACCGGGAGCAGAGTCGCCGCGCCATGACCTTTGCCCAGGCCGTCAGCGACGTCGTCCCGGACATTCCGCTGGACCGCCGGGAGATCCTCTACCCCAGGATGACTCCAGCGCAGCTGGCCCGAATAGCCTCCTACGGAGCCCGCCGGGAGGTTCGTGCCGGAGAAGAGGTCTACCGGCAGGGAGACGAGCACGTTCACCTCTTCGTCGTGGTGAAGGGACAGCTGGACGTCGTCAGGCCCGGCCTCGATGGCGAACAGCTCATCGTCACCTGCGAGCCAGGCGAGTTCACCGGGGAAGTCAACCTCCTCTCCGGACGCCGTTCTCTGGTGACCGGGCGCATGCGAACCGATGGGGAGCTGCTGGACGTCCCGCCCCCGGAATTGCGGCGGCTGGTCGTCGCCGACGCGGAGCTGAGCGAGCTCCTGATGCGGACCTTCCTCCTTCGCCGGGTCCTTCTCATCACCCGCCGGCTGGGAGACGTGGTGCTGGTGGGCTCACGGCGGAACCCCGGCACGCTCCAGCTGATGGAATTCCTGACCCGGAACGGCCACCCCTACGAATACCTCGACGTGGAGGAGGATCCGGCCGCCCAGAGCCTCCTCGACCAGTTCGGAGTGACGTCGAAGAACATCCCGGTCCTGATCTGGCGCGGGACCCGGGCGCTCCGCAACCCCACCAACGAGGCGGTGGCAGATCTCCTGGGGTTCAATGCCGGACTGGATGTCGGCGGGGTCCGGGACGTCCTGGTGGTCGGTGCCGGCCCGGCAGGCCTCTCAGCGGCGGTCTATGCGGCGAGCGAAGGGCTCCAGGTCCTGGTGGTGGAAGCGTACGCCCCGGGTGGCCAGGCGGGCTCGAGCTCCCGGATCGAGAACTACCTGGGCTTTCCCACGGGCATCTCCGGCACCGCGCTGGCGGGCCGGGCCTTCACCCAAGCTCAGAAGTTCGGGGCGGACATCGGGATCTCCCGGGTGGCCGAGCACCTCGAATGCTCGGCGCGGCCCTACACCATCACCCTGAGGAACGGGGATCGCCTCAGGGCGCGCACCGTGATCGTGGCGTCCGGTGCGCGATACCGGAAGCTCGACCTTCCCCATCGCGAGCGATTCGACAACGCGGGCATCTACTACGGCGCGACCTTCGTCGAGGCCCAGTTCTGCGCCGGCGAAGACGTGGCCGTGGTGGGTGGCGGCAACTCGGCCGGCCAGGCGGCGATCTACCTGTCCACCATCGCCCGACACGTGCAGATGCTGGTCCGGGGCGAGAGCCTGTCGGTGACGATGTCGCGCTACCTCATCGATCGCATCGAGGAATGCCCTCGCATCACCGTCCACACCAACACGGAAATCGAGGCCTTCATCGGCGAGACCACCCTGGAGCGGATCCGGTGGCGGCACAACAAGACTGGAGAGGTCGAGGAACGCCCCATTCGTCACGTCTTCTGCATGACCGGCGCGGAGCCAAACACTGGCTGGCTGGCCGGGTGCGTGGGGCTCGACGACCGGGGCTTCGTGAAGACTGGGCAAGATCTGCGCCCCGACGAGCTCGAGAAAGCGGAGTGGCCCCTGTCGCGCCCGCCCTACCTCCTGGAGACCTCGCGGCCCGGAGTCTTCGCCGTGGGCGACGTTCGGGCGGGCAACATCAAACGGGTGGCGTCGGCCGTCGGCGAGGGGAGCATCTGCATCCACCTGGTGCACAAGGCGCTGCTCGGCTGAGAGCACCGTCCCTGAAGCCGCCTGCAGTACTCAGTGTCCGACTCCCTCCGGGCGCCTGCGCGCTGCCCTTTGCGCGGGTCATGCGGTCCTCCGGGCGCGGTCGAGCTGCTCCTCGGGCCACTCGTCCAGTTGCCGCGGCAGCCACCGTCGGCTGACGCGAAGCCCAGCGCCGTGGTTGAACTCAATCGCGGGCGCTGGCGCGCGGCCGCTCTGGACGAGCTGCAACCAGCTGCCCTTGGAGAGGCCGACACGCGCCCCGCACTCCGCCTCGGTCGCCGCCGCCTCCATACGACCTTGGTCTGATGGCCCCGACTGCCCCGACCTGAAAAGGTCCAGCCGCCTCCTCGACCGGGGTTGCGGCCAGCCCGTTCATCGGTCCCGCTCGTCGAGCGCGAGATTTCTCGACCGCGGAGGGGTCAATGCGCCTGCATATCTTGATCGTCGCCGGAGCGTGTTTCGCCGGCACCGTGGCCCAGGCCCAGGCAGACCCGTCGACAGCGGCCCCGAACACGGCTACGCCTGCTGCCGACACCGCTCCCACGATGCAGTTAGAGGACGCGCCCCCTGCGGGCCGGGTCCTCAACGGTCACGTCTTTATTCCCTCGGCCATCGTCTCGGGCGCGCTGATCACCACCAGCTTCGCCACCTACCTCGAGATTGCCTACGGCAAAACCACCGGCTCGCAACAGATCGGGGACCAGCTCTACAGCGGCAGCTTCGACTACGCCGGTGTGGGGGCAGTGGTCGGGTTCGAGTTCGCCTTTCTCAAATACTTCTCAGCGCGTCTGACCATCAACGAGTTGGTCTACTCGGGAATCAACGGGGAGTCGGCCCTGGTGATCGGAACGTCCGTCGCGACCAGCTTTGGTCTGGGCGTCACCGCGAGCCTCCCCATCGGTGACTCGCTCAGGCTGGGCTTGCTCGTCGACGCAGGTATCGGGCCGGGTCTGGCGCTCACCATCGGCAGCGGGATCAACACCATCATCAAGAACTGCCAGCAGGGCAACTGCAGTGCCGGCCAGGGCAACATCTTCGGAACGAGGAACAAGCACACCGTTCAGCCGGCACTCGCGATGAACTGGGCGCCCTGGCGCCCTTTCGGCATCACTGCGAACGTCTCGTATAGCTTCGTCAGCCAGGACCTGAACTCGGGGAGCTTCACCGGTCAGGCGATCGGCCTGGGCGTGGCATTCGACTTCGATTTCAAGGCCATCTCCGACGTGCCAATCGGACTCCAGGCGGTCTTTTCCTGGAGCGCGCCCATCAGCGGCACCATTCTCGATCACGTCAGCGACCTGGGCGGTGGCATCTTCTACACCGGCCGGCCGCATCTGGCCCTCGGGCTGCAGATCGTCGCCCGCCGGTTCAAGGTCCAGCCCGGCGTCGAGGTGAGCTGGAGCACATACCTCGCCACCATCGGGGCCCGCTACTACTGGTGAGGGAGGGGCGGCCGGCCGAGAATCATCGGACCTCGGCGCGGCTCTCCCCCTTTTCGCACGCGGTGGTGTGGATGTTCACGTACCCCGCTCCGCCGCGTTGAGGGTAGCGAGCCGCGTTCCGAGCGGAGCCGGTGAACCAGCCGGCCCACTGGGATTGCTGGGGCTGGCGATCGCCTACTTGCAGACGCGGGCGCAGACGGCAGGGGCCGAGTCGGGGCCGAGGCCGTTCGCGGCGTCGGTGCAGCTCACGCCGTTGATCGCGTCGATGCACTGACTCGCCGCCGCGCTGTCGAAGGTGCGCCCGTCCGCACAGGCGAAGTGAGGGCAGTCGATCACGTTCTGCAGATCGGTCGAACACGACGGGGTGACACCCGGGGCTCCGCAGGCCTTGGCCTTGTTGCAGAACGAGGTGGAGTAGGAGCTGCAGAAGGCGGCAGGGTTGCTCGTGTCGGCCCCCCCACACCCAACGACCAGGACGGCGGTGAGCCCGAGTGAGACGGTGAATCGACGAACCATGGGTGAACCTCCTCGCTCGACGTGAGCGAGTGGTTGCTGAGCAGCTTCCGCGCCGCGGCGAAGTGCCCGAAAGGACGAGGCTCGCAGGGCCGGCCCTCGTTGCGGCGCACGCAAAGGTGTGACGATCGTGCGCCACTCGCCGCCCGGAGCGAACCAGGGAGCCTGATTCGCCTTTCAGGTTCCTGGAACGCTGCGTCCTACCTCTTGGGTGTCTCTTCCCGGAGGGCCTGGACGTGTGCCCGGACGCGGGCGCGCGCCCTGGCGACCGGGTCCGGGAAGCGCCGCTTGATCGTCTTCCGATCGGCGCCCGTCCTCGCTCCGGCGCGACCCACGGCATAGCGCCACGCTCTCTGGGCGTCACCGAGCCCCGAGGCACCGGGGTGATCCCGCTCCCACTCGCTTGCTGCCTCCGAGAAGGCCTCGCGGATGCGCCTCTCCCGGGCGGCGGAGAGCTTGCTGCGGCCCGGCCCGGAGCGTGGAGCCTTCTTCTGGTCGAGCTCCTTCAGCGCCGCGTCGACCATGAAGGGGAGGAGGTCCGTGAAGCGCTCGTCGCGGAGCATCACCTCGACGAAGAAGCTCGCCTTCTCCCGTTCCGACGGGAGGGACTGCCAGTGCCTGAGGACGAGCTCGAAGAGCTCCTCGTTGGCCGTCTTGCGCTTCCGCATGGGCGCCTGGCGGGAGTTTCGCCAGCCGGGGCCCGTCGGGGAAGGGGTGGCGTGTGGATTGTGTGCCTCGGCGACCAGGATTACCTACGTCGCCGACGGGCCGTCGTCGTGGCCGTGGTCCTCGTCGGCGTTCGGCTGCCGCTGGACCGCGATGACCGGCTCTTCGTCGTGAGCATCGCGGTCCGGCGCGGCGAACGTCACCGAGACGTGATGTTCCCGTCCGTCATCGCTCAGGGCGACGTCCCCTCCCATGACCTCGACGCCGTCGACGAGCACGCGCGGCCGATCTCCGGGCTCGGTGCGCGAGGCGGTGATCGCATACCGGCTGGTCCCGTACCGGAAGTCGATCCGGAACTCGGTCCACGCCCGAGGGACGCAGGGATCCAGGCGCAGCGTCGTCCCTTCCTTCTGGAAGCCGAGGATGGCCTCGAGCCCGACCCGATACATCCAGCTGGCCGAGCCGGTGTACCAGCTCCACCCGCCGCGGCCGACGTGGGAAGCGGCGGTGTACACGTCGGCGGCCACCACGTACGGCTCGACCTTGTAGCAGCCGACCGCGCCCGGCGTGGCGGTGTGGGTGAAGGGATTCAGCATCTGGAAGTGCTCGAAGGCCCGGTCGCCGTCCTTCTGGAGCGCCATGGCCAGCACCGCCCACACCGCGGCGTGCGTGTACTGCGCTCCGTTCTCGCGCACTCCGGGGAGGTAGCCCCGGATGTAGCCCGGATCGGGCCGGGCCTTGTCGAAGGGCGGCGTCAGGAGGGTGATCAGCCGACTCTTCGGATCCACGAGATGCTGGCTCAGCGACCGCATCGCCTGGTCCTGCCGTTCGGGGTCCCCCGCGCCGGAGATCACGCTCCAGCTCTGCGCGATGGAGTCGATCCGGCACTCCTCGTTGCTGGCAGAGCCCAGCGGAGTGCCATCGTCGAAGAAGGCGCGCCTGTACCAGGCGCCGTCCCAGGCGTGCTCCTCGACGGCGCGGACGTACTCCTCCGCCTGGGCGCGCATCCAGGCCGCCTCGGCCGCCTCGCCTCGCCCCTCGGCCAGCGCGGCGAACGAGCGCAGCGCGCTCACCAGGAACCAGGCGAGCCAGACGCTCTCGCCTCGTCCCTCGATGCCCACGCGGTTCATCCCATCGTTCCAGTCGCCGGTGCCCATCAGCGGCAGCCCGTGCGCGCCGCTGGTGCAGGCCTTCCGGAGCGCCCGCCGGCAGTGCTCGTACAGGGTGGCTCTCTCGGGAGAGATCGTGGGCAGCTCGTAGAGCTCGAGCTCGTCGGGACGGAGGGGACGCAGGGAGAGGAAAGGCACCTCCACGTCGAGCACCGCCGAATCCCCGGTGACCCGGACGTACCGCTCGGCGGCGACGGGCAACCAGGCCAGGTCGTCGGAGATGCGAGTCCGGACTCCACGCCCGCTCTCTGGATGCCACCAGTGCTGGACGTCTCCTTCCTCGAACTGGCGACCGGCCGCCCGGAGAAGGTGAGCACGCGAGATTCCAGGCGCAGCGTGGAGGAAGGCCATCGAGTCCTGGAGCTGATCCCGGAAACCGTACGCGCCCCCGCTCTGGTACATCGCGGACCGTCCCCACATCCGGCAGGAGAGCGCCTGGTAGACCAGCCAGGAGTTGATCAGCGCGTCGAAGGCAGGCTCCGGGGTGGTCACCCGCACCACCGAGAGCCGCTGCTCCCAGGCGGCGACCGTGGCCAGGTCGGACCGGGGGGTAGCCGCATCCAGGAGCATGTTCAGCGTCTTCTCCGCCTCTGTCCGCGAGGGGCAGGCGCCGAGCACCACCACCACCTCGCCCGACTGGCCGGGAGCCAGCTCGACGACGCGCTTCAATGCCGCGCAGGGGTCCAGCGCCGCCCCGGTACGACCCGTGAGCGCGGGGTTGCGGAGCCCCGCCGGATCGGCGGCGGTCCCGTTTCTGCCCAGGAACTCGCGCCGGTCGGCGGTGTGCTGCTCGGGTCGGGGGGACATGCCGCAGAACGCCAGCCAGGAGGCGAACTGCGGGTCGAAGGTGTTCCGGGCGAACATCGCCCCGCGGGAGGCGTCGTACTCCGTCCGGATCTGGTGCTGGGTGTGCTCGCGCTCGGGGCCGAGCGCCCACTCGACGTAGGCCGTCACGGAGAGCCGGCGGGGACGGTCCCCGTCGTTCGTCAGGCGGAGCCGCGACACCTTCGCGCCACTTCGCTCGTCCAGCCCCACCGTCAACTCGATGGAGGTCTCGTGATGCCGGTGCGCGAAGGTCGACATCCCCGGGACATGACGAACGGTGTACCCGGTCACGCCCGAGCAGGGGCCGGGGGTCGCCGTCCAGAGCGCTCGTGTCTCCTCGTCGCGCAAGTAGAGGACGTCGCTCACCGGGTCGGTGACCGGATCGTTGTGCCAGGGAGTGAGCCGGAAGAAGTAGCTGCTCCCGGCCCAGCTGAATCCGCCGCCGCGCTCCGTCACCAGGAAGCCCCCCGCCTCGCTGGCCACCACGTTGGACCAGGGGGCGGGCGGAAGGCCGGCGCGGCCGAGGCGGATCTCGTAGCCGCCGTCCGGGGCGAGCCCGCCGAGACCGTTGTCCAGCAGGAGCTCCGGCCGGGCCGGCGCATCGACCGCCGCCGTCTGCTCCGGCGGCTCCTTCGGGACGAGCTTCTCCGGACGAGGAGCGGGGATGCGAAGGCGGTCGGCCACGCCGATGCCGAGGCGCTGCAGCGGCCCGCGCGTGGAGCGTGCCTCCTCCATCGCTCGCCGCAGGTCGACCTGGCCGGGATCGACGATCTGCCCCAGCTTCCTGCCGTCACAGGCCACGTGGACCCGAGCGGTCGCGCGCAGCATCACCAGCTCCTCGGGGCGTAGGAGCTCCTTGCGGCGGACCATCACCCCACCTGGCTGCTCGTTCACCGGCGCCTCGCTGGAGGCTCGCACGGTGGCGGTGAGCTTGTCGGTCAGATCCTGCACGTACGACGGGCCGCGGGTGTTGAGGAAGACCAGGTCCACCATCATCCCGCGCCGTCGCCAGTACCTGTGCGCGCGGAGCAGCTCGATCACCGTGGGCAGCCCATCGACCGAGTCGACGGTGGCCAGGACGATGGGCCAGTCGCCCGACACGCCCAGGCCCCAGAGCAACGGCTGCGAGCCGGTGTTCCGCACCAGCTCGGGCTCCGGCGCGCGCAGGCGGGGGTCGGAGAAGAAGAGATCGCCTGCCAGGGTCTCGTAGAGCGCCGCATCCGCCGAGGAGGTTGCCAGCTCGCGCAGCTCGATCTGTGCCGTGGTCCAGGCAAGATCCAGGGCGCGCTGAGCCGAGCGTGGGTCGCGGTAGCGATCTGCGAGGTCGAACGCCCGCGCCGCCGTGTCGAGAACGGCGGTCGTGAACGCCACCGAGGCCGAGCGCCCGGGTAGGAGCCGCAGGCGCGTGCGCAGCGCGAAGATCGGGTCGAGCACCGCCCCGACCGATCCACTGAGGGCCGCCCCCGCCTCCAGGGCCGCCGGATTGCGTACCGACCGCCCGCGCCCGAGGAAGCGCGCCCGGTCCGTCTCGAAGGTCACCGCCCCCACCGCCACGTCGGGAAGCGCGATCACGTGGACACCGTACTGCCGTGCCTCGCCGGCCGACCGCGGACGGCGGCTGGCGGTGATGGCCTGGCACCAGTCGTGCCACTCGGTCTCCACGAAGAGGTTGCCGAACGCCGGGTGAGCGCGATCGGCGTTCGGAGGGTCGAGGACCCATTCGCCGTAGCTGGTCAGCTCGATGTCGGCAGAGTGGTCCCCGTTGTTGGTCACCGTGACCCGACGGACCTCGGCCGAGTCGTCGGGTGCGGTCGTGATCTCGGTCCGGGTCTCGAAGTGGCCGTCGGTGCGGTGGAAGACCACCCGATCGTTCGCCAGCGCGGCCTGGTAGGAATCGGCGGCGACGCAGGTGGGCTGGTGCGCGCTGGACCAGACGCGGCCGGAAGTCAGGTCCCGCAGGTAGCAGAACTGTCCGCTGGCGTCGGCCGTGCCATCGGCGCGCCATCGGCTCACCGCCAGGTCACCCAGGCGGCTGTACCCGGAGCCCGCGTTGGTGACCATGATGGTGTAGGGCAGCCGTCCGAGCAGCGCCACCTGGGGCCTGGGAGTATCGGGGGTGTCGTACTGGCGCACGGCGGGCCGCTCCAGCTCGGGATCCGGCAGCGCCGCCTCGGCTCGTGCGCTCTGGGGTTCCTGCAGGACGAGCTTGTGGGGAATGCGCTCGTGCAGGAGCAGCTCGGCGGCGCGGACCAGGGGATCGGCGTGGAACCGCTCCTGCCAGCGGTTGGCGGTGAGTGCGTTGGTGAGCGCCACCAGCCCCATGCCGAGGTGGTGTGCCATGTAGTTCTCCACCACCGCGAACGGGCGGCCCGGCGTCGGACGGGTGTAATCCAGCGCGTCGCGGAACCCGTACGGGCCGAGTGCCCCGCAGCGCTCGAGTGCGCGGAGATTGGTCAGAGCCCGCGTCGGCGTCACCAGGGCCGCGAGCGCCGAGGCGTACGGTGCCACCACGAGGTCGGCGTCGAGGCCGCGCTTCAGCGCCAGGTCCGGCACGCCGAAGGTCCGGTACTGGTAGGTCTGGGCGTGGTCGCGCAGGTTGTAGGCGCTCTCGCTGATGCCCCAGGGCACACCGCGGGCGTTGCCGAACGCGATGTGGCGGTGCACGGCGCCCCGGTAGGTCTGGTCGAGGAGGGTGAACGGAAACGACCGCATCACCAGCGCCGGCATCAGGTACTCGAACATCGTCCCGCTCCAGGACATCAGGGCGGTGGCGCCGGCGGCGCGGCTCAGCTCGCGACTCAGATGAAACCAGTGCTCGACCGGAACATCGTTCTTGGCGATGGCCACGAAGCTGGCCAGCCGCGCCTCCGAGGCAAGCAGATCGTAGTGCGACGTATCGAGCATGTGACTGGTGAGCTGGTAGCCGATGGCGAACAGCGCCCGGGGAGCGTCGTAGAGGAAGCCGAACTCCATCTCGACGACCAGCCGATCGCAGTCGCTCGCCACCGCCTCCAGCCGGGCCACGAGCGCCGCAGCCTCGGGCGAGGTGACGGCGCACTGCCGCCAGGAGGGGAAGCGCGGCTGGACGAGGTCGCCGCGGGATGGGACGGCGGTGGGGACGAGGCCGTCGATGAGGACCCGCGAGGCGTCGATCCGCTCGGCAGCCCAGACGAGCCACGCGCTCGGCGCGGTCGCCGCCTCGGCACCGCGCTGGACCTCCTCGAGGAGGCTCCGTGCACCGGCGAGCGCGGCGGGCACGTCGAGCCGTGCGGCGGCGGACCCGAACGCCCCACGGACGCGCTGGAGGCGGTCCGCAAGAGCGGGCTGGGAGTCCTCCTGTGCCAGGGCGAGCGCCGTGTCCACCGCCGGCCAGAGACGGCGATCGAGAACCGGCTCGTCGGCGGCGCCGAGGCAGGCCTGGCGCAGCGCGATGAGGTGACCCGCCAGGTTTCCACTGTCGACCGTGGAGATGTAGCCGGGGGCCATGTCCTCCAGAGTCTTCAGGTCGTACCAGTTGAGAAAATGGCCCCGAAAGCGCCGCATCCGGGCGAGCGAGGCGAAGACACGCTCCACCCGGGTGAGCATCTCCTCGAGCGTCACGAAGCCCAGGTCGTAGGCGCTCACCGTGGCCAGAAGCTGGAGGCCGATGTTGGTCGGCGAGGTCCGCATTGCCACCACCGGTGCCGGGGTCTCCTGGAAGTTGTCCGGGGCGAGCCAGTGGGTCTCGGCGTTGACGAAGCGGCGGAAGTAGTTCCAGTGGAGCAGCGCGTAGCGGAGGGCATCGGCCCGAACCTTCGGGAGCAGCCGACGCTCGGAGCGAACGACGGCTCCATTGAGCCGGTGAGCCAGGAGGGGTGCGGTGAGCCACAGCACGCCGAGGAGCCCGCAACCGAGGAATTGCGCCAGGCGGGCGTCCAGGGGGAGGGCCCCCCAGCCAGGGGTGGCCACCCAGCGGTGGACGAGAAACGCGAGGAGACCCGCCGTCAGCGTCACGGAGGGCCACATCGAGCGCCACAGGTCTTGCGCCGAACCTAGCCGCGAACGCTCGGTCTGCGAGGCGGTCCGCCACTCCAGCAGGTTGCGCCTGGAGACCCGAAGCCTCCACAGGGTGCGGAGAATGGCGTCCGCCGAGATCCAGGCCTGGTGAGGAAGGAAGGCGATGGTGAAGAGCGCCTGCCGCGCGCTCACCGTGGCGTCGTGTGCCACTGCGACGTAGTAGGCGCGCCACGAGCGGTCGAGCGGAGGCTGGAGGCTCGCGAGCACCACGTTGAGGATCCAGGGTGCCGCCACAGCCAGAACGAGCAGCGCGGTCCAGCGGAGGGGCGAGCCGGGCAGGACCGTCCAGCCGGCGACGAGCAGTGCGACCTGCGACAGCTCGAGCACGCTGCGTCGCAGGTTGTCGAAGATCTTCCACCGCGAGAGCAGCGACAAAGGGTTGCGTCGCGCCCCGCCTGGGCCTGGGACCCGGGGCATCATCCAGCGAAGGAGCTGCCAGTCGCCGCGGATCCAGCGGTGCTTTCGCTCGGTCCAGGTCAGGTAGCGTGAAGGGAAATCGTCGTAGACCTTGATGTCGGTGACCAGGCCCGCGCGGGCAAAGCCACCCTCGATCAGGTCGTGGGAGAGCAGCGCGTTGTCGGGGAAGCGACCCCGGGTGGCGCGCTCGAACGCCGCCACGTCGTAGATGCCTTTCCCCGCGAAGCTCCCCTCGTCGTAGAGGTCCTGGTACACGTCCGAGACGGCGGTGGTGTACGGGTCGACGCCGGGCTCTCCGGAGACGATGCTGGCGAAGAGGGTGCGGTTCGCGCTGGGAAGCGAGACGCCCACCCGAGGCTGCAGGATGGCGTAGCCGCGCACCACCCTCTCGCGGACCGGGTCATAGACCGCCCGGTTCAGCGGGTGCGCCAGCGCTCCGATCAGGGTGGGCGCGGTGTCGGGCGGGAGGAGGGTGTCGGCGTCGAGCGTGATGACGAAGCGGAGTGTCCGGAGCTGCCCGAGGTCGCCCACGGTGACGGCGAACGCGCTCCCATCGGCGCCGAGGACGAGCTCGTTGAACTGGGTCAGCTTTCCGCGCTTGCGCTCCCAGCCCATCCAGACTCCCTGGGCGGGATTCCACTGCCGGTTCCGGTGGAGCAGGTAGAAGGTGGTCTGCTGCCCGTCGCCGTAGCGCGCCTCGAGCTCGCTCACTCCAGCCTGCGCGGCGGCGACGATCTCCGCATCGCCCGGACAGGTCTCGGTCGGCGCGTCGGTGAAGTCGCTGAGAACGATGAACTTGAGGTTCGGGCCCCGGTTGGCCAGGAACTGCACCTCGAGGTTCTCCAGCGCGCGCTCGACCGCGCCGACGTTCGCGAAGAGCGTGGGCACCACCACGGCAGTCGCCAGCTCGGGTGGGACGGTCGCCGTCTCGAGGAAGTCGAGCTTGGGAAGGCGTCGTGGCGGCAGGAATTGCGTGACCAGCTGCTGAAGTGCCTGCAGGGCGAGCTCGTTCGAAGGGATGAGCCCGAGAAGAAGAATCGCCGGCCAGGCTTGCCGGGCGGCCGGGCCCGCGAGCCAGAGCAGGAGGCCGAGGCATATCGCCGTCCCGACGGCCATGCCGAGACCGAGCGCCAGACTCGGATGTCGGCGCACGCCGCGGCGAAAGCGCTCGGCGAGCGGTGGTCGGGCCTGGAGGAGGTGCTCCAGCTCGTCGAGGCCCTCGTCGACCAGGAACCATCCCACGTGTCGCCGGGGTGAGTCGGCGGCAGCCTCGGCGGAGAGCGCGACGGTCCGTGAGGCGACCGCGGTCTCGTCGGCGCGGGTGGACCGGGCGAGCTTCTCCACCACGTGGCGGTAGCTGTCCCGCGTCTCGAAGGTCATCCGCCGGTAGACCCCGGCTGGATCGGCCCGCAGCGCCGTCTCCAGACGGCTGTGACCCTCGACGAACGCCTGCCAGTCCAGGCCCCCGACGGTCCGCAGGCTGGTGATGCTGTTGGCCATGGTGACCTGGGTCAGTGCCAGGCGCTGGTTGGAGCGAGCGACCGCCTCCTCGGGGTCGAGGGCCTCGTCCTCGAGCCATGCCTCGACCCAGTCGGCGGCCCCGCGGGAGCCTTCCAAGCGGAGCTGCTGGTTGAGGCGGGAGACGAACTCGGAGGTGGCGGTCGGAAGGGAGCGGGAGAACGCGGTGACCTCTGCGGCCAGCGCCTCGTTCCCGGCCAGCTCGGCGGCGTGGAGGCGGACGGCCCAGGCGTCGGCTGCGGCGAACTGGTCGAGGCGCTGGACCGTGCGGAGGGTCATCCGGCGCACGCTCTCCACCAGGCCGAGCCGGAGCATGGCCGGAAGCGCCCACAGCTCGCCGATGTTGAGCGAGGTCACCTCCTGGAAGGCCGTCACGAAGCGGTCGATGACCTCCAGATCGAGTCGAGCCTCGGTGTGGGAGATGAGCGAGGTGGCCAGCTCGTAGACGCGCGGGTATCCGACGAGCGAGCCGCTCCCGAGGAGGGGGAGCTCACGGTAGTAACCGCGGGGCAGGTTCTGGCGGACCTCGGAGATGTGGTCCAGAACCACGTAGAAGTTGTCGAGCAGCCACTCGCCAGCGGGGCCGACCTCCCCTCCGGAGGAAGCCTGGGTGAGGCGAGCGTGAGCGTCGATGAGGATCCGGCGCGTGGCGTCGAGGCGCTCGAGCAGGGGTGTGCCGCGACCCGGTCGCAGAACCGTCTGCTGGGCCGCGGCGATCGCCCGGGCTCGCTCCGCCAGCGCCTCGGGACCGAGGAGCTCGCCTCCCAGCGGGCCGTGGAGCAGCTGCCTCGACGCTTCGGAGGAGCGAGAGACGCTTCGGAGCCAGCGACGGAATGGAGGGACGTGGCGCGAGGACCCCGAGCCGGACGCGCCAGAGAGGGGGTGTTGCATGAACTTCTCGAGAGCAGAGTCGCCAGGGCGTTCGGCAACAAGCGAATATCCCGGCCCGCTCGGCCGGCTGTCTGCTGGTCAGCGAACGCGCGCTGCGTGGTGGCTCAGAATGCCTCGCCCACGGCGAAGTAGAAGCTGACTCCTTCCTTGCTGAAGGCGACGTCCGCGCGGGCGTTGACGTGGTTGGCCTTCGCCACGGTGATCCGGGCGCCGACGCCGCCCGACGGGAGCAGGTCCTTGAAGTTCACGCTCCCCATGTCGGGCTGGACCTCGCCGACCCCGAAGAACGCCGCCGCGCCCAGCCAGGCGAGGACCTGCAGCCGGTACTCGGCCTGGGCCGCGAGCAGGACGTAGTCCTGGTACTCGCCGGCCTTGAAGCCACGGATGTCCGAGCCCTGCCCGAGGCGGGGAAGCGCGTAGAACGGGGCGTTGGTGGAGGCCAGGCTGACGACCTCCCGGAAGGCGAGCACCTGCCGCGGCGAGAGTCCCAGGTACTGGTTCCAGGCCAGCTTTCCGGCGACGTAGTCGAAGGAGTCGCCCAGAGACTTGAGATGGAGGTCGAGAGACAGCTCCATCAGCTGACCCCGGCGAGGGTAGAACTGGCTGTCGCGGGTGTCCCACTGGAACTTGATGCCCGGCGCGGAGAACCACGACACGAGCTCGTTGCCCGGAGGGACCAGCCCCTCCGGGAGCTGGAGCTGCGAGAGGTCCGCCGTGCTCTTCATCTTCATGAGGGTCCAGCGCGGCCCGAGGTAGAGGCCCGGCGCGATCCGGAACAGGCTCTCCAGGCGTCCACCGAACATCCTCTGCGTGAGGGGAACGAACTGACCGCGATCCGCGGCCTCGTTCCCGATCCCGTAGAAGTCCCAGTTGATGTGGCCGAGCATCAGGAACGCGGTCACCCGGTAGTGGTCCTCGGCCAGGTTCAGCTTCGAGATGGCCCCGAACGCCCAGCTCCCGTTCGTGCTGAACATCCCGAAGCCGCCGACCGTCGAGGGCGGCGACTTCGCGTCGGCCGGGAAGAGGTACGCGCCCATCGCGGTGAGCGAGAAGCCGAGGCTCGGGTTGTACCCGGGGATGGGAACCAGCATCCACTCCGCGGGCTTCTGCTTCGTGACCGGTGCTGCGGAGGGCGTCTCGACGTCGACCGGCGTGAGGCTAGAGACGCTGGTGCCCGGCGCCTCGACCGCGGTGAGGCCGTCGCTGGAGCGGTCGACGTAGTCGGAGACCGCGTTGTCGGGATAGCCGGTCGTCGGATCGCCCGTGTCGGGCTCCGCGGCAGTCGAGACCCGGGGTGCCAGCGCGAGCAGCGCGGCCGCGCAGGGTCCGATGCGCACACGAGCCCCCCTCGTCGGGCGGGCTGCGAGCTCCGTCATGCTCCCTCCCTCGAGCGCCGGAGATCCCGGACGCCACACGCCCCCGCGACGGTGAAATCGACCGGGCATCTTGCCAGTGGCCGAGCGCGGACCGCCAGCGTCGGTGGAGGGTCGGACCGGCGGGCGCCGGTCCGATCAGAAGCGCGCCTGGAGCCCGAGGTCGCCGCTGGCGGACGTTCCCGCGACCGGGGAGAGCGTGGCGTCGAGCGTCCCGCTGACGGCGTAGATCTGATTGTCGCCGGAGGCCCTCGTGGCGGTGACGCTGGTCAGGACCATCGTGTACGAGCCGCGCCTCGGCGCCGAGGTCCCGACGTTCGCCGTCCACGATGCGTCGCCGGAGGTGACGGTCATCCGCGTCGTCACGTCCGGGTTGTCGTCGGCATAGGTCCCGGCGATCGGCTCTCCCACGAAGCTGACGTTCACCGAGATCGCAGGGGCGTCGGCGGCCGGTGTGCGACCCACGATGATCTGCCCGGTGTCGTTCAGGCTCGACCAGACCGCCGCGCGCAGGGTGCACGGGTAGGTCCCCGCTGAGCCGCCGGACAGCGTCAGGCTGCACCCGGAGATCGGGGCATCGCCGGGCGCGCTCGACCCGTCGGTGCTCCCGCAGCCCAGGAGAGCCGTCAGGACCGACGCCCAGACGATCTTCGTCACCGCCCCTCCGTTCCCTGGCCCGCACCGGCCCGGAGTCGGTCGCGTTACCACGTGCCCGAAGCGGTCCGCCAGGGACGGCCCACCTCCGGCCGGAGGAAGGGAGGCCTCCCGGACGCGCTTCCGTGCCCCCGAGGTCGATCGACTCTGGCACGGGGGATCCCGGATCCGGACGGCGCGCCCGGCCGGCGCGGCGCAAGAGCGTGGCACGGTTCTCGCTCGGTCCGCCCCTCGTGCACGGTGTTGCAAGAGATCTGCGCTCGGCCCTCCGACAGCTGACGGCGGCCCCGGGGGTGAGCCTGGCCATCGTCCTCGCGCTCGCGCTGGGCATCGGCGGCAACGCCGCGCTGTTCGGCATCGTCGAGGCGCTCGAGCTGCGCCCCCTCCCGGTCCGAGATCCGGAGCGCCTGGTGACCATCGGGCTCCGTTCGCGCGTCCGTGCCGATCAGCTCCCGGGGCCGCTGAGCGTCCCCGATGCCGAGGAGATCGCGCGGAGCTCGCCGCACCTCGGCTCGCTCGCGCTGTACCGGAGGGAGACCTTCGGCTGGTCGCGCGGCGCCGAGAACCGGAGGGTCGCCGTGCTGCTCGCGAGCGCGGGGCTGTTCCGGACGCTCGGGTTGCCGCTGCAGCTGGGCCGCGAGCTCGCACCGTCCGAGGTCGGTCCCTCGCCCGGTCGTGTCGCGGTGATCAGCGACCGGTTCTGGCGTCACGCCCTCGGTGGGTCGGCGTCGGTGCTGGGGAGCACGCTCACGCTCGACGGGGACGTCTATCAGGTCGTGGGCGTCGCTGCGCCCGAGGCCGAGTTTCCGCTCTCCGAGACGCCCGCCGACGTGATCCTTCCGCTGGGGGTCACGCCGTTCACGCAGATCAACATGCAGCACCAGGGCGCGGACATCGTGCGGGCGGTCGGACGGCTCGCGCCGGGCGCGACGATCGCCGAGGCGCGGGCCGAGGTCCGTGGGACCTTCGATCGGATCATCGAGACCCATCCCAGCTCTGCCCCGGTCACTGCCGACGTGGTGCCGCTCCGGGCCTCGGTCCTCGGAGGATCCGAGCAGCTGCCGCTCCTCCTCCTCGGCGCGACCGGATGCGTGCTCCTCATCGCATGCGTGAACGTGGCAAACCTCCTGCTCGCCCGGGCCGTCCGGCGCCGGCGCGAGCTGGCCATCCGCGCGGCGCTGGGAGCCTCGCGCGGGCAGCTCCGCCGCCAGCTGCTGGTGGAGTCGCTGCTGCTCTCGACGCTCGCCGCCGGGGCGGCCGTGCTGATCTGCGTGGCGGTCCTCTCCGGGTCCGTTCCCCTCGGCCCGCGCGCCGGGTCCGTCGTCGCCGCCTACCGCGTGGACGCCGGGGTGGTCGCCTTCGCCGCGCTGCTCGCGCTGGTCTGCGGGATCGCCTGCGGGCTGCTGGCCGGAGCCTTTGCTCTTCCCGGCGAGGGCCAGGACTCACTCCAGGCGAGCGCTGCCGGCGGAGATCCGCTCCGGCACGAGCAGGTGCGGTCGACGCTGGTGGTGGTCGAGGTGGCGGTCTCGGTGGTCCTGCTGGTCGGCGCCGGGCTCCTCGGCCGGACGCTGTTCCATCTCGCGTCGGTCGATCCGGGGATGCGGATCCAGGGTCTGGTGGCCCAGGAGCTCGCGGTGCCCGACAGCACCCCGGATCCTCGGATGCGGCAGCTGCTCACCACTGCGCTGGAGCGCGTCTCCGCGATTCCCGGGGTCGAGGCCGCGGGAGCGATCTGGCCCTCACCCTTCGGCAGCCGGACGATGACCACCGCTGCACGGACCTCGGACCTGGGTGACCTCTGGCCGGAGACGGTCGATTTCCGGCTGGTGGCTCCGGGAACGTTTCGGGTGCTCGCGGTGCCGGTCCTCGTCGGAAGGGAGTTCGAGACGACCGACGGACCGGATCGCCCGCCGGTCATCGTGGTGAACGAGGCGCTCGCGCGGCGGCTCTGGCCGGACCAGGATCCGATCGGCAAGCAGCTCGCGGTCGGGCTCCAGGATCACGAGCTGCGCACCGTGGTCGGCGTCGTGGGGAACGTCCGTCAGTCTCTGGAGACGCCCGCCCGGCCCGAGGCCTACGTGTCGATGCTCCAGGTCATCGACTCCAAGCTGGACCTGGTCGTGCGTGCCCGCGCCATCGACCCACCCCTGCTCGCGTCCCTGGGGCCGAGCCTGCAGGGCCTCGATTCGCGGCTCCTCGTCTCCAGCCCGGTGCCCTTCAGCACCCGGGTCCACGACGCGCTCAGGCAGCAGCGGCTCGCGGCCGCCGCGTCTCTCGGGTTCGCTGGCGTCGCGGTGTTCCTCGCGGCGCTGGGGATCGGCGGGGTGCTCTCGCAGCTGGTGACCCAGCGCAGCCGCGAGCTGGGCATCCGGATGGCGCTCGGGGCGCGGGGCAGGGACGTGGCGGGGCAGGTCCTCGCCCGCGGGCTGCGGCTGGTCGGGCTCGGGCTCGTCCTGGGGGCAGGGGTCACGCTCGGGGTCGGCCCGGTGCTGCGGAGATTCCTGTCCGGCGTGGGCACGCTCGACGGGTGGAGCTATGCCGGCGCGACGGGGATGCTGCTCACCGTCGCCGCCGCCGCGAGCTGGTTGCCCGCGCGCCGGGCGAGCCGCGTGGATCCGGCCGAGGTGATGCGCGCCGAGTAGCGTCCGGCGCTCACCGCGCCTGGAGCGCAGCCTTCACGGCCGCCTCCGGCTTCACCTCGCCCCATCCCTGCCGCTCCAGCTCGATGCCAGGGACCCGCTGCGCGGTCAGCATCAGGATGCGCTTCACCTCGCCCGGAGAGAGGGCGGGATTGGCCTCCAGCATCTGGGCCACGATCGAGGTCACGATCGGGGCGGCGAAGCTCGTCCCGTCCACCTTCTTGTAGTGCTCGTCGATGACCAGCCCGTCGCGCAGCCCCGCGGCAACGACCTGGCGGATGAGGTAGGGCTGCTTCCCCTCGAGAGCGTCCAGCGGTCCGAACACGCCGTGGTTCTCCGCGAGGATCTGCGTCAGATCCGAGTCCGGCGCTTCGTCGAGGCGGGTCAGGAGCTCGGCCTCCCTGGCGGTGGGAGTTCCGGGCAGGATCGGCGCGGGCAGGAAGTCCGCCAGGGTGACGACCTCGGGCTTCTGGATCCCGTCCACCGTCGGTCCGAACGAGGAGCGATAGGGCAGGAGCCGCCCCAGCGCTGGATCTCCGAAGTCGTTCAGCCCCCCGACCGAGATGACCGCAGGGGTGCTGGCCGGGGGGAGCACGTAGCCCGGGCGCTCGCCGTGGTTTCCCACCGCGCATACCACCACGATGCCCTCGCGCACCGCGTGCTCCGCCGTCTGTGACAACCCGTCGATGAGGTAGCTCGCCTCGTGGTCTCCGCCAGCGGAGATGTTCAGCACGCGGATGCCGTGGCGTTCGCGGTTCTCCAGCACCCAGTCGATTCCGCGAGCGAGGTCGTCGTGCTTGATCCGCGCCGCGTTGCCGCACTTCACCAGCACCAGGCCAATGTCCGGCGCAAGCGAGCGGTAGCGTCCCGCGGAGAGCGCGCCGTTCCCACCCGCCACCACACTGGACATCATCCCGTGCCAGCTCGATACGTCAGGCTCCGACAGCGCCTCCGCGCCCGAGCGCCCACCGACCAGATCGACGTATTCCCGGATGCGGTTCTGGGGCTGGGTCAGGTCCGGATGGGCGTAGAAGCCAGAGTCCAGAAACGCGACGACCACCCCGCGACCGGTGAAGCGCCCGTCGGTTTCCAGCCTCTCGGCGACGGGGAGGGGGGCCTCGGTCCGTGCCAGCTCCTCGGCTGTCTCCTCGGGCACGGGATGAGTCGTGCTCAGGCGTTCCTCCAGGATTTCGAATCGACCCGGGTGCCGAGTGTCACCGTCGGTGCCATACTTCCACATTCTGCCCATGGAACGCCTTCACGTCAGCCTGGTGGACATGAACAACGGAGTCGCCAACGAGGCGATCCGCTGCTTCCGCCGGCTGCTCACGGCCTTCGTCGGCCGTGTTCGCGCGGCCAACCCGAGGCTGACGGTCCACCTGGAGCACGTGCAGCCCCGGAACCTCGGGGAGCTCCCCACGCACGACGTGGATCTCTTCCTGTCCACCGGCGGACCCGGCTCACCGCACGACGGATGGGACGAGCGCTGGTGCACCGGGTACCGGACGTTTCTCGACTGGATGATGGACGCCGCGGTCCGGCGCCCCGAGGCGCCTCCGGCGGGCTTCCTCATCTGCCACTCGTACGAGATCGCGGTCCAGCACTTCCGCTTCGCTCAGATGCGCCCGCGACGCGATCTGAAGTTCGCGATCTTCCCGGCCTACGTCACCCCCGAGGGACGGCGGGCTCCCTTCCTCGCCCCGTTCCGGGACCGGCTGTTCATCTGGGAGCACCGCCAGTGGCAGGCGGTCGAGCTCGATGCCCGGCGGATGGCGGAGCACGGCGGGGCTCTCCTCGCGACCGAGAGCCGGCCGGGCCGCACCGACAAGGGCGAGGCGCTGCTCTCCTTCCGCTTCGGCCCCGGCCTCGACGGCACCCAGTTCCATCCCGAGGCGGACCGGGCCGGAGTGCTGGCCTGGATCGACCGTCCGGAGCACGCCGCGGCCCTCCAGGATGCCTACGGCCGGTCGCTCTACGACCGGATGATGCGCACGCTGGCGGACCCGACGCGGCTGGCCCGGACGTTCGCGCTGCTCATCCCCGGGTGGCTGACCGAGCGCTTCAACCGCCTCGCCGCGGTGCGCGGGCTGCAGCCGATTCCACCCCCGGTGCAGAGCATGGAGGAGTTCGAGGAGCGGGCACTCGCTTCCTGAGCGCCCCGGTTGCTACCTTCCGGCGCAGGGAGGGAATGGCCATGCCGGAGCGGGTCGGAATCCTCGTCGGGCAGGAGCAGAGCTTCCCCGAGGCGTTCATCGCCAGGGTCAACGCGCATCCTGGCATCCAGGCGGAGTACGCCAAGGTCGGCGGGACGCCGGAGCGCTACGAGTCTCGCTACCGGGTCCTCATCGACCGGATCAGCCAGGAAGTGCCGTTCTACCGGTTCCATCTCAAGGCTGCCTCGCTGGCCGGCACCTACGTCATCAACGACCCGTTCTGGTGGAGCGCCGACGAGAAGTTCTTCGGCTACTCCCTCGCCTCCCGCATCGGGGTCACTGTTCCGCGCACCGTGCTGCTCCCGTCGAAGGCGTACATCCCGGCCATCGATCCACAGCGCAGCCTCCGCAACCTCGAGTACCCGCTCGACTGGGAGGCCATCGCCCGGTACGTGGGCTTCCCCGCCATCCTGAAGCCGGCGGACGGCGGCGGCTGGAAGAACGTGAGCCGGGCGAACGACATGGGGGAGCTTCTCGCGGCCTACGACGAGAGCGGTCAGCTGGTGATGACCCTGCAGCAGTTCATCGACTTCGACGAGTACGTGCGCTGCATCTGCGTGGGCAAGGAGTTCATCCTGCCCATCCGCTACGACCCCCGGCGCCGCTGCTATCTCGATCAGGAGGGCTACCTCAGCCAGGCCCTGGAGACCCAGGTGCTGGATGGCGCCTGGGCGCTGAACCACGCGCTCGGCTACGACATGAACTCGGTGGAATTCGCGATCAAGGACGGCATGGCGTACGCCATCGACTTCACCAATCCCGCCCCGGACATGGACGTGCACTCCATCCTGCCCAAGCATTTCACGATGGTGGTGGAGGCCATGGCCAAGCTGGCGGTGGACTGCGTGAAGGAGGGCCGCCAGAACCACGACGGTTTCCCCTTCCGCCAGTACATGGACACGCCACTCCGTCGGCCCCCGGGACACGGGGAGGGATTCGCCGCCCGCCGCACCGGCTGAGTCAGTCAGGCAGTGGGCGCCAGAGGCCGACGCTGGCGCCGACCCAGTCCAGGCCCTTGTTCTGATCGACGCCGAGCATCTTCCCGCGGGAGAGCCGGACCAGGTGGATGATGGGCTCGAGCGTCACCGCGGACGGCGGCCGCACCATCATCACCCGCACCTCGGCCTTCACTTCGAGGTTGTCCGGGGTCCGGATGGCCGGCGCGTAGGTGATCTTTTCTTGAAGCAGCCATCCGCCTCGCTGCTCCCGGGGGATGTGCTCGAGGTCCAGGGGCCGGACGTCGATGACCACTCCGCTCCCGGCGAAGGAGAACAGCGGCTTGAGGACGTAGCCCGAGAGATCCTCGGGAGGGGAGTCGAGGTCCGAGAGGAACCGCGCTCGTGGCACCGCTGGATGGTTCAGGTGGGGAAGCGACGCCTTGCTCCAGACCCAGTACCAGTTGGGGTGGCTGCACCAGGTGAGGTCGAGGTCGTCGGACCAGGCGAAGGGAAGCTGGTAGCGCTTCTTCTCCAGCTCGTCGAAGACCATCCGGTTGTAGATGCGTCGCACCTGGACCTGCCGTCCGTCGGGCGTCCGGCGGAAGAGGCGTGGTCCCTCCTTGATCAGATCGGTGGGGCACACCGCGTCCACACCGAAGAGCTGCCGGGTGGCGACGAAGTCCGGCCGGGTCTTCTGCTGCTTCGGCTCGAAGTCCACCAGCACCACCGACTCGGGGTCCTCGCCGCCGAGGATGGTGTCCCCCAGAAGCCGGCGCGCCCGGGCATCGGGCACCACGCAGCAGCTCCAGGGTCCCTCGAGCCCGGGCGCGGACTGCAACACGTCGGTCCAGGCCCGGGCGAAGGCGATCATCATCGCGTAGCCGGAGGGGAAGGCCTGCAGCTCCACGACCTTTCCCTCGAGACCTCCGCCCGGTGCCGGGGTGATGGCGAAGTCCACCTGCACGCAGCTGGGGAGCGGGTCCATCCGCGGGGCGCGGTAGTGGTCGGGAATGGCCTTGCTCAGCTCCGCGACCAGCGCCGGACGGGAGAGCTGGGCGACGATCTCGGCCGCGCTCCGGTCGAGGGAGTCCCTGAGGGCGGGGGAGAGGAAGAACGGGGTCTCGGCGAGGCGGAAGGGAACCTCGCCGAGCATCGACTCGACGCGCTCGACGTACCGGCGGTGGAGAGCCGGGGTCCAGGCTCGATTGAAGGCGGCGCGCGGTCCGGGATCCATCGAGGCGCCGTCCTCACCAGCCCACGCGCTCGGCGAGCGCATAGGGCAGCATCTTTCGCCAGGTGGGCCAGTCGTGGGGCATGTCGTGGCCCCAGAGATCCAGCTGGTGCGCGATACCCTTGCTCCCGAGGACACTGGCCAGCTGTCGCGAGTACTCCGGCCGCTCCCACGCGCCCTGGCCGCAGCCGATGTAGATCGCGCTGTGGTGGAGCAACGTGAGATTTTGGCCGTCGAGCCCCGGAAGGTACGAGGTCGGGTTGTTGAAGAAGACGTCGTCGTTCCCGAAGCCGAAGAGGTAACTCGGCCCCAGGTCGTAGAACCCGCTCATCGCCACCAGGGTGTCGAAGAGGTCGGGCCGGCGGAAGACTGCGTTCGCGGCGTGAAAGGCGCCGAAGCTCGCTCCGGTTGCGCCGATCCTCGCCGAGTCGTTCTGGAGCACCTTCCGGATGTGAGGGACCACTTCCTCCTCCACGTAGCCGGAGAAGAGCGCCTGGCGTCGTGCCTTCTCCGGGAGCGGCACCCCGTCCGCCATCCAGGCGTGACGGTTGATGCTGTCGATGCCGAAGACGGTGATCCGCCCGTCGAAGATCAGCGGCTCGAGCGGCTTGATGAGCCACATCCGCTCGGCCTCGAGGAAGTCACCGGCGGCGGTGGGGAAGAGGAGGAGGGCGCGGCCCCAGGTGCCGTAGCGGACGATGGGCATGTCGATGCCCAGCCGCGGGCTGTGCCAGCCGAAGACCTCCCGCCGGATCCCCGGGTCCACGTAGGTCACGGACGTCCCTCCCCGCCCTGAGACACCGGCGGATGGCCGATCAGCGACTCCCGGTTCAGCATCTCCAGGGTATGGCGGTAGAGGGCCTCGGCGTCCTCGCGGGAGTTACCGATCGCCGTCAACCCGACCTTCCCGTGCTCGGAGAGCGCCCCGAGCATGTGGAAGAGCACGCCCCGCCCGGTGGCCTGGTTGTAGTGGAGCCGGTGCAGGGTGACGATGTCGAACAGCTCCTCCGGGGTGAGGCCCCGGTAGGTCGCGGCGCTGAGGTTGTCGGTGGAGCGGTAGAACTTCGGAAGCCCCTCGGGGGTGCGGAACAGCCCGTCGCCTCGCTGGAGCTCGCCTCCGTCGATCAGGAAGCGGAGCGCGAGGAAGGGGTGGGTGGTCCCTCCCATCCGGAGGTTGATCTCCAGGGCGTGGAGGTCCCACGGGGCATCGGCCGCGGCCCGGCTGGCGAGGAAGTCCACCCCGAACCGGCTCACCACGCCCTTGCTGGCGAGCACCGTCCCGACGCGCATCGCCGCGTCCTGCACCGCAGTCCGGTAGGCGCTCGCCGCCGGGAACCGGCATCCCAGGTAGACCTGTCCGCTGGAGCCTCCAAGGACCTGGTCGTGGGTGGAGATGAGGAGCGTCTCGCCCGAGGGGCTCGCCCGGAGCTGGGCGCTGGGCGAGGTGGTCTCCGGAGCCTGGATGAACTCCTCCACGACCCCTCCCATCTTGGAGAGCTTTGCCAGGAAGGCGTCGCTCTTCTGGGTGGGGAGCGACAGGCGCATCCCGTGCAGCGCACGCCGGAGCGCGTCGCCGTCCGCCGTGTCTGGAAAATCCACCAGCGCATTCCCCTCGCCGGAGAAGCCCTCGTTGAGCTTCACCACCGCCCGCCGGAGACCCGGGCGGAGACGCCGCAGCTCCGCCAGCGCTCGCTCCACGTCCTGCTCCGAGTGGAGATCCTCGAAGCCGGAAGGCATCGGCACCCCGGCCTCGCGGAAGACCTTCCGGCTCCCGGACTTCGTCCCCAGCGCCGAAAGTCCGGGATCCAGGCCGTTCATCGGGATGTCGAGGAGCACCGCGAGTTGTCGCTCCAGCGGCGTGCCGTTGAAGACGGTCAGGTAAGCGCGTTTTGGATCGGCGATGGAGGCGCGGATCCGCTGGATGAGACGCGGCCGCTCGAGGATCTTCTCGGTCAGGGGCCGCGGGGTGCCGTCGTGGGTTGCGAGCATCGTGAGCCGCGTTCGGGCGTGGCTCGCCGGAACCCCGGCCAGGAACTGGAGGTAGTACTCGAGCACCATCGGGTGCACCGGCTGCGAGGTCACGTAGACCATGCGCGCGCGCGGGTTGCGGAGCCGGATGAGAAGGAAGAGCAGGCGCTCGTCGTAGAAGGTCGCCCCGGGGATCTTCTCCAGCTCTTCCCGATCCAGGGTCATCGAGGGCACGACGACCGAGGTGTAGGGCTCCTCCTCCACCGAGTGGATGGCGTTCCAGAGCGGCGCCAGCCGGGGCTTGAGGGCCTCGAAGCCGGCGATCTCCTGCGCCTCGGTCAACTCCCAGCCGAACGGGGGCCGCGGGAACACGCACCGAGCCTCGCCGATCTCCACGCACCCGTCGATGCTCTCGGAATGCGCTCCGTCTGGCACGAGCAGGCAGCCGGGCCGGATTTGACCCCCAGGGACGGGCGCAGCGCGGGAGAGGGGGAACGCGCCCCTTTCCCCTCAGCGCGGGGGCTCCTCCTGCTTCGCCTCGCTCGCCGGCACGGCCTGCGCTGCTTGCCGCGCGGTGATGGCCTGGAGGAGCTGGTTGACGTTGAGCGTCTGCAACCCCACCGCCGACTTCCCGCCGGGGAGGAAGACCAGGTCCTTCCCCGTGAGCGCCTCGGCGATCTTCAGCTTCACCAGCGCCGTCCCTCCGCTGCCGGCGAGCGCCTCGTTCTGCTTTCGGACGCCCTGGGCACGGGCCTTCTTCTCCGCCACCAGCGCCTCGGCCTGCTTCTGGTTCTGGAAGAGCTGGGCGTCGGCGGAGAGCTTCGCCGTGTCGAGCGAGCCCTGGGCCGCGGCGAGCGTCTGGTTCACGCTGCCCTTGGCCTTCTGCAGCTCGCTCTTCATCTGCTCGCCGGCGGCGCGGGCCTCGCTTCGCATCCGCTCGCTGTTCTGCTCGGCGAGCTTCTTGTCCCGGATCACCTTCTCGTATTCCGGATTGAAGTGGTGCTCGCCGAGGATGACCTGCCGCACCATCACTCCCTCGGGCTCGAGCACCGCGGCCAGCCGGTCGCGCGCCTCCGCCGCCTTCGCGAAGCGCTTCTCGGAGACGTAGAATTCCTCCGAGCGGAGCGAGTTGAGGACGTCGCGCACGACGCTCCGGCACGCCGGTCGGACCAGCTTCTCCTTCACCTGGTCGGTGCTGTCGCCGACCTTGTTGAGGAGGTAGGGCGCGCGCTTGGGGTCCACGGCCCAGGCGACCGTCACGTCGACCCGGATGTCGTTGCCGTCGATCGTCTTGAAGAAGAGGTCGTCCTCGTGGTTCCGGTCTCCGCCCTTCTTCACGTCCCGGACCATGCTCAGGTTCTGCAGCGAGACGTCGAAGGTGTGCCAGTCGGTGAAGAAGACGGGGAAGAGGTACGTCGCTCCGGGCGCGTAGACCTCGTCCTGGACGCCAGCCTTGCCGAGCAGGCCGCCCAGGGTGGCGCGCCGGGTGAGGACGCCCACCTCGGTGCTGTGGGTGTTGTGGCAGGTGCAGCCGGTGAGGGGGAGGGCCAGGAGGAGCAGCCAGAGCAACGGTCTCATGGGCCCCCCTTCACGTCGAAACGCTTCAGCGCCGAGCGGAGGTCCAGCGGGTTGACGCCGTTCTCACCGTCGGTGGGGACCACGATGATCTTCGTCCCCCGCAGCACCTCCGCCATGCGCAGGCCCACGAGGTTCTCGGCGCCCACGCCCCGCAGCGCCTCGTTCTCCAGCCGGGTGCCCTCCGCCTCGGCCAGGGACACGGCGAGGTTTCCGGCCGCCCGCTGCCGGCGGGAGTACAGGTCGGCCTCGGCGTCCAGCTTCTTCTTCTCCGCCTCGCCGCGGGCGAGCTCGACCCGGATCGCGGCCTGGCCGAGGGCGAGCACCCGGTCCCGCTCCGCGGTGGCCCCCGCGAGCTCGGCCTCGGCGATGTTCTTGAAGACCGTCTGGTCCTGGATCTTCCGCTGCTCGATCGCCGCCTGGTAGCGGGCGTCGTACTCGTAGCGGCGGAGGAAGATGTGGGTCACCCGGACGCCGTTGGGAACGAGCTCGGCGTTCAGCTCCTCCCGAGCGCTCCGGGCGCGGATCTCGCGCTTGTGCACGTCGTAGAACTCCTCGGCGTCCAGCTCTCCGAGTCGCTTGCGGAGGATCTGCTCGGTGCGCGGGATGACCAGCGCGTCCTCGTAGAGCTTCCCCGGGCCGATGGTGGTCAGGACCTTGTACGGGTCCTCGATGCGGTACAGGACCGAGACGTCGACCGTGACCGTGTAGCCCTCGGAGGTCTGGATGTTGATCGCCGGGGTGACCCGCTTGTCGTCCTTGGGCCGCTCCTTCGGGTCGCTGGTGAGGTCGAGCGACTGGATGTCGGTGGGGAAGACGTGGAGCCGCTCCGTGCCCGGACTCACAAAGTGGAGGCCAGGATAGTAGACCTCGGGGAGGATTCCCTTGTGCCTGCCGACGGTGACCTGCTTCACCGCGAACTCGTTCGGCCGCACGTAGACCGTGCACACGCCCCAGGCGATGAGGACGAACAGGGCGAGCGCGAGGAGGAGGTAGAGCCGCCGGGGCGCCTGGCGGAAGACTTGCCGTCCCATGCCGCGGAGGTCGAAGCGCCTCCGCGGAATGTCGGAGGATGACTGCATCGGCCGCACGTTCATCCCTTCTGCCGGACCGAGGCACGGGGCGCGGGGAGGGCGCTCGTGTCTGGCTCGGGCGAGGACAGCGGTTGGTAGAGCTCGAGCTTGGCCTCGGCGTCCTGCAGGTCCTGGACGATGGCCTGCAACGCGCGGCGATGGCGGCGGCTGAGCAGCGCGATCTGCGCGTCGGGGATGAAGGGGCAGAGGAGCAGCATCGCGAGCGCGAGCAGATCCCAGCTGGTCGGAATGGGGATGAAGGGCGCCTTGACCAGGAAGACGCCGAGGGCGAAGCCGCCCAGTCCCCAGACGATGCGGGACACCAGATCACCGCCCCGCCAGATCCCGAACCCGCGCTGCTCGAGGTCGGTCTGGCGCTTCGCCTCGACCAGGTAGCGGGGGAGGGCGATCTCCTGGATCTTCTCCTCGACCCGGGCGAACCAGGCCGGATCGTCGAAGGACTCGAGGAAGCTCCTCCGGACGTCCTCCAGCTCGGTCTCGAATGCTCGCCGGAGCTGCTCCTCCACCTGGGGCGACCACGGGCCCAGGCCGGGACGTCGCCGCTCCGCAGCGGCGATCAGCACCCCGGAGAGGAAGGGGAGCCGGAAGCGATCCGGGTACATGAGCGAGCGTCACGGTAGCACCACGGCGGTCGGCGTGCCTCACCGTCGACGAAGAGTGCTTGCCAGCACTCGATCGACCAGAGCGACCACTGGACGCGTGGTGGAGCACGAGTCCGGAACGTGGACCGTGATGCCCGAGGCGCGCTGAGCTCTTCACCTCCGGCTGGCCCGGCAGTACGGTGCGACCCCTGCAGACGCCCGGAAGCACTGTCCGTCTGGGAGGCCGTTCTCATGCCGTTCATGTTCTCCTGCTCCGACATCGACCAAGACTGCCCGGCAAACTTCGTCAGCGACAGCGACATCGAGCTGCTGGATCAGATCCACCAACACGTCGCCGAGGAGCATCCGGAGCTGCCGAAGACCAAGGCGACCACCGACCAGATCAAGCAGGCGATCAAGCCCGCGACCAAGCCGAAGGTCTGATCGCCTCGGGGGGCCTCAGCCCTGGGGCGGCCGCTCCATCGCGAGGGCCTCCACCACCCGGCACCCGGGCAGACGGCGGAACACCTCGGGGTCGACCCGGATCTTCGAGGACCGGCTCCCGCCGCCCACGACCACCGTGGGCCGCTCGAGCACCGAGCGTCGACGTAGAGGGGGATTCCGTCCGGGATCGCGAACGGCGTGACGCCGCCGATCACCATCCCGGTCCGCTCTGCCGTCTCCTCGGCCGAGGCGAAGGACAGCTTCTTCACCCCGAGCAGGTCGGCGACGGCGTGGTTCACGTCCAGCCGGGTGGTGGCCAGCACCACGCAGAGCGCGTAGACCTTGGGCTCGCGCCGGCTGGCCACCAGGATGGCGTTGGCCGAGTCGGTGGGGTCGATGCCGTACCGCTCGCAGAACGCGGCGGTGTCGGCGAACGCCGGGTCGCAGGCCATCACCTCGTAGCGCGCCCTTGCGGCGTCCAGGGCCGCCTGGACCGAGGCCTCGAGACGGGCGGTGTCCGGAGGGGGAGGGGTGGAGGTCATCGTCACCCTGTCTAGTGGCCGGGGCCTCCTCCGTCGACTCCGATGACGGCGCCCGTTGTGCCGCCGGCTGCCCGTGCTAGGACCGGTCGGCTCCACATGCCCAGCTCCCTGTTGCGCCGGAAGGATGTCGACGCTTGCCAGGAGGACGCGGAGCGATCCGAGCACCGGCTGAAGCGGTCACTGGGTGTGTTCAACCTCACGGCTCTGGGCATCGGAGCGGTGATCGGCGCGGGCATCTTCAGCGCCATCGGGACCGCCGCATCCGGAGGCGCCAACCACGTCGCGGCCGGTCCGGCCCTCGTGGTGTCGTACGTGCTGGTGGCCCTGGCGTGCGGCTTCGCGGCCCTCTGCTACGCGGAGATGGCGGCGATGGTGCCGGTGGCAGGGAGCGCGTACACCTACGCGTACGTCACGCTGGGCGAGTTCGTGGCCTGGATCATCGGCTGGGATCTCATCCTCGAGTACGCGGTGGGGAACGTCGCGGTGGCGGTGAGCTGGGCGGACTACTTCAAGTCGTTGCTGGCGGGGCTGGGGCTGCACCTGCCGGCCTGGCTGTCGACCACCATCGACCACGCGCAGCAGACGCCGGGTCTGCTCGAGTCGGCTCCGCATCTCTTCGGCATCCCCATCGTCCTCAACCTGCCGGCGGGCCTCATCATCGCGCTGCTCACGGTGCTCCTGGTCATCGGCATCCAGGAGAGCGCCCGGGTGAACACGGCGATGGTGGTGCTCAAGCTGGTGATGGTGGCGGGGTTCATCGGGGTGGGCACCTTCTACATCGCGCCGGAGCACTGGACGCCCTTCGCCCCCAACGGGCTGAACGGAGTCCTGAGCGGCGCCTCGCTCATCTTCTTCGCGTACATCGGGTTCGACGCGGTCTCGACCACGGCCGAGGAGGCTCGCAACCCGCAGCGAGACATCCCTCGGGCGATGATCGCCACCCTGGGGATCTGCACGGTCCTCTACGCGGCGGTCACCCTGGTGCTGACCGGAATGGTGGGCTGGAAGGACCTGGGGGTGGGGGATCCGCTGGCCAAGGCGCTCCAGGGCGCGGGGCTTCAAGCGCTCGCGGGCATCCTCTCCTTCGGTGCCGTGATCGCGATGACCGCGGTGCTCCTGGTCTTCCAGCTCGGACAGCCGCGCATCTTCATGGTGATGGCACGCGACGGGTTGCTGCCCGCCTGGGCGGCGAAGGTGCATCCGCGATTCCGCACGCCCTACGTCACGACCATCCTGACCGGGATCGCGGTCGGCGTCCCGGCGATGTTCGTGGACATCAACGAGGCCATCGAGTTCACCAACATCGGGACGCTGTTCGCCTTCATCCTGGTGTCGGTGGGAGTCATCGTGTTGCGGCGGACGGATCCGGGGCGCCACCGGCCCTTCCGCTGCCCCGGGGTGCCGTGGCTGCCCCTTCTGTCGATCATCGGCTGCGGGGTGCTGATGGTGTACCTGCCGTTCATCACCTGGATGCGCTTCGTGGTGTGGCAGGCGGTGGGGGTTGCCCTGTACTTCCTGTACGGCCGGCGCCATAGCCGGTTGGCGGCACAGGGAGCGGAGGACACCGCGTGGACGCACACTACGAACAGGTGATGGCGGCTCGAGAGCGCCTGGGTGAAGGCCCGCCGCGGGCGTACTTCGCCTACTCCACGGTGCTCGACCCGGCGGCGTTCGAGGAGTGGAGGCACCAGCACGGCTACGACTTCTTCCAGCTGCCGCCGGGCGTCCGGGCCGAGGGCATGGATCTGGGGCTGGTCTACGACTTCCCCTCGCGCTGGTGGGGCGGTCGGGTGGCGGGCCTGGAGGACAGGGCCGGGGTGGTGGTGCACGGGCTGCTGTTCGAGATCGCGCCCAGGGACTGGCCGATCATCCAGCACAAGGAAGGGGCGATCACCCGGATGTGCGTCGAGCGGGAGGTCCGGGTGCGGACGCCCGCGGGCGAGCAGGTGGCGACGGCATTCACGACCGCCCCGGAGCGAAAGAGCCTCGAGGGGGCGGTGAGTCCGCGGTTCGTGGAGGCGTTGATGCGCGGGGCGCGGGCGGCGGGGCTGCCGGATGCGTGGGTCTCTTCGCTGGGTGGAGCGCGCTGAGAGTGGCGCGAGGACGGGTTCCGGATCTGCCCTGAGGGGACGCGGCGGCTCCGAGGTCCTTTCCGAGGGAGGGTTCCCCGGGCGAGGCCCCAAAGGCCCGTCCGGAGCGTTCCATCCGGTTTCCCATCCGTGGTTGGGGGGCCAATTCGGAACGCTTGCTCGACCGCATGCTTCCGCCAGCGGACGCCGCAGGCGCGGATGACCCCGCAGTCCGTCGGTGCGCCGCCGCCTCATCGCGGCACGACCTGCTCGAGTGAGGGACCGCCCTGAACACGTGAGGGAGCGCTCGAGCGACCATTCCAAAACGACCCTGAAACGGCTGATGGGAAACCGGATGGAACGGCCCGGAGGGGTCCGCGGGCCTTCGCCTCCGAGGAACCGCGACAAAAACGATTCGCGATCCGCGCAAGGGAAACCCGATGGAACGGTTCGTCTCGTCACGCGAGGACGGCCAACCAGACGAGCGTTCCAAGATGTTTCGGGAAACACCTCGAGGCGCACCGCGCGGCAGTTCGAGGGGTGTGGGCGGGGGGTGAGCGACGCATCGCGAGCCCGCCTCTCACCGACTGAGACAGGCCGGTGGGTGACCGATCCGGACAGCTCGTCGCCGTCCCGTCGTGACTCGGCAGCCCGATCGATCTGATCCCGCGCATCCCCGGAGCGCGCGACATCTCGCAGGCCGCGCGACGACGCCCGCGGAGTCCCGGACGCACGGCCACCGCGTCCCCTCGAGGCAGACTCACCCGCGGATCCGTCCCCGCCGAGCTCACCGTATCGCAGCCCGCAGACGCACCACGCCTCTGCCATTCACGACTCCTGGAGCATGCGGTCGCGTGCCCTCCCGCTCCTCTGCCGAGGTCTTTGACGCGGTGTTACACAGTGCCCACGCCGTTCGGCTCGCCGTTTGACGTCCCGCTCTGGTGGTTAGGGTGCCGCGCCGATGCGGACCCTCACCTCGATCCTGTTCGTCCTCCTCGCCGGATGCTCCGGTGGCGTCGCCCTGACCGACGCGACCGCGCCCGTCTCTCCCGGCCCGAATGGAGGACGCTCCGGGCCCGATCCCCGCCATGGGGGTCCCGCGACCGCGGACGCCGGAACTCTGCCCGGACAACCCGATGCAGGATCCGACGCGGGGACCGTCCCGCCGGGCGATCCACCGCCTCCGGCCCCTCCACCGCCACCGCCTCCGGCCCCTCCACCGCTGGCCCCCATCTTCCCGGCCGACAGCCCGTGGAACACCCGCATCGACGGCGATCCGGTGGACCCGAACTCCGATGCGTACATCGCCGACATGGGCGCGGACGACCCGCTCACCGCCGCCTGGGACGCGGACGGCAACGGCATCCCCTACGCCGAGGTGGGCAGCGACCAGTCCATGGTCCACGTCTCCTACTGGGGCTACCCGAACGAGAGCGACCCCGGTCCGTTCCCCATCCCCTGGGACGCCCAGCCCGACCCCTCCCTCGACCACCACGTCATCGTCGTCGACCGCGAGCGGGGCTTCCTCTACGAGCTCTTCCAGGGGTCACGGAACTCCGATGGCTCCTGGGACGCTTCCAACGGCGCGAAGTGGGACCTCTGGTCCAACGACTCCCGGCCCCTCCGCTGGACCTCCGCCGACGCCGCCGGCCTCCCCATCTTCCCGGGCCTGGTCCGCTGGAACGAGGTCGACTCGGGGTACATCGCCCACGCCCTCCGGTTCGTGGTGGGCCACAGCCAGAAGGGGTTCGTCTGGCCCGCGACCCATGCCGCCGGAACGTGCGCGATGGGCTCGAATTGCCCCCCGATGGGGCTGCGCGTCCGGCTGAAGAGCGACGTCGACATCTCCGGTTTCAGCTGGCGGATGCAGGTCATCCTCCGGGCGCTCAAGCAGTACGGGATGTTCGTCGCCGACAATGGCGGCGGCACGAGCTTCTGGCTCTCCGGGGCACCCGACTCTCGCTTCTCCAACGCGGAGACCCGGTCCCTCCGGGCCATCACCGGACGCGACTTCGAGGTGGTGAAGCACGGGCCGATCAGCCCCCAATGACCGCGTCAGGCCAGCCGAACCCCACCTCGGGGTAGAGCGCGTCCGCGATACGGAGAAGCCGCGTGTCCAGCCGGCGCGCCCCCAGCGACTGGTAGAAGCCGTGCGCCCGGGTGTTCGCCTCCAGCGCCCAGACCAGCACCGGCGTGAGCCGCTTGGCCGCCAGCCAGTCCATCGCCGCCTGCACCAGGGCCGTCCCGTGGCCGCGGCCCTGCTCGGCCGGATGGATGTAGATCGCCTCCACCTCGCCGCGGTACCCGCCCGGGTCGCCGCGGGATGGCCCCGAGGTGCAGAAGCCCACGATGCCCGGCCCATCATCGACCACGTGGGTCACCCGGCGGCGGTCCGCCACCACCGCGCGCCAGCTCTCCGCACTCCGCTCCACGTCGAGCCCGTCGAGGAACGAGTCGGGCAGGATGCCCCGGTAGGTCTGCTGCCAGGTGAGCACCTGGACCCGGGCGATCCCCGGAGCATCCCCGGACGTGGCCGGCCGGATGTGGGAGGCGAGCGCCCTCACGCACTCTTCCGTTCGTCGGCCGCGTCGCGGGCGAACAGCGATTCGAGCTCCCGCCGGGACCGCTCGGCGATCTCCAGGAGCTTCTTCTCGTCCCGCTGGTACCGGAACGACTCCTGGAGGATGCGCTCGTCGTGCTCACGGAAGCGATCGAGCGTGGACCGCGCCTCCGAGTAGCTGTAGCCCAGCTCCTGGAGCACGTCCCCCGAGATCTCGAGGCTGGAGAGGAACGTCTCCCGCATCACGTGGGTGATGCCCAGCTCGAGCAGCTGGTAGGCGTGTGCCCGGTTCCGGGCCCGGGCGAAGACCACCAGATGAGGGAAGTGCTCCTGCACCTCCTGGGCGGTGCGGACCGACGCCTGCACGTCGTCGATGGCCAGGACGAACACCTGCGCCTTGTCCGCGCCGGCCGCGCGCAGCAGGTCCAGTCGCGAGGCGTCTCCGTAGAAGACCTTGTTCCCGAAGCGCTTCAGGAAGTCGATCTGGGCGGGGTCCGCATCCATCGCGGTGAAGGGGATGCCCCGGGCCCGCAGGACCCGGCCGACGATCTGCCCGAATCGCCCGAAGCCCGCGATGATGACCGGGGTCTCCTGCTCCACCCCGCGATCATACGGCCGGTCGTCCCGCCTGCGGAGCCGCGGCGCCAGCAGCCGGTCGTGGGCCACGATCAGCAGGGGAGTCAGCGCCATCGACAGGCTCACCACCAGCACCAGGATGTCCCGGAGAGACCCGGCGAGGATTCCATAGGTCACGGCGAGGCCGAAGAGCACGAAGGCGAACTCGCCCCCCTGCCCGAGGAAGACCGCGAGCTCCCAGGCGGGCGGCCAGGCTCCGAAGACGCGCCGGCCGAGCGGCCCGATGGTCAGGATCTTGAGGGCGGTGATGCCCAGGACCAGCCCGCCGACGACCAGCGGCCGGTGAACCAGGAGCTCGAGGGCGACCGACATGCCCACCGAGACGAAGAACAGCCCCATGAGCAGCCCCCGGAAGGGCTCGATGTCCGCCTCCAGCTCGTGCCGGTACTCGGAGTCCGCCAGCAGTACGCCGGCCATGAAGGCCCCCAGCGCCGGGCTGAGGCCGACGGCCGAGGTCAGGACCGCGGTCCCGAGCGCCGCAAGCAGCGCCGAGGCCGTGAAGACCTCCTGGCTCCGCGCCGAGGCGACCAGCCGGAAGGCGGGGCGGAGCAGCGTTCGCCCCACCAGCACGACCAGGACGATCAGCCCGACGGCCTTCGCCAGCGGCACCCACGAGGTGTCCATCCGGCCCCCGCCCGTCCCGAGCAAGGGCAGCACCGCCAGGAGGGGAATCACCGCCAGGTCCTGGAAGAGGAGGATCCCGAAGGCCGTCTGCCCCACCGGGGTGGCGAGCTGGTTTCGCTCGCCGAGCAGCTGGAGGGCGAACGCGGTGGACGACAGGGACAGCCCCAGCCCCGCCACCAGCGCAGCCTGCCAGGACAGCCCGAGCGCCAGCGCACCGAGGGCCAGCGCCGCCCCGCTCAGCGCCACCTGCGCCCCGCCGACGCCGAAGACCCGCGTCCGAAGCTCCCACAGCCGCTGGGGCTGCAGCTCGAGCCCGATGAGGAAGAGGAGCAGGACCACCCCGACCTCGGCCAGGTGGCCGACCTCCTCCACGTCGGGGATGAGCTTGAGCCCGTGAGGGCCGATCAGCGCCCCCGCGACGAGGTAACCGAGCACCGAGCCCAGGCCGAGCCGCTTGAAGAGCGGGACGGCAACGACCACCACGGCCAGGAAGAGAAGCGCCTCGCGGATCCCGAGCATGCCAGGCCGGTGGTCAAAGCACGGCCGATGCCAGGTTCACAACGCGTCCGGTGCAGTCACTGGCAGCTGCGCGAACCTTGCCCGCCGGGGCAGACCCTCAGCGCCTCCCCTGGGACGCCTCGGGGCCGAGCAGCCACTGAACGGTGAGGGGCGGCAGGTCCAGGGCCACCGATTCGGGCAGCCCGTCCCAGGAGAGGTGCTCGGTCCTCACCTCGGAGGGCCCGCTCCGGTCGTGGCCCCCCACCCCCGCGGCGTCGGTGTCGAGGATGCGCTGCCAGGTGCCGCCGGTCGGGAGCCCGAACCGGTAGCCGGGCCAGGGTCGGTTGGCGAGGTTGGCCAGGCAGGCGATGGCGCGGCCCTCGGCGTCGAAGCGGAGAAATCCAAAGACGTTGCTGCTCGCCGAGTCCGCCTGGATCCACCGGAAGCCCTCGGGCCGGTCGTCCTGGGCATGCAGCGCGGGCTGCGCCACGTAGAGGTCGTTCAGCGTCCGGACCAGGGCCTGGATGCCCGCGTGCGCCGGGTCGGCGAGGACATGCCAGTCCAGGCTCCGGTCGTGGCTCCACTCCCCGGGCTGGCCGAGCTCGCCGCCCATGAAGAGCAGCTTGCGGCCGGGGTGGGCCCACATCCAGGCCAGCAGCGCGCGGAGGTTCGCCGCCTTCTCCGGGTCGTGCCCCGGCATTCGCCCCCACAGCGAGCCCTTCATGTGCACGACCTCGTCGTGCGAGAGCGGGAGGACGTACCGCTCGCTCCACGCATAGAGCAGTCCGAAGGTCAGCTGGGTGTGGTGGTGGCTGCGGAAGAGCGGGTCGGAGGAGAAGTATTTCAGCGTGTCGTGCATCCACCCCATGTTCCACTTCAGGGTGAAGCCGAGGCCGCCGTCGGGCACCGGCGCCGTCACCTTCGGCCAGGCGGTGGACTCCTCGGCGATGACGTGCACTCCCGAGTGCCGCGAGCGCACCGATGCGTTGAGCTCGCGGAGGAAGGAGATGGCCTCCTCGTTCTCCCGGCCGCCCCAGCGGTTGGGCACCCACTCGCCCTCCCGCCGCGAGTAGTCGAGGTAGAGCATCGAGGCGACCGCGTCCACCCGCAGCCCGTCCACGTGGTACTGCTCGATCCAGAAGTGGGCGTTGCCCACGAGGAAGTTGCGCACCTCGTTCCGCCCGAAGTTGAAGACGTAGGTGCCCCAGTCGGGCTGCTCTCCCTGCCGCGGGTCGGCGTGCTCGAACAGCGCCGAGCCGTCGAACCGGCCCAGGGCCCAGACGTCGCGCGGGAAGTGGCCCGGGACCCAGTCGACGATGACGCCGATCCCCTCCTGGTGGAGATGGTCCACGAAGAACCGGAAATCGTCCGGGTGCCCGAAGCGCGACGTCGGCGCGTAGTAGCTCGCCACCTGGTAGCCCCAGGAGCCGGTGAAGGGATGCTCGGCCACCGGCAGCAGCTCCACGTGGGTGAAGCCCATGTCCTGGCAGTAGCCGGCGAGCTGGACCGCGATCTCCTGGTACGTGAGCGACCGGTTGCCTTCCTCCGGCACCCGGCGCCAGCTGCCGAGGTGCACCTCGTAGATGCTCATCGGCCGTGCCCAGAGGTCGCCCCGGGCCCGCTGCTCCATCCAGCCCTGATCGTGCCAGGCGTAGTGCTCGAGCGCGTGAACCACCGAGGCGGTCTGCGGCGGCACCTCCGTCCGGAAGGCGTACGGGTCGGCCTTGAGGAACGGTGGCCCACCGCCCTGGGGACGGATCTCGAACTTGTAGCGCGCGCCGTCGCCCAGCTCGGGGACGAAGAGCTCCCAGATGCCCGAGCTGCCCATCCGGCGCATCGGGTGGAGCCGACCGTCCCAGCCGTTGAAGTCGCCCACCACCGAGACGCCGCCTGCCGTCGGCGCCCACACCGCGAATGCGGTGCCCGCCGTCCCCCCGTGGAACATCGGGTGCGCCCCGAGCCGCTCCCAGGGGCGGTCGTGCCGGCCCTCGTTGAGGAGGTAGAGGTCGAGGTCTCCGAGGGTGGGCCAGTAGCGGTACGGATCCCCGAGGGTGAAGCGGCGGCCGCCGGGGTAGCTGACCGCGAGGTGGTACGGGCCCACGGCGCGCGGGATGCGCACCTCGAACAGCCCGTGCCCCAGGGGCCGCATGGGCCACTCGTGGCCGTCGTCGGCGACCACGGTGATGCCCTCCGCCTCCGGCCGGTGAGCGCGGATGACCGTACCGCCGCCTGGCTCGGCGTGCGCGCCGAGGATCTGGTGTGGCTCGGGGTGATGGAGCGCACGGATGGAGTCGAGCGCCGCCCGCAGTCCCGCATCCGCCGTGGCCGCCGCCGTCATGCGAGCGCCTCGGCCGGGATGTGAGCCCAGTCCGGCCGCAGGTGCAGCTCGTAGCGGAGCTCGTAGAGCGTCTTCTCCAGCTCGAGCACGTCGAGCATCGTCCGCGTCTCGCCCTCGCCGGCCGGGAGCAGGCCGGTCCCCCGGACCGCCTCCCTCCAGCCGCGGAGGAACGCGCCCTTGGTCGCGGACACCGCCCGCCGGCGGGCGTGGGCAGCGAGCCCGGCCACCGAGGCGGCGTAGGAGAAGGAGCGCAGCATGCCGGCCACGTCGCGGAGCGGGGTGTGCTTCTCGCGGCGGGCGGCGTAGGGCCGGGCCGGCTCGCCCTCGAAGTCGATGATCATCCAGTCGTCCCCCGTCCAGAGCGCCTGTCCGAGGTGGAGGTCCCCGTGCTGTCGGATCTTCTGGCCGGAGGGAGCGAGGGAGGCCAGCGATTTCGCGCGCTCGGTCAGCGCATCTTGCCGGTCGGCCAGCTCCGGGAATCGCGAGGAGGCGTGCGCGAGGGTCACGCCGAGCTCGCCGACGATGGAGCTGCTCCAGCGCTGGAGATCCTCCTGGTGAATGGCCTCCGGCGCGAAGGAGGGGTCGGTCTCGTCCGACGCGAGGACCCGGTGCAGCTCGCCCACGCGCCGCCCCAGGCGCTCCAGCCGGGCCAGCGCCTCGGGCGAGGGGTCGGGCGAATCACGGAGCACGCCGGTCAGGTACGCCCAGCCGTCCCCCTGGTTGGGGACGAAGGCGTAGAGCAGGGCGAGCTCGCTCGCGCTCGGGCCCTCGAGGGTGAGCGCCGCCAGCAGCTGCGGCGTGGACCGGAAACCGTGGGTGGCCAGGAAGCGGCCCATCTCCACCTCGGGCGACAACCCGACCTCCAGCTTGCGCAGGACCTTCAACAGGATCCGGTCCCCGATCACCACGCTGGTGTTGCTCTGCTCGACCCCGAGGGCGCGGACCGACGGCTCCCCCGGAAGCGAGGCGAGCATCTCTGCGCCGCGGCCGATGGTCTCGGCCCGGACCACCCCGGCCCCCACCGGCACCTGACGGGCGTCACGCGCGAAGTCGAGGACGGCGCGAGACACGCCCGGATCCTCGAGCGCATCGCGCAGCTGTCCCTCGGGCATCCGCTGGAGCAGGACGAGGTAGGTCTCGTGGGAGCCGAGCACGTAGCTCACCCGCACGATGCTGGCCTCGGCGTCCGGAGCCGACTGCAGCGGGATGCGCTCCAGCACCTCGACCTTGGAGATGGGAACCCCCTTGCCTCCGAACCAGCGCTGCTGCTTGAGCCAGCCGGTGAGCTCCTCGAGCGTGATGGTCATGAGGCGCTCCCTCCGTCCGGCGCCTGCAGCCGGAACCAGTAGACGCCGTACGCACCGAGCGAGAGCTGGTACGACCGGTCGGTGATCGGCGGGAAGACCGTCTCGGCGAAGAGCTCGATCGGCGTCCAGCCTTGCCAGGAAGAGAGGTCCAGCTCGGCCGGCTGCGCTCCGCGCGCCAGATTGCACACGCAGAGGAGGGTCTCCTCGGGCGCGATCCGGACGAAGGCCATGACCTTCCGGTTCGGAGGGTTCACGAACCGGATCTTGCCCATCCAGAAGGCCGGATGCGCCTTCCGGACCCGGATGACCTCGCGCATCCAGTTGAGGAACGAACCAGCGTTCGCCTCGTGCGCCTCCACGTTCAGCCCCTGGTACCCGTACACGGTGTCGGCGATCACCGGAGCGAAGAGGCGGGCGTAGTCGGCCCGGCTGAAGCCGGCATTCCGGTCGGGGGTCCACTGCATCGGAGTGCGGACCCCGTTGCGGTCGCCGAGGAAGATGTTGTCACCCATCCCGATCTCGTCGCCGTAGTACATGACCGGCGTGCCGGGCAGGCAGAAGAGGAGCGAGTGCAGCAGCTCGAGCCGCCGGCGCCCGTTGTCCATCAGCGGCGCGAGCCGGCGCCGGATGCCGAGGTTGAGCTTCATCCGCGGGTCCTTGGCGTACTCCCGGTACATGTAGTCCCGGTCCTCGTCGGTCACCATCTCCAGCGTCAGCTCGTCGTGATTGCGAAGGAAGATGGCCCACTGACAGGTCTCGGGGATCTCCGGGGTCTGCTGCATGATCTCCACGATGGGGGTCCGCTCCTCGCGCCGGACCGACATGAAGATGCGGGGCATCACCGGGAAGTGGAACCCCATGTGGAACTCGTCCCCGTCGCCGAAGTACACCCGCACGTCCGACGGCCACTGGTTCGCCTCGGCCAGCAGCACGCGCCCGCCGAACTCCCGGTCGATGGTGGCCCGCAGGCGCTTCAGAAAGGCGTGGGTCTCGGGCAGGTTCTCGCAGTTGGTGCCCTCGCGCTCGAAGAGGTAGGGCACGGCGTCGCAGCGGAAGCCGTCCACGCCCATGCGCAGCCAGAAGCGCATGACGTTCAGCATCTCCTCCTGGACCTCGGGATTGTCGTAGTTGAGATCGGGCTGGTGACTGAAGAAGCGGTGCCAGTAGTACTGCTTGGCCACCGGGTCCCAGGTCCAGTTGGAGCGCTCGGTGTCGGTGAAGATGATGCGCGCGCCCTGATACTTCTGGTCGGTGTCGCTCCAGACGTACCAGTTGCGCTTCGGGTTGTCGGGGCTGCTCCGCGCCTCCTGGAACCAGGGGTGGTGGTCGCTGGTGTGGTTCACGACCAGCTCGGTGAGGATGCGGATCCCGCGGGCGTGGGCCGCGTCGACGAGCCGCTGGAAGTCCTCGAGCGTGCCGTAGTCCGGATGGATGGTGTAGAAGTCCGCGATGTCGTAGCCGTCGTCGCGCAGCGGGCTCGGGTACATCGGCAGGAGCCACAGGCACGTCACGCCCAGGTCCTGGAGGTAGGGGAGCTTGGTGATGAGGCCCTGGATGTCGCCCTTGCCGTCTCCGTTCGAGTCGAAGAACGCGCGGACGTGCACCTCGTAGATGATGGCCGACTTGAACCACAGCGGGTCGTCGGAGGTCATGGACTCTCAGTAGAAGTAGTCGAAGGCCTGCTCGGTGCGGGCCGGGGCACCGACGGTCCACACCGCCGCCGGCATCTCGGGGGAGAGGGTCAGCGTCGCCGTCTCGCCGCGCCACAGCTGTCGCTCGCCGCTCAGCCGCTCCTCGACCTCCACCACCTCGCGCCCGGCCAGGCCGTAGCGCTCGAGCGGTAGCCGCAGCTGCGCGGTGTGCGTCCGGTACGGGTCGAGGCTCACCGCGACCAGCACCTGGCTGGTCCCGTCCTCGGTGCGCTTTCCGTAGAAGATGACCTGCGGGTCGTCGCACTCGAAGAACTCGAGCCCCTCGTCGCTCTGCAGCGCGGCCTCGGCGTGGCGGATCTCGTTGAGGCGACGGATCCACTCCCGGATGTCGCCCGAGCGCCGCGCTCTCCAGTCCACCAGCTGGTACTTCTCGCTGTCGCGGTACTCCTCGCCCTGCAGCACCGCGGCGTCGCAGAACTCGTAGCCGGAGTAGATGCCGTAGGAGGCTCCGAGCGTCGCCGCCAGCGCCACGCGGATCCGGAACGCCGGCGGGCCGCCCCGCTGCAGGAACTCGGGGAGGATGTCCGGAGTGTTGGGCCAGAGGTTGGGGCGCATCGCGTCCGCCCACTCCGGGCGGCGCAGCTCCTGGAAGTACTCGGTGAGCTCCCGCTTGTGGTTGCGCCAGGTGAAGTAGGTGTAGCTCTGGCTGAAGCCGGCCTTCGCGAGCGCGCGCATCAGCTTCGGCCGGGTGAAGGCCTCGGAGAGAAAGACCAGCCCGGGGTCCCGCTCGCGCGCCTCGCGGAGCAGCCACTCCCAGAAGGGCAGGGGCTTGGTGTGGGGATTGTCGACGCGGAAGACCCGGACTCCCTGCTCCACCCAGAAGAGGATCACCTCCAGCAGCGCCGGCCAGAGCGTCGTCCGGCCTGGGCCGAGGAGGTCGAAGTTGACGATGTCGTCGTAGCGCTTGGGCGGATTCTCCGCCGTCTTGATGGTGCCGTCCGGCCGGTGCTGGAACCACTCCGGATGCTCGGTCACCCAGGGATGGTCGGGCGACACCTGGTAGGCGAGATCCAGCGCCACCTCCAGGCCCTGCTCGGCGGCCCGAGCGACGAAGCGGCGGAAGTCCTCCACCGTTCCCAGCTCGGGGTGAACCGCCATGTGGCCGCCCTCCCGGGCCCCGATCGCCCAGGGGCTCCCGACGTCCGCCGGCCCGGCCTTCGCCGCGTTGTTCTTTCCCTTCCGCGCGATGCGGCCGATGGGGTGGATGGGCGGGAGGTACACGACGTCGAACGCGAGGCGCTCGATCTCCGGGAGCAGGGCCTCGGCGTCCCGGAAGGTGCCGTGCCGCTCGCCGTGGGCGGCGCTCCTGGGGAAGAGCTCGTACCAGGCGCCGGCGCGGGCGCGCTCGCGCTCCACCAGCACCGGGCGCTCGAGCGGATCGCGCCGGCCGATGCTCCGGTCCGGGTAGCGCGCCGCCGCGTCGACGACGCGGGCCTCGGTGGCCCGTCCGATGCCGTCCATCGGAGGACCCTCGAGCACGCTGGCCGCCTCGTCGAGGAGCTGTGCGTCGTGGGTGGCGTGCGCGGCATCGGCCCGGGCCGCGCAGGCGCGCAGGAGCCCGGCCCCCTCGAGGAGCTCGCTCTGCACGTCCCGGCCCACCGCCACCTTCCGCTCCAGCTCGGAGACCCAGCTCCGGTAGAGGTCCGGCCACGCCTCGATGGTGAAGACCACCCGGCCCGGGGGCCCGAGGGTGACGTCCGCGGCCCAGCGGTCGTTTCCCAGCGGGTGCATGGGGCAGGCACGCCACGGGCCAGCCTCGGTTCCGGGCGAGACCTGCCGCCACCACACCACCGCGGCGAGCACGTCGTGCCCCTCCTTGAAGATGTCGGCCTCGACGTGCAGCGACTCGCCGGCCATCCGCTTCACCGCGGAGCGACCCCCGTCCAGCTCGGGAGTGACCGCCTCGATGACCATGCTCGCCGCCCGTCCAGCGCTCTCCGCCGGCCGGATGACCGACGGGCGGACCGGGGTGGGGGCTCGCTCCCCGTCACCTCCGCCCCCGCCGGCGCCGCGGGCCAGAGGGGTGGGCTGCGTCTCCGGGGCGGTCTCGGCGTGAAGCGGGGCGCTCTCGTCGCGGGGGGGCATGCCGGGGGAAGCTGTACACGATGAGACGGATGGCACCGCCGTCCGTCGAGACGGGGAGTGTTCACCCCCGGTCGGAGCGCTCCGCCCGCACGTGTGGGTCCGCCGGAGCCGGCCGGCTGGTACGCTCGGCAGGGTCGAGGGACGGATGCACCGCGCTTTCACCATCGCGAGCGATCCACGGTCCTGGAGGTCCTGGTCGGCGCTGGCCGCGCTCGTCGCCGTCCTCAGCGCCGTGCTCCCCGGCGTGGCGGCCGCGGGAGGGCAGCAGCTGCCCGCCTTCTGGGTGCTCTGGGCGCTGATGGCGATCGCGGGCCTCGGCGCGGTCACCGTGCGCGCGGTCGCCATCGCGCGCCGCACCGCCGCGGAGATGACCTGGGTCGAGCGCGCGCTGTGGGCGACCTGGGACGTCTCCGGCGTCCTCGCGGTGTGCACGCTCCTCCTGTCCAACCTGCTCTGAGGCGAGCGAGGACGACGGGGCCGGCTCAGCGGCCGCCGGACTCGGCCGCCAGCGCGGCCTCGGTCGCCCGCAGGAGCGGCTCGGCGGACACGGGTGAGCCCGTCGCGTGCACCATCCAGTCGTCCGGCGTCACCCGGCCGAAGGACGCCGCCCGCTCGAACTCCGCGCCCGACCTGCTCCCGCGCAGCTTCTCCTCGAGCTGGAAGGCGATGAGGTGCCCGAGCGGGTACGCCGGCAGGTAGAGGAAGGACGGCGCGATGATGTGGGAGTAGATGCCGAGCAGGGCGGAGTCCTTCTCGCCCAGCACCGGCGCGTAGTGGCGGTTCCAGAGGTCGCGAGCGAGGGAAACGGTCGCCTCCCGGAGCTGCGCCGGCGTGGCGTCGGGGTGCTCGTACATCCAGTGCCAGAGGGCGATGTCGAGCAGCGCCACCCCGGAGATCTCCCAGGTGGCCCAGAAGTCGCCGAGGACGCGGAGCCGCTCGTCGCGTGCGCTCGGCTTGCCCAGCCCGAGCAGCTCGAGGTCCTTCGCCTGGAAGGTGAACGCCAGCGCCTCGGTGAAGGCGTTGCCCGGGACCCCCGAGAGCAGCGTGCTGTCCACCTCGTAGAGCGAGAACAGCTGCTCGACGTTGTGACCCATCTCGTGGACGGCGATGTTGTACCCCTTGTAATCCATGCCGCCCGGCGCGACCCGGGTGCGCAGGTGGGGCAGGTCCCCTCGCCGCGCGGCCTGGAGCGCATGGCCCGAGCCGCGGGCGGGGTCCACCACGATGCGCTCGGCGAGCCACTTCGCCTTCGCCGGCGTGAAGCCGAGCCCGCGGAGGAGCCGCGGCATGTCCTTCGCGTACGCCTCCGGGGTGGGGTAACGCTTCCGCGTCAGGGCGTCGAGCTTCGCCTCGGGGTAGCGAGCCCGGGCGAGGAAGCCGGCGTACCAGAGGTCGTGCGGCTCGAGGGGACGCCCCAGCCGCTGCTGGATCAGCGCCGAGACTCTCGGAACCAGCGGCGACGAGACGATCGACTCCAGCAAGGCGCGGAAGCGGGCCTCGGGGATCTCGTAGTCGAGCTGGAAGCGGCGATCCATCTCGGTGGGCGCGAAGGGAGAGTCCCTGTCCATCCGCCGCGCGGCCTGGAAGTTCCGGAGGAGGTGGGCGTAGCGGCTGTCCGGCTCGCGCTCGGCCGAGACGACCACCGGCGCCACGCCCTTGCCGGTCTGCGCCGCCGGCCGGGGCTCGACCTCTGCGGCCGGCGAGGCGACGACCGTGTTCTTCACCGGGTCCCAGTCGAGGCGCGGATCGTCGATGACCGCCCGGGGAATCTCCTGGGTCACGACGCGCTCGATGGCCGCGCGGAGGAGGCGCTGGCGGACGAGGCCTGCCTGCCCCTCGGCGTAGTCGGCCTTGATCTGATCGCGCAGGTTCCAGTGGCTGAGGAGCCGCTTGCCGCTCGGGAAAGGACGCTGCCCGTCGGAGCCCAGGAGGTGATGGACCCAGAGGTTGTACCCGGCGATGTACGCCTCGGCGGCGGCGGACGCCTCGGCCCGCTCGGCCAGCGCCGCTCCGGAGGGACGCGTCGAGAACCGTCCCGCGAGCCTGGCCTCGGCCCACCGGGTCCGCGACCAGCCCGGGCCCTGCGCGACCATCTCGTCCAGCGTGTCGAGCGGCCAGTTCAGCAGGACGGTGAAGGCGATCTTCGAGGAGAAGAGGTCCTCCTGGAGGTGGGCGGAGGGGTCGGTCGCGGCCAGGAGCGCGTCGATGGGCAGCTCCGGCCCGCGCTCGAGCTCCGCGCCGGCGCGCCAGGTCCGACCGATCTCCAGGAAGTGCCCGTCGGCGGCCTCGAAGGCCTCGGACAGCCGGTCGCGCGTCCGGGCGAGCACCGCCGGATCGGCGATGAACTCGGAGGTGACGAACCGCTTCAGCGCCGCGGCGTCGCCGTCCTCCGCTCGCCAGAAGGCGGTGACCTGCTTCACCCCGCGCTCGGCCCTCGGTCGCGCCGCCTCGCCGTGGGCGCGGACCAGCGTCTCGACCAGACCGGGCGCGCTGGTCGCCGGCGCGGCACCGCCGCCGGGAACCGGCACCATGGGGACCTGGGCAGGGGGCGGTGCGCGCATGGTCGCCTCGGCGGCAGCGGTGTGGCTGGACGGTGACGCGGGGGCCGGCGTCCCCGACGAGGCGCAGGCGGCGAGAACCAGCACGGCGGTGGGTGTGAGCGCTGGGCGCATGAGGGCGAGAGCCTAGGCCGGGCGTTCACCGTCCGTCCTTGCTTCCGGACCACCGCTCGCTGCACCCTGGAAATCGGAGGGTCGCTCCGGGCTACTCCGGCGAACCCGTTCGATTTCCCGAGTGTCGTTCGCCCACCTCCTCCTGCTCGCCACGACGGCCGCGGTGCCACCTCCCGCCGCGCAGGGACCGATCCGCGCCGCGCGCACCACCGAGGCGCCGAAGCTGGATGGGCGCCCGGACGACCCGGTGTGGCAGCTGGCCACGCCCTTCAGCCAGTTCCTCGAGCAGTTCCCCGACGAGGGCCGCGTTCCGTCGCCGGAGTTTCGCACCGAGGTCCGCGTGCTCCATGACGACCGGACCCTCTACATCCTGGTGGTCTGCCACGACCCTCAGCCGGAGCTCATCCAGCGCCAGCTCGGCCGGCGCGACACGCCGCTCGTCGGCGACCAGGTGGAGATCAGCATCGACTCCACCCACGACCGGCGGACCGGCTACTACTTCGGCGTGAACGCCGCGGGGACGCTCCGCGACGGTCTCCTCTACGGCGACGTCAACCTCGCCGACACCTGGGACGCGGTCTGGGACGCCGCCGTGGCCTCGCTCCCGGATGGATGGAGCGCCGAGTTTGCGATCCCGCTCGACTTCCTGCGGTTCCCGCGCGCCCCCACCCAGGAGTGGGGGTTCCTGGTGAGGCGCACCATTCACCGCACGCACCAGGTCTTCGACTCCTCCCTGATCCCTCGGAGCGTCAACGGGCTGGTCTCGTACTTCGGCACGCTCACCGGCCTGGATGATCTCGTTCCCCACCGGGCCTTCCAGCTCACCCCGTACGCCACGGCCCGGCTCCAGCTCCGGCCGCAGTACACCGATCCTGTCTTTCCCCAGCCGCGGCTGGTGGAGCCGTCGGGCGACGTGGGCGCGGATCTCCGGGTGGGGCTCACCTCGGACCTCACGCTCAACGCGGCCATCAACCCTGACTTCGGGCAGGTGGAGGCGGACCAGGTGGTGCTCAATCTGAGCAACCAGGAGCTGTTCTTCCCGGAGAAGCGGCCGTTCTTCACCCAGGGGCTCGAGCTCTTCCAGCCGGTGGGCCTCGAGTTCTCGGGGGGGCAGTTGACGCCGATGCAGCTCTTCTACAGCCGCCGGATCGGCCTCGACGCACCCATCCTCGCCGCGGCGAAGGTGACCGGCACCGGCTGGAAGGGGCTCGACATCGGCATGCTCGATGCCGTGGTGATGGGAGCCGGAGACCCGGGCAAGAAGGACGTGGCGTACCTCGATGACCCCGACCCGGACGACGCCTGGATCCACCAGGTGGAGGGGACCCCGGACCGACGGCTCCAGTTCCATCTCCAGCAGCCGTTCCACCTCGGGCTGAACAGCGCGCTCCCCCGCGAGCCACCGGTGTCGCGGAACTACTTCGCCGCGGTGGCCCGGCAGACGTTCATGGGCAACTCGTCTGTCGGACTGACCTTCACCTCGGCGAATCCTCTCCAGCCGCGGTGCACGCACGCCGACATCCAGCGGACCCGGGACCTCCGGAACGCGCTGCCGGTCGAGATCCAGGAGAGCACTGCGGACCCCATCCGCTGGGACGAGGAGCCGGCGTACCCGGGGGCGCCGCTGCTCAACGACTGTGCGGCGTTCGGCGGGACCACCGCCGGGCTGGACTTCAACATCCGCTCGCGAGACGGCGAGTGGGTCGCGCTGGGGACGGTGCTCGGGAGCAGGCGAATCGGTGGCCCGGCGGAGGACGTGCTCCGCGACGGGACGGTGATGCACCCCGGGGACCTGCGCCGGCGGCTACTTCGTGGCCGGCAAGGTCGGCGGGGAGGGGTTCCGCGCCTTCATCAACGGCCGCTACGCCTCACCGAAGCTGGATCTCACCGCGATGGGTTACCAGCAGAGCCAGAACCAGCAGGCGATGGGGGCGACCCTCGCCTACTACCGGAGCAACGGGATCGGCGCCTTCCACGAGGTGCAGGCGAAGATCTTCGCCAACACCTGGTGGTCCACCGACGGCGACTGGACCCCGCGGGGGAACTACGCGGGCTTCGAGGTCTCGACCATCCTCCCCGGCTACCAGCAGCTCGGCTGGAACGTGCAGCTGGAGATCCCCCGCTACGACGTCCGGGAGATCAACGGGTACGCGGTGCCCTTCGAGCGAATCGGAGACGTGGCGACGGCGATCTTCGGCAGTACCGACCCGAACCGACCGGTGGTGCTGAGCGGCGTCGTCTTCGCAGCACGGAGCTTCAGGATGGGACCGAGCCCGCCGCTGACCGCGTGGGGCACCGACCTCACCGTCTTCATCCGGCCGGTGGCCTGGTCCGAGACGCAGCTCATCGGGCACTTCGAGCACAACCCGCAGGGCCCCCGGTACGTCGACTGCCTCGACACGGGCCAGGCCAACGCGTGCGCCGCCGCGGGCACCGGGGACTCGACCACCAACACCTTCCTGCTCGCGCAGCAGGATCCGAAGATCTTCTCCCTCACGCTGCGGCAGACCTTCGTCTTCGCGCCGCGCCTCACGCTGCAGATCTACGCCCAGCTCTTCAGCGCCGGCTCGCACTACTACGACTTCGCGGAGGCGTCGGCCCGAGCCGGCCAGCGCATCGACCTCGACCAGGTCGTCCTGCGTCCGGGAGGGCAGCGGCCGGCGGGGGAGGACGACCCCGATTTCCACGACGCCGCCTTCAACCTGAACGTGGTGCTGCGTTGGGAGTACCGGCTCGGCTCCACGCTGTACCTGGTCTACACGCGGAACCAGTCGGTGCTCGGGGTCGCGCCGGGTCAGCAGCCGACGTCCGGACTGTTGCCGCTGCGGCTCGGACCCGGGCCGACGGTCGACACCTTCCAGGTGAAGTGGTCCTACTTCTTCGACCTCTGAGTGAGCCGCGCGCTCAGCCGGGCGGCTCGGTCTTCGGCCGGTCCCGGTAGAAGAGGATGATCGAGTAGCAGTGGAACTCGTTGTCGCTCGACTGGCAGACGACGCGGTCCACCACCTCGAGGTCCGCGTTGCTCTTGAGCCAGCGGGTGACGTTCTCCCCCAGCTCCTCGCGCTCCCGCGCCTTCGTGGCCGAGAACACCTTCACGCCCGTGAACATGCGCCGAACCCCTCCCCGAGGACCGCCGCCCGCCTGGCTGTATGGCATGCAGCCGGAAGGGGTGTCAAAGGACCGTGACATTCCGGTGGCGCGCGGTGGGGGTCATGGCCACCCTCCGGGGAAGCAATCGGGCGTCGGGGGCGAGGGCGAAGTCTTGAACAACAAGAAAGACGTGGCGGTCCGTTTCATTCAGGAGATCCAGCGCATGGATCCGAGGCAGCTTCATGCGCTCATCAGCCGCGAGGCTGGAGAGGATCTCGCCCAGTTCTTCATGTCCTACAGCGCGACGCTCATCGCGCGGGACCCCGAGCGCGTGCTCCAGAACGGCTCCTCCCTCATGCTGATGGGCTACCTCATCCGCACGCAGGAGGAGCGGCGGAAGGAGCCCGCCTTCGAGCAGCCGCTGGCCTACGCCTAGCGCGGCTTTGCCTCGACCCGGGACGGGGGTCCGTGCTAGCCGCGGGCGTTCCCCGACATGCTGATCGACCTCCACGTACACTCGCACCTCACCAAGGGGTGCGACCTCGACCCTCGCGCCGTCCTCGAGCGGGCCGCCTCGCTCGGCCTCGAGGGGGTGGCCTTCACCGAGACCAACACCCAGGACGGCTGTGACGAGCTGTTCGACCTCCAGCCGAAGACGCCCCTGCGCATCTTCGTGGGCCTGGAGCTGGCCACCGACCGGGGACAGTACCTGTGCTTCTTCCCCCGGCCCGAGGAGGTCCCGGAGCCGGTGATGCTCTGGGGGAGCAACCGGGAGAAGCCGTGGAGCGCCGTGGAGTGCATCCCGAAGGTGCTCACGCTCGGAGCGGTGGTGGTGGCCGCTCGCCCCTATGACCGGGACTTCCCCACGCCGGCGCTGGACCAGGTGCTCACCGTCCAGGGGCTGTCCGCGATCGAGGGCTACAACGCCCGTGTCCGCCAGCCGGCCAACGACCTGGCGGTGGAGGCGGCCGAGAAGCTGGGGTTGCCGTCCGTGGGCGGCAGCGACGCGAAGCTCGCCCTCGACGAGGTGGGGCGCGGGGCGACGTTCTTCCGCGACCGGGTCGGCAACCAGGCCGAGCTCGTGACCGCGCTGCGAGGCAAGGCCTACTGGCCGGTGATGGTGGGCGAGCTGCCCCGCCTCGGCCGGCCGGGCGAGGCGCGCGAGCAGGAGCGGACCCGCAAGAAGAAGGGTTTCAGGGGGCGGTTCCGGTAGCGTCCGGAGCCCGGGACTCCACCAGCTGGCCGTCGAGGAGCTCGGCCTTGCGGGCGCCGCCGGGCCAGGTCCACGTCTCGCGGCGCGCTCCGGCCTCGAAGCGCTGCTCCTTCCGGCTCGGCGGACCCCAGGCGGCGACCACCGCCGTCTCGGGCATCTCGATGACGGTGTGCCGGGTGCGGACCGCCTCGATGACGGCGTCGTTCCAGCCTGTGGTCTGCAGGGCGGGGTCGAGCCGGGTCGCCCACTGTCCGAGGCCGCCCCAGAACTCCTGGTCGGAGCGGGCGCGATCGGGGAGGGGGAGGATGGCGGTCGTGCCGCCGGGAAGCCCGAGGCGAACCCAGACCTGGTCGCGGGGGGTGCCCTCGGGCCGGGCGGCGCGTGCCTCGGCGCCGGGGAAGGAGACGTCGAGGAGCTGGACCGGCGTGCCGGCGGGAAGGATGCCCTCGCTCCTCCCCGGCCAGCGGGGCTCCTGCTCCTCCAGGGGACCGCCGAGGAGGAACGTCGTCCCGGGGCTCGCGTCGAGGTGAACCCGGACGCAGGAGATGGCGAGCCAGCGCGGGGGTGAGCCGCGGACGTCGCGGAGAACCGCCTCCCGCTGCTCCACGCTCATCGCCGTGCGCCCGGCGCAGCCGGCGAGGAGCGCCGCCGCCATCACGCACCAGAGGCGGCCTCGCCGCAGGTCCATGCCGCCCGTCAGGCCTTCGCCGCGGCGACCTTCGGCGCGGAGTTCACCGGACCCTGGCCAGACGAGGCGGATCCGGAGCTCGAGCTGCCGCCGCCCGTGCCGCTGCCGCCCGAACCGCCACCGCCACCGCCCGAGCCGCCACCGCCACCGCCACCGCCGTCCCCGCTCGCAGGCGCGGCGGCTGCCCCGCCCGAGCCCTCGGTCTTCGCGGCGGGCTTCGCCTCACCGCCCTCCGACTTGGGCTTGTTCGACGAGTAGAGGTCCGCGTACCAGCCGCCGCCCTTGAGCACGAAGCTCGTTCTGCTCAGCAGACGCGTCAGCGTGTCGTGAGCGCCGCAGCGCGGGCAGGTCTCCGGGGCAGGGTCGTTCACCTTCTGGAGCGCGTCCGACGTCTGGTGGCACTGGCTGCATTCGTATTCGTAGATGGGCATGTCTGTTCAGGGAAGGCCGAGCCGCTCCAGGGCACGGCCGACGAGGGTGGGGGAGACGGAGAGGCGGCGGGCGAGGGCGGCGGGGACGTCGTCGCCGTCCGCGTCGAGCGCGCGGATCTCCCGTCCGAGGTCGCCGCGCAGGCGATCCTCGAACTCGCGCTCGAGACCGAGGTCCTCGAGGTACTTGCGCCGGCCGAGGAGGTCCAGCCGGGCGGTCCAGCTTGGCGGGGTGAGGGCCTCGCGGCGGAAGTGCTCACGAAGCCGGTCCACCTCGGGTGCGAGGCCGAGCCGCGAGACGAGCGCGGGGAGCTCCGGACCGCGCAGGCCGAGCTGCCAGGCGACACGGCCCAGCGCACCGCGGTGCTCGGAGAGAGCGGAGAGGAGCAGCTCGCGCTCGGTCGCCTCGGCGCCCTCGAGCAAACCGTGCCGGGCGAGCAGCTCGTCGAGCTCGGCCGCGGACGGCTCGCCGCGGCGCCCGGTGTAGCCGTGGCCCAGGGCGCGGAGCAGGGCGACGCGGTGGCCGTGCTGCGCGAGCAGCGACTCGAGCGTGGCGCGGCCCTCGGGTCGCTCCAGCGACTCGAGGGGTGCGCGCTGGAGCTCCCCTTGCGTGAATCGACCGCGGGGCGCGACCGGCGCGGGCGCCTGGGCGCGGCGGCGAGGGGCGATGCGCTCGGCCACCGTCGGGGTGGGGGGCTCGCTCCGCGCGCCGCGTCCGGCGGACGTCGTGCGTTCCTCGCCCGGGCCGGGCGCCGTGGACACGGACGGAGCGGGCGTGGGTGGCGATGTGATGGCGTCTGGCCCGAACGGAGCGGCCGGGGCGGCGTGGAGATCCGCGAGGGCGAGCAGCTCCTCGACGAGGGCGTAGTACCCGGAGCGCTCCCGGAGGGCGGCGGTGTCGGCCGGTGTCCCGCGCGCCAGGTCGACGACGGCGAAGGGGCCGATCGGACGGACGGGTGGCTCGGCGTCGGTCACGGCGCGGACGCGGAAGTCGTCGGCCTCCGACACCGTGGACAGGGCTTCGCGGACCGCTCGCGGGGGTGCCGGGGTTCCGGCGCGCCGGCAGAAGTCGGAGACCGCAACGGCCACGGGGGTGGGCACGTCGTCAGGCTGGCGTTTGCGTTCCCAGGACGCCATGAAGGGGTCGGATGAGACCAGTAGCATCCCCGGACGGGCGCCACGGTCGGTTTCGATGACTCCGGAACACAATCTAAGCAGAGGGGCAGATTCGCAAGTCGATGCACCCTCGGTGGGAGGACTCCCCCTGGGCCCGGGGCTCGGGGTGGCGCTGTACGTCCTCCTCGTGGCTTCGGCCGGGCTGGCCTTCTTCGGACGCAGCTTCCCCGGACGGCTTCCATTCGCGATCGAGCGGGTGACGCCCTGGGTCTTCGCGGTCTTCGTGGCCTGCTTCGCGGTCTACCGCTTCGGTCTCGCCAGCGCACGTAAGTACCCGGCGAGCAAGGCGTTTTTTCAGGTCGGACTGGCGGTGGTGGTGTTCCTGCTGCTCCTGCCCTCGTCCCGGGCGCCGTACGTCCCCGTCGGGACGGCGATCGGGCAGGCGCTGGTAGATCCTGACCCACGGCTCCGCGCGCTGGCGGCGGAAGTGGCGCGCTACCGTCCGGAGGGACGGGGTTATGTTCCCGCACTGGTCCAGGCCCTCTCGGACCCGGACCCCACCGTGCGCGTCCAGGCGCACGCATCCCTCGTCCGGTTGACGGGGGAGGACCTCGGGTCGCCCGAAGCCCCCGGGGCCGTGGAGGCGTGGAGGCGTCGCTACCCGTGAGCCATCCGGAGAACCGATCGGAGCTTCTCAGCCGCTACATGGCCGAGCACGGCCTGAAGAGCACGCGGCAACGGAGCCTGATCATCGACACCTTCTTCTCGATGGGCGGGCACCTCTCGGTGGAGGAGCTCTGGGCCAAGGTGCGCGGGCAGGACGCGCGGGTGTCGGTGGCCACCGTGTACCGGACGATGAAGCTGCTGCACGAGTGCGGCCTTGCGCACGCCCGGAACTTCGGCGACGGGCAGACCCGGTACGAGGCGGCGGTCGGCCGGCACCACCACGACCACCTCATCTGCACCCGGTGCGGCACCATCGTCGAGTTCGAGAACGACCGCATCGAGGCGCTCCAGGACAAGGTGGCCCGCCAGCACGGCTTCCAGGTCACGTCGCACAAGATGGAGCTGTACGGGTTCTGCGAGTCGTGCCAGCGGGCGATCGCCGGGGGAGACTCGCCGCGCGCCTGATAGCCGAAACCACCCTGATTGATCGTTCCTCGCTCGCCCTGGCGGCCGGCCTTCTGCGGTCCGCGAGGCGACAGGCGGCCGGGGCCATCGTCGTGCTCGGCTTGTGGGTCGGCGCGTGCGCGGGACAGTCGGGCAACCCGGCGCCGAAGGTCGACGCCTCGCCGTACCTGGCGGAGCTGCAGCGACTTCCCGTCCTGGGCGGTGGATGGATCGACGGCAGCCAGCTGGCGGGAAAGGTGGTGGTGGTGCAGTTCCTGGCCACCTGGTGCTTCCCCTGCATCGCGACGGCTCCCAGGCTGCAGCAGATCTACGACGAGGATCAGGCGCGGGGCCTGGTGGCGATCGCGGTGGGGATGGACCTCGAGGGACCTCAGGTCCTGCGGCCCTTCGCGGATCAGCTCGGGCTCCGCTATCCGGTGCTGGTGGCTGACGACGCGCTCCGGAACGGGCAGACCGCGTTCGGGAAGGTGGGGCTCCTGCCGACGACGCTGATCATCGGGCGCGACGGGCGGGTGGTCTCGATCTACGCCGGGGTGGCGGAGCAGGGGACGCTGGAGCCGCTCATCGACGAGGCGCTCCGGAAGCCCGCTCGCTGAACGCCGCAGCGCGGTCCCCGGTCCCTGCGCCGACGGCGGTCGGCTGGCGGGCGAGCGGCGCCGGGCGCGTTCCGTGTGTCGACCCTAGTTTTCCGGGACGGAGGACGTTCCGATGGCGAGGGCCGACGCGAGGGAGGCAGGCATTCCGTACCGGGAGCTGGGACGGACGGGGGAGCGGGTCTCGGCGATCGGCCTGGGAGGCTGGCACCTCGCGCTGCCGGGGGTGAGCGAGCAGCTGGCGCTGCGCATCGTCCGCCGGGCGATCGACGAGGGCATCAACTTCCTCGACAACTCCTGGGACTACAACGGCGGGGCGAGCGAGCGGCGGATGGGGAAGGCGCTCCGGGGCGGCTACCGGGAGAAGGTCTTCCTGATGACCAAGATCGACGGCCGCTCGGGCACGGCGGCCGCGCGTCAGCTCGACGAGTCGCTCCGGCGGCTGAAGACCGACCGGATCGATCTGGTCCAGCACCACGAGGTGCTCCGGTTCGACGACCCACACCGCGTGTTCGATACGCGGGGAGCGAACGCCGCGCTGGTGGCGGCGCGGAAGGCCGGGAAGCTCCGGTACATCGGCTTCACCGGGCACAAGGACCCCCGGGTGCACCTCCACATGCTCGAGGTCGCGCGCGAGCACGGCTTTCGCTTCGACGCGGTGCAGATGCCGCTGAACGTGATGGACGCGCACTACCGGAGCTTCGAGAAGAGCGTGCTGCCCGAGCTGGTGAGGCAACGCATCGGCGTCCTCGGGATGAAGAGCCTGGCGAACGGGCTGATCCTGAAATCCGGGACGGTCACCGCCATCGAATGCCTGCACTACGCGCTGAACCTTCCGACCTCGGTCGTCATCACCGGCTGCGACCGCATGAAGATCCTCGAGCAGGCGCTGGAGGCGGCGCGGACGTTCCGGCCGCTGAGCAGGGCGGCGGTGAAGGAGCTGCTGGGGCGGACGCGGCAGGAGGCGCGGAGTGGCGAGCGTGAGCTGTTCAAGACGACGTCGATCTTCGATGCGACGGCGGAGCACCCCGAGTGGATGGGCGAGGAGCCGAGGCGCTACCTGGAGATGATGCCGGGATGAGGGCTGAGCCGCCCGTGCGAGGTCTCGGGACAGGAGGGCGGATCTTGCCCTGAGGAGACGCGGTCGGCGTGCGGGGTCGTCGGCCCGGGCACTGACGCGGCGGCCTGCGAGGGCTCGTGCGCTCCGGGGGTGCGCAGATCCGCGTGGCTGTTTCCCGAAACCTTTTGGAACGCTCGTCCGCTCGGCCGCCGTCGCGTGACCGGAGGAAGCGTTCCATCCGGTTTTCCAGACCGGCTTCCAGCGTCACCCTGGAACGGGCCGCCCAGGACGGCGTCTCGAGACCCATCCCGGAGCGTTCCATCCGGTTTCCCATCCGCTGCTTGAGCTCCATCCTGGAATGCTTGCTCGACGGCACGCTTCCGATGACCGCTTGGACGCGGACCGAGCGAATCTCGAGGCATGAACCTGGGACATACGCTCGGGGCGAGAGCATGCGCTCGAGCGAGCGTTCCAGGATGGTCCTGGAGCGGCCGATGGGAAACCGGATGGAACGGGTCCGAGCGCCTTGACCCGCCTCGCTCCCCAGGACCCGTTCCCTCATGACTCTCAGACCGCGCATGGGAACGGCAGGGAACTGTTTGCACGGTCGCGCGACTGCGGCCGACCGGACGAGCGTTCCAAAATGGCTCTCGAGGCGGCCGCTTCGGGTTTCCCGGATCAGCGCGCCGCAGCTCTCTGAACCGTGAGCCCGATGCGGCTCCCCGGAGGTTTGCGAGGTCGCGCAGGCCGGCGGGAGGCGCCCCTCGAAAGAACCCCGCAGCCGCCGCATCCCCTCGCGGCAGACGAGCCTCGTCCGTGGTCCCGCGTCCCACACCGGATCCATCCGAAGCTTGCTCCCGACCCCGGCGCAGAGGGCAGTCGCCTTTCTTGCGGGGTGAAGGCCCACTGCTACGGTCCTGTGTCGGCGATGGACTGGATGCGGAGGTACGGCTGGCGGCTGGCGGCGGCAGTGTCCCTCGTGCTCGCTCTGGTGAGCGCGCTCGAGCCGCGAGGGTTCCGCCGCCACGCACGCCTCAAGTCCCAGGCCGATGCCCTCACGCAGCGCAACGCCCAGCTCCGGGAGGAGAACCTCCGCCTCACCCGGGAGGTCGAGGGGCTCCGCGGTGACCCCGCGGCCATCGAGCGCGCCGCCCGCGAGGAGCTGGGCTTCGTGAAGCCCGGTGAGATCGTCATCCACCTCGAATGAGCCCTCGCCCCGCCCGCATGCCGCGCGCGGCGCGGTGGCTGTTCCGCTTCATCGGCCCCGCGTCCGTTCTCGCCGTGGCGTGGCTCCTCGGTCAGGGGCGCCTCCGGGGCGTCGCCGACCCCCGCTGGGACGAGGTGGCCGCCGCCGCGGGGCTGGTCGCCGGCCTCTGCGTCGCCGGAGTCCGCCGGGCGCTCCGCGCTCAGACCGCCGCGCGCGGCCGGGTGCGGGACGACCTCGAGCTCGGCGCACCGGTGGTCGCCGCCGCGTACATGCTGGTCGCCCTCGCCGGTCCAGGGGTGCACCCGCTGGTGTACGTGGTGATGGCCGGGCTCGTGGGCTTCTTCGAGGCCGTCCCGGCAGCGCTCCTCGTCGGGCTGGCGCTCGGATTCGAGGCGCTCCTCACGCTCCGCTCGGGGTGGATCGCCTTCGCGACCCACGCCGCGTTCCTCGCGCTGTTCGCCGTCATCTACCGCGTCGTCCTCAATGCGCGCCTCGCCCTGGCCCGTCGCGCCGAGGAGGAGGCGGTGAAGGCCCGCATCAAGGAGGTGGAGGAGCGGGCACGCACCTACCGGCTGGCGAGCGCCGGCAGCTCCGAGCCCGCCCCGGACGCCGGGAGCCAGTGGATGCTCGCCGCCGTGAAGCAGGTGGAGGGCGCGGTCGGCTCGGTGCTGGAGATCGGCGAGCTCGCGCTGCGCACCCACACCTGCGCCGCCTTCCTGCTCGCCCCGGACGATCGGACCCTCGTGCTCCACGATTGCCGGAGCGCCTCGGAACGGGTCCAGCGCGGAGCGGTCCACGCCGGGGAAGGCATCCTCGCCGGCGTGCTCAAGCGATCGGTCCCGGTGCGGATGGTCTCGCCGTCAGGCCTGCGAGGCGTCACCTGGTACGACGGTGGGCCGGCGCCACGGAGCGTCTGCGCGGTGCCGCTGGTCGAGGCGAGCGGGCAGCTCCGCGGCGTGCTGGTCGCGGACCGGATGGAGCCCCAGCCCTTCGAGGACGGCGAGGAGACGCTGCTCCGCACGCTGGCCGGCGAGGTGCTGCGGGCCATCGAGGTGGAGCGAGTGCTGGTGGAGATCCGCCGCGCCCGTGACGAGAAGGGCCGGTTCTTCAAGGCCATCGAGGACCTCAACCGCGCGGCCAACCTGGATGCCGTCTTCGGCGCGGTGCTCGACGGGGCGCGCCAGCTGGCCGGGCTCGACTTCGCCGCCATCACCCTGGTGAGCGAGCACGAGGGAAAGCGCCAGCACCGGGTCGCGCGGATGAGCGGCACGAGCCCCGCCGGCAAGACCCTCGAGGGCCGGGTCTTCGGGGACAACAACGGCCTGGTGGCCAACGTCGTCCGCTACGGGACGCCGCTCCCGGGGCGCGACCTGCGCGCGATGGACCGGCAGGTGGTCTTCGACGACGACACCCGGGTCCGCGGCCTCGGCGCGCTGAAGATCCTCCCCCTGGCCGCCGGCGACCGGATCCTCGGCACGCTGGTCGCGGGCGCACGGCGCAAGGCCTCGCTGGACGAGGACGCGCTGCGGATGCTGGAGGTCATCGCGCTCCAGGCCGGACAGGCAGTGCTCCGCGCGCAGCTGTTCGACCAGACCGAGCGGCTGGCCACGACCGACGGCCTCACCGGGCTCCTGAACCACCGCGCATTCCAGGCCCGCGCCGACGAGGCCCTGGCGCAGGCGCGGCGCTACGGACGCGCGTGCGCGCTGCTGCTCACCGACGTGGACCACTTCAAGTCGGTGAACGACACCTACGGCCACCCGGTGGGCGATCTGGTCCTGAAGGGCGTGGCGCAGATCCTCCGGGAGAAGGCCCGCGACACCGACCTGGTCGCCCGCTACGGCGGCGAGGAGTTCGCCGTCATCATGCCGGAGACCGACGCGAAGGGCGCCCTCGTGATCGCCGAGCGCATCCGCGAGGCGGTGCAGGCCAAGGTGTTCCAGAGCGACGCCGGTCCGTTCCAGATCTCCATCTCGGTCGGAATCGCCGCCGCGCCCGGGAACGGGACGGCCAAGCAGGAGCTGATCGACCTCGCCGACCAGTGTCTCTACTTCGCGAAGCGGAACGGACGGAACCGCTCGGTGCTTCCGCAGCTGATGGAGTCCCCGCGCCGCACGGCGTAAGTCGGACCTCGAATGGAGCCCCTCCACGCGCTGGCGGTGGCCCTGAGCGGGTCGACCGACGCCGCGCTCCGGGCAGAGGCGGAGGCGTGCGCGGCACGCTGGGGCCTGCCGCTCCTCCTGCGCAAGCCGAAGGCCCCCCTCCGCGGGCTCCTCGCGGAGGCCCGGGTGCTGGTGGTGTTCGGGGAGGACGCGGTGTCGCTGCGGGACCGGCTCGGTCACGTCTCCGGTGGGCCGGGGCTGGCCGCGCTGCGACTCAAGGAGATCGCCAAGAGGCGTGCCGAGGATCCGCTCCAGCGCGTGGGGGAGCTGACGTCCGGCGAGCGGGTCCTCGACGCCACGCTGGGGTTCGCCCAGGACGCCCGGGTCGCGGCCAGGCTGGTGGGGCAGGGCGGCTCGGTGGTCGGTGTGGAGTCGAGCCTCCCGCTCGCAGTCCTGGCTGATGCATCGTTGCGGCGGGAGCGGTCCGAGATCCAGGTCCGGCACGGCGATTCCGGCGAGGTGCTCCGGGGACTTCCCCCGTCGAGCGTGGACGTCGTGCTCTTCGACCCGATGTTCGGCCGCGCCCTGGCGGCGCAGCCCGGGTTCGAGATGCTCCGGCGCCTGGCGAACCCGGCTCCGCTCACCCCGGACGTCCTCGCCGAGGCGCGACGGGTCGCGCGGCGCTCGGTGCTGGTGAAGGCAGCCCGGTACACCCCCATGCTCCGGAGCCTCGGACTGCGACCGGAGCACGCCTCGCGGAGCGCTCCCGTCGTCTGGGCGCGGGTCCCGGCGGCTTCGCCATGAGCTAGGATGACCTCGCTTCCGGTGCTCGGGGAGGGAGGCCGATGGGGCTCGTGACCTTGCTCGCCGTCTCGCTGCTTGGCTCCGCCGCCCTGGACGCGGCGCAGACGGAAGGCGCAGCGGAGTCGCCAGGCACCGAGGCCAAGCAGGCCTTCCTTCGCGGCTTGCTGGTGGACACCTCCGCGGTCTCGCCGCCGCTCCGGGTCCGTCATGGCGCGCTCGACCCGGAGAAGGTCCGAGAGGTCGTGTCCTCCCACCGTGGAGAGCTGCAGGGCTGCTACGAGCGTGCGGCGCTCGAGAATCCGCAGCTCTCCGGCAGCTGCACGGTCCGCATCGTGGTCGCGGGCGACGGGACCGTGGGCACCGCGAGCCTCCAGGGCTCGACGTTCCGTTCGATGTCGCTGGGACGTTGTCTGCTTCAGCTCGTCCGGGGCTGGCGCTTCCCGCCGCCCGCCGACGGGAAGACGGCGGCGGTCGACTACCCACTCGTCTTCCGCAAGGACGAGCTCGACGCGGGGTCCTGACCTCGCGAGGCGTCGGTTGTGCGAAGGTTCCCGCACTTCATTCAAGGAGACGGCATGCGCACGACGCTCCACAGGGCACTCGCGATCACGCTCGCGCTCCTCGTGCTCCCCGCGGCAGCTGCGGACGCTCCCGGCCGGCTCATCGACGGCCCCGCCGGGAAGCTCTTCGTGGACGCGCGCGGCAACGCCACTGGCAGACCTCTGCTGATCGTGAACGGAGGACCGGGGTTCGACCACGGCTATCTCCTGAGCTCGCCCGTCTGGGATGAGCTGGCCAAGACGCGTCGCGTGGTCATGTACGACCAGCGCGGCACCGGGCGGTCGACGCCCGTGAAGCCGGAGACCTCACTGACGCTGGCCGATCAGCTCGCGGACATCGAGGCCGTCCGGAAGAGCCTGGGCGTGGAGGACATCGATCTGCTCGGTCATTCGTACGGCGGCGCCCTGGTGATGGCCTACACGGCGCGCTACCCGCAGCGGGTGAAGAAGCTGCTGATCGTCGATTCGGCCGCGCCGAAGTGGAAGGACACGATCTTCCTCTTCAGCCAGGTCTTTCCCGACGTGAACGAGCGCGTGGACAGCTTCGAGTTCGCCGCGCAGTTCGGGGATCGCGCGTCGATCGAGGGTGGACTCCGCGAGTATCTCTCGATGATCTTCTGGGACCCGGACCACCGCGATGCGGTTCTCCGCCAGGTCTCGTTGAAGGGTTTCAGCCGGCACGTGAACGAGGCCCTGGACGCCGACATGGGGCGGTACGACCTCAACCCCGAGATCGCGAAGTTCCGCATGCCGGTCCTGGTGATCACCGGCCGCTACGACATGAACGTCGCGCCGGTCATTGCCTGGAAGATCCACAAGGCGATCCCCGGGTCCCGGCTGGTCATCTTCGAGCGGAGCAGCCACCTTCCGTTCCTCGAGGAGCCGGAACGGTTCAAGCGCGAGGTCGAGGATTTCCTGGCTGCGCGCTGACGACGGGACGCCTCTCTCAGCCCCGCCGCGCCCCCTTCGACGGCCCCTCGCTGCCGACTGGCGCCATCCGGCCGGTGGGGGCCCCGGCCATCTCGTGCGGCATGCGGTCCCGCTGCGCACGGAGGTACTGCATCGGCGAGAGGTAGAGGAAGTTCGACACCCGTGACGTGTAGAGGCAGGCGTACTGCTCCACCTGCGAGCCGAAGCGGCTGTTCTCGTTCCCCTCCTTGAACAGGAGCCCCCAGAAGGGGTTGAACCCGAGCTCGACGTCGCGCTCGAGCACGTCCGCGATCTCGACGCTGCTCCGCAACGCCCGCCGGAGCCTCTCCAGATCTGTCTTCGCCCGCCGCCGATCCTCCTCCAGCAGCGCACGCTCGCCCTCCGCGCCCCCGTTCCGGTCCAGCCGCCGGTCGAGCGCGTTGAGCTGGCCCTTGCGCACGTTCAGCTCGTCGTCGAGGCGCGCGAGGAGCAGCTCCACCTCGCCCAGCCGCGTGATCTCCTCGGCCCGGCCCTCGGTGTAGCGGATCTCGTCCTCGAGCTCCTGCACGACCATGCACGTCCGCCACAGCGACGCCTTCCGGCTCCGGAGGATGTCCCCGTAGATGTGGTCGCCGACGTAGAGGACCTTCTCCCCGCCGATGCCCGTCATCCGCTCCAGCGCCGGGAGGTTGCCGCCCTGGTACACCTTCCACCGCTCGAGGGCCTTCGCCTCTCCGATCACCCGGTTCTCGCGGTTGGTGGAGTCGATCTCGAGGAACGGCCGGCCCTCGGTGAAGAACGCCGGCTTCATCGCTCCGGTGACCACCACGTCGAAGTAGTTCCGCCAGGAGGGGTACTCGCTCACCACGCCGTCCAGCAGGAACGACATCACCACGTCGGTGTAGTCCCAGAGCGAGTTGGTGAGGAGGAACAGCTTCTTGCCGCCCGAGCGCAGCTTGTGCAGCGCGGGGCCGAGCTCGGGGTCGCGGAAGATGTACCGGCCGATGTCCTTGCGTACCTCGCGCTTCAGCGAGTCGTCCCGGTGGACGGCGTCGATCGCCTCACGCACGTCGTCGTAGAGCCGGGCGTACTCCACCTTGCGCCCCTGCCGCTCGAGGAGATCGATGATCGCCGCGTACAGCCACGCCTCGGGCAGCGAGAACAGCGTGTCGATCCACGCGTAGCGCTCGGTGGTCAGGCGGATGCGCTCGTTCCGGTATTGGCGGTGGCACACCTCGGGCGGGAGGGGGGCCAGCCCGTGGTAGGCGCGCCCCACGCTCCCGAACCGGTCCATCTTGATGAGGTTGCCCTGCGCCTTGTCCACCACCAGGCCTCGCATCACGAACTCGTGGTCGTACTGGATCAGCCCCACCTCGGACGGGTAGCCGAACTCGGCCACCAGCCGCGACAGAGTCAGGTCGAACGACAGCTGCTCGATCCGACGCAGGTGGTAGATGGCCAGGGTGTAGTCCATGTCGAACCCGACCATCTCCACGTTCCCCAGCCGGAGATTGCGGTTCACGAAGACCTGACGGGCGCGCTCCACCGGCATCCGCGCCGCCCCGTCGAGCAGGCGGGCGAGCTCGCCATCCGACAGCATCCGGAGCGCCTCCTCCTGGGCGCGGACGGCCTCGGGCAGCGAGGGGCGCGTGTGCAGGCCTCCGTGGAGGGGCTGCTCGGGAAGGGGGGAAGGGTCGTCGCGGCGGAGCATCGGTGGTCGGGGGTGTTCCCTGGGAAGTCCGGTTTCTTGCGGGAGGACCTCCCCGCTGGCAGCGTAGCGCGAGTGGTGAACGCGCGCGCCCGTGCCCGTCGAATCGAGGACAGCGTGCTGCTCGATCGCATCGCCGAGCTCGAGGACCGGCTGCGCACGCTCGAGCGGCAGCTGGGGCAGAGGCCTGCGCGCCGCAGGGCCTCCCGGGGCGCCCAGGCGGCCGATCCGGTCTCCGCGGCGGCGCGCTGCCCGGGGTGCCTGCTGGAGCTCCCTCCGGGACCCCGTGGGGCGGAGTGCGTCTGGTGCGGCTTCGTGTTCTCCGCCGTTCGCGGAGCGCGCGCGAAGTCGGTGCGAAGGCGCCGGGGCAGCGGTATGCAGGGCCCTCCCCGTGAGCCCACGCAAAAAGCCCCAGGCTGAGCTGTTCCCCGTCCAGGAGGCCGTCCTCTCCAACGGACTCCGGGTCCGCCTGGTCCCCGACCACGACAGCCCGGTCGTGAGCCTCTACACCTTCTTCCAGGTGGGCTCGCGCAACGAGCGCCCGGGCATCACCGGGATCAGCCACCTCTTCGAGCACATGATGTTCAACGGGGCGAAGAAGTACGGGCCCAAGGAGTTCGACGAGGTCCTGGAGTCGAACGGTGGCCGCTCCAACGCCTACACCACCCACGACGTCACCGTGTACTACGAGGACTTCGCCGCCGAGGCCCTCGACACCGTGCTCGACCTCGAGTCGGACCGGATGCGCTCGCTCACCATCGACGACCGCTCGCTCAAGAGCGAGCGCGAGGTGGTGAAGGAGGAGCGCCGCCTCCGGGTGGACAACGAGCCGGCCGGTCTGATGGACGAGGCGCTGCATGCGCTGGTCTACGAGGCGCACCCCTACCGGTGGCCGGTCATCGGCTGGATGGGGGACATCGAGGCCATCCGCCGCGCGGACTGCGAGGCGTACTTCCGGACCTTCTATGCGCCCAACAACGCGACGCTCTGGGTGGCGGGCGACTTCGAGCCGGACCGCGTGCTCAAGGCGATCCGCAAGGCCTACGGGGACATCCCCAAGGGGCCACCCGTCCCGGGCGTCGTCAACGCCGAGCCCTCCCAGCGCGGGGAGCGCCGAGCCGAGCTCCGCCACCCCTCGCGCGCCCCCTCGCTGATCGTCGCCTACCGCGGCCCGCAGGTCACCGACCCGGACACCCTCACCCTGGACGTGCTCCAGTTCATTCTCGGCGTGGGCGAGGGGAGCCGGCTGCAGCGAGCCCTGGTCTACGGCAAGCGGCTTGCGGTGAACGTGGGCGTGGACTGGAGCTGGCGGCGCGACCCCGGGATGTTCGCCTTCCACCTGGAGCTGCAGCCGGATGCCGACGTGCGGGCCGCCGAGGACGCCCTCTCCGCCGAGCTCCGGCGCGTGGCCGAGGAGGGAGTGGACCCCCGCGAGGTGGAGAAGGCACGCAACAACCTCCGCGCACACCTCCTCCGCGAGTTCACCTCCAACTCCGGTCGCGCGCACGCGCTCGGCACCTACGAGCTCTTCCTCGGCAGCTGGGAGCACGGATTCGGTCTGCCCGAGGCCTACGGCCGCATCGACGCGGCGAAGGTTCAGGCCGCTGCCCGGCGGTGGCTCGACCCGACCCAGCGCTCGGTCGTGACGCTGGTCCCGGAGGACGTCCGGACGTGACCGCCGCCAAGCATCGCACCGTCCGCGCCGTGGAGGTGGGCCGGGGTCTCCG